>Ga0209474_10001425_pt1 | contig 23429 bp, 23 predicted proteins | sample GraSoiAngelo_145_FD_185902 | JGI IMG/M metagenome (GOLD analysis project Ga0209474, IMG submission 185902) | Grasslands soil microbial communities from the Angelo Coastal Reserve, California, USA - 14_1009_05_20cm (SPAdes) (version 2) | ecosystem: Environmental > Terrestrial > Soil > Grasslands...
CGATGAAGACAATCGCTTGATGCCCGGTCGGGCGAGTCACCCAGATCACCGACGCCACCGAGCCGCTGCGCGGGTTGACTCCCTGCCACACGCCGCCCGCCGGCCGAAGATCGCGACGGCTCGCAACGCAAGACCCACGGTGGGAGAAGACGTCACCATTGCCGGGGGCGCGTGGGCACCCGCTGACTACGAACCGCCATCGAACGGTAAGCATCCTTGACCTGGTCGAGATTCAGCTGACCGAGCCGCGCCATCCCCGTGGCCACGGCGGCGGCAATCGTCGGGAATCCGCCATGCGACTCTTCGACCATCTCGCCCGCGTAGTTGCAGATGCGCCATCGCCATTCGGGACTCGTCGGGGTTGAAAATGCCGTGACCTGCATTGGGATGCACCTCTCCTTAGTGGCTGCCGATGGACACTGCGAAGCCGATGACCTCCATTGCCGCTGGCGGTGGACCCTGGACGAGGACGTCCAGGGTCATACGGCCTCGACGCGGGCGATGCGGACACGGCCTTCTCGCGCGAGCATGCCCAGTACGGAGACGGCCGCTGCTTCCGAGATGCTGAGCCGGCGGCCGATCTCCCCTGGGCTCATCCCGCCGGGCTCCTGGAGACAGGCGAGCACGGCGTCGTCAAGCTCGCTCCACCACTCCTCCACGCTAGTAGCGACCGCCCCGCCCGTCGCTGCTGCGGTACCCGCCGCCCTTGCCGCCCGGGCCCCCGGACTTGGCGATCTCGACCTTCAACGTCCGGCCGTCCATTTCCTGACCGTTGAACTTCTTGACCGCCGCGTCCGCATCTTCGGCCGTCGTCATCTCGACGAAGCCGAATCCGCGCGAGCGGCCGGTCTCTTGCTCCATCACGACCGTCGCGGACTCGACCCCGCCTGCCTGCGCGAACACTTCGCGAAGACGCTCGCTCGACGTCGAGAACGGCAGGCCTCCGATGAACAGTTTGTGCGCCATAGCGCACCTCCCTATGAAGCTCCCGCAGTGGAGATACACGCTCTGGAGCAGCGGAAGCGCACGCCAGAGACAGGGTCTGATGAGGAGGGGTCCACAGCGAACCTACGACCGAACCAGACCTCGCGAGTATGACACAGGCGCACTCGAGCCATCGCTTTGCTTTCGCCCGCTGCCTTCGAGGAGCGCGACGGCGGTGCGGCCGCGCGCACCCTGCGCTCCCTTCCAGGCGCGCAGAGTGCCTTCGCGTACGACGCGGCCGCCGAGCCGCTGTGGCCGGGTCACCTCGGGTAGGCTAGTACTCCCCACCGTGCGTCATGGATGGGTCAGCCTTCCCGGCCTCGGGCCCGTCTGTGATGAGCGCTTCGGTCGTGAGCAGCAACGAGGCGATCGAGGCCGCATGCTGCAGCGCGACGCGCTCGACCTTCGTGGGGTCGATGATTCCGGCCTGCAGCATATCGACGTACTCGTTGGTCTCGGCGTCGAAGCCGCGCGTGATCGGGACCATGGCTTTGACCCTCTCGACGACCACGGAGCCCTCGAGCCCGGCGTTCTCGACGATCTGGCGGATCGGCTCCTCGAGGGCGCGCCGCACGATGCTGACGCCGGTGCCCTCGTCGCCCGAGAGCTTGAGACTGTCGAGGGCCTCCGACGCGCGCAGCAGCGCCACGCCGCCGCCGGGCACGATCCCTTCCTCGACGGCCGCCCGCGTGGCGTTGAGGGCGTCCTCGACCCGCGCCTTCTTCTCCTTCATCTCGGTCTCGGTGGCCGCCCCGACCTTGATGACGGCGACGCCGCCCGCGAGCTTCGCGAGCCGCTCCTGGAGCTTCTCCCGGTCGTAGTCCGAGGTCGTCTCCTCGATCTGCGCCCGGATCTGCTTGACGCGGCCCTGAATCTCCTTGGTGTTACCGGCGCCCTCGATGATCGTGGTGTTGTCCTTGTCCACGATCACCTTCTTGGCGCGGCCGAGGTCGTCGAGCTTGAGATTCTCGAGCTTGATCCCGAGGTCTTCCGTGATCGCCTTGCCGCCGGTCAGGGTCGCGATGTCCTCGAGCATGGCCTTGCGACGATCGCCGAAGCCCGGCGCCTTGACGGCGCAGCAGGCGAGCGTCCCGCGCAGCTTGTTCACCACCAGGGTCGCCAAGGCCTCGCCCTCCAGGTCCTCGGCGAGGATGAGCAACGGCTTACCCGCCCGGGCAACCTGCTCGAGCAGGGGCAGCATGTCCTTCATCACGCTGAGTTTCTTCTCGTGGATGAGGACGAGGGCGTCCTCGAGCACCACTTCCATCCGCTCCGCGTTCGTCACGAAGTAGGGCGAGAGGTACCCGCGGTCGAACTGCATCCCCTCGACCACGTCGAGGGTGGTCTCCATCGCCTTGGCCTCTTCGACGGTGATGACGCCGTCCTTGCCGACCTTCTCCATGGCCTCGGCGATCAGGTTGCCGATCGTCTTGTCGTTGTTGGCGGCGATCCTGGCGACCTGGGCGATCTCCTTCTTGTCCTTGGTGGACTTGGACATGTGCTTCAGCTCCTCCACCACCGCGTCGACCGCCCGCTCGATCCCCCGCTTCAGGGCCATCGGGTTCGCGCCCGCGGTCACGTTCTTGAGACCCCCGCGGAAGATGGCCTGGGCGAGGACCGTCGCCGTCGTCGTGCCGTCACCCGCGGCGTCGGAGGTCTTGGAGGCGACTTCCTTCAGCATCTGCGCGCCCATGTTTTCGCACGGGTCCTTGAGCTCGATCTCCTTCGCGACGGTGACGCCGTCCTTGGTCAGGGTGGGGCTGCCGAACTTCTTGGCGATGACGACGTTCCGCCCCTTCGGCCCGAGCGTCACCTTGACGGCGTGCGACATGATGTTGACCCCGCGCAAGAGCGCCGCGCGGGCTTCCTCGTTGAACAGAAGCTGCTTGGGCATGAGTACCTTCCTCCCGAGTGTGCTCGATATGGTCGACCGCGGCCGGGCCGCTCGCTTTACGCGCCGAGGATGCCGAGGACGTCCTCCTCCTTCATGATGAGGAACTCCTCGCCGTCCAGCTTGACCTCGCTGCCGGAATACTTCCCGAAGAGGATCCGGTCGCCTTCCTTGAGCGCCAGGGGGATCTTCTTGCCGTCGTCGCTGACCCTGCCGGTGCCCACGGCGATCACCTTGCCCTCTTGCGGCTTCTCCTTGGCGCTGTCGGGGATGATGATGCGGCCGTGCTTGTCGTCCTGCGGCTCGAGCCGCTTGACGAACACGCGGTCGTGGAGCGGACGTAGCTTCATCTGCTTGGATGCCTGAGCCATAGCGAATGCCTCCCTCTTCCAGATGTGGCGAACGCGGCTGATGGAGTTGTTCCAGCGGACGTAGTGTACCACTAAAATAGTACACTACGACGAAATTGATCTAGTGTACTATTTCGGGCATACAGTGTGATGATCGCCATGAACCTCAAGATCGATGGGCACAGCCCGATCCCGATCCGGCGGCAACTGACGGAGCAGCTCAAGCACGTCATCGAGAGCGGCGGCGTCCCCGCGGACCAAACCCTGCCCAGCATCCGGGAGCTGGCCGGCTTCCTCGGCATCAATCCGAATACGGTCGCGCGCGTCATCGAGGATCTGAAGCAGAGCGGATACGTGGAGGCGCGTCGGGGGAGGGGCGTGTTCGTGGCCCCTGCCGTGCCCGCCCGCCCCTCCCCTCACCTCCGCGAGGCGTTCTTGCAGGATACGGTGATCCGGGCCGCGGCCCTCGGGATGACCGCCGACGACCTGTCGGTGGGCGTTCTGAGCCTGGCCGGCATCAGGCCCGCCGCCATTCGCGGGGCCGTCGAGGTCCTCCTGGTGGAGTGCAGCCCGCCGGAGCTCGAGTTCTTTGCCCGGCAACTCGAGGCCTACCTGCCGGTCCGCGTCGACAAGGTGCTCCTCGGCGAGCTCGCGGCGGTCACGCGGCGCCAGAAGCACCCCGGTCGCTGGCGGGCGGCGGTCACGAGCTTCTGTCATCTCCCCCAGGTGGAGCAGCTCCTGAAGGGCAAGGGGGTTCCGGTGATCGCGCTGCTCGCCGAGGCACATCTCGAGACCCTCCACCGCCTGGCCCAGTTTCCGTCGGGGACGCGGGTAGGCGTGGCCTCCACCACGGTCGAGACGGCCCACAACCTGGAGCACTCGATCGCGAACGCCGGCCTGCCGAACATCGCGCTCGTCGGGGCCTGCCCCGCCGAGGGGGCCGCGCTGGGTCGCCTGCTGCGGCGCGTGGAAGTCGTCGTCTGCTCGAGCGCGGCCGCCGAGCGGGTCCGCGGGCTCGCGGGTTCCTCCGTGCAAGTGATGATCGACGACCGGGCCCTCGACCAGCGGGCGATCGAAATGCTCGCGGCCCTCCTGGTGCGAGAAAACGGCGACAGGCCGGCGGGCGCTGCACGCGCCGCCCGGAGGGGCCTGAGCCCTCGTCCGTCCAACGGGCGCGAGCGGCGACGAGGTGCGGTGCGTGCAACGACGCAGAGAACGTGATGCGGGTGGGCGGTAACCGGGCGAAGGGGGAAGAGTCATGAGTTTCGTCATATTCGCGACGTGGGTTCTCGTGGGACTACTGGCAGGCTTGCTGGCCGGGTTGGTCATGAAACCCGGAGGCTACGGGCTCAAGCGGGACATCATCCTCGGTCTCGTGGGCGGCATCGCGGGGGGCTGGATCTTCCGGGCCTTCGGGGTGTTCCCGGGAGCAGGGATCGTCGCGGTGGCCGTTGTCGCGTTCGTCGGGGCGGCCATCCCGATCGTCGCTCAGCGCAAGTTTTGGCCGACCGAGAGTGTTGGCGAGGAGAAAGCTGATCGGTGGTGGCGGTGGGGGCTGGGCGCGGCGCTCGTGGCCGTGGTGGGCTGGATGGTCCTCGGCCCCGCGCCGCAGCCGGCAGCGACGGCAGCGGTGATCGATGACAAGACGTACACGGTGACGCCGGCCGCGATGAAGGTGAAGGCCGGGATCGTCACCGGCGACATCACGGAGATGAAGGTCACGGAGCGGGTCGAGCAGGGGTCCGGCCGCGTCGTCTCCGCGGCAAAGCTCACCGCGAGGCTCGTGCTGAAGAATAGCTCGGCGAATCAGACCGTGCGCCTCGTCGCAGGGACGATCCAGTACATCGACGTCCAGGGACGGCCGATCAAGCTCGAGGACGCCCGGACCGAGCCGACCCTCAAGTTCTCCACCTACGGTAGTGACCGGCTCGACCCCGGGCAGGAGGCCAGCCAGTCGCTCGATGTCGACTTCCCCGCCGAGGCGCTGAAGGCGAAGAAGCTGAAGGAGATCCGGCTCGAGCTCGCGTACATCCCGTCGCCGTACCGCGAGGAAACGATCAACTTCATCGTGTCCGTTGGCGGTCAGTGAAGATGGGGGCTGGGGTGGAGTCCTGAGGTGAGGAGGATAGGCGATGACACGGTGTAAAACGTGCGGGGCAGAGCTTCAAGACGCCTCTCAGCGGCTTTGCGGCGGCGACAGATGTCAGCGTGTCTTCGCGAGACACGGGAGACGAGGCACGCCGGGGTCGCGGCCCGTGTCACAGCGTGGCTTGACGAGAGCGCCTCGACGGATATTTCACCGCGGCGGCTAGAGGCGTACGCGGCGTTCGGGGCGGCAGAGTCCCGTGAGGAGGTGGGGGATGAGATGGCTCATGGAGTTCTACAACGGGAGGCGGCGGATCTTGGCGCGTTACGGTATTGAGGCGCCATTACCAGCGGCGGCCCTCCTTCTGGGCCGGAACGCAGCTCTCGCGGAGTATCCAGCGACTCCGCGAGGGAACCGGCTGAGCTTGTTCGAGCGGGCCGAGCGCGTCGGGGGTCAAGACGCGAGCGGGTGGGTCCTCTACCGGATCGTGAAGGACAACGGCCAAGGATCGGCCAGGTACAAAGTCGTGAGTGTGCTCGCCCTGATTCTTCTCATCTCGTTCGCCGTCACGCGGACGGTCGACGGCCAGGTCCCCACCGCCGCCGACTTTGCCGCATGCAACGAAGAAGGGCCCCGAACGGTCAAAATGGGAAGTGCGTCACCGACGACGCGCGACCACGTCCGGGCCGACAGCGCGCGCGGCGGCGCCATCACGACGAGCTACACAGACGTCACGGGCCAAGTCATCGCGTCGTCCGACCCGCAAATCCACGGCATGAAGGCGGAAGGAGCAAAGAACGCCACGTACCAGGCCGCATATCGTAGTTGCATGAGACGGAAGGGCTTCTAATCCGAGGTCTCGCTACAGATCGCGATATTTGTCGGCGTCACGAAGCTGTTGCGCCTGTTCTTCCGCCTTCTTGCTGACACCGCGCTGGTCCGCCCACCGCTTCTCCTCCGCCTGAGCGGTGGCGTCGTTGGCGGCCGTGATCCACTTGTCGATCTGCCGGACCCACGACGTGACGTGAGTCTCGGCGCTTTCGAAGCCAAGTTCCGCCTCCCGGAAGGCGACACGCTCCGGATTGATAATGCCTCCCTGCCCACCGGAATTCCGAAAGAACTGGATCCATTCGGCCGTCGGCTTCTCGTTGAGAGGGATGCTCCAGAGGAACTCGCCCCGCTTTTGCTTGGCTGGCACCGGGCCGGAAAGACGCTTAATCGGCTGCATCATCAAACCTGGGGGCGCACTGGCCGGGCCTTCCAGAAGTAATTGTGCACCCCGTGGGCCGTGAAGAGGCGCCGGAACGTCATCTCGACCCGGTCGCCGATCCTGACGGCCGCCGGGTCCACGTCGGTCAGCTCGCACTGGAACCGGCCCCCGCCCTCGAAGTCGATGACGGCCGCGACGACCGGCGGTGACAGGGAGTACGCGAGCCGGTCGACGGTGAAGGTCGCGATCGTCGCCGGCACGTCGGCGAGCCGCTCGGGCGCCATCCGGTCCATCGCGTGGCACTTCACGCAGACGCGCTGCGGCGGCAGGTGGCGCGCGCCGCACGTCTCGCAGCGGCTCCCCGTGAACGCGAACTTCCAGTCCTCCGCGCGGCGCGACGGCGGCGCCGCGGGCGGCTCCGGGTCGGGCCGCCGCGGGGGCTCACGCTGAAGGAACCCCCTCCACGTCAGGAAGGCCTGGTAGCTCACCTGGCCGCCCCCCGTGATCGCTCCTGCCCTCGCCTTCGGCCGGCGCCCTGGCAGGGCCGCGGTCGTCCGCCAGATCGTGACGTCGCAGCCGTCGGCGAGCGACACGACCGCGATCAGCTGGTCGGCCGCGGCGCCGTCGAGCGCCTGGGCCAGGAGGAGCGCCGCGTGGGCCGTGCCCGTGTTGCCGACGACGGCGGCGAGGTCGTCCGTCACGGTCCCCTTCGTCGCCCCCACCGACGCGGCGAGCCGCTTGGCCGCCCGCGTGTGCGGCCCCGTGATGATCCAGTGGTGGATCGCGGGCGCGGTGACGCCCGCGTGCTTGAGCGCCTCGGTCACCGCGGCCTCGCCGAGCGGCACGTAGGCGTGCTCGCCGAAACGCTCCTCCCACTGGTGCGACGCGGGCTCGCCGGGAACGCGCCAGCGCTCGAGGAACTCGGCGGTCGCCGACGCGTGGGCGACGGGCTCGGCGAGCACGGGCAGCTCGCGCGAGTCGTCGGCGCAGAGCAGCGCGGCGGCGCCGTCACCGCCGTCGCGCTCGTCTGGGCCGCCGGGGAGCCCCGTCCGGATGTCGGCGTGCACGACCAGCGTGAGGCCGCCGCCCTGGAGCGCCGCGCGCAGGGCGCCCGCGCCCGAGCGCACGGAGCCGAGCATGTCGCAGGCGAGCGTCCCCGCGTCGAGGCCGAGCGCCGCGTGGATCGCCGTCGCGTTCGTCTTGTCGAGGTAGGCCGGGAGGGACGTGGCGAAGAAGAGCGCGTCGGGCCGCGCCACGGGTGCAGCGCGCAGCGCCGCGCGCGCCGCCTCGACGCCGAGCGAGGTCGTGTCCTCGTCGTAGGACGCCACCGAGCGCGTCCCGGCGCCGCCGGGCGCGCCGAGCGCGGCCGCGATCGCCTTCCGGTCGAGGCGGGAGTAGGGGACGTAGACGCCGTAGCCGACGAGACCCCGCATGGCGCGACGATTCTACCAGCCCCGCCGGAGGCGCATGTATGCTTTCGGTATGTCGGGCAGCGACTGGAGCCGAGCGCTCGCCGTCGCCGCCTTCGTCGGTTCCTACGCCGCCCTCGGCCTCGGCAGGGTCCCCGGCTTCCGCGTGGACCGCACGGGCGTCGCGATCATCGGCGCGGCCGCCATGGTCGTCTCGGGCGTGCTCGGCTGGGACGAGGCCGTCGCCTCCGTGGACGCGCACACGCTCGTGCTTCTCTTCGGCATGATGATCGTCACGGGGTACCTGCGCCTCTCCGGCTTCTTCGGCCTCGTTATGGCCTGGGCGATCCGGAACGCGCGCACCCCGCTCGCCCTGCTCGGCGTGATCACCGCGGCCTCGGGCGTGCTCTCGGCCTTCTTCGTGAACGACGTCGTCTGCCTCGTCCTGACGCCGGTGGTGCTCGCGGTCACGCGCCGGCTCCTCCTGCCGCCAGTCCCGTACCTCATCGCGCTCGCGACGGCGGCGAACGTCGGCAGCGTCGCCACCTTGACCGGCAATCCGCAGAACATGCTGGTGGGAAGCTTCTCCGGCATCGGCTACCGGAGGTTCCTCGCGCGCGAGGCGCCCGTCGCGGGCGCCGGCCTCCTGGCCGTGTTTCTGACGGTCTGGGCGGTCTACCGCCATCAGCTCCCACACGCTCCCCTCGACGCGCCGCCGGACGCGCGGCTCGCGGTCTACTACCCGCTCATGTGGAAGACGGTCGCGGCCGTCTCGGTGATGCTCGCCGCGTTCCTCGCCGGCGTGCCGATCGCGATCGTCGCGATCGCGGGCGCCGCCGTCACGCTCGTCACGCGGCGGGTGAAGCCACAGAAGGTCTATCGCGAGATCAGCTGGGAGCTGCTCGTCCTCTTCGCGGGGCTCTTCGTGGTCACGGCCGGCGTCGAGCGCACCGGGTTCGTGGACATTCTGCTCGACTGGGCGCGGGCGGCGAACCTCCAGCGTCCGTGGGTCCTCACGTCGGTGACGGCGGTGCTCTCGAACCTCGTCTCGAACGTGCCCGCGCTCCTGCTCCTGAAGCCGCTCGTGCCGTCGCTCGGCGACCCCGAGCGGACGTGGCTGATCCTCGCGATGGCCTCGACCCTCGCCGGCAACCTGACGATCCTCGGGAGCGTCGCGAACCTCATCGTCGTGGAGGCCGCCCGGGCCGCGCGCGTCGAGATCGGCTTCGTCGAGTACGCCAGGGTGGGCGTGCCGCTCACGCTCGTCACGCTGGTCCTCGGCTGGCTGCTGCTCTCCGTCCTCCGCGGCTAGGAGCCTGTGAACATGGGGGCCACGAAATGGCCCCCAAGCCCCCCGGGACGCCCCGGCGGAGCCGTGGCGCCCCTCGATAATCGGGCAACCTATCCAGGCCGGCGGAGCGTGATGCGGCGCGGCTCGTCGCCGACGCCTTCGATCGTCACCTCGATGGCGTCCGGCGGTAGGAGCGGCCGGAGCTTGTCGGCCCACTCGACGACGGTCACGCCGTCGCCCGCGAAGAGCTCGGGGAGCCCGAGATCCTGGAGCTCGGCGAGGCTCCCGGTCCGATAGGCGTCCACGTGGTGGACGGGCACCCGCCCCCGGTACTCGTTGATCAGGACGAAGGTGGGGCTGGTCGCGTGCACGGCCACGCCGAGCCCGCGGGCGAGTCCCTGGATGAAGCAGGTCTTCCCCGCCCCGAGCTCGCCGACCAGCGCCACGACGTCGCCCGCTCCGAGCGTCCGGCCGAGCCGCTCCCCGGCGGCCGCGGTCTCCTCGGGGCTCCGGCTCAGGATCTCAGCCGGAGGCGTCGGCGAGCCTCCCGAATGCGGCGGGCAACGCGTCGATGACGTCGCGGGCGACCAGCGACTCCTCGCCGACGCGCTCGGCCGCCAGGTCGCCCGCGAGCCCGTGAAGGAAGACCGCGGCCTGGAGCGCGTCGCCCGGCGCCAGGCCGCGCGCGAGCAGCGCGCCGAGGATGCCGGTGAGGACGTCGCCCGTCCCGCCACTCGCCATGCCCGGGTTCCCCGTCGGGTTCACGACGACGCGGCCGTCGGGGTCACCGATCACGCTGAAGACGCCCTTCAGCACCAGGTGGACGCGGTGGCGCGTCGCGAACTCGCGCACGACCTCGATCCGGTCGCGCTGGACCTCGTCGACCGTGACGCCGAGCATCCGCGCCAGCTCGCCCGGATGTGGTGTGAGGCAGCGCGCGGCGGGCGCGCCGCGGAGCACGTCGAGGTGCCCGGCGATGGCGCTGAGGGCATCAGCGTCGACGGCCATCGGCTTCGGAAGCTCCTGGACGAGGGCCCGCGCCGCGGCCCGCGTCTCCTCATCGAGCCCGATCCCGGGCCCGAGCGCGACCGCGTCGCGCGGCGCGGCGAGCTCGGCCACGACCTCGCGCGCCTTCAGCGCGAGCGTGCGCGCGGCGGTCTCCGGAAGTGCCTCGGTCATCGCCTCGAGCACGAGACCGGCCACGACGGGCTGCTGGCTTGCGGGCGTCGCGACGCTCACGAGCCCGGCCCCGCTCCGCATCGCGGCCATCGCCGCCAGGGCCGCCGCCCCGGTCTTGCCGAGCGAGCCCGCGACGATCAGGAGGTGGCCGTAGCTGCCCTTGTGAGCGTTCCGCGGCCGCGGCGGGAAGTGCCGCGCGACGTCCTGGAACTCCAGCACGAAGGTCGTCACGCCGCGGGCGAGCTCGGCCTCGGGCACCCCGATCGGGACGACCTCGACCTCGCCCGCCAGCTCGGGTCCGACGCCGGTCACGAGCCCGCGCTTCCAGCCGGCGAAGGTCAGCGTGAGGGTAGCGTGCACCGCAGGACCGGCGGGCGCTCCCCCGTCCGCCGGCGCCCCCGACGGAACGTCGAGCGCGACGACGGGCCGGCCGCTCGCGTTGATCAGCTCGATCAGGCGCGCGACGAGCCCCTCGGGCGCGCCACGCGCGCCCGTGCCGAGGAGCGCGTCGACGACGACGTGCGCGCTCGCCAGCGCCTCCGCGGCCGCGCCCTCGTCCTCGACGCGCCACGGGCGCACGCCGGTACGCTTGAGCGCGCGCAGCATCTCCGCGGCGTCGCCGCCGATCTCGCCCTCCGGAAACGCCAGCAGGACCTCCGGCCGCGCCCCCCATTTCTTCAGCCACCGCGCGGCGACGAAGCCGTCGCCGCCGTTGCCGCCCTTGCCGCAGACCACCGCCACCCGCGCATTGCGCCCCGCCTTGAGATCCTCGAGCAGCGTACGGATCTCCTCGGCCGCGCCGCGTCCCGCGTTCTCCATCAGCGTGGCGCCGGGGATGCCGAGCTCGTCGATCGCGCGACGATCGAGCCGCCGCACCTCCGCGGCGGTGAAGAGCGGCTGCACCGGCCCTACCGGCCGGCGGCGAGCGCCGCGGCCTGGACGAGGAAGTCGGCGAGGATCGCCGTGTACGCCTCCCGCCACTCGGCGCGCGCCGCGCGCGGCAGCTCGATGTGGAGCCCGCGCTCGGGAAGCCGGAGGATCCCGTTCTTCTTCGCCCCCGAGGCGGCGTAGCGGAGCGTGTCGGCGGGCTCGACGAGGATCTCGAGCCGTGGCGCCCCGCGGTTCGCCCGGAGGTGCGCGTCGCGGATGACCTCGAGGAGCGCGCGCAGGCGGAAGGCCTCGTCGCGGTCCACGCCGACGGTGGCGATCTCGATCCGGCCCGCCGCGTCGCGGTGGTTGTTGCCGTGGACCTCCGCGAGGAAGCGCAGCGGGCCCTGCGCCACCTCGCGCACCCGGCGCTCGTACGCCTCGTAGACCTGGCGCGCGCCGTCCGTGGCGACCTCTTCCGCCAGCGGCCGGCCGGGGACGCCCTCGAACGGCCGGTTGACCTCGTAGCGGCGCCCGGCGCGCTCGCGCGCGTCGGGCTCGAGCCCGAACCCCGTGGCGATGACGACGCCGAAGCCGGTACGCCGCGCGAGGGCCGCGGCGATGTCGCCGGTACGCGGGTCCGAGGTGCCGTGGGGCGCCGCGATGACCAGGCCGCGCCAGCCCGGCTGGCCCGTGATCGAGCCCGTGGCGGTCGTGGTGTCGAAGGTGACCGGATGCGGCGCGCAGCCGTAGAGGACGACGGGAGCGAGCGCCACGCTAATCGCCCACGAGCATAGCCTGTGCCAGCGCATACTCCCCTTCGTGGGTGAGCGTGAGCAGCATGCGACTCCCACCCCGCGAGCGCCCGATTTCCCTCGACCGTCCGGAGAGCACGAGCTCCGGCGCCTGGCCGCGCTCGCGGCGCACCTCGAGCTCGCGCCAGTTCACGCCCAGCCTGAGCCCGGTGCCGAGCGCCTTCAACGCCGCCTCCTTCGCGGCGAAGCGCGCCGCGAAGTGCGGCACGGGGTCGCGCCGCCCGCGGCAGTAGGCGATTTCCTGCGCGGTGAAGACGCGCTCCAGGAAGCGGTCCTGCCAGCGGTCGATCACCTCGCGCATCCGCGGGATGTTCACCAGGTCGACGCCGATCCCCGTGATGGTCACGCCGCCGCTATCGCCCGATCTTGCGCCGGATGATCCCCGCGAGCTCGTCGGCCATCGCGCCGATGCGCGAGGCGTCGGGGCCCTCGAGCATGACACGCGCGAGCGGCTCGGTGCCCGAATAGCGGACGAGGATGCGCCCGTTGCCGCCGAGCTCCTGCTCGAAGGCGGCGACACGCTCGCCGAGCCCCTGGACCGTCTCGAGCGGCGGCTTCGACGCCACCTCGACGTTCAGGAGCACCTGCGGAAACTTCTGCATGCAGGCGGCGAGCGAGGCGAGCGTCTCTCCCGTCTCCGCGGCCACGCTCAGGAGTACCAGCGCCGACAGGATGCCGTCGCCCGCGGGCGCCCGGTCGAGGAACAGGAGGTGCCCCGACTGCTCGCCGCCCAGGTTGGCGCCGAGCTTCTGCATCTCCTCGTACACGTAGCGGTCCCCGACCTGCGTCTTGACGACGCGGATGCCCGCGGCGCGGAGGGCCTGGTCGAGGCCGAGGTTCGCCATCACGGTGGTGACGACGACCTGGCCCTTGAGCCGGCCGCGCGTGGCGAAGTGACGCCCCGCGATCGCGAGCGCGTGGTCGCCGTCGCGGATCTCCCCGGTCGCGTCCACCGAGATGAGCCGGTCGCCGTCGCCGTCGAAGGCGAAGCCGACCGCCGCGCCGCTGCCGCGGACCTTTTTCTGGAGGGCTTCGGGGTGGAGCGCGCCGACGCCCTTGTTGATATTGGTCCCCGTCGGCCGCGCGCCGAGCGCCAGGACCCGCGCCCCGAGCCGCCGGAAGGCGCGCGGCGCCACACGATACGTCGCGCCGTGGGCGCAGTCGAGGACGATCGTGAGCCCGCCGAGGTCGAGCGGGAACGCGGCGCAGAGGAAGTCGACGTAGTCGGTCTCCGCTCGGTCGTACTCGACCAGCTCGCCGATCCCCGCGCCCCGCGCCCGCGGCGCCTGGTCGGGCCCGCCGAGCCGCCGCTCGATCTCGTCTTCCCACGCGTCGGGGAACTTCGTGCCCTCCGAGGAGAAGAGCTTGATGCCGTTGTCCTCGAACTGATTGTGCGAGGCGCTCAGCACGATGCCGCCGTGCGCCTCGAGCCGGCGCGTGAGGAGCGCGATGGCCGGCGTCGGCAGGACGCCGACCGCGTAGCAGTCGGCGCCGGCGGAGAGGAGCCCGGCGACCAGCGCCGACTCGAGCAGCGGGCCGGAGTGGCGCGTGTCGCGGCCGATGACGAGCCGGGCGCGCTTGGCGCCGTGCTCGGCCTGAAGCGTGGCGGCGAGCTGCCGGCCCACGCGAAAGGCGAGGTCGGGCGTGAGGGGCTCCTCGTTGGCGACGCCGCGGATGCCGTCAGTCCCGAACAGGCGCGTCATTGACCGTTATTATAGGGCCCGCGCCGCGTTCCGCAGGCGCTCTGCGACGCGCACGGCGTCGAGCGTGTCGGGCACGTCGTGGGTCCGGATCAGGGCCGCGCCGTTCCACACGGCGACTGCGGTCGCGGCGAGCGAGCCCGCCAGGCGCTCGCCGGTGCCGTCACGCCCGGTGATGACGCCGATGAAGGACTTTCGGGAGACACCGACGCAGAGGGGTCGGCCGAGCGCGCCGAGGGCCGAGAGCCCGGCCAGGACGCGCGCGTCCCAGGCGTCCCATGGGACGCCCTCGTTTCTGAAGAACCCGATCCCGGGGTCGACGACGATCCGCTCGTCCGGGATCCCCGCCGTGTGCGCCCTCTCGAGCGCCTCGCCGAGCAGGCTCTTGACGGTCGCGACCGGGTCTGGGCCGGGGGCGGGCGCGCCGCGGCGACCCGTAGCCTCTGCGCGCTGCTCGAAGTCCGGGCTCGTAGAGTCTCCGGGACGGGTCACCGCTAGCGTGGTCGACGAGGCGCGCCCGCCCCCGGCCCTGGCGGGCGCGGCCATGAGGATGACGCCGGCGTGGTGCTGGGCGACGAGCGCGGCGACGGCGGGGTCACGGAGGCCGGAGACGTCGTTGATCACCCGGGCGCCGGCCTCCAGCGCCGCGCGGGCCGGCGCGGGACGCGCGGTGTCCGCCGACACGGGCACGGGCAGCTTGCCGACGAGCCGCTCCACCGCGCGGACCAGACGCAGGCACTCCTCGGCCTCGGAGATCGCCGTCGGCAGGTAGGGGGCCGTCGAGCGTGCGCCCACGTCGATCAGAGCGGCCCCGGCTCCGACCATCGCGAGCGCGGCGCGGAGGAGGTCGTCATCACGCCCCACGACGGACCCCGCGTGGAACGACTCGGGGCTCACGTTGAGGACGCCCATGACGGCGACGGGGAGCCCGTCGCCGAGGGACAGGCCGGCGAGGGTGGCTCGGCTCGGGATCACGGCGAGCCGCGCGCCGCTACGCCGGGGCGGCGGCTTCCTGGAACGGTCGGGTGCGCAGGATGCGCGCGATCTCCTCGCCGTCGAGGGACTCACGCTCGAGCAGCGCCCGGGCGAGCGCGTGGAGCTTTTCGATGTTGTCCTCGAGGATCTGGCGCGCGCGGCTCGCGCACTCGAGCACGATGCGCTTGATCTCCGAGTCGATCATCAGGGCCGTGTCCTCGCTGTAGTCCTTCTGGCGCGCCACCTCGCGGCCCAGGAAGATGTGCTCCTCGTTCTTGCCGAACGTGAGCGGGCCGAGTCTGTCGGACATGCCCCACTCGCAGACCATCTTGCGCGCCATCTCGGTCGCCTTCTCGAGGTCGTCGCCGGCGCCGGTCGTCTGCTGGTGCAGGACGATCTCCTCCGCCGCGCGCCCGCCCAGGAGGATCGTGATCCGGTTGACCAAGTACTCCTTCGAGTAGTTGTACTTGTCGTCGAGCGGCAGCTGCTGCGTGAGGCCGAGCGCACGGCCGCGCGGGATGATCGTGACCTTGTGCACAGGGTCGGTGCCCGGCAGGAAGTCGGCCACGAGCGTGTGGCCCGCCTCGTGGTACGCGATCGTCCGCTTTTCGGCGTCCGAGATGATCATCGAGCGGCGCTCGACGCCCATCAGGACCTTGTCCTTGGCGTTCTCGAAGTCGACCATCTCGACGAGCTTCTTGTTCTGGCGCGCCGCGAGCAGCGCCGCCTCGTTGACGAGGTTCGCCAGATCGGCGCCGGAGAAGCCGGGTGTCCCGCGTGCGAGGACTTTGAGGTCGACGTTCGGCGCGAGCGGGATACGCCGCGTGTGGACGCGCAGGATCTCCTCGCGGCCCTTGACGTCCGGCCGCGGCACGACCACCTGGCGGTCGAAGCGCCCCGGGCGGAGCAGCGCCGGGTCGAGCACGTCGGGCCGGTTCGTCGCGGCGATGAGGATGACGCCCTCGTTCGTCTCGAAGCCGTCCATCTCGACGAGGAGCTGGTTGAGCGTCTGCTCGCGCTCGTCGTGACCGCCGCCCAGGCCCGCGCCGCGGTGCCGTCCGACGGCGTCGATCTCGTCCATGAAGATGATACAAGGTGCGTGCTTCTTGCCCTGCTCAAAGAGGTCCCGGACCCGCGAAGCCCCGACGCCAACAAACATCTCCACGAAATCGGACCCCGAGATAGAGAAGAAGGGTACGTTCGCTTCTCCCGCGATCGCCTTCGCGAGCAGCGTCTTGCCGGTGCCGGGCGGGCCGACGAGGAGGACGCCCTTCGGGATCTTGCCGCCGAGCTTCTGGAACTTCTGCGGGTCCTTGAGGAAATCGATGATCTCCCGCAGCTCCTCCTTAGCCTCGTCGACGCCCGCGACGTCCTGGAACGTCACCTTGTTCTGCTTCTCCGAGATCAGCCGTGCGCGCGCCTTGCCGAACGAGAGCGCCTTCGCGCCGCCGCCCTGCATCTGGCGCATGAAGAAGATCCAGACGCCGATGAAGAGGAGCATCGGCACCCATTGGAGAAAAATCGCGTACCACGGGTTCGCGTCGGGCGGCTTCACCGCGATCCGCACGCCGCGGTCCTTCAGCGTCTTGATGAGGTCGGGATACTCGACGATGTACGTCCGCTGCGTCTGCGCGGAGTCCTTGAGCGTGTACGTGACGTGGTTGCCGCGGATCACGACGGAGTCGACCCGGCCCTGGTCCACGGCGCGCAGGAACTCGGAGAAGTTCGGCTGCTCCTGGCCGCCCTGCTGCGCGCCCTGGAACACGGTGAACAACAGGATGACGATCAGGCCGATCACCATCCAGAGGGCGAGGTTCTTATACACCTGATTCATGCCCGGCCATTATAGCATCACGCGCCAAATGACGCGGCGCGGCGCTCAGCCTCCTTCGAGCTCGGCGATGTACGGCAGGTTCCGGAAGAGCCCGTCGTGATCCAGGCCGTAGCCGACGACGTAGATGTTCGGGAGCGTGAAGCCCACGTAGTCGAGCTCGAGCGCGACCTGGCGGCTCTCGACCTTGTCGACGAGGACGCATACCCGCACGCGCGCGGGGTGGCGCGCCTCGAGGTTGCGCTTGAGGTACGCGAGCGTGAGCCCCGTGTCCACGATGTCCTCGACGATCAGCACCTGCCGGCCCTCGATCGACATCGAGAGGTCGGAGACGAGCCGCACCTCGCCCGAGGACGTCGTGCCGCCCGCGTAACTCGACACGCCGATGAAGTCGGTCGTCAGGTCGATCGGGATGGCCCGGATCAGGTCGGCCATGAAGACGAACGCGCCCTGGAGGACGCCGACCAGGATCGGACCCTGCGCGCCGTAGTCACGCGCGATCGCGCGCCCGAGCTCCGCGACGCGCGCCCGGAGCGCCTCCTCGGTGATGAGGACGCGGCCCGCGCGCGGGGCCATCCTAGCGGGCCGTGACGTACGTCGAGAACGCGCGGCCGGCGGCCAGGCGCGCGGCCACTTCCTGCGCGGCCTCGCGCGTGGCGTACGCGCCCACGCGCACGCGGAAGCGCACGGCGGCCCCGTCGATCTCGGCGACGTAGGCGTCGTGGCCCGCGGCGGCCAGGCGCGCGCGCAGCGCCTCCGCCGGCTCGCGCGCCTTGTAGGCCCCCACCTGGACCGTGAAGCGGCCGGGCGCCGGCGGCGCGAGCGCCTCCGCCTGGTCCGTCAGCGGCGGCTCCTGCTTAGGGGCCTCGGCCCTCGGCGTCTCGCCGCGCGGCTTCGCCGGCTTCGCGGCCGGCGGCGCCGTGAGCGGGGCCGTGAGCTCGTGGTAGAAGGTCAGCCGGGGCGGCGTCTCGGGCGCGCGCGTCTCGCGCTCGCGGGCCCGCTCGCGCGGCGCCTTCGCCACGGCCGCGCTCGGGGCCGGCGGGAGGCCCGGCCAGAAGCGACCCACCATCAGGCCGAGCAGGAACGTCGCGCCCAGGATGGCGAGGCAACCGACGGCGACGAAGAACGTGCTCACGCCCCCGCGGCCGCGCCTCGTCCGCGACGCCATGGGCCCGCCGCGCAGCATCACATCGACTCCGGCGCCGAGACGCCGAGGAGCTCGAGGCCGTTCCGGATCACGCGCCCGACGGTGGCGCAGAGGGCGAGTCGCGCGAGCATGAGCCGCCGGTCGTCTTGGATCACGCGGTGGTTCTTGTAATAGGGGTGGAACGCGGCGGCGAGCTCGGAGAGCCAGTACGCGACCCGATGGGGCTCGAGCGCCTGGGCCGCGCCCCGCACGACCTCCGGGTACTGGAGGAGCCGCTTGATGAGCGCCTGCTCCTCGGGCGCCGTGAGCGGCGAGAGGTCGGCCTGCTCGAACGGCGGCACGGCGATGCCCTGCTCTCCCACCTGCCGGTCGATGGACCGGATCCGCGCGTGCGCGTACTGGACGTAGTAGACGGGGTTCTCGCTCGACTGCCGGGTGGCGACAGCCAGGTCGAACTCGAGCGGGCTGTCGTGGCGCCGCGTGACGAAGGTGAAGCGCGCCGCGTCGCGTCCGACCTCCTCGAGGAGCTCCTCCATCAGGACGAACTCGCCGCGGCGCTTCGACATGCGGACGGGCTGGCCGTCGCGCAGGAGCGTCACGAGCTGGACGATGAGGACCTCGAAGGTCTCGGGCGGGTGGCCGAGCGCCTGCATCGCCGCCCGCAGGCGCGGCACGTAGCCGTGATGGTCGGGGCCGTAGAGGTTGATGACCCGATCGGCGTCCGCGAACTTCACGTAGTGGTGGAACGCGATGTCCACGGCGAAGTAGGTCACCTCGCCGCTCGACCGGCGCAGGACGCGGTCCTTGTCGTCGCCCGCGTCGTCGCCGGCCTCCGTCGAGCGGAACCAGAGCGCGCCGTCCTTCTCGTAGGTCAGGCCCCGCGTGGCGAGCGCCTCGAGCGCCTTCTGGGCGAGCCCGCGGTCACGGACGTCACGCTGCTCCGAGGTCCAGACGTCGTACTCGACGCCGTAGTCGCGCAGGACGCGCCGCTGCTGCTCGAGGATGCGCGCGACCGCCCAGCGCCCGAAGTGCTCCAGCCGCTCGCGCTCGGAGGCGACGACCCGCGACTGGAGTGCCCGCATCTCGTCGGCGCCCTTGGCGCGACATTCACTCACGTAGTCGCGCGCCAGGTCGATCAGATAGTCGCCCGGATAGCCGTTGTCGGGAAGCGGCACCGGCTGTCCGAGCTCCTGGAGCACGCGCGCCTCGAACGAGCGCGCGAGCGCCTCGAACTGCGTGCCCGCGTCGTTGACGTAGTACTCGGTCGTCACGGCGGCGCCCTGCGAGCGCAGCAGGTTCGCGGAGACGAACTCGAGACGGATGCGGCGGCCGCGCGCGGCCTCGCTCCTGCCGTAGTGGTCGCCCGCGGCGAGGATCTCGCGGAGCGCGTTCGCGCACCACGCGGGCGCGAGAAAGACGTTGAGGAACCCAGGGCCCGCGACCTCGAGCCGTTCGACCTCCCGCAGCGACGGGAAGTGCTTGACGATCAGCTCGGCGATCTGCCGCGGAGGCTTCTTCGCCGAGCGTGCGAGCGTCATGGCCGCGTTCGTCGCGTAGTCACCGTGCTCGGGCTGGCGCGGCACCTCCCAGACGCACGTCGGAGGCTCCGGCAATCCCGCGTTGGCGAGCGCCGTCCGGACTCCCTCGGTCAACCGTTCGGTGATCGACATGACAAAAAATGCCGCGCGGCGGCGGCGTCACATTCAATGATACGCGCGCACCCGAGTCCGGGCCGCAGAAAAAGGGCGAAAAATCACGGACTCACGGGCCAACACCTCGTGCTTTGCGGGGCTGTTTGGCCGCGCGGCGGCGCCTTCCCGGTGCCCGCTCGCCGACGACGCGCGGTCGTGCGCGTCGCTCGCCCGAGCGCCGCGCGGGGCGAGCGTGGGGCCCATTCGCAGCGCCCCGATCGGAGGCCTCGGCCCCGTCTCAGGCCCTGGTGCCTAACTCATTGATTTATCGCAATGCATGGGAGAGCGCCCAGGCGGTCGCGATGGCGGTGCCGAGACTCACGGCCGAGGCCGCGGCGAACACACGGATCGAGCGCGCGATGTCCTCGGCCGCGGGCAGCGGCCCCCTGCCGAGCCGGTACGCGCCGGGTTTCTCCAGCGTGACGCCGAGCGCGCCGGCCATCGCGGACATCGTGAAACCCGCGTTCGGGCTCGTCGTGCGACGGCGATCGTGCAGCATCACGCCCGCCGCGCGCGCCGCGCTTTCACCCGCGAGCCGCGCTCCGGCGACGATCGCCCAGCCCGCGAGGCGCGCGGGCGCCAGGTTGAACAGGTCGTCGAGCCGCGCGCCGACCTTGCCAAAGTACTCGAGGGTCCCCTCGCGATAGCCGAACATCGCGTCGGCGGTGTTGATCGCGCGGTAGACGGCGGCACCCGGCAGCCCGAACGCGAGGTAGAAGCACACGGGTGCGACGAAGGCGTCGGTCAGGTTCTCGGCGACCGACTCAATCGTCGCCGAGGCGACGTGTCCCGCGTCGAGCGTGGCCGTGGGCCGGCTCACGAGGTGACGGCCGACGGCCGCGCGTGCCGCGGCGAGGTCGCTGGCCGCGAGCGCCGCCTTCACGCCGAGCGCGGCGGCGGCGAGGCTCCGGAGCGACAGGAGGCACGCGAGCCCGAGCGCCTCCACGAGCGCGCCCAGTCCTTCGAGACGCGCCGCGAGCGCGTCGACGACATGGCCGCCGAGGCCGGCGAGGACAGCGGCGCCGAGCGCCGTGAGGGCGCCGCCGAGTAGCAGCGCGGCCGGGCCACCCCGGCGCAGCGCGCGCCCGCCCGCGCCGAGCGCGCGACCGAGCCACGCGACCGGATGCACGCAGTTCGGCGGATCACCGAGCGCCAGGTCGAGCGCGACGGCGAGGAGCAGGACGGCGACCGCGTGGCGAATCGGCTCAGGCTCTCGGGACGGCGAGGCCGGCGAGCCTCGCGACCGCCTGGAGGTCGAGCGCCGCACCGACCACGCGGGCGAGCCGCTCGTAGGGGTCGCCACGCGACGCGCCCCAGCGCGGATCGGGCGCGCGGCCCGCATGGGCCGCGAGGTGACGCAGGAGCGCGCCGCGAAGCGCGTCGTTGGCGAAGAGGCCGTGCAGGTAGGTGCCGGCGACGTTGCCCGACGCGCTTGCGACGCCGTCGGCGTCGACGGTGGGAGCGCCCGCACGCTCGAGGACGGCGAAGAGCCGCGGCGCGTCCGGCGCCACGCGCGTCTGTCCCGCGTGGATCTCGTACGCCGTGACCTCGCTCCCGGCCGCGGCGTCGAACGGCCCCGGTGCCCTGGCCACACGCGCGCGGACGCGCACGGTCGTCTTCGACGGCGAAAAAGTCGTCACCACCGGCAGGAGGCGGAGGCCCTCCCGGGAGGGCGCGGGCGACTCCACGCCCTCGGGATCGAGCACGGCCTCGCCGAGCATCTGGAAGCCGCCGCAGATGCCGAGCACCTGGCGTCCCGCGGCCGCGGCGTCCCGGATCGCCGCCGCGAGCCCGCGCGCACGGAGCCAGTCGAGATCGGCCACGGTGCTCTTGCTCCCGGGCAGCAGGACGAGGTCGGCCGAGCCGAGCGCGTCCGGCGTCGTGACCCAGCGCACGCGCACGCCGGGCTCCTCGGCGAGCGGCTCGACGTCGTCGAAGTTGGCGACGTGCGGGAGCCTGACGACCGCGATCTCGAGCGCGGCGTCGCCGCCGCCCGCCGGGGCGCGCGGCGAGTCGAGGTCCAGCGAATCCTCCGCGGGCGCAAGCCGGCCGTCGATCCAGGGCACGACGCCGAGCACGGGCACGCCCGTCCGAGCCGTCAGCTCCTCGAGCCCCGGGCGGAGGACCTCGGCGTCGCCGCGAAACTTGTTCACGACGAAGCCGCCGACGCGCGCGCGGTCGGCCGGCTCGAGCAGCGCGAGCGTGCCCACGAGGGCTCCGAAGACGCCGCCGCGATCGATGTCGCCGACGAGCAGCACGCGCGCGTCGGTGAGCCGGGCGACGCGCATGTTGACGATCTCGGTCGCCGTCAGATTTATCTCCGCCGGGCTCCCCGCCCCCTCGATGAGGACGAGGTCGTGGGCGCGCCTGAGACGCTCGAGACTCTCCGCCACGATCGGCAGCAGTCGCGGCTGCATGCGCCCGTACTCGCGCCAGTCCACCGTCCCGACGGCGCGGCCCCGCACGACGACCTGCGAGCGATCGCCGGCCTCGGGCTTAAGCAGGATCGGGTTCATGTCCACGCTCGGCTCGACGCCGGCCGCCTCCGCCTGCGCGGCCTGCGCCCGGCCGATCTCGCCGCCGTCCGCCGTGACCGAGGCGTTGAGCGACATGTTCTGCGACTTGAAGGGCGCGACGCGGTAACCCGCGCGCGCGAAGAGGCGGCAGAGGGCGGCGGTCAGGACGCTCTTGCCGACGCCGGAGCCCGTCCCCTGCACCATCAGGCAGGGCGCCAGCTCGGTCATGTCAACGTGCGCGTCCGGGACATCGCCCCGCCTAACGAGCCGGCGTCGAATAGCGGCGCCTGAGCCCGCGCCAGAGCGCGGTCTTCTCCCAGCGCGGCTCCGCCAGGCGGCGCCACTCCGCATCGAAGTGCGGGCTCGGGAACAGGACCGTGATCATCTGTTCGCCGCGCCCGTTCCAGAGCCTGAGCCCCCACGTCGTAGGCGCGCAGGATCCGCCCTCCGTCGTGAAGAACGCGGCGCGGGCGACGCGCCGGAGCCGCGCGAGGTCTTCGCTGCGGACACCGCGGTGGTCGCCGACACAGAGGTGGAAGTGCCAGGCGCCCGGATCCACGGTGAGGTAGCCGTCGAGCATCGTCACCTTGGGCGGCGCCGCGAACCGTATCTCGTAGGCCGCGCCCTCGAGGAGCGGGCCGACGCTGACGTCCTCCCAGTGCGCCGTGAAGATCTCGGTCAGGAGCCGCTCGATCCGGTCGCCGGCGACCGGCACGTCGAAATAGGCGGTGACGCTCCCGTCGAGCTCGCGCTCGACGCTCGTCGGCGGCGCGTCGTCCCCCGAGGCCTCGTCCACGGGGAGAGGATACGGTCACTCGAGGGTGAACACCACCGGCAAGCGGACCCGGAGAACGCGCGGCGCCACGCCCGGCGGAAACGGCTCGGGGGCGAGCCGCCGCACCGTCTCGAGCGCCGCCTCGTCGAGAAGCTCATGGGAGGAGGAGTCGGCGAGCATCACGGCGTCGAGCGCCCCGTCGCGGCGGATCACGATCTCGAGCGCGACGGTGCCCTGGAGCCCGCGGCGGCGTGCGGCGGCGGGGTATCTGAGCGACGCCTGGACACGCTGCCGAAGGCGCGCGAGATACGGAGCGTACTCGCCGCCGGGAGCGCCGGCGCTCCCTCCGCCCGGTGCGGCGAGGGCGAGCGCGCCCGCGTCGGGCGCCGTGGCGAGCTCGACGCCGCCCGGCACGCCGACTCCGGCCGTCAGTGTACCGTCGGCCGGGCTCGCCCCCTCGCCATCGGCGGCCGCTCCGGGCCCTGCCAGTGCGCGGGGCGTCGCGCCATCGGTGGCTTCCTCGGCAGCGACTCCCGGCGCTGGGGACGGCTCGGGCGCGGCGGCGGGCGCCGCCGGCGACGCCGCGCGCGGCGCCGGCGAGGGTTCCGGGGCGGCGGCCGGCGCCACCGGCGCGGGAGCCTCGACGACGCGTGAGGGGCGAGGCAGGCGCGGCGCCGGCGCCCTGGCGGTGCCTCCGCCGTCACGCGCGCCC
>Ga0209474_10001426_pt1 | contig 23425 bp, 18 predicted proteins | sample GraSoiAngelo_145_FD_185902 | JGI IMG/M metagenome (GOLD analysis project Ga0209474, IMG submission 185902) | Grasslands soil microbial communities from the Angelo Coastal Reserve, California, USA - 14_1009_05_20cm (SPAdes) (version 2) | ecosystem: Environmental > Terrestrial > Soil > Grasslands...
GGGCGTATTGAAACGTTCCTGCGGCTCAAGAACTACATTGACGAACAGGCCAAGGCGGTAATCCTTGCATTGGCGCGCAGCGTGGAAGCAAGACACTCCGTTACGGGCGACCATACCGGCCAGCTTGCGGATTACGCCGCGAAGCTCGGCGAGAACCTGGGGATGACGGAAGAAGAGCTGGAGGAATTGCGCCTGGGCTGCCTGCTTCACGACATTGGGAAAGTGGCCATTCCCGACAGTATTCTTCTCAAACCGGAGCGGTTGAACGCCGAAGAGACCGAGGTCGTGCGGCAACATCCCGTCACGGGAGAAAAAATCTGCGCGCCGCTGAAATCGCTTCGGCGAATCCTTCCGATGATCCGGCATCACCATGAGCGGATGGACGGAAGCGGCTACCCGGACGGCTTGAGCGGCGAAGAAATCCCTTTCCAGGCGCGCATCCTGCAAATTGCGGACGTCTATGATGCGCTGATCAAAGACCGGCCGTACCGGGGAGGGCTTACTCCGGAGGAAGCCCTGGAAATTCTTCGCGGGGAGGCGGCGCAGGGCTGGCTCGACGCGGGGTTGGTTTGGAAATTTTGGCAAATCTGCCAAACGGGCGAATGCCTTCCGGTAAAAGGCCGATCCATGCTGGCGTCGTACAACACGTAGCAGAAAGGCAAGGCGACGGGCGGCGAGGGGGGGTGGTTAGCGTTAAGCCTCGCGGGCGGCGCCTTTGGTAGCGTCCCAGAGCATTTTTTTGCCGGAGCGGTAGGAGAGATTCACCATGTGACCCGCGGCGGCTGCGTGGTGGCCAACTTCCGCTGACTCGTAGGTCGGCTGGCGCGTGCGGACGGCATCGAAGAAGTTCGCCAGGTGAAGGACGGTTGGGTCCGGTTTGGCGTCAAAGGCGATATTTTCCGGCGCGGGCTTTGAGCCGGTTCCGTCGGATTCCTGACGATGGTCGCCCTGATTCATGAACTCTTCCTGCATCGCCTTGGGCCAGCTATCGATCGAGTAGTCGTAGCCTTCGCGTTTGTACTCTGCTTGTTCGGTCATGGCTGTGGTTGGGAGAAGGGAGAGCGAGCGGTCTGTGCCGAGGAACTGGATGCCGTGGCCCTCCGCGGAAGCGCTGTTGAACGTGGAAGACATGCACACGCAAAAGTCGCCGTAGTCGAAGAGCGCGTCGAGGGTATCGGGGACCTCGCGCCCATCCCGCCGGAACAGGATTCCGCCGCAGGCGACCACGCTTCTTGGCATTTCAGCGCCCATCAGAAAGTGGATGGAGGTAATGAGGTGGACGAAAAGGTCGGTGGAGATGCCGCCAGAATAGTCCCAATACTTGCGATAGCGGAAGACGCGCTCGGGACTGTAGGGCACTTTGGGGGCAGAGCCGAGCCATTCCGGCCAATTGAAATTGACGCCTTCTTGCAGGTCGAGCGGAATGGGATAGTTCCATGCGCCCGTGGAGCTGTTGCGATTGTAAGCGGCGGTAACCTTGGTGACTTTGCCGAGCTTGCCGGAAGCGATGATCTCGCGGGCCTTCTTGTGCTGGTCGGAAGAGACCCATTGGCTGCCAGCTTGGACGATGCGCTTGTAGCGCCGCGCCGCTTCAACTATTTTGGGGCCGTCTTCAATCTGATGGGTCATGGGCTTTTCGACGTAGACGTCTTTGCCGGCGCTGAGCGCGTCGAGCACGATGGGCAAGTGCCGATGATCGGGCGTGGCGATGACCACGGCGTCAATGTCTTTGCGGTTGAGCAGTTTTTTGTACTGAGCGAAGTTGGTGTCGATTTTGCCGTCGGTGCGCTCCTTGGCGCGCGAGAGGTGGCCCTGGTAACAATCGCAGACCTCGACCAGGTTGGCTTGTCCGGTTTCCTTGGCGGCTTCGAGCAGAATGTTGCCGCGAATTCCGAAACCGATGAAGCCCAGGTTGACACGGTCGCTGGGGCCGGCGGGCTTCGGCAAAGGCGAGGGTGGAAAATCGAGCCAGTTGCCGTTGAGCATAAGGCCCAGGCCGGCGGCGCCGGTGGCGCTTTGGAGCATGAAGTCACGGCGGGTAGATTTTGACATTGGTCGTCTCCTCAGATGTCTCCCTCATCAGACCGCATCTTGGCGCTGGTTGGGTGGAAAGGCAAGAGGGGAGCGGGGAGCGCCGAAGATTGCGCGTATCCCTGGGCAAACAGGGCTCCTAACGTTACCTTGGCGTATAAACCTCCCTGGCGCTGGGAACCGAGAAGAAGAGGCGGGAAAAATGCTGAAGGCCTTCTCCGGTTTAGAGAGAAGGCCTTCAGGAACAGACTCAAAAATCGCCTATGGGAACGCCAAATATGTCCAGAGGTCGTTCAGGTAGCCTGGAGGAGCGCCGGTGGAGGAATCGAAGCCCTCTCCACCGAAGACCCAGACGTAGCGATTAGCGTCAGGCTGCCAGATGGCGACTCCGCGCCGCCCGCCAACGATGTTGTTCACATACGGTATGCCATTGGTGAGGTAGGCGCCGCTCTGGTTGACGTTGCTCGAACCCTTCCACCAGATCCACTGGCCGCTGCTGGCTTGGTATTCCCAGATGTCGTTTAGGAAGCCGACGGGTTGGGTGACGACGGAACCATATCCAAAGCCGCCAAAGAAAAAGAGATTGTTGTTGGGGTCGGTCCAGCCCACGGCGCCCCAACGCGAGCCAGGGAAGTTGCCGGCAGCTGCGACGGTTTGAGTGCCATAGGCCCCGTTCTGATTGGCAAGGCCGGTTGGGCCGCCGCCAGAAACCCACGTCCACTGACCGCCGGTGAACTTCCACAGGTCGTTCAGGGTCGCGCCTACTCCCGGAGCGATGCTGGTTCCGATGGAGTCAAGACCGAAACCGCCAAAGAGCCAAACGGTTCCGGTGGAATCGACCCAAAGAGTCCCATTCTGGCGGCCGCCAGGAACGTTGCTGGCTCCTGCTGTTCCCAGCGTGCCATAAACGCCATTCTGGCCGGCCACGTTTGATCCGGACACCCAGGTCCATTGAGCGGTGGCGATGTTGTACTTCCAGAGGTCGTTGAGGAGACCGATCGTGCCTGCGGAGTCTACGCCTTGGCCGCCAAAGAGCCAAACGTTACCCGCCGCGTCGGTGAAGTTGGCGGCTGCCCAGCGTCCGCCGGGGATGTTGGTGGTTGCCCCAGTGCCTAGCGTGCCGTAAACGCCGGATTGGTTGAAATTGTTGGAGCCCCCGCGCCAGACCCAATTGCCGAGGAAACTGCCATCGGTTGCGGAAGTGCCGGGAACGAATTCCCAAATGTCGTTGAGGAGTTCGGCATCAAGGCCGGTGGAAGCATAGCCTTGGCCGCCAAACATCCAGAGGTTGTTGGAAGCGTCGGTCCAGGTTACGCCGCCCCAGCGCGAGCCAGGCTTGTTTACCAAGGGGTTGGCAACGCCCAGCGCACCGTAAACGCCACTTGCGTTGATGACTTCCAATGAGGGCCAAGTGCCATTGAGTGATTGGCCAACGTCGGTGGGGTTCCAAACGCCATTGAAGAACCAAATGTCATTCAACAGTCCAGGGCCTTGCGCTCCATAAGGAGATAGCAACGGGAAGCCGAAGCCGCCGAAGAGCCACTTGTGGCCGGCGCTGTCGCTCCAGGTCATGGCAAAGTCGCGGCCGCCGGGAGTGTTGAGGTCCTGAATGGGGATGGGCGTTGCCGCTGTGGCGTAGTTATCGGCTTTGTTTGTGCTGCTGATGTACCACGAGAGCCAGTTCCAGTCGTTGTGCTGGCAATCGACGAGCACATCGGACACATTGGCCTTGGCCAGGCCCGTGTAATTGAAGACATTGCACGGTTGAGGCTGGCTGGTCGGCTGCAAAAACACAGAGACGTTATAAATGCTGCCGTTTGTGATGGACGTCGGGAACGTAAAACTGGTGTTCCCGGTGACGAAGAGGTTGTCGCCCGCGTTGTCCTGGATTTCTGCGGTGTTGCCCGCGCCCGGAACGAGGCCGACCACCGAGCCGCCAATGGTAAAAGCGGGCTGAGGACAAATGATTTGCACGTTGGTGATAGGGCCGTTGGCAGTGCCGGTGCCATTGAGAACGGTGCAAGTTTGGCCGGGGTTCGCTGGCTGCGTAAGAATCGTCACGGCATAAGCTGATCCTGCGGCAAGTGGCGTGGCGAAGGTAAAATTTACGCCGCCCGTGCCAGAAATGTTGAGGTTGTCCTTGGTGTTGTCCTGCAAGACCATACCTGTTCCCAGCAGGCCGGAAATGGTTCCGCCAATGGGGAAGATGTTGCCACAAGTCACCTGAACATTGGCGACGTTGGCAAGGGCAGTGCCTGTGGCGTTGGTGACGCTGCAATTCTGTGTGGGAGTCGAAGGCTGCGTCTTAACCGTAACTTTATACGTGCCGCCGCTGGCGATCTTGGTCGCAAACGTAAAAGTGCCGCCCGCCGCGATGGTGAGGTCGTCGCCGCCGTTATCCTCAAGGATAAGGCCGCTGCCGGTCAGGCCCACGACCGAGCCGGCAATTGTGAACGGACCGCCGGATGTGCCTCCCCCCGTACCACCGCCGCCGGTGCCGCCGCCAGTGCCACCGCCCGTGCCGCCACCGGTCGGGCGCTTCAGGCTGCAGGAGCTGGCAAACAGGGCAATGCCAAGAAAAGAGGCAAACAGCAAGATCTCGGGGGCAACTTTCCTCACGGTAATTCTCCTTAGACCCTCGCCGGTCATTCGATCTCCGGTGGAGTGAAGCCGTCAGGGCTTACTCCGCCCGCATAAGGCTGCACGCCTGAAGTGGCAACCCAACCTGGTTGCATCAAGAGAGAGTTGTGCGCGCTTCCCTTCGAGGATGCCTTCTGCGCGTTCAGAATAGGGTGGTCATAGTACTGAGGCAATTAGCAGGTAGAGCATCTGTGCCCACCTCATTACTGACGCTTAGAGAACCGAGAATTGGGTGAGGGCCGGCAGAAGGGGCGTTTGGGGATGAGAAATCGTGGGGAATCGAATGGTTAACATTTGAAAGTGAGGGAGGCACCTGATATATGTCATGGTTCGGGCGATGGGGCGAAGCTCGAAGATCGAAATACGAAATTCGAGAAACGAAACTCGAAAAAATAAGCGGACAGGGCGAGATCAATCAAGACGGGCGGGCCAAGCCCCGGTATTGCAACCCGCGGGCACGATATATCGTGCTTCCACGGGCAGAGAAGAGGGCATAGCAGCGACTGCCGCGGCAGGCTGGCTGTGCTCTACAAGAGCTAAGGGCGTGATAGGACGAGGAGAGCGATGAAGATTAGGGATGCGAAGGTAATTGTGTGCAGCCCGGGGCGGAACTTCGTGACGCTGAAGATCACGACCGAAGACGGGATTTACGGGCTGGGAGACGCGACGGTGAATGGGCGGGAACTGGCGGTGGCCAGTTACTTGACCGACCATGTGATTCCGCTGCTGATTGGGCGCGACGCGAGGCGCATCGAGGATATTTGGCAATACCTTTACAAAGGAGCGTACTGGCGTCGCGGGCCGGTGACGATGTGCGCGATTTCTGCCGTGGATATGGCGCTGTGGGACATCAAAGGCAAGGCGCTGAACGCGCCGGTGTATCAGTTGTTAGGTGGCGCGTCGCGCGAAGGCGTGTTGGTCTATGGACACGCGAGCGGGCAGGACATCGAAGACACCGTCAAGGCCGTGGCTGAGTATCAGAAGCTGGGATACAAGGCGATTCGCGCGCAGAGCGGGATTCCGGGAATACCGAGCACGTACGGCGTGGGGCACGGGAAAATGTACTACGAGCCGGCGACAAAAGACGCACCGCAGGAAGATGTGTGGAGCTCGGAACTGTACATGAATTTTGTGCCGCATTTATTTGCGCGGCTGCGGAAGGAATTTGGCGAGGATGTTCCGTTGTTGCACGACGTGCATCACCGGCTGACGCCGATCGAGGCGGCGCGGGTGGGGAAGAGTCTGGAGCCGTATCATTTGTTTTGGCTGGAGGATCCGACCCCGGCGGAGTTGCAGGAGGGTTTTCGGCTGATCCGGAAGCACACGACGACGCCGATTGCGGTCGGCGAAGTATTCAACTCGATTTATGACTGCCAGCAGCTCATTCAGGAGCAGCTGATTGATTACATCCGGACAGCGGTGGTGCATGCGGGCGGAATTTCGCATTTGCGAAAGATCGCGAGCCTGGCGGAGCTGTATCACGTGCGGACGGGGTGCCATGGAGCAACGGACATGAGTCCGGTATGCATGGCTGCGGCGCTGCATTTTGATTTGAGCGTGCACAATTTTGGGATCCAGGAATATATGCGGCACACGGAAGAGACGGAGCGGGTTTTCCGGCATAAGTATAGTTTCTCGGATGGGATGATGCATCCGGGGGATGCGCCGGGGCTGGGAGTGGACATTGATGAGGGGATCGCGGCGAAGTATCCGTACAAGAGGGCGTATTTGCCGATTAACCGGAAGCTGGATGGGACGATGCACAGTTGGTAGGGAATTTTCCTGTCTCCTAAGAGGACAACTCTGATTTAGATTTAAAGTATGGACCCCGCACACCCTACGCCTGCATCTGAGGTTACTTCGGCGGTTGCCGCGGCGAAGGCTGCCGAAACCTTGAAAACCAAAGCAGCCTCCCGCATCGGCTATTTCCGCTGGATTATTTGCGCGCTGCTTCTCTTTGGAACGACAAAAAACTACATGGACCGGAATGTCCTGGGGGTCCTGAAGGAAACGCTACAGCATACCCTGGGCTGGAGCGAAGTCGACTACGGCAATCTCACGGTGGTTTTCCAGGCCGGATATGCGCTGGGCATGCTGGTCGTAGGCTGGATCATAGACCGGCTGGGCACGCGATTGGGCTACGCGCTGGCGATGATTTTCTGGAGCCTGGCCTCTATGGGAACAGCTCTGTGCAATTCTCTGGCGAGCTTCGCAGTTGCGCGTTGCATTCTCGGTTTGGGCGAAGCCGCAATATTCCCGGCGAGTATCAAGGCCGTGGCGGAATGGTTCCCGAAGAAAGAACGCGCGCTAGCCACGGGGATTTTCAATGCGGGAACCAATGTAGGGGCGATGCTCGCACCGGTCGCGGTGGCTTGGATTAGCTTGCGCTGGGGCTGGCGCGGCGCATTTGTAGGCATCGGCGGCGTAGGTTTCCTCTTGCTGGTGCTCTGGGTGATGCTTTACCAAAAACCAGAAGAGCACCCGAGACTCTCGAAGGCGGAACTCAACTACATCCGAAGCGATCCGCAGGAGGTCCTGAAGAAGATTCCCTGGGTTGCTCTGCTGCCGCTGCGGCAGACGTGGACCTTTGCCGTGGGGAAATTTCTGACCGACCCGGTTTGGTGGTTTTATCTTTTCTGGATACCGGGGTTTTTTCAGGCCAGGCACGGCCTCTCGCTGACACGTCTCGGGCCTCCGCTGATTGCCATCTATGTGATTGCGGACATCGGCAGCGTGGTGGGCGGGTGGATCTCTTCTTTTTTGATTCGGCGAGGGAGATCGATCAATGCAGCCCGCAAAACCGCGTTGCTGATTTGCGCCATCGGGGTCATTCCCGTGGTGTACGCCTACCGCGTGGAGAGCACCTGGTCGGCAGTGTTGCTGATTGGGTTAGCGGCGGCTTGCCATCAGGGATTCTCTGCGAATCTCTATACCATCACCTCGGATATGTTTCCTGCGGAAGCAGTTGGCTCGGTCACAGGAATCGGCGGAATGGCGGGAGCCATTGGGGGGTTGTTCATCGCGGCAGTGGTGGGGCATGTGCTGCAATGGACCGGGAGTTATATGATTCCCTTCGTGATTGCGGGCTCGGCCTATCTGATAGCGCTTGGAATGATTCAGCTTTTGAGTCCGAGGTTAGAGCCGGCAAGACTGGATTGAGAAATCAGAGGCAAAAAGAGAAAGGAATTTGCGAAGGGTGGTCGCTTTTGAGGAGAGCGAATGGCGCTGACGATTAAGCCGAAAAAGGAGTGCCGCTGGGATTTGGTGAGTCTGGGCGAGGTGATGGTGCGGTTCGATCCGGGCGAGCGGCGAATTGCGACGGCGCGAAGCTTTGAAGTGTGCGAGGGCGGCGGAGAGTACAACGTGGCGCGGGGATTGAAGCGCTGCTTCGGGCTGGAGACGGCAATAGTGACGGCGTTTGTGGATGATCCGGTGGGGCGCCTGCTCCAGGACTTGATTTATCAGGGCGGCGTTGATCAGTCGCTGATTCGCTGGGTGGAACATGATGGACTGGGGCGGGCGGCGCGCAACGGGCTGAACTTTACGGAACGTGGATTTGGGGTAAGGGCGGCGCTGGGAAGTTATGACCGCGGACACACGGCGGTGTCGAATTTGAAGCCGGGGGACATTGATTGGGACGAGATTTTTGGGAAGCATGGGGCGCGGTGGCTTCATACGGGCGGAATTTTTTGCGCGCTTTCGGGGACAACGCCGGAAGTGGCGCTGGAAGCGATGCAGGCGGCGCGGAAAAACGGAACGATTGTTTCTTACGACCTGAATTACCGGGCATCGCTTTGGAAGTCGCTGGGAGGGAAGAAGCAGGCGCAGGAGGTCAACCGGAAGATTGCGCCACATGTGGACGTGATGCTGGGGAACGAGGAAGATTTTTCGGCCGCGCTGGGCTACGAAGTGCCAGGAATGGACGAGCACATGTCAGCGTTTGAAGCCGATGGATTTAAGCAAATGATCGCGAAGGTGGTGAAGGATTATCCATTCAAGGTGGTGGCGACGACTCTGAGGAAGGCAAAAACCGCGACGCTGAATGACTGGGGCGCGATTTGTTATTGCGATGGGAAGTTCTATCAGGCGAAGAACCGGGAGAATCTGGAGATTTTTGACCGGGTCGGGGGAGGGGACTCGTTTGCTTCCGGGTTGATTTACGGGTTTTTGGCGGGGCAGGAGCCGCAGTGGTGTGTGGAGTGTGGAGCGGCGCACGGAGCGCTGGCAATGACGACACCGGGGGACACGTCCATGGTGACGTCGAAAGAAGTGATGCAAGTGATGAAAGGTGTGGGAGCGCGGATCGCGCGGTGAAGACAGGGAAGATTTGCTTTTGAGGGCGGATGCACATGGATAAACAAAGGGTTCGAGAGAGGATTGTTGAAATTGGAATCGTGCCGGTGGTGCGCGCATCGTCGCCGCGGGAGGCGCGAATGGCTGCGGACGCCGTTTGCGAAGGCGGGATTCCGATTGTCGAGATTACGATGACCGTGCCGGGAGCCGTGGACGTGATTCGCGAGCTGACGAAAAGCGGTTCTTCGGATGTTCTCGTCGGAGCGGGAACCGTTCTCAATGCGGAGGCAGCGCGGCGGTGTCTGGATGCGGGCGCGCAATTTTTGGTGAGTCCTGGACTGAATCTGGAAGTGGTCAAGCTTGCGGGCGCCGAACGAAAGCTGATGATGGCTGGGGCGCTGACGCCCACGGAAGTGATTACGGCGTGGGAGGCAGGATCAGATTTCGTGAAAGTGTTTCCGTGCGGGCAAGTGGGGGGGGCGAAATACATCAAGGCGTTGAAGGGCCCGCTGCCGCAGGTTCCGCTGGTGCCGACGGGCGGTGTGAATCTCAATACAGCGGGGGAGTTTATTGAAGCGGGAGCGGCGGCGCTGGGAGTTGGCGGAGAATTGGTGCAAGCGGAGGCGCTGAAAGCCGGTAAACCTGAGATTATTGTTGAGAATGCGCGGAAGTTTTTGGCAGCCGTGAACCAAGCGCGGGAGAAAATCGGATCAGCAAAAGCGGTTGCAAAAACCAGCCAGTAGAAAGAGCTATTGATTAACGCCGCTGCACAGCATGCCGCCGTCGACCACCAGGAGATGGCCGGTGACGTAGCTGGCGGCATCAGAGGCGAGGAAGACGGTTGCGCCGACGAGTTCTTCCACTTTGCCGAAACGCCGCATGGGAGTACGAAGCAGGAACTCCTTGCCGCGGTCGGTGCCGTCGAGCAGTCCAGCATTCAGATCCGTTCGAAACACGCCGGGAACCAGGGCGTTGACGCAGACGCCGGACGGGGCCCATTCGATGGCAAGACTCTTGGTGAGAGAAGCGACGGCGGCCTTGCTGGCGCTGTAAGCAGCTACCTGATAGAGACTGACGAGCGAAGAGATGGAAGCGATATTGACGATGCGGCCGTAGCCCTGCTGGACCATGTGGCGGCCGAAGACGCGGCAGGCGCGAAGAGTCCCGGTTAAGTTTGTTTCGATGATGGCGTTCCACTCGGATTCCGGAAAATCGAGAGTGGGCATTTTCTTTGTACGGCCAGCGCAGTTCACGAGGATTTGGACGCTGCGGAATTCCTTGCAGGCGGATTGCAGCAACCGCTCGACGCTGGTGTTATCGGTGACATCGCACGCTTGAGCGAGGGAACGGCGGCCCAGAGCCACAATCTCTGCGGCAACTTTTTTCACCAATTCTTCGCGGCGCCCGGTGGCGACGACATTGGCGCCGGCTTGTGCCAGGCCGCGGGCCAGGGCGAGGCCGATGCCGCTAGTGCCGCCAATGACGACGGCGGTCTTGTTCGTCAGGTCAAGAAGGGGGTGGCCCATAGGCGCTTGCGTGTGTGCTCAATTCTCCGCCGAGTAAGACGGCCTGATTCAGGGCATTGATTGTAATGCCAGAAGCAAAGATCTCGCATAAAGTATTGCCAAAGGGACTGTTTATCTGGATTAAAGAGGGATTTGCTTGGACGAAACCGTGGCGACGCGCGGCGCGGAGTTCGCATCGAACGTTACTGTACAATGGAAGACAGGTTGTGAGGAGAAGACGAGAATGTACGGACGCCCAGCGGGAATGGTTGTGAGCTGCGTAAAGAGCGCAGGCGCGTGGATTGCGTTGATTGTGGGAATCGCGATTTCGGGCATTCCGCTTGCGGCGCAGCAGCGCGGACCCATGCCGGCGCCGCCCCCGGGAACGGTAACCGCGTCTATGCCAGCGCCTCAATCGTCGGCAGGGCCCCGAGAGAGAACTTCCCATATCACCAATGAGCCGCCGGCCATGCCGGTGGAAGAGATCATCCAAAAATTCACGCAGCGCGAGGAAGAGTTCCGGAAAGAGCGCGACAACTTTACGTATACGCAGGACGTCACGTTTCAAACGATCGATCAGGACGGCCAAGTGGATGGGGAATTCCACGAAGTGCGCGACATTCTCTTCACGCCGGATGGGAAGCGTTTTGACAAAGTTACTTTCGCGCCGGTTACGACCATTCAAAGGTTGGTCATGACGCAACAAGATTTCGATGACATCGAAAAGGTCTGGCCCTTCGTGATGACACCGCAAGAATTGCCCAAATACGACGTGAAGTACGTAGGACGCGAGCGCGTGGATGAGTTGGATACTTACGTTTTTGATTTGGAGCCCAAGAAACTGGAGAAGGGGCAGCGTTATTTTCGCGGCCGGGTTTGGGTGGACGATAAGGACTTGCAGATCGTGAAAACTTCGGGGACTTCAACAGGCTTGCTGAAGAAGAAAGAGGACCAGGCGTTCCCGCATTTCGAAAACTACCGCGAGAATATTGAGGGTCACTACTGGTTCCCGACGTACACACGCGCCGATGATATATTGCATTTTAAATATGGCGAAGATGTGCACGTGCGGATTGCGGTTCACTATTCGAACTACAAGCGCTTCTCTACGACCATCAAGATCGGCACGGCCACGCAGATCGATCAGCCAAAAGAGCCGCAGAAGCCGTGAAGCGGCTTGATGTTGGAAGACGGCTAGCGGCGGCTGAGCCAGACGAGCGTAACGCCAATGCAAACAACCAGAACGCCTAGCCAGCGCTGGGTGCTGATTCTTTCCCTCAGGAACAACGTGGCGCCAATTGCGCCGGCAGCGTAGCTAAGCGCGGTTATGGGGACGACGAAGCTTACGTTTTCCATTGAGAGCATCGCCAGCAGCGAAAAAAACGCCAAGGTCATGAATGCGATGCCAATCCACATCCAGCCGATGCGGGCGGCGCGCCAGACGAATTGCAGCAGGGCCGAGGGGCGAAAATCGTGAACTTCGCCCAAGGTCTTCATGGCGTGGGACACGCAAAGTTCTCCGCTTGTTCCTGCCGCCACGATTAAGAATAGGAAGATAGATTCCAGCACGCTTCAGGCCTTCTCCGTGGTTCGTGGATGAGTGTGACCAACGATGAAGACCCCCAGGCAAATGACGGCGATGCCGGTCCAGCGAAGGAGATTTACCTTTTCACCGAGGAGCAAGAGCCCGAGAACGGCGACGACGAGATAGGAAAAAGCGGAGGCGGGCTGAACGTAACTGTAATCCGCCCAGGTGAGCACGAGCATATAGGCGATGAAAAAAGCGAGCAAGCAGGCGATGCCGAGCCAGATGTAGCCGGAAGTGAGGATCCGAAGCAATATGTGAAAAAGCCCCTGCGGATCCCAGTCGCGTGCGGACCCGATGGTTTTCATGCCCTTGCCGAGGAGCACATTGCCGAGCGGGGCAAACAGAACAATAAAGAGAAGAAAAATGTAGGTTTTCAGGTGCAGACCTGGAGAATCTTTCATGCGATTTGAGTTGTGCTCCCGCGCGAAATGTTCGTTCAGTCCTTAAGAAATCAGGCTGTTTCATCTTACTCGATATCAGGCGCTTATCTAAAGCGCTGCAGGGCGAAGTGATTCGGTTTTTGCTATTCTTTTGGTTCGCAATGAAACCGTCTAACGGGCGGGCTAAGCGCAAGAGTATCCTCGCGCAAGGGGTGCGATGATTTCGCAGAGTGCCGGCTATCTTTTTCTCATCCTCGCAGCTTCCCCTCTTGTCTATTATTTGCTTGTCCTTTTCAGCACTTGGCGGTTTTTCCGGCACGCGGAGGAGCGTTTGCGCGCGGATTCCGGTTTCACGCCGCCTGTAAGCAACCTCAAACCTTTGCGGGGGCTGGATCCCGAGGCTTACGAAAACCTGGCGAGCTATTGCCGGCAGGACTATCCGGAGTACGAGCTGATTTTTTGCGTTGGGGATGGAAGTGATCCTTCGGTGCCGGTTTTGGAAAAGCTGAAACACGATTTTCCTGAGCGGCAGATTCAAATTCTCTTTGGATCGGGGCGCAAGGCCATCAACGACAAAGTAGCCAAGCTTGTGCGCATGGTGAATGAGGCGAGGCACGAAGTCCTGGTCATCAATGATAGTGACGTTCGCGTGGAGCCGAACTACTTGCGCACTGTGGTGGCGCCTCTGCGAAATGCGAAAGTCCGAGGGGTGACGTGCCTGTACGTTTCCACGGAAGACAAGACCTTTGCGCAAAATCTCCAATCCATCGGCATGATTTGCGATTTCTTTCCCGGAATTTTTGTCGCGCGGCAACTGGATGGCATTAAGTTCGCTTTCGGGCAGACCATTGTGACAACGCGATCTGTCCTGAAGGCGTTTGGCGGATACGAAGCCATCGAGAATCGTCCGGCGGACGACCTGCTGGTGGGGCGATATATCGCGCAGCAGGGTTATGAAGTCGAGCTGCTGCCGTATGCCGTGAAAACGGTTCCCGATTATGGCTCGTTCAAGGAGCTGTTCATCAAGCGGCTGCGCTGGCTGACGGTGATGCGGCACATGCGGCCGTGGGGGCACATCGGGCTTGCCTTTACGCAAGGGTTGCCTTGGAGCTTGGCGGTGCTTTTTGTTCATCCCTCGGACGGCGTTGGGATCAGCTACGTCGGCATGTATTTGTTATTTCGACTTGCGATCACTTGGTTTGTGGGCGCGTGGGGAATGAAGCAGCATGGGCTTTGGAAAAAGATGCCGCTCATCATCGTCTGGGATGCGACCGCGTTCGTTATCTGGTTGCTGACGTTCGGGCGGAGGCGCATTCGCTGGCGCAACGTGGATTACCGGATTCGCGACGGCATGCTTGTGCCGATGGCATCGAGTTCAGCGACAAATTCTACGCGATAGGAGTGGCATAAGGGCTGTCTGTAGCACGGTGAACATGGGCGTGAGAGTTGCGGTAGCGGGGGCAGGTATCTATGGGGCGACCGTAGCGATTCGGCTTGCCGAGCAGGGGCACAGCGTGCGGCTGTTCGATCCGTTAGGGATTTTGCGCGCCGCCTCGGCAATCAATCAGTATCGCGTGCATGCGGGATATCACTACCCGCGCAGTTTGGAAACGATTCAGGAAACGCTGGAAGCGCGCGCGGAGTTCATTCGCGCTTTTGAACCGGCGATCGTTAGAAACAGCCGTCATTACTATGCGATTCCGAAGGAAGCTTCCCGCACGGCACCGGATTTGTATGAGCGCGTGATGAAGGAGCAGGGGCTTTTGCTGAGGGCTTGCCGGCCGGAATGGATGAACTTTGACTTTGTCGACCGATGCTATGAAGTCGACGAGAACATCTACGATCCGGACGTGCTGCGGGAATTGATTGAAGAGCGTATCCGGGCACTGGGGATTCCGTTCGAGCGAAGGGAATTCACCTCAGCAATGCGGGATGATTTTAATTTTGTCGTTTGGGCCACGTATGGTCTGGGGCCAAGCCGGCGCGCCTTCAAGATTGCAAAATTTCAGGTCGCAGAAAAAATGCTCATCGAATTGCCTCCGGCGCTGCAACACGTCGCGCTGGTTGTGGTGGACGGCCCCTTTACCGCATTCGATCCCTATGGGAGCTCGGGGCTGTCCCTTTTTGGCTCGGCGAAGAATACAAATCACTGGACAACTACGGATCCTGACGAGGCGATCCCGGAGCCGTATGCTGCAATCCTGAACGAACCAGAATTCCGGCCAGCGCGTTTCACGCGGTTTGAAGCTATGCGGAGAGATTGCTGCGAATCCGTGCCGGGGGCGAAAGACGCGAAGTACATCGGCTCGCGCTTCACTATCCGCGTTGTCGAGGATGCTCCGGAAAGCGATCGCCGCATTCTCTATCTCAAAGAGAGCGGGCCCGGAGAGATTCACATTTTTTCGGGCAAAGTGGTGAGCGCCGTGAAGGCGGCGCGCCTGGTCTGTGAAAGGATCGGACACAATGGCTGAGGGGCCAGCGTATGTAGTTCTCGGGCGCGGCCGCTGGGCGCAAAAGCTGCAGCCGATCATTGCTGGAGAGGGAAGAACCGTCGCGATGATTACGAAGACGCGGCAGCGGCAGTCAGAAACCGAATCGAGCTATGTATCTCGCCTCGCGGAGGCGATGAAAACCAGTCGAGGACAAATTGCCTGGCTGTGCGTTTCGCCGGGGCCGGATGTGTCCCTGATGATTCAGGCGGCGCTCGAAGCGGGTTTACACGTCATTGCGGAGAAGCCGTGGTATGGTTCGGCAGAGGATACGGAGCGTTTGCAAGCGCTGGCTCGCACGCGACGCCGCTTGATTGGCGTGCATTTCGAATATCTGGTTCACGGCGAGGTTGAGAAATGGAAAAGCAGTTTTTGTCCCGGTTCCGAGCTGCGCTTTGGCGGGCACTTCTTCCTTAGCCGCGCAGACCATTTAGGACTTCCCGCCATCGAAAATCTGGGGTGCCATCTGCTTTCGATTCGGGAGTTTGCTGTGCCTGGTTCGGAAGTTGCGCAAGTGCTATGCGCCTACGAAAGCCCCGATGAACGCGTCGTTTGGCTGGAACGAAAAGGGAAACGGATTGCAACTATCGATCTGCTTCAAGGGAGCGAGCGCATCATTCAGGGATTCATGAAAAAAGTAGAGGCTGCGCTGGATGGCGCGGCCTTTCCCTTTGATTTGGATTTTGCGTTGCGCGTCGAGAATCAACTCAACTCGCTTAAGGCACGGAGTCCTGGGTAGGTCGCTCAACCTTTCTTGGCTTTGGCCTCTGCCCGCACTTCAACGCCATTGGCTTTCGCTGGCATGCTCATTTGCAGGCGGCGTTCGTTCTTTGGTTCACGCCAGTTGACCTGCGGGAGCATCAACGAAGCGTCCACACGGTCCCGGTACCTGATCGCGATGTTCATCAGCGAGTCGAGCAGGGAATCCGAAAGATAGTGCGGCTGCAAGCCAAGGTCGATCAGCTTCGAATGCTTCGCGTTGTAGTAGTGCTGCTCGGCTTCGACGCGCGGATCGGGTATGTGGTCGACTTCGACTGTGACGCCCATTTTCTTCGCGGCAGCGTCGATTAACCGCGCCAAATCCATAATCGAGAATTGCTCGGTGAACTGGTTGTAAACGCGGCATTCGCCCTTTGCCGCGGGATTGTGGCAGGCAATCTCAATGCAGCGAACGGTGTCGCGAATGTCCAGAAAGCCGCGGGTCTGTCCGCCTTTTCCGTAGACCGTTAGAGGCTGCCCAATGACCGCCTGCACACAAAAGCGGTTTAGCACCGTGCCGAAAACGTCGTCATAATCAAACCGATTGATTAACGCTTCGTCGAGGGCCGTTTCATCCGTCATTGTTCCGTACACCACGCCTTGATTGAGGTCTGTCGCGCGGATTCCCCAAATTTTGCAAGTGAACATGATGTTGTGGCTGTCATGCACTTTGGAGAGGTGATAGAAGGAACCGGGCTGCTTGGGGAAAGGCACGGTGTCGCGGCGTCCGTTGTGCTCGACGGTGATGTAGCCTTCTTCGATGTCAATGTTGGGCGTGCCGTATTCGCCCATGGTGCCAAGCTTGACGAGGTGGCAATCGGGCAGGAACTCCCGCATGGCGAAGAGCACGTTCAGCGTGCCGACGACGTTGTTCACCTGGGTAAACACCGCGTGTTTGCGGTCAATCATCGAGTACGGAGCGGAACGCTGTTCGGCGAAGTGGACAATGGCTTCCGGTTCGAAGGACTTGAACGACGAAGACAGAAAATCGTAGTCACAGATGTCGCCGACGAACATCTCTATGGTTTTGCCCGTCAGGTTTTGCCACACGCGCAGACGGTCGGTCAGCGGGTGAATCGGCGTGAGCGTTTGCGCCCCCAGTTCGTGATCCCACGACCGGCGCACATAATTATCCATAATGGCGACAGAATGGCCCTGCTGCGACAAATAGAGCGCTGTCGCCCAACCGCAATAGCCGTCCCCACCGAGCACGGCAATCTTCATGAACCCTCCTCAAGGTTGCGTATCGTCCCAATGACTACCGAGATGTCCAGGCAATTGGCCCCGGAAACGACGTAAGGGCTGCGCGGCGCCTGACAAAAAGCGCGAGAAATGAACCACTTCGACCGGGACTTCTTTTTTTACCTGCATATTGCGCGCTTTGCAAGCGGCTTTTTGCCTGCAGGACCCAAAAAATGTAATTCATGGCCTGACTGTTGCGCGCGTGGTCCTGCATAGTGAGATTCGGCGGCATGCCGCGCAGTTTCGAGTGGATGGTTCGTAAGCACCAGTTTCCCGCCGCTTGAGGCCACGAGCGTTAGCCCGTCCCGTCCGACAAGGCTTTCAAACTCGCCAAGGCGTTCTGCGTATGCCAGCAAGTAATAGCGCTGTGGCTCGGTCCAGAGTTGCTTGAACCTTGCATCGTCAATGAACACATCGGGCGAACCGGGCGCGTAGGAGCCGTATTCCAGATTAAAGTAGTGCCCGTTTAGAATAAGAGCATCGCGGTTGGTGTAGAAGGTGACGGACGAAAACGCGTAGTAGCCGCGATTGTTGATGAGTGTGCCAGGCGGTGACTTCAAGATGGCTTCGGCCAGCGGACGCGATCCCAAAAACGGGTCGAATACGACGAGCGCCAGCCGTGCAGCGTGGAAAAACACAATCATCATGAGTGCGGCGGACAAAAACGCGCGCTGCCCCACCCAACGGAACGTGCCCACCGCGCCAGCGAGAAACGCGAGCGACGCCACGACCAGCGGCAGGCGCAAATAGGCGAAGGAGTCGAAAGTAAGATCCATCATGTGGCCGAGCGAAAGTGTGTAAGCGCTGGGATGGTGGCCCAGCGCCTGCGAAATATCACCGGGAGCGGGTACATGGCGGACAGCAACAAAAATCCCGAAGGTCGTGATTGCCGCGAGAAGCGCTATGGCGCACAGAACCCGCGTTCCGCGACGAATCCAATCTCCGCCAATCGCCATCGCGGAACCGAGCAGCAGCGCCAAGGCCGGGTAGCAAGGCATCGAGTAGTATTCCTGCGTCGTCGAGAATGTGAAGAAAACGAGGATGAAGCCTGTCCAGCAGAGAGCGAGCAATCGTGCTCGGCCCTCGCGGTCCAACGGCTTGTAGGAAAGTCTCGCGACAGCGGGGAAATAGACGCCCCAGGGAAACAGCCACAGGAAGTGAAACAGCCAGAACCACAGGCGGGGGACGGTGTTGTAGTCGCGCGGGTAGCGCAGGTTCAGGAAGCGCAAAAGCTGCTCGTTGATGAAATAGAACCAAAGGAAACCGTGATATTCTCCCGGGCCGCTGTGAAGAGAAAACGAGAAGTAAGGAGGATTTCTAAGCGTGGCGAGGACGTGCCATGGCGCAGCGATGAGCAGCATGATGAAGAGACCGCTGATGGGCCGCAATCGCTGCCAAGTGCGCCGCAAGAAGAATTGTTTGGTCAGGAATAGATAAATCACGGCAGCGGCGATTGGAAACGCAAGCGCGACGAGGCTCTTTAGAAGTAGTCCCGAGCCGAGGGTGGCGGCCAGCATAAAGGCCCAGAACCGAGGATGTGGTTCCTCCTCGTCGAGTGCGCGCAGAAACGCCCACAACGCCAGCGTAATCGTGAAAGTCAGCATGACGTCGGGAATCAGGATGCGCGTAAACAAAAAGAGTCCGACGCAAGTGCCCATGCATAAGCCCGCGTAGAGCCCGGCGCGCCTGCCAAACGCCCAAGCTCCGAAAGCGGCGGTGAGCCACGCCAGGGCCATCACCGAAAGAGCGAAGGGGATCCGCGCCACCCAGTCGTGAACGCCGAAGACTTTGAAGAAAACGGCGATGATCCAGTAGGTAAGCGGCGCCTTTTCGAGATAGAGGACGCCATCGAGCCGGGCGGTGACCCAGTCGCCGGAAGTCAACATGTTTCGCGCAATTTGAGCCTGCACGGCGTCCACGTCGTCCATTAACGAGGGCGGCGAAACGATGCAGCCCAGATAAATGATTGCAGAAAGCAGCAGGACGGTCAGATAGACACGCCAGCTTTGGCTTGTAATGAAACTCTCGGCGTCTCTGAGAACGCCGCCTGAATTCGCCATTTTTTCATCCATAGAAAGAGGATCAGCAGACCCCACAAGTGATATCCAACATTGGCTTTCCGCTCCAGATGGAGCCGAAGGAATCTTTCGACAACATCCGAACGAAAAACGTCGCCGTACTCCCTCGCCCCATAATGCAGAGCATCCGTCAAAAGCGGAAGCAGCGGGCCGCGCAGCCATTCATGCGCCGGAATATCGAAGCCGGTTTTGGGGCGTTGCAGGATGGCTTGCGGCAGCTTGTCTTTCATCAATTCCTTCAAGATCACTTTTTGCTGAGCGCCACGAATCTTTAGCGAAGCGGGAAGCCTGGCGGCGAACTCGACGATGCGATGGTCCAGGAACGGGGGCCGCACTTCCACCGAATGCGCCATGCTCATGCGGTCGCTCTTCGTCAGGATATCGTCCGCGAGATAGTATTTTTGGTCGAGCCACAAGTAAGGCGCCAGATCGTCCGAGGTGTGAGGCAGTCCCTCCAATTCCATAAGAACTCGTTTCAGCGTGGGGGGCAGTGGCTGGGTGACCAGCGCTCTCTTTTCGGTGTCAGAAAAAGTCCCGTTCCAGTAGACGTGTGCGCGGGCGGGCGACATCAGCGCGCCTTCCAGAAAGCGCTTCACTTTGTATTCGAGGCTGATTTTATTGTCAGACACCGGCCAATAATGAACGGCTCTGAGAGCGACGCGCAAAAGGGAGCGTGGCAACATGCGGGCTTTGTTTGCGAGGCGATTGGCGCGGTAAGTCAAATACCCGCCAAAAAGTTCATCTGCGCCTTCGCCGCTCAAAGCCACAGTGGTTTTCGTTTTGCAGAGTTTTGACAGAAACCACACAGGCAGGGCGCCCGCGTCGGCGCTGGGCTCGTCCGAGTAGTGGGCGAATTCCTCAATCGCTCCGCGCAAGTCTTCCGCTGGCGTCAAATCCAATTCCGTATGATCAGTTTCGTATTGCTTTACCGCGCGATGGATGTATTCCGTTTCGTCAAAGCTGCGCCCGCGAAACGAAATGGAGAAAGTCTTCAGCTGCGAGGTGGAAGCCTTTGCGGCGTAGTGGAGAATCGTGGTCGAATCAATCCCGCCACTGAGCCAAACGCCCAAAGGAACGTCCGAGATCAAATGCTCTCGGACTGCATCCTGCATCAAGACGTCAAGTTCTTCTTTCGCAGATTCGAGGGTGTACGTGTTGGAAACTCCAAACGGCAGACGCCAATAGGAACCGGTGGAAACCTCGCCGTCTTGCCATTCCAGCCAATCTCCTGGCGCGAGTTTTTCGATGCCGTCCACCAGCGTCCACGGAGAGGGGATGTAGTTCAGCGCGAGATAGCAATCGAGCCCGGCGAGGCTCAGGCGGCGGTCAATCTCGGGGTGAACAAACAGGGCTTTCAGCTCGGACGCGAAGAATAGTTCTTCTTCCTGGCGTGCGATGTACAGCGGCTTGATGCCCATGCGGTCGCGCGCCAGGACAATGCGCTTCCGGGACTTGCTCCACAGCGCAACCGCGAACATGCCGCGAAGTTTTGCAAAGCAAGCCTTGTCCCATTGCAGGAAGGCGCGCAGCACGGTTTCCGTGTCCGAGTGGGATTGGAAACGATGGCCCAAATTTTCCAGCTCGGCGCGCAATTCGAGGTGATTGTAAATCTCGCCGTTGAAGACAATCCCGCCATCTCCATCCTCGGTGAAAATGGGCTGGTTGCCCTGCTCGAGGTCGATGATTTTCAGGCGCGCTCCCCCGAAGGAAAAGAGATTCGAGTGGAAAAAACCCTGTTGGTCGGGCCCGCGGTGAATCAGCGTAGCGGTCGCTTGCCGGATTCTTTCCGGCGGCGCGCTCCAGTTTTTTGTGGTGAAGCCGGCAATCCCGCACAACGCTCGCCACCCCTCCGTCTTACGCGACGTTTTTGCGAAATGTTACTGGGAATTCAGGGAAATGCACCCTGTAGAAGTTTATCCGGTGTGCCAGCCACACCGCAATGCAAGACTCCGCAATCGAGTCGTTTTGAAACAAGCTGGCCCGGTCCTTGCTAATGAGGGAACTGCGAAAAGTCAGCGGGCAACGCTTGCAAACGTGTGAATGAGCGCGCTGACACCATTCCACATAATCTGCACGCCAATACAAACCAGCAGAAATGACGAGAGCCGCAGGATGATGCCCATCCCGCTTTCTCCTACGGCGGCGGCCAGGCGGTCGGCAAAACCGTAGCAAATGTAAATGCTGGCTGCGACGATTGCCGAGCCAACTACCGTTGCGAGTATGGAGAGCAAATTGGCCCCGAGATGGTGAGGCAGGTTGGCGCCCAGTGTGATGGCGACGGAGATCGAGCCGGGGCCCACCGTAAGCGGCAAGGTCAAGGGATAGAACGCATTACGGAAAATGTCTTGCAGATCGATTTTTTCCTGCACCTCGCGTCCCCGGTCGGGCTCTTCTTTCTGCTTCAGCATGGCCCAGCCGTTGGAAATCACCACCAGGCCGCCGCCAACCTGGACCACGGGTATGGAAATGCCGAAAAAGTTCAGTATGTGCGTTCCCACGAGAAAAGAAGAGACGAGCAGGACAAAACTGTTTACGGCCACCTGGCGCGCCAGAGCCCTTCGCGCCGAAGTCGGATAGTCGCGGGTCAGCGAAAGAAACACGGGGCTGCCGCCGAGCGGATTCACAATGGGGAAGAGCGCGCTCAGGATGAGCAACAGGTTTTTGGCGGTTTCGAGCAATGGTCCCCCGGGGCGGAAAGTATAGCCGAGAGAAAAGAGGAGCCAAAGAATGCAAATTACCGCGAGCCTTGAATGATCTGGTAGAACAAATCGATTTCCTTGGGTTCGCCGTAAAAGGTGGCATTCCATGTCCCTCGGAAAACCAGGCAGGAAACAGAAACCCATTTGTCCTTGATGACAGACGTCCTCATGCAGACTGCCTTCTTCTCGCCAGATCCTTTTTCGAAAGGCCCTTTCGTTTCTCCGCCTCCGCTGGCGAGGTATGTCCAATATATGCTGGCGAACGACTGATACGCGGAATCCTCCTCTGCTTCATTTTTCGGCGGATTCCTGACCGGCCAGAATGCGACCAAGGTACTCGATGGAATTTTGGCAAAAACAGTTGGGGAAAGCTTTGAAAGGATAATGTGGTCTCCCTCGAGCCGACCATACCACCGCAAGGGCATAGTCAGAGATCTGCCGCCATAATTAATAGAATTGCCGTATCGCAGATGCGACCATCCGGTTACGAGCAGCGGGCCCAAAGAGATAAGCAAGGACACCACAAGGCCCGACACTGGGAATATCAGTTTCTTTGAGAGTTTCACTGACAAGTCTTCTTAGTCTAAGGCAAGACTGCGTCGTGGTGGAGCCTTCCCGAATGGGCGGCGACCCACCGCGAAGGAACAGTGCAGCTTTATGGTTGTTAGAACGTGATCTTGGCGCCGATCTGGATTTGGCGTTGCGCAATTAGAGAATTGCTCGACTGCGTGGGAACGCCAAAGTGTGAGTTAAAGTTCAAGTTTGTTCCCGCGATCGTGAACATCTGCGTGTCAACCGAGGTGAAGTTGTCATGATTGAAGAGGTTGAACGCGTCTCCGCTGAGCATGAGCTTCCAGGACTCCCAGATTTTGAACTCCTTCGCTATGCGCAGGTCAACGTTGACGGTGCGGGGCATCTGAAATGAGTTGGCTCCAAGGAAGGGCACACGAGTCGTGCCGCCGTCGTCAAGGGAGTTGCCAGTGGCGCCTTGCGGGGCGACGTAGGTCACGCCGTTTATGGTTTGCGAGGGCGCACTGCCCGAGACTGCTGGGGTGAAAGGAGCCCCGGAAGAGGCAATAATCAGCGGCGAAACGGTAAAGCCGTTCGCCAAATAGCCTAGCCACCGATTCCCGCCACGGTAATAGTTCGGGCTCCATATAGCGGCGAACGAGAACCGGTCACGAATGTCGAAATTCGAGCGACTATATTCGCCTTGAAGATCAAAAGGGTTCAAAACATTGTTGGTGGCCGTGAAGGTCTGGGAAGCCTGGCCAAAATCATTGGCCCGTGACCAAGTGAAGGAAGATTGAATCTGAAAGCTTTGGTAGAAGCGGCGATTTAAGGCAACCACGAGCGCATTGTAGTTGGACTTCACGGAGTAGGAGATTTCGGTGATGGCCTGAACAGTGTTATTCGGGCGCTTTGTGCCAGTTAAAGTGCTGGGCACTCCGAAGAACGGAACCGTAACCTGCTGCCCGCCGAAGGGGCCCCCAACCACGGTGTAAGCCGTAGTTAACGTGGGAACAGCCAGATTGGTATCCACGAATCGTGGCAAGCGGCGACCAAGGCTGCCGACGTAAGAAACGGAGACGGCGGTATTCTTGGCGACCTCGCGCTCCACCACGAGATCGTATTCATGAATGATGGGGAGTCGCGAATTGGGAGCGAACTGGATGATGTTTAGTCCTGGAGGCGCCGCACCAGCAGACAACACGTTGGGA
>Ga0209474_10001427_pt1 | contig 23414 bp, 23 predicted proteins | sample GraSoiAngelo_145_FD_185902 | JGI IMG/M metagenome (GOLD analysis project Ga0209474, IMG submission 185902) | Grasslands soil microbial communities from the Angelo Coastal Reserve, California, USA - 14_1009_05_20cm (SPAdes) (version 2) | ecosystem: Environmental > Terrestrial > Soil > Grasslands...
GGACCCACCGCCGGAGCGCCTCGGTGCTACATCCGAGCTTCTCACCCACCGACCGAATCGCCGCCCATTGCGAGGAATGTTCGGCGGCGTGCTCCTGCACCATGCGAACCGCGCGCTCACGCAGCTCTGGGGAATACTTGGGTGGTCGTGCCATGGGCTCCATCCTCTCTCTGAATGGGCCCTCCGAGGATCCCGGTACGGTTCAGGGGCCGTCCGTGGGCGCACTGTGCCCGAGTGCGACCCGCCGTAAGGTCTCGTAACTGGTGACCAGCACCGGAGTCGCCATGGACGTCACGACGGACGGCGTGCTCAGCGTCGTTTTTTTTCCTCGCGCCGAACCGCGCGCTCGAGCGTGCGCCGATGGACGGCGAGTCCAAAGCGGCGCCGAATCTGATCGAGCACCGCCGGCGTGCTGAGCGTCGAGTCGTCGGTACGGAGGGCGCGCACAAAGGCCATCACCGCGTCGTCGAGCTTGTGCGCGCCGCGGGGACCGCGCTTGCGCGGGACCAAGCCCGGAATCCCCTGCGCCTTGAACGCGGTCTGCGCCTGATAGAAGGTGGGCCGGGAACAGCCGAACACGTCTGTCGTCTGCGCGACCGAGTGGCCGTCGACCTCGACGCGACGGACCATTTCGTATTTCACCTGGACGAGGTCGCGCGCATCGAAAAATTCGTGCGATCCAAACAGGGGGTCGCGGACGTCCTGCGGGTGGGGATGCAACGCGCCATGGGCGCGGAGCGCATCCGCTTTGGGATCGCGCCGCACTGAGCGAGCAGCCATCGTAAATATAATTATGCCTCATTATGCTGGGAATCGTCAAGGCGATTCCCGGCAACGACCGGTCAATTGCGCCTTCGACCGCGGTATACCGTCTCACTCCGCCTCTCGTGGTGCGCCGTTGATGTCCGAAGGTGCGGCAGAGTTTATCTGTCATATGCGGCACAATTCTCTTAACGCTCATGATGCCGCTGGGCTCGACGCCTGAGAAAGACGGGTCAGGAGATCGAGTAACCGAACGAGGTCGTCGTATCGGAAATGTGCCCGACCAGCGCCGACAACCACGACAGGATCCGCGGGACCACGATCCGTCCATTGCTGCGGCAGTCGTCGGAGCTGCCCTGACTCGTCGTGGAAGAACACGCGGGACTCGCCCCACGTCTGACGACACTCGATTAATGGGAAGACGCGGCCATGCAGCGGATGGAAGGGATGCGTGACACGAAAGGTTTGGGACGCACCGCTCGTCGGCGGTGCACTTGATAGTCTACGCCAACGCGTACACCGAGCGATTCGTTCGATCAATCAAAGAAGAATGCCTCAATCGGATCATCCCGTTGGGCGAGCGCCATTTTCGGCGAGCCGTGCACGAGTTTGTCGCGCACTACCATCTCGAACGGAATCATCGGGGCTTGGAAACGCGCTCATCGATGGCGTACCGGCCTGCACCGTCGGCGCGATTCGCCGCCGACCGCGCCTGGGCGGATTGCTGAACTACTACCAGCGCGCGGCATGACCATCGGGCCGGCCGAAGAAGGGGACACTACGGCAACCAATCACGCTGAACCGTCGAGACCGTCTCGGTGGACTCTTGCGCGAGTACGAGCGCGCGGCGTGACCAATCGAATAAACGCACCTTAGACCCTGACGTGGCTTAGCGGTCCGCCTTCCAGGCCGGTCCGCGTCGCACGCGCAGGCCGGTCTGTCGTTGCCTGAAGACTATCCAAACAGGACTGCGCCAACGAGTGATCAGCCCTCTGTCGCAGCCAACGGCACCACGGGAATGGCCCGCGGCCGCGGGCTTCCGTCGAATTTGGTGAACCAGACCCGCGTGCCGGGATCGGGGCGGACGCCATCGCCAACGACGTTTTGCGTGTGGAAAAAGACAGTGTCGCCACCATCCGACTCGATGAATCCGAATGTGCCCGCCCTGTACACGTTGATCACGCCCGTTTCCCGGACCGGCGGCAGGTAGCAGACCTCGTCGCAGCGTGCGGACAGCTGGTCGGCAGTCGGACGCCCCTCGGGCTCTCTCTCGAAGCACGACGTGATGATTTCCGCCAGCTCGCGCGACAGCCCCCCGAATTGCGGATGATTCGCTATTTCCGGCCGCAGCGACGGCGGCGTTTGCGACGAAAATAAAGCCTTCAGCGCCTGCAGGCCCGCGCCGAACGGGGGCGCGCCGGTGAGGGTTTCCCAGGTGATCGCCGCGATCGCCCAGACATCCGACGGCTTCGAGGCGGTCCGTGGCTTATCCACGACTTCTGGTGCGACATAGGCCAGGGCGTTCATCACCGTCTTCGAACTGCGGGTCGTTTCGTCGCCGCCCGAGACGGCTTCATCGATCTCGTGCTCGGCCATCTTCGCGATTCCGAAATCGGTGATTTTCAGCCCTGCGAAGTCGAGTCCGCCGGCCACCATGATGTTGCTCGGTTTCAGATCCCGGTGAACGACGCCGGCGCGGTGAGACGCCGCCAAGCCGCGCGCGAGATGGTGCATAACATGTGCGGCGGTGTGGGGATCGCAGCGCTTGAATTGCGCCAGGATGCGTTTCAGGTCGAGACCGTCTACGTATTCCTCGACCATGTAGAACCGGCCGCCTTCGTCTTCGAAGTAATCGAGCGTCTTGGCGACGTTCGGATGATTCACCCGCGCCGCGAGCACGGAGCTCTCGCGGAACTTGCGGGCGACGCGCGCATCCTGCGGTACCTTCAGCGCGACGATGCGCTGCAGCACGTCGTCATGGACGCGATAGACCTCCTGCATGCCGCCGCGCCCGATCTCGGCCTTCACCACGTAACGCTCGCCGACGGTTTCGCCGATCTGAAGAAGACTCACAGAACCACTTCCGGATGGGAGACATCCATTGTAATGAACGACCGGGACGACGCCGGAAGCTTCGTTCCGCCGAACGCGATCACGCAGCAGTGTGGGAGAGGCTGCCCGGGCGCTATCGTCATGTTGTTCACCCAGATTTCGCCCGCCACCCCGGAAGCTCGGAAATCCAGACCGTCATAGGCGACCGTCAGCGAGCCCAGAGTCGGATGCTGTAGTTTGACCCGCGGATTGCCCTGATGCAGCTCGAAGGTCTTTCCACCGATGACGAAAATCGCGCGATGCTTCCCGCGCAGCAGCAGCTGGCCGGCGCGGCGGCTGATCGCCGCCGCTGTCGGGCGCTGCGCGGGATTCTCACTCAGGCAGGCGTCGAGGAGAGCGATCAGCTCCGCATCGAGACCAGTCCCGGCCGCCGCGAACCCGCCGCCTTGGAAGAACCACTTGCCGAGACACGGCGGCCGCGCCGCCAGGGCGTCCGGCAGCGTCTCGCCGTGGAGCAGGGCCCACGCGCAGACGCCGAGCGCGTACACGTCGATCTTCTCGTCGAACGCCACATCGCCGTCGATGTACAACTCAGGGGCCGCGTACCCTCGCGTGCCGACAAAGCCGTGCGTCTTGGCCTCATCGACCGTTCTGGCGAGATTGAAATCGATGATCTTCAGGATCCCTTCATGATCGACGAGCAGGTTGGAGGGCTTGATGTCCCGGTGCACGATGCCGACTGCATGGATGTCGGCGACGCCCGTTGCCATCTGGTATAGGAGCCTGACGAATTCCTCTCCCGGCGGCACCTTCCCGAGCCGCGTTTTCAGCGTATCGCCGTTGACGAACTCCTCGACGATGCCCATCCGCGTGCCGTTTTCGATGTACATGACATCGAAGATCTCGACCACATGTTTTGACCGTATTTTCTGAAGCGCGGCGAGCTCGTCGAGCAGCCTGCGATGCTCTTCGCCCCTGTTCAGGAACTTGACGGCGACGCGGCGATCGAGATTCTCATCCCGGTAGAAAACCACCGTCCCGAATCCGCCCTTGTCGCGCGCGCCGGTAGGAATGTAGCGCGGCACAACTCAGTTCTCCGGTTTGTCCCCGCTGCCGGGCGGAATCGCGTCCGGCTTCGGCTGCTCGGCGGGGGCGCTGCGTTCCAGGTTGGGGTCATCGCCGGCATCTTCGAACGTGACGATCGGCAGTTGCCGGCCCGAACCGGCGGGAACAGCCTCGGACGTGGACACGGTTCCCTTTGCCTGCTTCCGTTCAGTGCGGCCCGTCCGCTTGCGGCTTTTCGATCGCCTCGAATCGGACGACCGCTTGGGCTTTGGCTCGGGGATGGGCGCCGGGGGGCTGACGACAGGCCCGGCCGCGGCAGCAGGGACACGGGGGGCTGGTGCCGCGAATGCCATGAGATGATCGCCGGGTACCCAGAACTCGGCCACGCCCTCCTGTTGTGGCGCGGGCCCGTTCTGAAAACTGATTGTCAGTACCGTCGCGTTGTCGTGCCCGCCGTTCCATTCGCTCGCGGTCACCAGGCGCTCCGCGAGCATCTGAAGATGGCCCGCCCCAACGGCGACCCATTCGAGGACCGGCGGCGGCAACGAATGCGCTCCGTCCGACGTGAGGATCAGGCCCCTTCCCTGACCGGGAACCGCCGCTACATGCGGCTCGAAATCCTTTCCCATCCCCACGAACTGCAGCAGCCGACGCTCAGACGCGGAGCCACGCTCGGCCGCTCTCCCCATGTCTTCGAGCTGAGCCTGCAAAGTGTCGTCAACGGTCAGGCGCGTGGGAGGACCGCTGCTATCCAGGTGATAGGCGCGCGCGTCGCCGGCATGAGCGACGAACCACGCTCCCGCGGACCACGCTGCCGCCACCACCGCGGCCCCGCCCTCGCCGCGCAGCGCCCGAAAGACCTGCTCGTTCGCGAGGCGGAAAGCGTCCTTTAGGACGGCCTCGACATTGCCGGCCGAAGAGCCCGCGCATCGCGCCGCCATTGTGGCTGTCGCGATGATCGCGGCCCGCGCGCCGTCGCGCATTCCCCCCATGCCGTCGGCGAGGATGGCCGCGATAAGACCCGAGGCGGACCTGGCGACAGCGACCCGGTCCTGATTCTCTTTCCGCACTAGCCCGCGAGTGGACGCCCAGGCCACGGGCGGACCTGCGGCGCGTCCGGCGCCTTTCGGTTCTCGCGTCAGGGAGCGTTCCAGAAGTTCCAGCAAACCGGGAGCATCGACTAAAGACAAGCTGTGCTCTTGGATAGCGCCAGTATACGTCGTGGCAACGGCGGCGGCGCACGGCCGCAGAATCGCTCGCACTGTCCGCGCGGATTCGTCTGCCTCTGCGTCCGTCGCCATCCTCCGCCAACCGATTTCGAGTCTCAACGCTGCCTACGCGCCCCCGTCAACGGGCGCAGGTGATTCTGCGCCGTGTCGACGTGGTCTCGCAGTTTAAACCTCTCGATCGCGTCGAGCGCGGCACGTGGCTCGCCGCGCGTGTAGGGTGTACAAATTCAACGTCGCTCACGCGGCGCGCTGATACTCATGCAGCAAGCCTCCGAGACGATCGCGGCGAATGACAGTCAGCTCTGTCAGCTGCGCGTCGGTCGTCGTCGTCGACCGACCGCCCGGCGGCGTCAGATTCAGGCTTCGATAACCACAGGGATCTCGACTTGCCGCGCGGCGACGAGCGCGAATTGGTCAGGTTGGCGGGGTCGGCTCCTGGCGGGGATCTTCGGCCGGCGGTTCGGCACCGGGCCCGCCGACGTGCTCGCGCGCTTGAAACGGGCTGCCGAAATCACGGGCGCGAAGCCTTTTGAGCGTCGATTGAAGGTAGTCACCCTCCGAACGAATCCATCGGCGGCGTCCAAATCACGAGCCCCGCGACTGGAATTAAAGTGCTACTTGTGACACAATCAGGCCATGCGAACCGCCGGCGTGCGAGAAGCGCGGCAGAACCTCACAGATCTGCTCGACGACGTGAAGAAGGGACGCGAGATCGTGATCACGGATCGCGGGCGACCGGTCGCGCGGCTGGCGCCGGTCGAACGGCGTCGTCCGTTCCCCAATCTCTCACGAGTCCGCCGCGCATTCCGCGGCCCTGATCCCGCCCTGTCCCAGGCCGTGCTCGAAGAACGAGAAGACCGGCTGTGAGCGCGCCAGATCTCCGACGTTGGGCCGAGCCGGTGTACGTGGACGCGAGCGCCCTCGTGAAGCTCTTCGTTCCTGAACCCGAGAGCGACGATTTGAACGAGGCGCTTGTCGGTCTGACGGACGTGATCGTCTCCGATCTGGCGTTGACGGAAATGGCGTCCGCGCTCGGGCGCCGCACGCGCGAACAGCGCCTCACACGCGCAGCAGCGCATCGCCTCTATCGCGAAGCGTCGAAGCTGCACGCGGCATCGCACCGTGTCGAATTGACACCGCCGATTCATCGGCGTGCCGAACAACTGATGTTGACGCTCGCGATGCCCCTGCGCGCTCTCGACGCGCTCCACCTGGCCACTGCACTCGATGCGAAAGCCGCAACCGTCGTAACGTTCGATCCGCGCTTGCGGGATGCCGCCAGCTCGCAAGGATTATTCGTGGCGCCGAACCTGTAGGGAAGTCGCGTCGCGCGAGAGCGCGCCAATCAAATACGTCTGGACAATCTCTGGACAATTCTTTGCCGAACAGCACGCAATACCAGGTTCTCACCCGAGCTACCGGCACGACGAACCCGCGAGTCCGAAGACCTGCGTTACGCTCTCTCCAGAAACCAATTCGAATTAGCAAGGCCGGCAGCGTCAGACGACCACCAGTCCGAGTTTCGCGGCCCGCTTTTTGAGCAGCCGGATCTGCTGCTCGCGGTGTCGTTCTTCGTAGTACTGCATCCCCTTGTCTACGTACTCGTGTCCCCATCGGAGCAGGCGATAGACCAAGACGGCGAGCTTGTGGGCCATCGCCGTGATCGCTTTGGGAGCGCCGAGCCTGCCGCGCAAGCGGCGGTATTGGGCGCCGAGGTAACTCTGGCTGCGGAGCAGCGTGGTGGCGCCGATCCGCAGGGCGGTCGCCGCGCGATTGATCACATGGCGGGTGCCTCGACGGATCACTTTGCCGCCCGTGATCCGATTATCGGGACACAGCCCCAGCCACGAGGCAAAGTGGTGCTCGTCCTGCCACCGCGACATGTCGAGCCCGACTTCGCTGATGAGTGTCTGCGCCACACCGACGTCGACGCCATCGATCCGCGTGAGGTCGACACCGCTGATGCGGTGCAGTTCCCGGCTCAAGTCAAACTGCGGCGCATGGCTGCCCGCCTTCCGGCGCCGTTTGGGGGTGGAGCGCGGCCGATGGCGAGAAGTCGCGGAAGGCGCGTCGCCCTCGGCGGGCGTGTCGGTGATCCGGTCGGCGAAGCCTTTCAGATGATCTTGAAGCGCTTGATCGCATTCAGCGATGCGTTGTTGGTACACATCGTACAGGGCGACTTCTTGGTGGAGCACGAATAAGAGGTCGGGCTGCCACGTCCCTTCGAGGCTCTTGGCGATCGCGTCGCGGGTGGCGCGAATCCCGGGATGACTCAGTGCGGCGAGCGCGTACGGATCCCGTTCGCCGGCGAGGATCGCGCGCACGATCCGCATCCCGGTCCAGCCGCGCAGGTCGCTGATGACATTCGCCAGCTGAATGTTCATCTGCGTCAACGTCTTCTGCATCCGCTGGATGGAGGTGCTGATGGCGCGCACGTGGTCGCCGCGTTGACGCCAGTAGGTCCGGATGACGCGAATCGCGGCGGCGGGATGAAACGAATTGCGCAGCAATCCGTAGGTGTGCAGCTTCAACAGCCACTGGCTCTCTTGCACGTCGCTCTTACGCCCCGGCAGATTCTTCGTGTGCCGGGCATTCACCAGGTACACCTCCATGCCGCGCGCGTCCAGGATCTCGTAGAGCGGGATCCAATAGACGCCGGTGGATTGCATCGCGACGGTCGTGACCCCGCATTGCTCGAGCCAATCGGCCAGGCGATGGAGATCGGCGGTAAAACAGTCAAACCGGCGTACCGGATTCGGATCCTGATCGGGCCGGACGACGTAGTGCGTGCTGTTGCCGACGTCAACGCCCGCGGCGTTGGGATGCATCACCTCGAGTCCAGGATCGGCGGACTGCAAACGACGGGCGAGCTCTGTGCGCTGCTTGCGGTTCAACGCGGAGGGACGGGTTGTGACCATACTGGGCTCCTCTCGTGAGTAAGACCAGGGCGGCCCGGTTGCGATGGGTGTCGAAGTCTCTCCAACGGGGTCACGATCGGCATCGACATCAACCGATCGGTCACCAAGTCAGCGATCGCCAGGACCGGAGCCATGCTGTTAAACGGGCAGGAACGCGCCAATGCGCCGAAGTCGGCCGTAGCTGCCGCCCGTGGTCCGGGCGAGCATCGCATCAGTGCCGACGCGTCACCAAGTTTCTGGGTTCAGCAACGCCGACGATCCGGCGTGCTTCGCTGTTAAGACGCCGCAGGTGCGCGCAATTCAGGATGATCAGCTGATCGAGGCACTCGCGACGAATGGACGCGATCAGCCGTTCGACAAACGGCGTTCTGCCAGGGACTTGCGGGAACTGGACACGATCTCGACGATCAGCATGCTCGCAACGGTTCGCTTCAACGCGGCGCTGTAAATGCTGTCTCTGCCGCGCACCAGCCACCGTGGTGCCGTGGCATTTGTCGCCGCGTCAAAAAAGGCGAGCCAGGTTGCTAGAGTGAAACTGTTCGGATAACGCGTTTGTTGGACGTCATGCAGCCTTCACCTCGACGTTGACACCGAGATCGCGGAGGCGCTGAAGGAGCCGTTTGGCGATCTGTTCTTTGTCACGTTGGGCGAAGTACTGCGGGCCGAGATCGTGATACTCGACGCCGTCGCGGAGCATGAAATACACGGCGGTGAGCATAGAAGCGGCGACGGCGAGGATCGCTTTCTTCGGTCCACGGCGGCTTTTGAGCCGAAGAAATTGGGCTTGAAGATAGCTGCGCTTTTTCCTCGTCGCGCCCCAGGCCGCTTGGACCAAGGTCGTCTTCAGCCAGGGGGCGCCGTGTCGCGTCCGGGTGGAGCGGCGCTTGCCGGCGCTTTCGTCAAGGCGCGGACAGAGTCCTGCCCAGGACACGAGATGGCCGGCGGTCGGAAAGCGGCCCATGTCGACGCCAATCTCGGCGACGATCACGCGCGCCGCCGTGTCGCTGAGCCCCGGCATCGTGGTCAGAAGGTTGATGGCGGCACGAAAGGGCTCGAACGCGGCTCCGAGATGCGTTTCGAGGTCGGTCACCGCGGCTTCAAGCGCTTCAATCTGGGTCAGATGCAGCTGGATGATATACCGGTGATGCGGCGTGACACGGCCGTGGAGCGCCTCGACCAATTGCCCCCGAGTTGCCTTCAGCCGGCCCTTGGTGAGGTCGGCCAAGCGCATCGGATCGGTTTCGCCCGCGATGAGGGCCTTGAGAATCGCTCGCCCACTGATCCCCAGGATGTCGCTGACCACCCGCGTCAATTTCAGGTTCGCATCCTCCAGCGTCTTCTGGATGCGCAACGTGTGACGCGCGATCTCCCGAACCAATTGCTTCCGCGTTCGCGTGAGATCGCGGAGCTCTTGGATCGGTGCAGCCGGCACGAAGCTACTGCGAATCAGTCCGTGTGCCAGGAGGTCCGCAATCCAGGTCGCATCGTTCATGTCGCTTTTGCGCCCCGGGACGTTGCGGATGTGCACCGCGTTGGCGAGCACGATCGTGAAGGCCGCCTCGAGTACGTGCCACACGGGTTTCCAGTACACGCCGGTCGCTTCCATCCCGACGTGTGTACACCCGGCAGCCGTCAGCCGATCGGCGAGCTCCAGCAGTCCCCGTGTCGTGGTTGGAACGGTGTGATGTTGATAGGCAACTTCACCGCCCGACGCGATTCGGATGCACGCCGTCACCGAATCCGCATGGACATCGAGTCCCGCGCAGCGAGGATACAGCACCTCCATCGTCGGCCTCCTTCTCTCGCGACGCCGGCGTGGAGTCCGCAGGGGCGAAATCTAGAGTGTGCGCTCACCGGTCAGGCCGGGGTCGCAATACGAGGTGCTCGCGGAACTCCGGGTCCAGCTAAACATCGGGCTCTCGGCACCATAGAACAATCGACCTCGGTACCAGCGTCGCCGCGCACTCTACCGCGTTTCATGCCTACGCGGGTGCGCCGGCAACACGTGGGGAGCTAAACACACAGAACTTAGGTCAGGTTGCCTAAGGCGAATGGAACACAACAATATTAGATGCCCAGCAACTCGATGCGGTGAAGCGAGCCGCTGGAGTAGTATATAGGACTTAGTGACTGAGTAACAGTCGTAAAACGACGGCAGCGCGGCAAGTGTGCAATAGAACGGCTCGTTCGATCGTCGCTGAGCGAGAATTCTACTCTGCCGGTTGTTGTGTCTTGGCGCGTGCGAGTCGCACGCTTCAGATCCTTAATCATTAGAACCTCCGGATTTCCAGTGGGTGAAAGCACGGCGACTGATCGCCCCCAGGTTCAGTCCTTCCCGACAGCATGGGTGAGGAAGTCGCAGCGAACGTGTTGCAGCTCAAGGAGTTTCCTCGACGTCGCCCGCCGAGGAGACCGCCCACCCCAACAGCGGTCCCCGCAGGCGGGCGCTCCGAATGGAGCTTCGGTCCCCTATTACCCACGGAGATCCCGGAACGACCAATCATTATAGGTTGTGTACTCGCCATTTAGCCATATCGCTGTTGAGACATCGCCGAACCCGTTGCCGTGTCCATCGTGATGTGTTCCAAAACGTGCGACCTCTGAGCGTCGAAACTTAGCTTGAGCCAGCAACTTTTGTGACCGTTCTTGCAGCTGTACATGTCTTGTTGTCGGTCTGAAGCACATGGTAACAGAGACAGCCGCATGTGAAGCGACGCAGTAGGGCAACAATAGCCGTCAGAAGTTCTTAGACGCGCAGAATGCGACCATTGCTCATTGGATCTCGGCGAAACGCGACGCCATCGCAGCGTCGCTCTGTTCACGCGAATCCGGGGCTAGAAGTTTTCACTTGTTGTCAACGAAACGATGGAGCGGCAATGTCCCGGGTGCTCGTGATCGACGACGACGCCTTTACGCTGCTCACTTACAAGGGCATCCTTCGGGCCGCCGGGCATGAAGTCGCGACCGCCGCACTCGGCGAAGACGGCGTATCAGCGGCCTCGCGAGACGATTTTGATGTGGTAGTGTGTGATCAGCGGTTGCCCGATTGGCCTGGTGTTGAGGTGGTTCGTCGCATTCGCGAGATCTCGTCGCGGACGGCCATTGTCCTTGTGACAGGCTGGGGGACACCTGATTTAATCATCGAAAGCAAACGTGCTGGTGCCACAAGTTACGCCGAGAAACCCCTCGTCGGCGACGAGCTGTTGAGCGTCATTGATCAAGCGATGCGGATCCACGCGTCAGCGCCAGCGGGACCAAACCCGGGTGGATACGCAGCGCGACGATGGGCCGATCTAGTAGTCCACGGTTTGTTTCTGGCCGATGATCCGAAAACCGTCCAAACGTGGGCTCAGGGAATTGCAATCGCCGTAGGAACACTTAAGAAGCGGTGTGAGGCCGTTCACGTGACACCGAAGGAATCGCTCGATCTAGTTCGACTCCTGCGTGTCGTCATTCACGATCGCAATGAAACGTGGGACCTCCAACGTACACTTGACATCATTGACGAGCGCACAGCACACGCGCTGCTAGCCCGCGCGGGCTTATTGTCGTTGTTCCCTCGCGTACCCGACCTCGAGTCTTTTCTTTCTTCGCAGCGTCTTGTCGTCGACCTTGAATTGCTGAATGCCCTTCGCATGCGTTTGGTACGTTTCGCGAATGCGAGACCAGGTGAGGCCTCGGTGGACAGCTGAAACTGGCCATTGATCGGTCTGAAGTTTCGTCCGCCAGCTGCGCGGCGCACATTTGAGGACGTGCGCGTGATGCAGCAGGCGATCGGTAACCGTTCGACGAAGACCGTACTTCCGTAACGCGTAGGTTGGGACGATTCTTGTGCCGGACGGTATCGCGTGCAGGCACAAGACGACGAATCCAGCGTTGCGCGATCTGCACGGCGACTTCGGCCTTCGCTTTGTCCCGCGGTTCGCCGGGCGGGCGGGCAAAATGGCGGTCTGATAGTGCGCGTCCCAGTCCTCGTACGCCCGTTGGAGAATCGGCTCGTAGCGACACGCGTCGCGTACGCCGGCGCTTCAGCTGGCCGGGGACGATCAGAGCGGGCACGCCGGCCAGATACTCGACGGTGCGACTGTGACTCTGAATGAAGACGGCGCTCCGCCGCGTCTCGGTAGCGTCGGCATAGGTGTAATTGGACGCGCCCAACACTGCGACAAATAATTCGACTGAATCGTACCCGAATCGTCGGAGAGCAGTTCATGTGAGTCAGGCCACCGCGGCCTGCTCGTAGTAGCGCGCCTCGTACTCGGCCGGCGGGACGTAGCCAATCGGCTCGAGCAACCGCCGGTGATTAAACCAATCCACCCATTCGAGCGTCGCGAATTCCACCGCTTCGAGATGGCGCCACGGTCCCTTGCGACGAATCACCTCGGTCTTAAACAGCCCGATCACTGATTCGGCGAGCGCGTTGACGCCCCTATATGTCAAGAATGCGAGTTAACGTCACGGCGGTCGCGAGTACTGCGAGCGCGAAAATCCGTCATGACACGGCGATAGATCTCGCGCGCTAGAAGCCTTCAGCGGGTGAATTCCGAGTACTTGAGTCAAGTTTGTCAGGCGACCGCTCGCGAGGCCAGCTCAATAGCTTCCCGTCCCTTCAATGCCAAACGCCTCGACCGGCCCGAAGCGCGTCGCCCACGCGATCAGCTGCTGGTAGCTGCCTGCATCAGTGGCAAATGAGTGATGGCCGAGTTGGACGCCCCACGTGCCCACGGCCACCGCCACATGCACGACTTGTGGGTATCGATCCCGATGACGATCCGTCGTGATTCGACGAGCGCACTGGTCTGATCTGTCACGCCATCCTCCTTCGACGAGACCCTGACGGGCGGGAGGGCAGGACTGTGACGAGTCGTGAAACAGCAGGCCCCTATTCGGTCACACCCGTCCCGCCAGCGTCGCATGCACGGAGCCGGCAGACGATGACCGACAGATCAACAGCTAGGACCAAAGGTCAGTCGTATGAGGGGTCAGGCCACCCCTGCCGGCACCCACCAGTCTGATCGGACCGAATCAGCGACGGAATGATTCTCACAGTCGTACGAATCACCGCAGCTGCCGACCGACGGCGCGATGCCGGCGTTCGCGAGCCGATCGGAGTACCGCATCGACAGGTACTGCGTACCGCGGTCACTGTGATGGACTAAACCATTGATCGTCTTGCCGCAGCGATCGTAGATGGCTTGTTCGAGGGCATCGAGGACGAAATCCGTCACCAGGGACGAGGAGACACGCCACCCGACGATACGCCGCGCAAAGACATCGATCACGAACGCGACATAGACGAAGCCGCGCCACGTCGCGACGTAGGTCAAATCTTATCCAGACATGGTTGAACGCCGATGTGCTGGAAGAGGGGCAGCGAACACGAGCGGAAGAAGGGACGCCCCAAGGCGGCAGCGCGTCGCCTTGGCTGGCTACCGGCGGCGCGTGTCTGCCATCCTTACCCGCTTCGCCGACTTGGCGTCATTCACCCAAGGTAAGAGCCGGATGCGGGCAAGCCGCACGTCCGGATCTGTGGAGGGGGTGCTCAGCGATGGGCATCCCTACTCCGACTCTCGGAATGGGCCCTCCGACAAACCCGGTACGGTTCAACCCGTGGAACGGGTGATCACGATGGCGTGGAATGAGTGATCACGATGGCGTGGAACGGGTGATCACGATGACGTGGCGCCTGCACTGGTCGCGACTGCGGCGCGTCGTGCCGCACTGACCACGCCTCGCGACTCGGCTCAACCGCGACGACTTTGGAGTCGTTTTTCGAGCCGTCCGTGTCTTGTTGCCGATCGAGCAACAGCGTAGGCTCACAGCCCTCCGACTGGGCGCACACACCCGCGAGTGAGCACGGCGCAGAGGTTCGTAAGTCGATCCGTGCTCACCGGGCTGTAACTGAGAGGGCGAAGCTTTATGCCGATCGCAGACAGCTTTTTCGCCGGACGACCGCACAATTCGTCGCATCTGCCTAAGCCGGTGGTGACGACGGTACTCCCGTTCGAAGTAAGCGTCCGACGAATCACGTCTTCCCTTAATTCGTAGCCCCGCCGATCCTTGTGCCGGAGGAGAACGGCATGCCGGCACTGGATGACCGACGCAACCAAAGGCTAGACCTCGCGCGACGCTGGCGCGACAGCGGCGTGAAGGCCCGAGTGTTTGCCCAGGAGCATGCCGTCACGCCGTGGACGCTGTATTACTGGCGACAGCGCCTGCCCGCGCCGGAGCGGCCGCGGCGTCGACGGAAGCCACCGCGGCGAATGAAGCTGGCGCCCGTCCACGTCGTGGGCAGCTCCGCAAAAGACGGTGGCGGCGGGCTCGAGATTGTGCTCGCCAGCGGCGATCGCGTCCGCGTCTTCGAAGAGATCTCTGCGGAAACGCTCCGCCGCGTCGTGCAGGTCTTGCGACCGTGACGCTGACGCTGTCGCCGGCGGTGCGGATTTACGTGGCGACCGGCGCGACCGATCTCCGTCCGTCGATTGATGGTCTCTCGGCAGTGGTGCGCGAGCGATTGGCCTTGGATCCACTCTCGGGCCATCTGTTTCTCTTTCGCAATCGGCGCGGGGATCGGCTCAAGGTCCTGGCGTGGGACCAGTCGGGATTTTGGGTCTTGTATAAACGGCTCGAGCGCGGGACCTTCGCCTGGCCGGTGGAGGACGCGTCGGGATCGGTCGCGATACGGAGCGCCGATCTTGCGCTCTTGTTTGCCGGCGTCGACGTCACACGCTTGGGTCACGCGCGACGCGGCGGTTGTACTCCCAACACAATTCGGGAAACGTTCCATCTGGCGCCTCGCGTACGACTGCGTGCAACACGTCCATGTCGGTCGGTGACTGCCAGCCGCCGCGTTTCGGATCCGGCGCCACCGAACTGGTCTCCCGTTCGCGCGCCACCCACCGGTGGAGCGTGCGCCAGCCAATTCGGAACAGCGGTGCGACCTGGTGGTATCCGCCTTCGCCGGCGTCGTACGCCGCCACCGCACGCTCTCGGAGCGTGACGTCGTAGGGTTCAGCCATGACGACATTGAAGTACAGTTTCGCCATCAACTCAAGCGCTTTCTGGATTAAGCCCTTGCGGATGGCGATGCAGCCGCCCGGAATTTTGCGCACGACTGGCAGGTCAAATCAGCTGAAGCACGCGTTGAAGCGCAACGTAGCAGACGGACAGAAGCACGACGCCTCCGGAATCAACAGCGCCTGCCGGCTATTCTACGCCGGTCGAATTTTTGCACCCGACAGGCACTTTAACGCCGTCTGAAAAAAGGCGCACACAGTTGAAAATGTTGCCTGAGGGCGCGCCGTCGAATGTTCGCCACACTAGCCGCTGACGAAGTCCAGGTGACGTTTCGGGAGACGGCTGCGCTGGATCAATCGGCCATCGGCGCCGCGGCGGATCTGTTGTCGGAGGAGGAGCGAACGCGATGCGCTCGTTTCATGTTCGCTCGCGATCGTCGCGATTTTGCTATCGCGCATGCGTTGCTGCGACAGACGTTGTCGCGTCATCATCCAATACCGCCCCGTGAGTGGACCTTCGTGCCGGAGCCTCACGGAAAACCGCGAATCAGCGCCGATCTCACGACGGCCGCGGACCTGCATTTCAATATCGCGCACACCCACGGCCTCGTCGCCTGCGCGGTCTCGCGCGGCGCGGACGTGGGCATCGATGTCGAGGAAATCGAGCGTCGCAGCGATCCGTTGGAGATCGCATCGCGCTATTTCTCGGTGATCGAAACCGAGGATCTCAAGCGCTGCGCGCCGGATGATCGGTTCGAACGGTTCACCGAGATCTGGACCTTGAAAGAAGCGTACATCAAGGCGATCGGGAAGGGGCTGTCGTTGCCGCTGGACGAGTTCGCGTTCCGGTTCGAGGACCCGTCGGCTCTGCGGTTCACGGCCGCAACCTGCGAAGCAACGGCGTGGTCGTTTGCGCTATTTGCACCAACGCATGGACACCGGATGGCCGTCGCGGCGAGACGCGTGGGCACGCAGGTCCGACCGAGGATCATCTTGCAGAGCGACGCAGTTGGACGGCTTGACGACGGCGCACCGCCCGTTCGACTGCTGCCATCGTCTGCAGTTCGTCACGCCGAAGCCTGATTCGTCCGAACGGCGACCTGTCAGCATATCGGATCGTCTAGGAGTGTGTCCGAGTAATCGCCGCTGACATCAATATTCTCAGGCTGCGCACCGAGCGACGGATGTACTTCTTCTATGAGAGGTCTCGGTGTCAACTCCGTCGGTGTGCTTCGAATCACCGTCTTGTTCTCTTTCATCGAGCGCACCTCCACCGAGGCCGCCGAGCAGACCCCCGCCCAAGAGCGGGGTCCGCGCAGGCGGCCGGAGCCACGAACGATCACGCGTGGGTCGCGTGGCGCACGCCGGATCACCGACGAGAGCTGGCGGCTTCGTGTTCGCGGAGCCGATGGCTCCCGCGCCACTTCTATCCGTGCCGGGGCGATGCCGCGGACACCAGAGACTTGTTCGTGAAGCCTGGCAGCGAGCGCCCCTTCTACACTACGGTTCAGAGGTGAACCCAGTACGACTTCACGGGCGCTCGCACCAGCTCGTTGGGCTGACGATCAGGCGTCGTGCCGTCAGACCTCCATTGGTTTCAGCTGCGCGCCATCAGGAACCGCGCCTGTTTCCAGATAGCGCCAGAGCGCGATTAACAGTTTGCGCGCCAGTGCGACAATCCCAATCTTCCGGAGGCGCTTCCCTCCGGCGCCAAACCGCTGCTGATACCAATGCGTCAGGGCGCTGTCAGGTTGATGGCGAATCCAGCCCCACGCCAGCTGCACGATGACGCGACGGACATGCGCATTCCCCGCGCGCGTAATACCTTGGTCGTAGTCGGTCTCGCCGCTCTGATACGGCGCCGGTACCAAGCCGACCAGTGCGCCGAGTTCTCGACGGTTCCGAATGCGACGCCAGCCGAAGATTTCTGTTGCCAATACCGACGCGCCGATCGGTCCGATGGCCCGCATCGTCAACAACTGCGCGAGGACACGACTCGTCGCTGGGGTCAGATTCTCCGGACGCGTGAGTCGCAGCGCTTTCAGGTCGCGGATTTGTCCATTCACGTCCCGCAGCTGAGTCCACGTGCGGGTCAGTCGCTCGTGCAGGCCGGGAGGCAGCGGGGTGCCGTCCCAGAGATGGGCCGCTTTCAGCTGCTTGAGAAACTGCCCATCGATCGGGAGCGACACGCCCTGCGTCGTCAGTAGAGATTTCAGTCGACTCATCAGCCGGCTGCGATCCTGCGTCAACGCTTCCAAGGTCCGCGGGAGGTGGCGCGCATCTTCTTCGGCCACCGTGGGAACGCGTACGACGCGCCACGCGCGCCGGTCACCGAGCACATATCGGGCCAGCAAACTTAAGAGGCCCGCGAGATCGAGACGGTCGGTCTTTGCCCGCCTGGCCCGTCGATTGACTTCGATGCTCGAGGAATCGACGACGTAATTGGTGATCCCGTACGCTACCAGGTATCGATGCAACCAGAAGCCATCGCGGCCAGCTTCGTAACAACTCGTCACTGGCGTGTCAGACGACAGGCCGAATCGCTTCTTCGCTCGCTCAATCTCCGTCACCAACGCGCTCACGGCGCCTGCCGGCATCTGTCGAATACGCGGACGCTGCCCCATACCTACGGTAAATCCCAGCTTCCAGGATCGCTGACCCAATTCGAACGCCAACAACAAGCCACCGGTCGGTGCAGTAGACTCACTCGTACGGGTCATGGTGATCATCGTTACGCTCCTCCTCTGAAAAAACCTCACTGGTGAGCGTAACCGCCATGGCCCGTGTGAACAACGCTCTGCATAGTATCTACACTGCCGGCGATGGCCAAGACCTATCGCCCCTACCTGCCCGAGCAGGATCTGTTGCTGCCGCCGAGCCTGCGCGATTGGTTGCCGGAAGATCATCTGGCGTTCTTCGTGAGCGACCTGATCGATCAATTGGATCTGTCGGCCATCACGACTGTATATGAAGACGAGGAGCGCGGTTATCCACCGTATCATCCCGTCATGCTGACGAAGGTGTTGGTGTATGCCTGCTGCGTCGGCGTCTTTTCGTCCCGGAAAATTCAGCGTCGGTTGGTCGAAGATGTGGCGTTCCGCGTGCTCGCCGCCGGCAATGAACCCGACTTTCGGACGATCGCCGATTTTCGCAACACACATTTGACCGCCTTGCGTGGCTTCTTCGAGCAAGTGCTGCACCTGGCGCGCGAACTGGGCGCGCCGCGGGTCGGCCGCGTGGCGCTCGACAGCAGCAAGATGAAAGCGAACGCGTCGAAGCACAAGGCGATGAGTTACGGACGAATGCACGACAAGCAACGGCAGTTGCGCGAGGAAGTGAACCACTTGCTCGACCAGGCGGAGGCGGTGGACGCGGCCGAAGACGCGGAGTACGGACGCGATCAACGTGGCGACGAGTTGCCGGCGGAGCTGCAACGGCGCGAGAGTCGATTGAAACGAATTCGAGAAGCGAAACGGGCGCTGGAGGCCCGCGCGAAAGACGAGGCCGCCGCGGCGGGCAAACCCGCCGACTCGGCGAAGCCGGATCCGAAAGCGCAATACAACTTCACCGATCCCGAGTCGCGCATCATGAAGGGATCCGACGGATTCGTCCAGGCGTACAACGTGCAGGTCGCCGTCGACGACCTCCAACTGATCGTCGGCCAAGCCGTGACGCAGGAGACGAACGACAAGAAGCAGTTGATGCCAATGGTTACCACCATCGAGCAGCAGTCGGGCGACACGCCGACCGAGCTGCTCGCCGACGCGGGCTATTGCTCGGACGAGAGTCTGACCGCGATCGCCGCCACGACGATCGATGCGTACATCTCGACGCGGAAGCAGAAACATGGGGAGCGGCCGGGCCCGTGTCCTCGAGGACCACTGCCGCGACACGCCACGGTCGTCGACCGCATGGCCCGGAGGCTGCTCACCAAGGCCGGCGCGGCAGCCTACGCGGCGCGCAAAGGACTCGTCGAACCGGTCATCGGCGAGATCAAGCAGGCGCGTGGCTTCCGCAATTCCTGCTGCGCGGTTTGGAGAAGGTACAAGGTGAATGGTCGTTGGTGTGCACCACTCACAACATCCTTAAGTTGTATCGTCTCTGTGTTTGAGCGGGAATCCGACTTCGCACGCGATCGCGGCGTGGCACGCGACGCGGCCATCGCCGAGATCGACGACTGACCGAGTCGGCGCGCAGCACGAGGCAATGTGACTATCACGGCGATTACTCAGACGGACTCCTAGTTCGAACAGATGGCTTGAATGGGATTGCGGGGACTGGCACGGACCGCGGCCATCATCGTCGCCGAAAACGTCACGATGGCCACGACAACTTCAGCGCCGACGAGTAGTAATCCAAAAACACCTCAAGGATCCGCTCGAGGTGCTGCTGCTTCAAACATGAGGACGCAGTAGAGGCACGAAGCCTCCACCGTAGTCAGGCAGCACCTAGACATCTCCAAAGGAGATGATCGTAACGGTTGAAGCAAGAAACTATGTATTTGGTAAAGAGCAGGTCATGGTTGTTACGCTTCCCTGAGATTCCACTCAACAAGAAGGGCGTAACCATGACGACCACGACCTGCCTCCACGAGTTTACCGCCGCGGCGGCGCCAACCACGACGATGGCCCTGCTGCTCGCCTTCGAACTGGGTGACCGCAGTTGGAAGCTGGGGTTCACGACGGGCCTCGGCCAGCCGCCGCGGATTCGGCAGGTGCCGGCCGGCGCCATCGATCAAGTGGTCGAGGAGGTTGCGCGGGCGAAGCGACGGCTGAAGCTGCCGGCGAACACGTCGGTGATCAGCTGTTACGAAGCGGGCCGTGAGGGTTTCTGGTTGCATCGGTGGTTGGGCGCGCAGGGGATCACGAATCACGTGGTCGACTCCTCGAGCATCGAGGTGAATCGACGTGCGCGGCGCGCGAAGACGGATAAGTTGGACCTGACCGGGCTGCTGAACCTCCTGGCGAGGTATCTGCTCGGGGATCGGCGGGTGTGGCGCGTGGTACGCGTGCCGAATGTCGCCGAGGAAGATGCGCGCCAGCTGCATCGGAGCTGGGAAACGCTGCAGCAGGATCGCACGCGGCTGCTGTGTCGACTGCAGGGCCTGCTGATGACGCAAGGCGTGCGTCTCCACATCACGGCGGACTTTCTGGCGCAACTGGACGCGGTGCACCTGTGGGATGGTACGCCAGTGCCAGCGGGACTGAAGGCGCGACTCACCCGCGTGTGGGCGCAGCTCGAGGTGCTGGATGCGCAACTGAAAGACCTGGAGAGAACGCGTGCGGTGTTACCGGCCGACCCCGGCACCGCGACGGGCCGCTATGCGCGGCGACTGCCGACGCTGCGCGGCATTGGGCCGGTCGGCGCGTGGATGCTGGCGACGGAGATTTTCGGATGGCGGCAGATTCGGAATGCGCGACAACTGGGCGGGTTGGTCGGCTTGGTGCCGGCCCCGTATCAGAGCGGCGAGACCGCGCACGATCAGGGCATTACACACCGCGGGCGGTCGCCTCCTCCTCATTGGCCGCCGACGAGAAGCCGCGATCCGCGGTCGCCACATCGGGCGCGCGTCCAAAGATCGCGATGTGGTGATCGAGAGCTGGTGCCCACAGCGTCTTATCTCCGGGTCGGCGGACGTGCACCTAATATGCCGTGATGATCTGATGCTCGGCCTCCTGAATGGTCACGAGCTTGCCGAATTCGGTCGGCTTCACGTGTTTCCCTTTTCGGATCGCTTCGGTATGCGGTTCAAACACGCTGAGCACTTTGTCGACGACATGCGTGTCGCCCCCGAGGACGCGTGCGCTCGTTTGCTCAACACGCGTCGACAATCGGCCGAAGTTCGCGCAAACGACGCTGAACCCGTTGCAACCGCCTCTCGATCGGCGGGGGCGCCGTCCGCATACGCTGGCCGATGCGACGCACCATTGTGGCCGTGTCCCGCACCACGCCATAGGCGATGCTCATCAGGCGGCGATAACTGCGGACCAATGCGGGCTCAGTGAAGCGAATGCATCGTTCCTGATGGAGAAACCGCATGAGAGCGAGCCGATCATTATCAGGTCCGCCTGCCCGAAGGTTGTCTCGCGAAGAGCGAATTTTCGGCAAAAAACGGCCCACACTGAAAACTGATTCAACGCTCCGGGAGTCTGCTCGAGGCTATTCACTGTCATCGCTCGGTCGGACGAGTCGAACGCTTCACGCGACTTGGGCCACTACTACCCCATTTTGTTCCCAGAATCGGGTGCAGAAATTGCCAACGATTTCGGCAGACGATCGTGCGATGGTTTGGACACCAATTCTTATGCAAAATCTTTCAACGTCATCATCTTGCTGCCTCCCGAAGGGACGCCTATTGTCTGTCGCTGTCGCGCCCGTCCGCCGCTTTGAGATAGGCGGATCAGGTCGCTGTAAGCGAGAGGGCGAAGCTGTGATTGACAAATGGGCCGGTGCGCAAGCTTGAGCGATTGTGCACTGAATCGCCATACCGCGAAGCCATTGCTCGCGGTGTCCCTTGAGGAGCTGCAGAATAGCCGACGACCAAGCCGACGGTGACGCAGCTTGTGGTTCGATCACAGACAGCCACCTCACGTCCGGCGGCGCCAGAAACGACGACGAGGCGTCCGTCAGCAGAATGAAGGCCGTGCAGAGTCCGGGTACCAGGCGTACCTTGATTCCCGCCTTACTGGCTTCGTATTCGTTTCACAGAATTGGGAACCGGTGTTCGCACGTGACGAGAGTGTACGGCCGTTGCTGAGGGTGATGGTGCGTGGAAGTGAGGTTAAATATGAATGATTTGGTACAACGCTTGAGCGAGGGACAACATCCGATTGAACTCAGCACACGTCCGAAACCGACGGTTAAGGCGCTCAAGGAGAGCCTCGATCGAGGCTGCGTGCATATTAGGTTTACGGGTACAAGAGGCGGTACGGAGTTGGGTGTTCCAGTCGACAGAGAACAGACCGATCTTAGTAACGCCGACTTTGAAAAAGGTGTGGGCTCGCTGAAGCTCGTGGGCTCGCTCTCTCTCGACTATGTTCGCGTCCGCTGCGTCGCGGAGATCGATCTCGAATCGCTGATCGGTCACGGCCATTTGGAGCGACTGAGCGAGTGAACTGTGAGAAAAGCAGCCGTCGAGGCCGGCTCACGTGACTCTGTCAGCCGGCTGGTGGAACTGTTCCGGTTCGCCTTAATCTGATATGGAATGACCGGTTGTCAAACCCCAATTTCCGAGCGGAGCTCTGACAATGGTCGGCAAGCGCCAGCTTGCCGACGTAACTGCGTTGTTGCCGTCAGAAGATGAGCGCGGGGTCCAGGGGCGCCGAAGGCGCCGCCCGCAGGGCGCAAAGCCCTGGAGGCCGTGCTCATCTTCTGACATTCGTCTCGGTGTGGCGTCGGTTCACGGGCCGCGAAGACGACGGACGATTCAGGGCGCTTCGACGACGAGTCACTCTGATATCCGGTGGTTACCGCGATCGCTCGCAGCAGAGCACGCATGACAGTGTTTCGTCGGGAGGACATGCAGTCTTAGGACGCGAGTTGGGACAGTTGTCCGTATCGCATGATTAAGCCGCCGATCCTCGCAATCGTGCCTGTGGTCATCCGCCGTCTCCGCGGTCCGTGGAACCCCATCACCATGCCGCCGTCAGCCATGCATCCACATCGTCACGCTGCCGGCGCTTGCAAGGCCGCCCACAAGAAACCGGCGAGCTCGCGTGCGACGGCCACCGCAATCTTCGGAGCGGGCTTGTGCTGCTCCGCCAGCCGCCGAAACCGGCGACACAGTCGCTGCTGCGCTTTGTCGGCGATCGCAATCACTCGTCCTGGTTGCCCTTTGCGTCGCCGCATGAGCGCCGCCCCGACGCTCGGTCGATGTTGATAATGCCACGCCGTCTCGATCAGCAGTCGCCGAACCAGCGCGTTGCCGGTTCGCGTAATCCGACCGCGTCGATGCTTCTCCCCAGTCGAGTCCTCGCCCGGCACGAGACCGAGATAGGCCATCAGCGCGCGTGGCGATTTGAACCGGCGGAAATCGTGCAGCTCCGCCAGCACCAGCATCGCCGTCAAGGTGTCAATCCCGCGGAAGCAGCGCAACCAGCCGACTGGTTCCCGATAGGGTGCCGCCTCGGCGATCTCCACGAGCCGCCGATCCAACTCGATCAGCCGTGCCTCCACATGATCGATCGCCAGCTGATAGTCCTCCAGCAGCACCCGTTCTGCTGCGTGCGTCCACGCAAGACTGTCGATCCATTGCCGATGCGCCCGCGTCCAGTTCCGCCCGTTGTAGTGCAGGCCACGACGCAGGAGAAACTTCCCCAGACGATGCCGGCACCGTTGCAGATCCTCGCGGGCATCGTCGCGCGCGCGACACA
>Ga0209474_10001429_pt1 | contig 23414 bp, 17 predicted proteins | sample GraSoiAngelo_145_FD_185902 | JGI IMG/M metagenome (GOLD analysis project Ga0209474, IMG submission 185902) | Grasslands soil microbial communities from the Angelo Coastal Reserve, California, USA - 14_1009_05_20cm (SPAdes) (version 2) | ecosystem: Environmental > Terrestrial > Soil > Grasslands...
AATCCCTCCGTCGGGCGGCGACATGTGCGCCCGCACTCGTTCCGGGACGGGACGCAGCGCGTCATGCACCTTCACGTGGGCCACGTCGAGCCGGAAGCGAAACCCGAAGTGAAACCCGTGCGCTCGCAGCCGAGAGGTTCAACCGGTGCGCAACCGGAAACATGGGTAACGCCCAGACCGGAGACATCGGTAACGCTTCTCAAGCGGACGCCGAGTTCAGGCGGCTAATTGACGTTGTCGTCGTCTAGCCCGAAGAACGTCTGCAGCGATTCGAGGATGCGGCTCTTCTCCTCTCGCACGCGCGCCTTCTTCTGGTCGGCGTTGAGGCCTTCGCGCACCTCGGCCAGCTCGCCGCGGCGGCGCGCCATCACGTTGGAGACGCTCTCCGCGATTTGCGGACGCTGCTTGAGCACGCGCTGGAACGCTTCCTTGTCGAGCCGGTAGCACTCCACCTCGCTGGCCGCGATCACCGACGCTGTCCGTGGCTCGCCGGTGACGACGCCCATCTCGCCGAACACGTTGGGCGCCGCCATGCGTGCGACCAGCTTCTCCGCCCCGTTGTCGGCGCGCACTTTCACTTCCACGTCGCCCTTCGTCAGCACGTACAGCCAATGCGCGGTGGCGTTCTGGCGCGTGATCACCTCGCCGCGGCCGAACGGCGCCAGACGCATGAAGTTGGCGAGCTGCAAGCGCTCCTCGCTCGACAGCGAAGAGAGCATCTCGACCTGTTCAAGCGCGGCGACCCGGTGCGCGATCTCGCGCGCCTGCTTGCGCTCCCGGTGCTCCGGATCGTCGTGCGAGACGAAGACGGCGGTGCCGGGAAGCGCGAGCGGAATGTTGGCGCGGCGCAGAGCGACGTAGGTGCGGACGCGCACCGCGCTCGACGTGGGATCGTCCTGCGCCAGGTCGGTCAACCAGTAGCGCACGGCGTAATTCACGTAGCTCTCCCCTCCCTGTCGCGCGAAGTCGAAGCAGATGCAGTTCGGCGGAGGGAACGCGGCGACGTTCGGGATCGGCGTCGACTGCAGCGCATCCTCGACGACGTTGATCACTTCCTCGGGCGAGTAGCGGAAGTCGACGTTGAAGTAGAGCCACATGCGGTGCTGCGTGGGCTGATCCTCGCGCTCGCCGAGGATGACGATGTTGTCGTTGAGGAGCGCGGAGTTGGGCACGATGACGGTGTCCCAGTTGCGCGTCTCCACCACCGTGTGCCGCCACCGGATCGCCTTCACCTTGCCCTGCTGGCCGGAAGGGAGCTGCAGCCAGTCGCCCACGTGGATCGAATCGTCGAGTTGCAGCGCGATGCCGCCCAGGACGTTGCCCAACGTGGCCTGCAGGGACAGGCCGAGGACGACCGTGACCACCGCCGACGTGGCGATGATTCCCGAGAGCTGCACGCCGCTCCGGTGCAGCATGCCGATGAACGCCAGGATGTACGCCGCGCCGAGCGCGAGGTCGTGCACGATGTTGGCGATCTCGATGCGCAGGAGGAGGAGAATCAGGTCGAAAAGCAGGATGGCCACCAGGTCGATGACCACCAGCACTTCGAACAGGTCGGCGAGGAACCAGACGCGCCTCGACCATCCCTCGGCGTGCACCCAGTGCAGCACCACGGCCACCGCGAAGGTGGTCACGTAGAGCATCACCAGGATGGTCGCCCGCCGGATGCGCCGCCGCTTCTTCGGCGCGAAGCGGCCGACGAACGCGGCGAGGACGATGAGCGCTCCGCCGAGGATGAGGATCGTGGACGGCGAGGCGTACCCCAGCCATTGCGTGGCGCGCTGGTTGGGCGCGGGGAGCGCGAACGGGTCCTGAGAAGCGAGCTGCTCCGAGACGATCACCGCTCCAGCGCCGGCGGCAGCGGCCGCCGCCGCGTTGCTCTGCTGCTGCTGTTCCTGTTGTTGACGCGCGGACGTTTGTGAAGCCGCGGCGGGCGCGGACGGCTGTGCCCCGGCGCTTCCTTGCTGCGCGAGAGCGGCGAAGCTCAATGTCAAAAAGGCAGCGAAAGTGCGAGCGGACATAGAGGCTTTAGGGGACACCATGGTGTCCCCTCAAAAAGTATAGACGTCGTCGAGCTCGCAAATCTGCAAATAATCGCGGCGCAGCGCGACGATCTCGCGTTTCACCTCGTCGATGACGCTCGGCTTGAGGTGGTAGAGATAGATCCGCGCCCCGCGCCGATCGAGCTTGTCGAGCTCGCTCACCACCGTGCGCGGAGTCAGATGCCCGGACAGGTCGGCGAGCCACTGCATGCGGCTGGGGAACGACACTTCGAGAAAGACCGCCTTCACGTTGGGTGTCGCATTGATCGCGCCCCACAGCTCGTCCGTCGGTCCCGTGTCACCCGAAAAGGCGACGGCGCCGCTCTTCGACTCGAAGATGTAGCCGACCGAATAGACCGGGTGGTGCACGGGAATCGCGCGGATGCGGTACCCCTGGCAGCGGACCTCCTGGCGGACGGGGACTTCCTGGAACGCGAGGACGGGACTCTGCGCGCTGGGGATGACTCGGAAGTCGGGCCACACCCGGTTGTTGAAGACGTCCTTGTCCATCGCCTCCATCGTCTCGGCCGGGCCGTGGACGATGACGGGCTTCTGCCGCCGGCCGACGAGCAGGTCGGTCATGAGCGGCACGTCCTTCATGTGATCGAAGTGGCTGTGGGTGAGGAAGATGTCGTCGATCTGCAGGATCTCCTCCAGCTTCAGGACGGAGGTGATGGCCCCGCCGTCCACGCAGAGCTTCCCGTCGATGAGAAAGCACGTGGTGCGATGCTTGGGGAGCTCTCCGCCGTGGCAGCCGAGGACGCGAAGCTTCATCAGGTGTCCCCGAACCGTTCCTTCATCTCGAGGAACTCGAGGTACTTCTGCATCTTGCCCACGTCGGGCACGATCACGCCCTCGGGGACGACGCTGATGATGCGCGCCTTGGCGATTTTGTCGAGCGCGCCCTGGATGTCGGCGACCGACAGTCCCATGCGGCCGTGCAACTCGGCGGCGTTGACCGAGATCAATTTGCCCTGCGGCGTCTCGCGCGCGCGCTTGGCGTTCGACAGAAGGAAATGCACGACGCGGCTGGCGGGATCGCGCAGGAGCAGGTTTTCGATCTGTTCGTCCGCCTCCTGCAGACGGTCGGAGAGCTTCTTGATGAGCCGGACGGCGATCTCCACGTTGCCGCGGATCATCCCCTCGAAGGTGCGCGGATCGATGACGAGGAGCTTGCCGTCTTCCGCCATGATCGCGCCGGCGGAACGCGGCTTGTTGTTGAGGATCGCCATCTCTCCGAAAAACTCACCCGAGCCGAGCGTGGCGAGGATCTTCTCGGTTTCGCGCACCTTCTTGGTGATGTTCACCTTGCCGGACTGGATGACGAACATCTCCCGGCCGGGTTCACCCTCGCGGAAGAGTACGTGCCCCTTGCGAAACTCGCGGCCGAAGCGCTGGAAGAGTTGGTCCTCTCCTGCCATGTCCCCTCTCGTCGCGCCTCAGCTTCCCGCGTCGCTAACGCAGTGCAAAAGAAGAGCGGCAGCGTACGCTCGGTCCGGTAGTCGTATCAGGCGCTCACGAGGCCGGTCAATTTTGCGACATTGTGGACAGGAGTAGGAAAACGTCGGTAATTTGCGGTGCTTGCGGAACATTCCACGCGCTCGTGCGCACGCGCGGGACGCCGTCGCGCGGCCTTGCGAAAATGGTGCTCGACCCGCGTCGCGGCGCGTTGTGGCCCGGGCGGCCTCGGGCTAAGGTGCGCCCCGCCATGGGGCTGACCTATCGCGACGCCGGCGTGGACATCGACGAAGGCGACGCTCTCGTCGAGCGGCTCAAGCCCCATGCCCGTCGCACCATGCGGCCCGAAATCCTCGCCGGCATCGGCGGATTCGGCGGGCTCTTCGAGGTACCGAAGGGGTACCGAGAGCCCGTGCTGGTCGCCGGGACCGACGGCGTCGGCACCAAGCTCAAGCTCGCGTTCGCGAGCGGACGCCACGACACCGTCGGGATCGATCTCGTCGCGATGAGCGTCAACGACGTCGTCGTGTGCGGCGCGGAGCCAATCGTCTTCCTCGACTACTACGCGACGAGCCGGTTGCGCGCGGCGGAGGCGGAACGCGTCATCGCGGGCATCGCCGAAGGGTGCCTGCGCGCCGGCTGCGCGTTGATCGGCGGAGAAACCGCGGAGCTGCCGGGCTTTTATGCGGACGGCGAATACGACCTGGCGGGTTTCTGCGTCGGCGTCGTCGAGAAGTCGCGCATCCTCGACGGATCGCGCGTCCGCGCGCGGGACGTCGTCATCGGGCTCGCGTCGAGCGGGCTGCACTCCAACGGCTACTCGCTGGCGCGCAAAGTGTTCGGCGAGCGCCCCTCGGGCGAGCTGCTCGACGCTCTGCTCGAGCCGACCCGCATCTACGTCAAGGATTGCCTCGCGCTGCGCGACGCGTTCGACGTGCACGCCTTTGCCCACATCACGGGCGGCGGCCTGCCGGGAAACCTCCCGCGCGTCCTTCCGCCCGAGCACCGCGCGGTGGTGCGCAGCGCGAGCTGGCCCCGTCCGCGCATCTTCGACCGGCTGCGCGAGGCCGGCCGCATCGAGGACTCGGAGATGCTCCGCACTTTCAACTGCGGCATCGGGATGTGCGCCGTCCTGGGAGCGGAGGAAGCGGCGGCGGCTCGCGAGCTGCTGCAGAAGCGCGGCGTTCCGGCGTGGGAGATCGGCGCCGTGGAGGGCGCGCCGGGGCTCGCCGAGCCCGAGGTGGTCTTCCGCTGATGACGCGGCCGCTGCGACTCGGCGTCCTGGTTTCCGGATCGGGATCGAATCTGCAGGCCATCCTCGACGCGTGCGCTACGCGGCGCATCCCCGCCGAGATCGCCGTGGTCATCTGCAACGTGCCCGACGCGCGCGCGGTCCAGCGCGCCCGCGAAGCTCGCGTCGCGGCGGTGGTGCTGCCGCACCAGGAGCACCCCAAGCGGGAAGACTACGACGCGCGCCTCGTCCGCGAGCTGCGCGCGCGGGGAGCCGAACTGGTCTGTCTGGCGGGGTTCATGCGCATCGTGACTCCCGTGCTGCTCTCCGCGTTTCCCCACAGGGTGCTGAACATCCATCCCTCGCTCTTGCCCGCTTTTCCGGGCATGCACGGCGTCCGCCAGGCGTTGCGAGCAGGCGTGCGTGTTTCCGGATGCACCGTCCATTTCGTGGACGAAGGGACCGACAGTGGCCCTATCATCATCCAGGCCGCCGTTCCGGTGCTGGACGGCGATACGGAGGATTCCCTGGCGGCGCGCATCCTCGTGCAGGAGCACCGGATCTACCCGCGAGCCATCCAGCTCGTCGCCGACGGCCGCGTGCAGATCGACGGCCGGCGCGTGCGGATCGCCGGTGCGGCGGCCGATGCGGCCGCCACGTTCTCTTCGCCGAGCGTGGACGATCGGTGACCGACAAGCCCGCCCAGAACGGCGCGCAGGACGCAGCGCCCGAGGAAGCAAAGCCGGCGCGCCCGGTGCGGTCGATCCCGCCGCCCTCGTACGGTCCGCGGCGCGTCACCTCGCTTCCCGAGAAGCCGCTGCAGCGCCGCGTATACGACGTCGCCGTCATCGGGCCGGACGTGGGAGGCGCGGCGGCCGCGGCGCTGCTCGCCAAGCGCGGCTTGCGCGTGCTCATCGCGCCGCTCTCTCAACCCTCGGTTGCCCGCGAAAGCGACGGCTGGCTGCTCCCCGCCGCGCACCCCATGATCCCGCCGCTCCGGCAGCTGTCCGCGAGCATCTGGGCGCTGGACGAGCTCGGTCTGGCCGCGGACCTGCAGCGCCAATCCGCTGGCACTGCGACGGGCGCTTTCCAGCTTTTAGGAGACGAGCTGCGCCTCTCGCTCCCGGCCGACGCCCTCCGACGCAAAGCGGAGCTGCGCCGCGAGCTGGGCGAGGAAGCCCCGATGGCGGAAGCGGCTCTGGAGGCTGTCGAGCAGCTCGGTCGTCCCTGGGACCCGTTCCTCTCCGAGCCGCCCCCGCTGCCGGCGCGCGGATTCTTCGAGCGGCGCAAGCTGCGCAAGATCATTCCTCACCCGCCGCCGGAAATCCCGCAGGGCCTCATCGGCGATGCGCTGCACGCCCTCGCGCCGTTCGCCGCATCGCTGGTGGGTGACACCGCCCCCGAGGCGACGGCGCGCGAGGCCGCCGCGCTGTTCCGCTCACCGCTGCGGCTCTGGGGAGGGGCGGCGCAGCTCGCCGACCTGCTGCGCTCGCGCGCGGAGACGGCCGGCGCTCACGTCACCGCGGACCCGTGCTCGCGGCTGCGGCTTTCGCGCAAGGCGGCCACGTTCGAGCTTGCCGGCTCCGAGGTGCAGGTCAACGCGGTCGTCCTCGCCTGCCGTCCGGAAATGATTCGCGAGCTGTGCCAGGGCGGCGACCGCACCGAGCAGAGCGTCTCCGAGGAAGCGAATCTGACGGTCGAGCGGAAGGAAGTCCTGGTGCACTTCGTCGTCCGGCCCGAAGGATTGCCGCAGGCGCTCGAGGAGGCCGCGCTCCTTCTGGGCCATCCGGTCGGGCCGCTCGTGATCTCCGCGCTTTCCGCGCGACGTGCCCGAGGCGAGCTGCCGGGCGAGCGGCTGCTCACGGTCGCGCGGATCGTCGATGCCGGCTTCTCCGATGCGCGTTCGCTGATGTCGTCCGTGCGCGAGGCGCTCGAGCCCGTCCTGCCGTTCTTCGAGCGGCACATCGTGCACGAGTCGGCCGACCTCGATGCGCTACATGGCGAGCGCATCCTGAAGCCTCATGAGGGGCTCCACTCCGAGCCCATCGGGCTACGGCCGCTCTCGGGGGCTCACGAGCGCGTCCTGTTCGCGTCGCGCGAGGTGTACCCGGGGTTCGGCCTGGAGGGTTCGCTGCTGGCCGCGCGCGCCTGCGCGGCGCAAGCGCTGGAGATCAGCGGGCGCAAGCAAGTCTCCGCGACTTGACACCGAGGAATTCCCGGGTAAGTTGCGCCGTTCTTTCGCCTCAGGGTCGAGGAGCAGATGGCGTTCAAGTGCGACGTGTGCGGCAAGGGGCCACTCACCGGTAACCAGGTGAGCCACGCCAACAACAAGACCAAGAAGCGCACGCTGCCGAACCTGCAGCGCGTCCACGCGCTGGTCGACGGTCGCCGGACGCACCTGCGCGTCTGCACGCGCTGCCTGAAGGCGGGCAAGGTCGTGAAGGCGGCCTGATCGTTCGCAGGCTCGAATTCGGCTGCGGCAGAGCGATCAACTCAGCGTTAAGGTGCCGCCGTGACCGAAACGGGAAACGGCTCGGCGTTTGTCAATCTGCGGGCGGCGCGCAGCGCGCTGCAGGCCGCGCGCGGCAAGGAAAAGATCGATCTGCTCTTCTCCGCACCCGATCCGGAAGCGCTGGTGCAGGCGATCCCCGAGCACGAGCTCTATCTGGCGCTGCTCGAAGTGGGACCCGACGATGCGCCCGAGATCGTCGCCCTCTCCTCGCCCGCGCAGTTCCGCCACTTCGTCGACCTGGCCGCCTGGCCGCGCCGCGACGAGGGCCCCGATCCGCGCGCCGTGCTGCGGTGGCTGCACTTCGCGCGCGAGGGCGGCGGACAGTCCGAGCGCGCGCGGCGGCGCTATCTCGACAAGCTTTCCCAGCTGGACAGCGAGATGCGGTCGCTGGTCTTGCGCAAGGCGCTTCGCGTGCACGATCTGGAGGAGGAATCCGACCCGGCGGTCGCCGATCCGGGGCGCACCTTCCGCACGCCGGAAGGGCGGTACGTGGTCGAGTTCCTTCCCGACGCGGGCGAGTACGGCACACTGAAGCAGATCCTCGAGGACCTCTACAGCGAGGACGTGTTCACCACGACGCGCCTGCTCGAGTCGCTGCGGTGGGAGGTTCCCACCGAGCTCGAGGAGACGGCACGCCGCTGGCGCGACGGCAGGTTGCGCGATCTGGGGTTCCCCGATCTGGACGAGGCGCTCGCGTTCTACGCGCGTCCGGCGCCACAAACGACATCTGCTGCGAGCGTGGCTGCCGGAGCCGCTCGCGCGCCGACCACCGCGCTCACTTCGCGCTCCAGCGACGCGAACCTGCTCGAAGCGGCAGTGTCGCGGCTGGAAGGAGACGAGCGCGAGCGCGCCGAAGAAGGGCTCGTGTACGCGCTGAACGCCGCGCTGGTCGCGAATGCGGTTCCGCTGGACGACGTCGAGGAGGTGCGCGGCGCGCTCGCCGACGCGCGCGCCACGCTGTCGCTCGGCCTCGAGCAACTTTCAGGGTTGGACGTCGATGCGGCTGCGCGCGTGCTGTCGCAGCGCCCCATTCGCGACATCTTCCAGGCCGGGCTCGCGGAGCCGTATCGACTGCAATCGCGCGCCCGCCGCATTGCGCAGTCGGCGCGCTTGCCGCAGGCGCGGACGGTCACGGTTCTCGATCCGCCGCTGTCCGACGCGGTCGAATCGCTGCAGCGAAAGCGTCCCGTCTGGCCCGATCCCCGACATCCACGCCGGCGGCGCGCCCTGGGAACCCGAGCCGAGGTGGCGCAGGCCGAACGGATGCTGGACGAAGCCGACGCCGTGGTCGCGCTGCTGCGCGAGCTGGCCATCGGACCCGGGGAGCTCGGCGCGCGCGCCGAGAGCGCCGGTATCGCGCCGACTGCGTTGCATGCGAGCGATGCCGTCCGGGCGCTGGCGATGCAGCGGCTACGCGGCGACGCTCAGCTTCCCTTGGGCGACGATGCGGCGCCCGAAGGACTGCAACGAACCGTCGACGAGCTTCTGCAAGGAGCGGCTCGCGTCATCGGGACGGACGCCGCGAAGCACGCCGCGGCGCGCTTGCGCGATCAGGCGCTCAAGTCCGCGCGTTGAAATTACCGCTGCGCCGCTTCTTCGCAGCGCGCCAGCTCCGTCGCCAGGTCGCGCGCCGTCGAGTCGTTCTGCATCGCGGAGAAGAACAGCGGATCCGCGAACACCTGCACCGCGGGCGTTCCGTCGCCCGTGAAGTACAGGTTGCGCTCGATCCACAGCGCCACGTCGGGGTCGACTTGGACGCCGCGCAGCTCCAACAGGCGCGCTGCCAGACGCGAGCGCAGCTCTTCGCAGGCGGCGCGGCGACGCTGGATGGTGCGCACGGCGGCGCGAGCGTCCGGTCCGGGCTGCACCTCCTCCGCGCTTCGCGCCTCGGACGGCGTTACCTCGGGCGCCTCCATGTGCATCACGACGAGCTCGCCCGGCGGCTGCTCGTCGTCACCCGGCATCGCCTCGTAGCGGATGTAACTGCCGTTGCCGAGTTGCTTCGTGCGCATCTCGCGCTTCTCGGTCGCGCCGTTCTTCTGCGCCGCCGCGTCCGATTGCGTCTGGGGCTTTTCTTTCGACTGCGCGTCCGCTCGCGCGGCCCAAGCCGCAAGGCACAGCAGCAGCGCTCCTACAGTGATGAACCGCATACGTCCCTCGACTTTGCGCTTCAGGCGCAACGTCAACTTGCTCTCCTGACGCAACGGGTGCAAGCCCGCCCGCACCTCCAGTGCCCGACCGGACGTTCTTGGCGCCCTGCGCCCGTACGACCGATGGCTCGGACCCTCGTGCGCTCGGCGGCGTGGTGCGGCGGCTGGCGTTCCATTAGAGTGCGCGCCCGCTCGCGCGGAGTGCCACGAAGCCGGAGTAGCGATGGCCGGGAAGATCATCGACGGAAAGGCGATCGCGGCGCGCGTCCGCGCGGAAGTCGCGGAAGGCGTGAAGCAACTCGTCGCACGCGCCGGAATCGCGCCGGGGCTCGCCGCGGTGCGCGTCGGCGAAGACCCTGCGTCGGTGATCTACGTGCGCAACAAGATCAAGGCCTGCAAGGAAGCCGGCCTCGAGTCGTTCGAGCACATCCTGCCGGAGCGCACGTCCCAGGAGGACCTGCTCGCGCTCGTTTCGCGGCTCAACTCGGATCGGCGCGTGCACGGCATCCTGGTGCAGCTCCCGCTTCCCAAGCACATCAACGCGGAGCGAGTCGTTGACCTCGTCGCTCCCGAGAAGGACGTCGACGGCTTCGGCCCGCGAAACGTCGCCGCGCTCACGATGGGCCGGCCGGCGCTGCGCCCGTGCACGCCGGCTGGCTGCATCCGCCTGCTCGACGAGGCGGAGGCGAAGCTCGAAGGAGCGCGCGCTCTCGTCGTCGGCCGCTCGCTGATCGTGGGCAAACCGATGGCGCTGCTCCTGCTCGAGCGAAATGCCACCGTGACCATCGCGCATTCGCGCACGCGCGACCTGGCGGCTGAAGTCGGCCGGGCCGACGTGCTGATCGCCGCCATCGGGCGCGCGGAACTGATCAAGGGCGACTGGATCAAGCCGGGCGCAACCGTCATCGACGTGGGCATGAACCGGCTGCCGGACGGCAAGCTGAAAGGGGACGTGGAATTCGCGGCCGCGGCGGAGCGCGCCCGCGCCATCACCCCCGTTCCGGGCGGCGTGGGGCCGATGACGATCGCGTTCCTGCTGAAGAACACGCTCTCCGCCGCGCGCGCGCAGCTCGGCCTCGTCTGAGCTCCTGCAAGGGCGACGGGCGCAGCCGGGGCCCCGTCTATCGCAGCTAGGCGTCGAGCCAGGGTTCCGCCGCTCGCAGCGCGGCAAGAATCGCCTTGGTGGCTGGTGATCTATTCAGTGTATAAAAATGGATTCCAGGAGCGCCGCGGCGGAGAAGGTCGGCGCACTGGAGCGTCGCGTGCGCGACGCCGAGCTGCAGCGCGGCTTCGGGATCGTCCTTGCGCACCTTCATCGCTGCCGCGAGCTTCGCCGGCACGTGCGCGCCGCACATGGCCGTGAAACGCTGCACCTGCTCGATGTTCGTGATCGGCATGATGCCAGGGATGATCGGCACGTCGATGCCGGCGGCCCGCGCCCGCCCCACGAAATCGAAGTAGTGCCGGTTGTCGAAGAACAGCTGCGTGATGAGGAATTGCGCTCCGGCCTCGACCTTCCTCTTGCAGTTGCGCAGATCCGCCTGGAGATCGCGCGTCTCGACGTGGCCCTCCGGATAGCAGGCTCCCCCGATGCACAGCGGGTGCCCCTTCGTCTCGGAGACTTCGCGCACGAGCTGCACGAGCTCGCTGGCGTACGAGAGGCCGCCCTCGACGGGGACGAACGTTCTCTGTCCCCGGGGCGGATCACCGCGCAGCGCGAGCACGTTGTCGATTCCGTCGGCGATGATGCTGTCGATGGCGGTCTTGAGCTCTTCTCGGGTGGCGCCGACGCAAGTCACGTGCGCCATCGCCTCGATCTCCAGCTCGCGCTTGATGCGCTTGACCAGCTCGAGCGTGCGGCCGCGCGTCGAGCCACCCGCGCCCCAGGTGACGCTCACGAACGCGGGCGCGAGCGGGTGGAGCTGACGGACGGTTTGGAAGAGCGCCTCCACGCCGGCATCCGTCTTGGGCGGGAAGAACTCGAAGGAGAACACCGGTTCGCCGCGCTCCCCCGCGAACTGCAAGACGTCGCAGATCCTCACGGCGATCGGTCCTTGGCGGCGACGGGCGCGCCGCACGGCTCGCGGCATTCCGACAGCGTGAAGGAATCGAGCACGCGCCCCGCGATGTCCTTCGCCTGCCCGGTCACGTGGCAGCCGCAGACCTGAAGGGTGACGAACGAGAGCGCCTTGTGTGCCGACTGCACCGTGGGGAACGTCGGGTCGGGGTCCTCGAGCGGCGCGCCGCCGCCCCCGACGACGAAGTAGCGCAGCCCGTCCACCTCGCCGCGCTCGTAGAAGTGCTCATGGCCGGCGAACACCGCCTCGAGCGGATGGCGCCGCTCGGCGGCCTGGATGGCGGCGCGCACCCGCTCGTTGCCCCCGTGACCCGGTCTCATGTGCGCCGGATGGGAGAACGGACCCTGGTGGACGAGGATCCAGACGTGCCGGTCGGCCGGGACGCCGCGCACGTCCTCCTCGAGCCAGGCGAGTTGCGCGTCCGATAGCGCCGGGGCGTGCGGGTCGGCGCCGGCGCTGCGTTCAAAGGAGTCGAGGACCACGATGTGCACTGGACCGTAATCGAGGGAACGATAAGCGGGGCACCCCGCGTCGCCGAAGTAACGGTTGTACGACACACCGTCGTCCGTGATCTCGTGGTTCCCGAGGGTGGGCACCAGCGGCGTGTGCCGCACCAGATCGGCCTCTTCGGCGAACCAGCGCGACCACAGTTGCTCGTCCGCGGCATTGACCACCATGTCGCCCGTATGCAGGCCGAGGCGCGCACGTTCCGCCGCGGCAGCGCGTGCGACCAGGGCGTGATCGCCGCCATTGGTCCGATTGTCGCCGTAGATGACCACCCGGAACGGCGTCTTCGGTCCAGGCGCCGTCCGGAAGCTGCCCGCGACGTCGGGCGAACCTTCGATCCGGTACGCCACCTCGCCGTCGGGCGGAAGAGACCGGAGCGTCACGCGATGGTCGGTGCGTGGGGCGTCCTCCTGCGCGAGGTGGTCTTCGAGGTACCAGACGCGTCCTTTCACCGGCTGCTGCGTCGTCCACGCCACCGTCATTTCGGTGGGTCCCGGGTCCAAAAGCCAAGGTCCCATGGCCACTTCGGCGCGCGTCGCCGAGGGATTGGCGCGCGGAGCGAAGAGCGTCTGGACCCGATCGCAGCCGCACCACACGGCGCACAGGGCGGCTGCCATCCATCGCATGCACGCGACGATAAGCGATGTCGGACCCCCATGGTAGGAGGATCCTGGTGCGGAAAGCAGCCCAGCTCAGCTTCGACGAAGCCCCGCGGAGAGCGCGCGCGGGGCCCCCGCTCACGGTGCTGCCCGACGCAGCGCGCGTGGAGGAATACGTCGTGCGCCGCGCGGCACCCTTCGCCGCGGGACAGACGGCGTGCACCATTGCGCAGCTCGAGCGCGAGCTGGTGCGGGAGGCGCGGGCCGCGGGCGTCTGCCCACGCGTCGCGACCCCCGAGGCGCTTTCGCTGTTGTTCCGGGAGGTCTGCCGCGAGGAGACGCCGCGCGAGTCGCCATTCTTCCGCATCCGGGAGCAAGCGGGATTTGCGCGCGCCGTCCAGGACTTGCTTGCCGCCCTCGGGCAGGGACTGCTCGAGCCCGTCGAGCTGCTGCGACTCTCGTTGCCAGACGGAGCGCGCGAGCGCGTCGAATCTCTGGGGCGGCTGCTGGTCGCCGCTCGGCATGCCCTGGAGCGGCGCGGCCTCGCCGATCCGAACCACGCGCTCCGCCTCGCCATCGAGGCCCTTCTGGACGGGGGAGCATTGCCACCCCTCTTGCGCGGCGGACCGCGCGTCGCCTTCGAGCACGTCCTCGACTGGACGCCGCTGCGCATCCGCCTCGTCTGCGCTCTGGCTGCCCGCGTTCCCGTGCGCGTGCGATTGCCGTGGTCGACCGCGCCCGATCTGCGCGAAGCCGTCGAGCCCGCGCTGCGGGCGTTCGAGGCGTTGGGAGGCGCGCAGGCAGCGCCGGACCTGGAGCTGTTCGATCCTGCCGATGGATCTCCGCTCGCGCCGTTCCTCCGCGGGTTGTTCGGCGGGTCGGCTCCCGAGCGCGGCTCGCCCGTGAGAGTCGTCGCGTGCGCCTCGCCTTCCGCCCAAGCGCGCGAAGTCGCCCGCACTTGTGCGGACTTGATCGCCGCCGGAACGCCGCCGGACGCCATCGTCATCGCGGCGCGAACGTTGACCGGCGGAGTGGCGGAGGAGATCGCCGCGGCGCTCGAACGCGCCGGGATCGCCTGGCGCGAACGGCGCGGTCGACCGGCGCTTCCAGCGCCGCCCCTGCAACTCGCCCTGCGAATCCTGGGGCTTTTGGATCGCCACTTTCCCTGCGGGGACCTGGAGCACGTGCTCAGCTCCCGTCTGCTCTGGCTTCCCGATCACGGGCGCGCATTGCCTCCGCAAGCGGTCGTGCGATGGCTGCGCGACGCGCACGTGCGGAACGATGTCCTGGACGGCGGCTACGACGAGCGGCTGCGCGCTCTCGCCGCGCGACTGCAAGTGCGCGCCGCGGCACGCGCACAGCAAGAATCCAACCGGACGGCGGCGGACGAGCACCTCGCCAGCGCTGCGCGCGCCGTGGCGGACATCGAGGAGGTGCGCGCGCGCGTTCGCTCGATCATAGAGGCGGTGCGCGCGTTGCCGGAGCGGGCGACTTTTCGCGAGCACGGCGCGGCGCTGCTGGCGCTGCTCGAGCAGTGGGGAATGCCGCGGCGACTCGGCCGCGGCGAGCACGAGGCAGGAAGCGAACAACCCGGCGCTCTCGTGCGCGCCGCGGCCGCTGCTCTCGCCCGCGACCAGGCGGCGCTGCGCGCTCTGGAGGACGCCTGCGCTGCTCTGGGCGACGCCTCTTCGTCGCTCGGCGACGCGGATCGCACGCTCTCCCGCGCCGAGTGGTCGCAAGTGCTCACTTCCGCGCTGGCGGAAGCGTCGCTCCCGGCGGGCGGCGCGCGGGGCGGAGCGGTACAGCTGGCCGAGGTGCGCGAGCTTTTGGGACGCAGGTTCCAGCACGTCCTGCTCGTCGGACTGGTCGACGGAGAGTTTCCCGCCAGACCGCCCATCGACCCGCTGCTCTCCGACGAGGATCGGCGCGCCGTGAACCGCGCGGCCGGACGCCCCATCTTCCGCGCTCCCGCCGGAGACGACGAGTCGGTCCTGCTGCCGTCGCGGCAAGCGGAGGAGCCGCTGCTCTTCCACCTCGCTCTGTGTTCCGCGGAACGATCCGCTTCGCTCTTCTGGCCGCGGGCGGACGCGCGGGGCCGCGAGACGCTGCGCTCGCCTTTCGTCGACGAGGCGGTGCGCGCCCTCGGCTTGTCGCGCGACGAGGAGCGGGCTTGCGCCGCTCCGCTGTCTCCGGTGCCGCTGCCGCGCGATTGTCGATCGGCTCCCGAGCTTCTGGCGCGGACGGCGCTGGAGGTCTTCGCCGACGAATCATGGCGCGTCTCGCCGCCGCTTCCACGCGTCGAAGCGGCAGCGTTGGCGCTCGCCTGCGGCGAATCGCCGCTCGCCGACCGGCTCCGGCATATCGCGAGGGCCACGTTGGCCGAGCGCGAGCGGCTTCGGGCTTTCGTCGGCGATGCACCCGCCGGCCGGTTTTCCGGGAAGTTGTCCGACGCGGCGCTGGGGGCGATCGCGTCCGAGCTCCGCTTCGGCCGTGACGCGCCGCTCTCGGCACATCAGCTCGAGGAGTACGCCACCTGCGGCTTCCGCACGCTGGCGCATCGACTGCTCGTCGTGCAGCAGGACGAGCCAGGAGAGGACGACCTGGCCGCGCGCGACCGCGGATCGCTCCTGCACCGCTGCCTCGACCGCTTCTTCCGCAAATTGCACGCCGAAGGACGGCTGCCCTTGCGCGGCGACCCGGAGGAGCTTCGCACGCTCGAGGAGGTCGCCGCTGCCGAGATGGAAGTGTTCGCGGCCGAGGAGCACGTGGGGCGCCGCGCGCTCTGGGAACTGCGGCGGAGCGAAGTGCTGCGAACGCTGCAGGCGCTCGTCGAAGCGGAAACGCTCCCCGGAGCAACTCCGGTCGAGTTCGAGCGGAGGTTCGGGTACGAGGGTTCCTGGGACGCGCTGCGCATTCCGGATCCCGCGGGTACGGAGGTCGCATACGTGCGCGGCGCGATCGATCGGGTGGATCGCGACGGAAACGGCGGGCTGCTCGTGCTGGACTACAAGTCGAGCAGCAAGCAAGCGCTGTCGCGAAAGTTGCAACCCGCGGGGCTGCTCGCACCGGAGTTCCAGCTGGCGATCTACGCCGCGCTTTTGCGCCAGCGCGAGCCGCGGAGCACGGTGGACGCTGCGTACGTCAGCTTGCGAGACGCCGAGCGTTCCAAGTCGCTGCGCGAGGCAGTCGGGCAGATGGTCGACGTCGATGCGCTCCTCGAGATGGAGCCGACGCGGCGCGCGGAATTGCGCAGACCCGCGGAGCCGCCGTTGAACCTCGCCGACGAGGTGTGGCGGCGAGTGGCGCGGATGCGCGGGGGCCTTTTCACCGTGCAGCCGCTCAGCTGCGATTTTTGCGAGCTGAAGCCAGCCTGCAGGATCGTGGCGCTTCCGCCGGATCCCGAGGAGAACGGCGCTGCGGCACCAGCCGGCACGGCTGCGCGCGAGGTGCCCCGTGTCTGAGCTCGCCGGACTGTTCCGCACGCAGCAAAGCGCCGTGGTGCAGGCCGGCGCGGGTACCGGAAAGACGCACAGCCTCGTGACGCTGTGCCTTCATCTGCTCGGCGGAGTCGGCCGGGACGAGCCCCTGCCCGCGGCACGGCTGTGGGCGGTCACCTTCACCGAGAAAGCTGCCGCCGAGCTAAAGGGTCGCATTCGCCAGCGCATCGACGCGCTCGCCGACTGCCCGGGCGAAGATGTTGCGCGGCTCGAGCCCGAGCTGGCGGCGAGCCCTCCGCGGGCGTCGGTGTGGAAGCGCGCACGGCGCGACCTGGGCGCGGCGCAGATCGGCACGATTCACGGCCTCTGCACGCAGATCCTGCGACGACATGCGGCAGCCGCCGGGCTCGATCCACGGTTCAAGGTGCTCGACGAGATCGAAGCGCGGCAATTCCGTGCCGACGCCTGCCTCGCCGCATGCCTCGAGGCACTGGAATCGTCCGGTCCTGTTCGCGAGGCTGCGCGACGGTTGTGCGCCGAGCTCGGCTTTCGCGGATCGGGCCGCTTCGGTCGCGGGCTGGCGGACGAGCTGAGCTCGCTGCTCGCGATACTCGGCGAGAGCGGGCGCGGCGTCGACGACCTGGTCGAATCCACCCCGGCGCTACACGCCAAGACGGCCGTCGCCGCCGAAGGAGATGCGCGACGCGCGTTCTCCGCCGCGCTCGACGACCTCGAGTCCGAGTTGCGCGCCTCGCGCTTGCGCCGCGCACCAAGCCAGACGGCGATGAATGCGCTCGAGGCGATCGAAGCGTATCGCGCACGGGGAGCCGCGGTCGTAGCCGCCGCGCCAGGTGAGCTGACCAGCGCGTGGGCGGATCTGCGTCCTTTGCGCGACGCGCTCACGCCACGCACGCTCTCCGGGCGCGTCGGCGATCTGCTCCGCGCCGCAAGGGAGTCGCTGGATGGATGGCTCGAAGCAGACGCACAGGTCCGTTCGGCGCGCCTGGCGCAGGACCTGGCGCTGCTCGCAGGCGAAGCGCGGCGGCAGTACACAGCCGAGAAGGCGCGCGCCTCGGCGCTCGACTTCGACGATCTGACGCGGCTCACGCGCGATCTGCTCGCGAACGACCTCTCGGTGCGCCGCCTCGAAAAGGCGCGCCTTGGCGTCCTCCTCGTGGACGAATTCCAGGACACGAGCCGGCCGCAGCTCGAGCTGTTCGGGTGGCTCGTCGAGGACGGCGAAGGAACGGCCCCCGCGGGGTCGGGTCGCGCCGGCGCGCGTCCCATCGCGCCGGGAAAGTTGGTCGTGGTCGGGGACCGCAAGCAATCGATCTACGATTTTCGTGGCGCCGACGTGGCGGGCGCGCAAGCATTCGCGGCGCGCGCTCTTGCCGATGGAGCGGAACGGTACGTCCTGCGCACTTCGCGCCGCTCGCGGCCGGCGCTGGTCGAATTCTGCAACCGGCTGTTCCGCAGCGCGCTGAGCTCCTCTCAGGAGCCGTTCGATACGCCCTTCGGCGACGACGATGCGCTGGCGCCGCATCGCCCAGCCGGCGCGCCTGGCGCATGCGCCGAGTTGCTCGACGTGCGCGGCGCCGGCGTCGAGGCGGAAGCGGAGGTGGTCAGCCGCAGGATCGCCTTGCTCCTCTCCCCGCATGCGCCGGAACGCGTCGACGCTCCGGACGGGCCACGTCGGGTGCGGGGCGGCGACATCGCCGTCCTGCTGCGCCGCTTCACCAACGTCGACGTGTTCCGCCGCGCGCTGCTCGAACGCCGCATACCGCACCTCATCTTCAAGGGGCGCGGTTTCTACCAGGCACGCGAAGTGACCGATCTCATCCAGCTCCTGGGCCTGGCCGTCGACCCTGACGACGACCTGGCGCTGTTGTCGGTGTTGCGCTCGCCGCTGGGACCTCTGTCCGACGATGCGCTGGTGCTGCTCGCGCGCCATGGCGGGCGCGGGCTGCGGTGGCGCGCGGTCCGGGACGGCGCAGCGACCGAGGGACTCGAGCGGGATGACGCGGCCGCGCTGGAGCGACTCGTTTCGCTCGTGTCGAGAGTGCAGCGCGAGTGCGACCGGATCGGACCAGCCGCGCTGCTCGAGGCAGTGCTTTCGGAGACCGATTTCCTGGCGGCAATCGCGGGTGGTTTGTACGGCGAGCAGGCTGTCGCGAACGTGGAGAAGCTGGTCGGGTTCGCGCGGCAGCATGAGTTGCACGGCGGGAACGTGCGCACGTTCGTCGCGCAAATACGGCGGCTCGCGGACGACGAAGCAGGCGAAGCGGACGCCGACGTCGTCGAGCAGGGCGACCCGCATGCAGTGCGTCTTCTCACGGTGCATGCGGCGAAGGGGCTTGAGTTTCCTATCGTCCTCGTGCCGGAGTGCGCCGCGCCGCCGAGGAACTCGTCCGACGGCATCGCGCTGGATTCGGAACTGGGACTGGCGCTTCGGGTGCGCGGAGCGGGGTGGCGCCGGTGGGGTACGCATGGAAACGCGGTGCGCACGCGGCGCAACCAGCGCGACGCCGCGCAGGGCAGGCGCCTCTTCTACGTCGCGGCGACGCGCGCCCGGGATCTGCTCATCCTCTCCGGGAGAGCCGCGCCGCGCGCGGAGACCTGGCGCAGCGCAATCGATCGGGCGCTGCCCGACTGTGGTGACTTCATCCGCGTTTTGCCGGACGGCGACCCGGGCCAGCCGGAGCCGGGTCGCCCAGCGGAAGCGGCGCTCGTCGAGTCGAACCCGGAGCTGCTGCGGGTCCTGCTAGGGGAGGAAGTACTGTCTCCGGTGCTGCCCCGTGCGGCGGCAGGACTGGCGGTGGAGTCCGACTCTCCAGAGCTGCAGCGAGCACGGGAGATCGTCGCTCGAGCCGCGACGGGCCGTGCGCAGGGAGCCAGCGGCACCGTCGTCGCCGCGGTAACGCAGCTCGCGGACGCCAGCGCTTGCGCGCGCCGGTACCAGCTGTTGCACGAGCTCGGCCTGGAGGAGCGCCCACGGAATGCCGAGGCAACGGAACCCGGTGCGACGGAACGAGGCGTGCTCGCTCATCGCCTGCTGGAGCTCGCCACGCTCGAACCGATGGACCGGCGTGAACGTCGCGCGGAGCTTCGGCGGTTGATCGAGCTCGAAGGAGAGGACCCGGAAGCTCCCGAGCAGGCGGAGGTCGTGGACGCGGTAGCGACCTTCCTCGACTCGGCGCTCGCGCGTCGGATGACCGAAGCGCCGCCGGGTCGGCTCATGCGCGAGCTGCCGTTCACGCTGCGAATCGAAGCACCTGCCGGCGAGCGTGGAGCACCCGACGTCGTGATCCGCGGACAGCTCGATGCGCTGCTCCTCGACCGCGCCGAGGCGACGGTCATCGACTACAAGCTGTCGCGATCGGCCGCCATGGGGCGATACGACTTCCAGCTCGATGCGTACGCGCTCGCAGCCGATTCGCTCACGCAATCGGCGGTGCCGGTCCGCAGCGGCCTGGTGTTCCTCCGCTCTCCTTCGGCGCCGTTCGTCGTGCGAGATCCGCCGTCGTTGGAAGAGCTGCAACGGATCCGCCAGCGCCTTCTCGACGCCGCGCGAGTCGTCGCGTCGGGGCGCCGGAGCGGGGTCTGGCCCAAAGTGCAAGCGGCGCGTTGCCGCGAGTTGGAGTGCGGATTCTTCCGCCGGTGCCACTCCGAGGAGGTGCGCGCAGCCGTCAGTGCACCCTGAAGAGCGCGAGCCACGCCGCTACGACGATCGCGAGCAAGACGATTGCGGCCGTGAGCAGCGCGACCGGATCAGGCCGGCTCCGCGCCGCGCGGAGGGGGGACGAGCTCGTCAGGTGAGCTTGCGCGGGTCCGCTCTGGGCGTTTGGCGGAGGCGGCTGCTCGCGCTGCTGGCGGTGTTGCTGGTCCTGGGTGTGCGGCAGAGATGGTCGCGGCTGCTGCTGGTGCTGCTGCTGGCCTGGTTGGCCGGTCGAGCCGCGTCGCTTCGCCACGCCGACGACAGTATACGAAGCCGCACTGGCGCACACCGCGGTGGTAAGACGAGTAGCGGATGGCAGGCACTTCCGAGCTGATCGATTTCCGCAGGGCCTTCGTGTGGCTCCTGTGCGGCATGCTGCTACCGAGCGTGGCGCTGGTTGCGTTCGGCGTCGTGGCGGTGGTGAACGAGCGCGTCGCCGTCGAGCGCCGCCTCGAGACACAGTACAGCGCGCGCCTGCGGGTGCTCGATACGGACCTGCGCGCGCGGCTCGATGGCGCGGCCGCCGCGGCGGCGGCGCAGGCCCTGGCGCTTCGCGCAGACGCAACTGCTCCGAAGGCACTGGGGCCCCCCGTCGACGAGGCCGCGAACGCTCGCCCGAACGCGAACGGCACGCTCACTGCCGTGCAGCCTCCTTCGGGCCGGACAGCCCAGGCGACCGTGTCCGAGAATTCCGGCGCCCCACCCGCGATCGACACGGACACCGCGGGCGCCGCGGGCATTCGGGCGGACGACGGCGCCGCGGAACCGGCGTCGTCGACGGACGGAACGGTCCACCACAGTCGGCCGCCGTCCCGTCCCGCGCACGACCCGCTGGTGATGAGCATCGGCCAAGCGCAGCCGTCCACGCCGAACGGTGAATTCGCCGCCGCGGTGCGTCGGGCCGAGACACTGCCCATCGGCGGTCACGTGCTCACGGCGAGCAACGCGGGCGGAGATCGACGGGTGTTTGCGCTCGTGAGGGTTCCGGGCCCCGCCGAGACGGGCGTTGTCGCCGCGCAACTGGACCTGATCGCGCTCGCCGCGGAGGTCCCCCGGCTGGCGGCTGCGCGCTTCCCGCGCGAGTACGCCTCGTTCCGGCTGCTCCCGCCCCCCGAAGCGGGCGCGACCATCGCCACGTTGCGCCGGCTGTTCAATGAAGTGGCCCCGCAGGGTCATGCCACCATCGTGGCCAGAAATCCGTTGCAGGCGCCGCTCGACGGCTTCACGCTCGCCGCCGAAGTTTCGGGCGACGACCCCGCGGCCACGCTCGCCTTCCGCAACCGCACCTGGTACATCGCGCTGCTCGCGCTCCTCTACACCGGCATCGGCGTCGGCTTCGGGCTGACGCTGCGCGAGATGCGTCGCGCCTACAAGCTGTCCCGCCTCAAGACAGACTTCGTGGCGAACATCTCGCATGAGCTGCGCACGCCGCTGACCAGCGTCCGCCTGTTCGCCGAGACGCTGAAGCAGGGCCGCGCGCAAGGACCACAGGAAGTGCAGCAGTGCCTCGAGCTGCTCACGAAGGAAACGCAGCGCCTCTCCAGCCTGGTCGAGAAGCTGCTCGACTGGTCTCGCCTGGAGAGCGGCCGCAAGCTGCTCCGCCGCGAGCCGACCACGGTGGAAGGATTGATCCAGCACGTCGGCGAGGTGTTCCGCGCGCAGCAGCTCGGCGCCACGTACGAAACGCACATCGAACCAGGTCTCCCTCCGGTGTCCGTCGACCGCGACGCCATCGCGCAGGTCGTCCTCAACCTGCTGCACAACGCGGTGAAGTTCACCGGACCCGACAAGCAGATCGCCCTGCGCGCGCGGCGGACCGACCGCGGCGTCTCGATCGAAGTCGAGGACAACGGCATCGGGATTCGCGAAAAGGACCGCAAACGAATCTTCGAGCGCTTCTATCGTGCCGACGATCTGCTCTCCCGCCGCACCGAAGGAAGCGGCCTCGGTCTCGCCATCGCCAAGCGCCTCGTCGAAGCGCACAACGGCCGCCTCGACGTGGACGGCCGCCCGGGCGGCGGCTCCATCTTCCGCGTCCAGCTCCCCGCGGCAGCCTGATCCCGGTACCGCCAGCAAAGTTTGTGCGCTACATAGCCCGGCCATGCCGCGCGTCCTGGTGATCGAGGACGACCGGGCCATCGCGCTCGGGGTGCGCCTCAACCTGCGGCGCGAGGGCCACGAGGTCGTGCTGGCGCACGACGGTGAGATGGGCCTTGCCGAAGCGGAGAAGCCGGAGATCGACCTGGTGATCCTCGACGTAATGCTTCCCGGGCGGAATGGGTACGAAGTGCTCAAGGAATTGCGCCGGCGCGGCTTGAAGACGCCGGTGCTCATGCTCACCGCCAAAGGCATGGAGGGCGACAAGATCCTCGGTTTGAAGCTCGGCGCCGACGACTACCTCGCCAAACCGTTCGGCCTCGGCGAGCTCCTCGCGCGCGTCGAGGCCCTGCTTCGCCGCGCGCCGCCGCGCGACGACCGGGCCGCCGACCGCGTTCGCTTCGGCGAGATCGAGGCCGACCTCGGCGCGCAGACCGTGTCGCGCAACGGCTCTCCCGTCGACGTGACGCCGCAGGAGTTCAAGGTGCTGCGCCTCTTCCTGCAGTCCGGCGGACGCGCGCTGAGCCGCGACGACATCCTCGCCCGCTGCTGGGGAGCGGAATACGAAGGCACGCCGCGAACCGTGGACAACTTCGTCCGCTCGCTGCGCGTCAAGCTCGAGCGCGACCCCGAACAGCCGCGCCACTTCCTCACCGTGCGCGGGCACGGCTACCGGTTCGAACGATGATGCGCGTCCTCACGACCGATCTGCCCAGCGTGCTCGTCGTCGAACCCGACGTTTTCCGCGACGCGCGCGGCTACTTTCTGGAGACGTTCCACGAGCGCAAGTACCGCGAGGCGGGGATCCCCCATTCGTTCGTGCAGGACAACGAGTCGCGCTCCGCGCGCGGGACGCTGCGCGGCATGCACGCGCAGCTCAAGAAGCCACAAGGCAAGCTCGTCCGCGCGGTGCAAGGCGAGATCTTCGACGTGGCGGTCGACATCCGTCCCGAGTCGCCGACCTTCGGCAAATGGACCGGAGCGACGCTCTCCGCGGACAATTTCCGCCAGATGTTCATCCCGCCTGGATTCGCGCACGGCTTCTGCGTCGTGAGCGAATTCGCCGAAGTCGCCTACAAGTGCACCGAGTTCTACGACCGAGCCGACGAGATCGGCTTCCGCTGGAACGATCCCGCCGTCGCCATCCGCTGGCCCGTCCGCGATCCGCTGCTGTCCGAGAGGGACGCCGCGCTGCCGATGCTCGCTGAGCTGCGGCTGCGCGTTTCTACCTGAGCGGCGGGCTTTCCGGAAAGAACTTCCCGCCGCTGCGGGAGAGCTGTACGAGCATGGGCGCGGGCGTGAATCGGACGCCGAACCGGTCCTGGTAGGAGGCGAGGCGCTGCACGATGCGCTCGGCGCCGAGCGAATCGGCGTAGCGGAACGGACCGCCGCGGAACGGGGGCCATCCGAGTCCGAAGATCGCGCCGACGTCTCCATCGCGCGCGGAGCGAAGGATGTGCTCTCCCAGGCAGTGCGCCGCCTCGTTGACCATCTGGAGCACGCAGCGCTCGGAGATCTCGTCGCGCGGAGGCGAGCTGCGCTTCCGGCCGCCCGGCAGCAGATCGTACACGGTCGCGTCGACCTTCTT
>Ga0209474_10001432_pt1 | contig 23391 bp, 22 predicted proteins | sample GraSoiAngelo_145_FD_185902 | JGI IMG/M metagenome (GOLD analysis project Ga0209474, IMG submission 185902) | Grasslands soil microbial communities from the Angelo Coastal Reserve, California, USA - 14_1009_05_20cm (SPAdes) (version 2) | ecosystem: Environmental > Terrestrial > Soil > Grasslands...
GCACGAACTTGTTCCAGGACCCGCGCCGATTGGTGTGCTGGTCAACCCAGCTAATCCGGCTGCTGATCTCCAGTTGCGCAAGTTGCAAGAAGCGGCAGGCGTGATCGGGCGACAAATAGTTATTTTGCGCGCCACTACGGCGGCTGAAATTGATACGGCCTTCGAGATCGCCGCCCGACGAGGGACCGCCGCGCTTCTTTTGGTTCAAGACCCGTTTTACAATAGCCGTCGCGAGCAACTCGTGGCGCTGGCGGCCCGCCATAAAAAGCCGGTAGCCTATCCCTTACGCGAATTCGCCGATATGGGCGGTCTCATGAGCTACGGACACGACCTCGTCGATGGGTATCGCCAAATGGGTGTTTACGCTGGGCGAGTTCTCAGAGGTGAGAAACCAGCCGATATACCCGTAGTGCAGCCGACAAAGTTTGAGTTCGTCATCAACCTGAAAACAGCAAAGACGCTCGGCCTGACTGTTCCTGCATCGCTGCTTATTACCGCCGACGAGGTGATCGAATGAACCCGCTGTTTGCTAGGTGTTGGCACCCTGCTTAAACCTCAGCGGCAAAAACGTGCCAATCGCCGGGGATGCCCTTGAGAGGATAGGTGCCGCGCTCGTGGAACCGCAAGCCAGATCCGGCTACTAAATCCTTCACGGTGCTAGACACCAAAACCTCACCCGCACGCGCCAGCGCCGCAACTCGCGCGCCGATGTGAACGGCGATACCGCCGACGTCATCGCCGATCATCTCGCACTCGCCAGTATGGAGACCCGCGCGAATCTCGACGCCGAGCGACTTGATCTCCTGGGCTATTGCATGGGCGCAGCGAACACCACGTGCTGGTCCATCAAACGTGGCGAGAAATCCGTCCCCAGTCGTTTTGACCTCGTGGCCGCGAAAGCGTACGAGATTGCGACGGATTGTGGCGTGATGATCCTCCAGTAGATCGCGCCAGCGTTGGTCGCCGAGCGTCGCAGCCGTTTGGGTAGAATCGACGATGTCGGTGAAGAGAACCGTAGCGAGCACGCGATCGACCGTGACCGCCGTCCGTGACCCCGTCAAAAACTCCTCGATCGCCTCCGAAATTTTGTCGGCGCTCTCGCCGACATAGAAAATATGGTCGATACCCGGAAGCTCGATAAGGCGAGCGCCCGGAATGCGGGCGGCCATTTCGCGTCCACCCTCCACATTGACAGTCTTGTCGCCCGTCCGGTGGATCACGAGAGTTGGCACTCGGACTGCCGGAAGAATACCGCTAATATCGATTTGACTGTTCATGCGCATGAGAGCGGTGACGGCGGCCGGGCTGGCCCCGAGCCGTTCGTTGCGACCCCACCAGCGCTGAAACGACGCGTCATTTGCGCGCGAGGGTGCGAATCTTTGTAAGCTGGCCCCAGTGCCCCATGATTGCTCGACATAGCCGAAAAAGTTGTCGAGTGCCGCCTCGGTCGGGAACCAGTACGAGAAACGGGAAAAACTTCCGTAGAGCACCAACGCGCGGCAACGGTCCGGGTAGGTTGCGGCAAATAAAACAGAGAGAGGGGCGCCTTCGGAAACTCCGAGCAGCGCGGCCTGCTCCATGCCGGCGGCGTCCATCACAGCTCGGAGATCATCCATACGCTGGTCGAGGCCGGGAAGCTTAGCGACTCGATCTGACATGCCGGTGCCGCGCTTGTCGAAGGTCACCACGCGGGCGTAACTACCCAATCGATTCAGAAAGCGAGCCAAGTCGGGTTGGTCCCAATAATTTTCTATATTCGATACGAACCCGGGAACCATAACCAGATTGATCGGACCATCGCCAAACGCCTGATACGCAACGTGCACATCGCCGCTCTTCGCGTACTGCGTAACCGGCTGCATGGCTGCCTCCGTTAGCTCGCCAGGAGATCTGTCCTGAACCATAGCAACAATCCCGTCGATCGGAAAACAGCGAGTCTGTTGTTGGCGAAAGCGGGCATGCCGATGCACTCTCCGCACCACCGCTGTTGGGGCATAAACGCCAATACGCTCCACCACGTCCAGGTCCGAGTCGACGCGAGCGGACATCGGCTGGTCAGCATCCGAGCCCGGTCGTGTTTCATTACCCGCTCGCCGCCCCAGCGAAAAGTGCTACGTTGTTGCAGGGTCCTGAGGCTCGGGTGAGGGTTGCGTGAGACGGCGCGAGTTCATCACGCTTTTTGGCGGTGCGACGGCTGCGTGGCCGCTTGCTGCGCGCGCGCAGCAGCCGGCAATGCCGGTGATTGGGTTTCTCGGAAGCGAATCGCTTAACCGGTGGGCGGGTCGTATGCGAGCGTTCCACCAAGGCCTGAGCGAAACGGGTTACGTCGACGGCCGGAACGTGGCAATCGAATACCGCTGGGCTGAGGGCCACAACGATCGATTGCCGGCACTGGCCGCCGATCTGGTCCGTCGTCGGGTGACGGTGATTGCTACGCCTGGCAGTACTCCTGCGACACTTGCGGCAAAAGCGGCGACCTCGACGATTCCGATCATCTTCTGGATAGGGAGCGACCCGATCGAGCTTGGGCTCGTTGCCAGCCTGAACCGGCCGGCAGGCAATCTCACAGGCGTGACCACGTTGAACCATGGATTAGTGGCCAAGCGCGTGGAACTACTGCACGAAGCTGTACCCCAAACGAGCTCCATTGCCGTGCTGATCAACCCGACGAGTCCAATCCTTACCAAGACCACGATTGAAGATGCGCAAATGGCGGCTCATAGCATCGGCTTGGATCTCCATATACTGGACGCGAGCACCGAATATGACTTCGATGGTGTCTTCACAAACGTGATCCAATTGCGAGCGGGCGGGCTCGTGATTGGCACGGATGCATTCTTCAGCAGCCGGCTTGAACAACTTGCCGCACTTTCAGTCCGCCACGCGGTGCCTACCGTCTACCATTTTCGCGAGTTCGCCGCGGCTGGAGGCCTAATTGCCTACGGCGGCAGTCTTGCGGAGGCATTCAGTGGGCTTGGCGTCTACACAGGTCGTATCCTCAAAGGCGAGAAGCCCGCCGACCTGCCAGTCCAGCAAGTAACGAAGGTGGAGTTGTACATCAACCTGAAAACCGCCAGGGCGCTCGGGTTGAATATCCCGCTGCCTGTCGTCGGCCGCGCTGACGAGGTGATTGAATGAGGAGGCGGGAAGTCATCGTCCTTCTCGGCGCAGCCATAGCTCTGCCTTCGAACCTATATGGTCAGGAGCCAACGCGAAGGATGCGCCGCATCGGTTATCTCTCCTCAGGACTCGCCGCTGCCGTGCCTCGTTTTACCGAGGCATTCCGGCGAGGGATGCGCGATCTGGGGTGGGTAGAGGGCCAGAACATCTTCATCGAATATCGGTTTGCCGAGGGCAAACTAGACCAGTTGCCGGATCTTGCCTCATATCTGGTACGACAGCAGGTAGAGCTTATCTTCGCAACGCCGGGATCCGCAGCGGTGGCCGCTAGCAAGGCTACATCAACGATCCCCATCATTATGAGGGGCGTGGGGGATCCCGTGGCCTTGGGGCTCATCAGAAGCCTCGGGAGCCCAAGCACGAATGTAACAGGTCTTTCCTACAGCGTCGGAACCGCAACGATTGGCAAAGGATTAGAGCTGCTCAAGGAGGCGGTGCCGAGTGTCGAACGCGTCGCGATCCTTTCCAATCCATCCAATCCTAGTCACCCGGTCGCTATAGACTACATCAAGGACATAGCGCGCTTGCTCGGGGTGCAACTCCAGTTGCTTGAAGCGCGAGGGCCGGATGAGTTCGAACTCGCGTTCGGTGCTATGGCAAAGGAGAACGTGGGTGGCTTGCTCGTTATCGCGGACCCGACGTTTCTCTCCTACGTAAAATCCCTGCTTGAATTCACGATGAAGTATCGACTTCCTTCCGTCCACGGGCTTCGGGAGGAGGTTGATGCTGGCGGCCTCATGTCTTATGGGCCGAACACGGAATCGCAGTTCCGACAAGCCGCCGTGTACGTGGACAAAATCTTGAAGGGCACAAAGCCCTCCGAGCTGCCAGTGGAGCAGCCGACTCACTTCGAGCTAGTGGTCAATCTGAGAACCGCGAAGGTGCTCGGTCTCACCATGTCACCGATGCTGCTCGCACGCGCCGACGACGTGATAGAATAGACTGCTGCCGTGCACGAGTTCACTTGTGGCACTTTTCGGTCTCGGAGTCCGGCCTGACAGTCCGTTCACAGGAGCAAGGCGGACCCAGCGGTCACACGCGCCGAGTTTGACCCCCAAACAGACTCGAGCGCGTGCGGATCGAAGTTCATTTACAAACAACTGACGATCCGTTCGCAAGGTGCTAGTTTGCGTGCGTGGGCTAACGCGTTTCCTTAAGGGGACGCCATGCGAAGACGCGATTTCATCGTCATTGCCGGAAGTGCCGCTGCCGCCTGGCCGCTTTCCTCCCTCGCTCAGCAGAGCGGCCGCGCGCGGCGGATCGGCGTGCTCATGGGACTGGTTGAAGGCAGTCCAGAAGCAGCAAAGTATTTAAGCACTTTCCAAGAGGCGCTTCGCGGTTTGGGCTGGACGGGGCGACAGAACGTTCAGATCGAGTTTCGGGCTGCTGCTCACCTGGAAGGCATGCGTTCACATGCGATCGAATTGGTAAGTCTCGGCCCGGAAGTCATCGTGACCTATACGACTCCCGCGACGAATGCGGTGCGGCAGGCAACGCGCAGCGTGCCGATCCTGTTTGTGGCCGTTTCCGATCCGATCGGAACTGGCTTTGTAGAAAGCTTCTCGCGGCCCGGCGGGAATATCACCGGCTTCACAAATTTCGAAGCCACGATGGGCAGCAAATGGCTGGAGTTGCTCCGCGAGGTCGCACCCTCGGTCAAGCGGGTGGCGATGTTGTTCAACCCGGCAACCGCCAACGCGGGTGCAAGTGGCGGTATTTATTTGCAGTCGATAAAGACTGCGGCTGGTGTCATGGGTGTAGAGCTGACCGTAAATCCAGTTAGCGAGCCCGCCGATATCGATGCAGCTTTCGCCGCGCTGGCCGGGAGTCCGGATGGCGGGTTTATCGTAATGCCAAACGTATTCACCGCTCTGCACCGCGATCGCATCGTGGCGCAGGCGGCCCGCTTCCGCATTCCCACTATCTATCCGCTCCAGCACTTCGTTGCGGTTGGCGGCCTGATGTCCTATGGGATCGATTACAGCGACCAGTTTCGGCTCGCGGCATCATACGCCGATCGTATTTTGAGAGGCGGTAAACCTGCTGATCTGCCCGTGCAGCAACCGACAAAATTCGAGCTGGCGATCAATCGCAAGACAGCCCAGGCGCTCGGTCTCGCCATTCCCGCAACACTGCTCGCGCGCGCCGACGAGATAATTGAATAGCACCGGGGTCTGCCAGCGGGCCGACGGACCGCTTCATAGAACGATGGTCGTCTCGCGGAGCGGTCGTACAAAGGACCGCCTGCCATTGACCGCCTCGACATCCAGCCCCGCGGCCGTGGAGAATGAATTGGCAATGGAATCGAGTTCTTGCCGCGAAATCACGTCCTCGATCCGCTCAAAACCATCAGGTGCTCGATCCTCCACCAGCTGCATGGCGGCTTCCGGACCAAAACCGCGGTTGCGCAGGGTGATATCGCTCATGGCGGGCCTGCGCTCCCTATCATAGCTTTTAAGGGCCTCGATAGCATCCGAAGGTCCGAGCAAAGCCTTGGTAAGCGCGCGCGCGTCGATGATGGCTTGAGAACCCGCTTGGCCGCCGATCGGCTGCATCGGATGCGCGGCATCGCCGATCAGTGTGACACGGCCGAAGCTCCAGGCGGCAACGGGATCGCGATCGACCAGCGGAAACTCGTAAATCTCCGGTGATTGCTCGATCAGTGAATGCATCTCGAGCCATGGAAATCGCCACCCGGCGAATGCCGCGCACACCTTCTCTTTCGAAACCAGCCGGTTCCAGTCCTCGCGAGGGGGCGCCGCCTGCGGCACCGTCATTTGGCAGATCCAGTTGGTCAGCTGTTTGCCGTTGGTTGCAGCTCTGCCGATGGGATACGCGATGACCCGCTGATGGAAATGCCCCGCGATGATCATGGTATGGCCGCCCAGAAAAAGTTCGGCATCAACGGCCGCGCGCCACAATATCTGCTGCGCGTAGCGCGGGTCGCCTTCGGCAGGGTAGAGTTGACGCCGGACCGCGGAATGGATGCCGTCAGCGCCGATCAGGATATCCGCCTCATCCTGCCATTCCGCTCCGGTTGCGCTGTCGCGGAAGCGGGTGCAGACCCGATCGCCCCGCTGCTCGAAATCCGTTAGCCTGAGCCCGCCGCGGAAATTTTCGCCACCGATGCGTTGGAGTACGGCCTCGAGTAACAGCAACTGCAACTGTCCGCGGTGAATTGAGTATTGCGGCCATCGATATCCAGCCGACAGTCCTCGGGGCTCGCTCGAAATCAACTGCCCCAATTTGTTGAAGTAGCTCAATTGCCGCGTTGCTATGCCGATTCGAGCAAGCGCGTCACCAAGCCCAAGCTCGGTAAGTTCGCGTACGGCAGTCGGCTGTAGATTGATGCCGACGCCACGTGGGGCGAGATCGGCTACCGCCTCGTAAACACGGACCCCAATGCCAGCCTGATGCAGGCTGAGCGCCAGGCTCAGCCCGCTAATGCCGCCACCCGCAACAATCGCATCCATGCTTTATTTTGCCGCGACGCGCGGATCCCTGACGTCGCTGAAGGTGACAAATTCGATGTTGCGAAGTTCTCCATTTACCTTCTCGACATGGCGAATGTAGATATTATGCACGACCTCACCGGTGTTGCGGTCGATCGACATCGGGCCGCGCGGGCTCTCCCAGGCTGCGCCTTTCATGGCCGCGACAAGTGCCGGTCCGTCGCTGGAACCGCCGGTCTTCTTCAGTGCTTCATAGATGGCGTGCATGCCGTCATACCCGCTGACCGCCATGAAATTGGGGCGTGAGCCGTATGCCTTCTGGTACGCCTCGGCGAACGTCTTGTTTAGTTCAGATGGATGGGCGGCTGAGTAGAAGTGCGCGGTCACCGCGCCGAGCATCGCTTCGCCCATATTTGGCAGCGCTTCGTCGTCGGTTAGATCGCCGGGGCCGATGAGCTTAATGCCCGCTTTGTCCAGACCCCGCTCGACGAATTGCTTGGCGAAGGTGGCGGCTTGAACGGAGGGAATGAAGACGAAGACCGCTTGCGGTGCGGCGTCGTGGACGCGTTGCAGGAACGGGGCAAAGTCCGGATTTCGCAGCGGCACGCGGATCTTCTCGGCGATCTGCCCGCCTCCAGCCTTGTAGTTGTTGGTGAAGGTCTCCTCCGCCTCCAGCCCCGGTGCAAACTCGCTGACCAAAGTCACTGCTTTGGTGAGGCCGCTCTTGATCGCCCAGTTGGCAATAATTCCCGACGATTGCGCCAGCGTGCAACTGGTACGGACAAAGAAGCTGGACTTATCGACCACCGCGGTCGTGCTCGATAGCATGATGACGGCGGGTATTCGGGCTTCGGTAAAGAGCGATGCGCCGGGGAGCAGGTCGGCCGTAAGACCTCCGCCGATGACGTCTACCTTGTCATTGACGATGAGCTCTTGCATCAGACGTTTTCCAGTCTCGGGAGACGAGGCGCCGTCCTTGACCAACAGCTCGATTTGCCTGCCGGCGACTTTATCCCCGTGTTGCTTGATGTACAGGCGGGCGCCGGCGACAACCTGCTGCCCCGCAGCTGCGAGCCCACCGGTCATCGGCATAACCATTCCGACCTTCACGGCGTTCTGGGCGTTCGCACTGGCGCCCGCGGAAACCGCGATGGCGAGGATCATTGCACTCCGGACGATGCATCGGTTCAACATAGCTGTGCTCCATCGTGCTGCGCTGTGCTTTAGCGCTGGTGCTGACATGGGCAGATTTATCCGTCCACAATCCAGGTTGAATTATGGGCTGCGGCGGGTGTAGTTTGGAAGTTCGTTTTCTCGACGTGCCTGTAGCCCCTGAACTAAGGGTCGAAAATGGACTGGTCGGACCGCATCGGCCGCCGCGTCAAATTACGGGACCTCCATATCCTGCTCGCGGTGGCAGAGCAGGGCAGCATGACGAAAGCCTCGGCCAAGCTGGCCATTTCGCATCCCGTCGTCTCCAAGACAATTTCCGAACTGGAGCAGACGCTGGGCGTTAAATTGTTCGAACGCAATTCCCAGGGAGTCGAACTCACGAGTTACGGCCAAGCGTTGCTCAAATGCGGGGTCAACGTTTTCGACGAGATGCGCCAAGGCCTGAAGCAGATCGAGTTCTTGACCGATCCGAGCTCGGGAGACCTGGCTGTCGGTTGCCCGGAGATCATCAACGCCGGTATCATGCCCGCCATAACAGAACAGTTCCTGCGGCAGCGTCCAGGCGTACAGCTCCGGATTATTCATGCCGACACCGCGCTGATGCAATTCGAGCAACTGCGCGAACGGAAAGTTGAATTGCTGATCGGGCGGATGCCGCGGCCATTTGTCCAGGACGATCTGGCTTCGGAGCAGCTGTTGGATGAGCCTTATGTGGCAGTCGGGGGGATACACAGCCGATGGGCGCGTCGTCGTCGGATCGAGCTTTCCGAACTTCTTGAGGAATCCTGGGTGCTGCCGCCTCCTGACAGCGTGCCCGGACTGCAAATTGCCGAGCTCTTTCGCGCTGGCGGTCTGAAGCGTCCGCGGGTAAGCGTCCTCACGTTATCAGTGCAACTGACGACCACCCTGATCGCAACCGGGGGATTCGTCGGAATCTTGCCGAGCTCCGTTGCACAGTTAAGCGCACAACGCGTCGGGTTGAAGGTGTTGCCGGTCAACGTGCCGGCACTCCGATATTCGGTTGCGATCATTACGCTGAAGAACCGCACCCCAGGTCCATTGGCGAGGCTCTTCATCGATTCGGCGCGCGCAGTCGCAAAGTCAATAACAGCGGTACCGACCCGACGAAGGTAATTGTTGGCGGCGGCGTTTTCACGTTGACGTGGCTGCCGGTCGCGCAGCCGACTAAGTTCGAGGCCCAGCAGAAATCTTGCGAATGAACCGGCGGCCAAACATGCCAACAGGGAGGGACTGTCATGAATAAGCGAAAGTTTCTAAAGCAGGCGGGAGCCGCTTCTGTGGCAGCAGGCCTGGTCCTCGCCAGCCGGTCAAGTCAGGCACAAGCACCAGGCGGAGACACGAAGGTTTTGATCGTGTACCACTCGGTCACCGGAAATACCGAAAAAATGGCTAAAGGAGTTGCTGAAGGTGCAAATGGTGTCTCTGGCGCAAGCGTCGGTCTGAAAAAAGTGGGCGAGGTGACAGCAGACGAGCTGTTGGCCTGCGACGCGCTCGTCGTTGGATCGCCAATCTACTTTGCAAACATGGCCAGCGAGGTGAAGGCGTTCTTTGATAGTTGGGCACTCAAGTTCCACTTCCCATTTACCGAATACAAGATGCGAAACAAGATTGGCGCCGCTTTCGTAACGGGAGCATCGATTTCGAACGGGAAGGAAACCACAATGCAGTCTATCCATGCAGCGATGCTGATCAATCAGATGAGCGTGGTGAGTGGAGGAGGAGCCTTTGGTGCGAGCGCGACAACCGGACCTGATTCCCCCGGCGTCGATGAAAAGGAATTGGGGGCTGCACGCGCTCTGGGTAAACGTGTTGCGGAATTTGCCGCCATAACCAAACGCGGTTCAAAGTCATAGGTCGATTGACTCAGACCGGACATTAGATACGCCAATGCATTTAGCCCTCGCTGCAAGCTTTGAGACCGCTAAAGGTCGGAACTGCACGGAGCACGTTGGCGGGTGGGGGTCACCATGCGAAGGCGCGAATTCACACGCTCAAGCGGCCTTCTTTCCTAGCACGTGCCAGGTCTCCAGTTGATCGATCCCCTTTACATCGATCGTACCCTTGGCCTCGCAGACGAATTCATCCTTGATCAATTGATAAGTATTGCGAGTGATTTGGATGGACCGACTTTGCCCATGCGACTCCATGCGGCTCGCCACGTTCACTGCATCACCCCAGAGGTCATAGATAAATTTCTTGCGGCCGATGACACCGGCCACCACTTGGCCGGAATTGACACCAATGCGGAACGAGAGTTGTCGGTCACCAAACTTGCGCTCGGCTGCTGCCGCCTGCATGTCGAGGGCTAAATTCACAATCAGCCTGGCGTGATTGGGAGATGATCGCGGCACCCCTGCAGCAACCATATAGCAATCGCCAATCGTCTTGATCTTCTCAAGGCCGTATTTCTCCACCAGGTCATCGAAACACTGAAAGACTTCGTTAAGAAGATCGACCAAGTGCAACGGCGTCATAGTTGCCGCCATGGGGGTGAATTCGACGATATCGGCGAACAGGATGCTTGCGGCCTCATATTGAGCTGGCATCGGTTGATGTCCGGCCCTGAGAGCCTCCGAAATTTCCTTTGGGAGAATATTAAGCAGCAGCATCTCGGAACGTTCCTGAAAGAAGTTCCGTTGATTGACGAAGTAATAGAGCAGCGTAAAGGCAATTACGATCACCGCGCCAACGTTGAGCACGAAAAACCAAGTCACGAAAGTTTCGGGCAAGCCAACGGGGACCAGAAAGGGTTGCAGGATCGCGCTCACGATCAGAAGCCCGACGAAGCCAAGGATCCAACACACCGATTGCCGAGGGTCTTCGAGGAGAAGCGCTACGAGCGGGCACAATGCAGCCCATATGATGACCACGCTCGAAGTCTTGAAGCCGCCCAGGCTCATCATCAACAGCCACGGAAGAATCAAAAATGTTTGAAGCTGGACGAAACGATAGACGACGAGATTGCGATTCCATGCAAAGACCGCCGCATTGATCGGGGCAATGATCATATACAAGCCAGGGACGGCAGCAGAGAGCGGTGCGCCAGCGGCGAAGTAGATTACGCTCCACAACAAAGTCAAAGGCAGGAGTCCAAGCGACAGCGAAACAATCAGCCGTTTTTGCAGCGCTATTTCGGCGCTGTCGGTGGGAGCGACCTCCCTCCGCTCGAGAGGCTGTGCCGAAACCTGCTGCATGCTCAGAACTCTCTTGTGAGATTGTTGCGGCCCTTCGCGCTCGACGCAACCGGCTGTATACGATCTCGAACACTTCAATAGCCCTCACGCATCGAAATCAGTGCGGTCAGCGCGTCTTATCTCGGTGATAAGGTCGCCGGACAAATTGATCTCCGCATGTGCCTTGCGAGGCTGCCGAAGAGTTTGGCGTTTTCGGACATCGCGCGCATCTGAATTTGAAGCAGGGCAAGGCCGTCTTCGATCGCGGCGAATTGCTCAAAGAACTGTTCCTCAGTGATCTCCCGTTGGGGGAAACTGCCGTTGTTTTTGTCTTGAGTATCGTTGCAGCACATCATGACGATGCTCCATTGCGTGGGGTTGGTGGAGGAGCGAGGCGGCGGCTGAAGACGAGCAGCCGCCTCGCCGATTCAAATCTGGCGATCACTCGACGACCAGCGTCGGTTTGAGAGCCACGGGCCGCGACATATTGTAGAAATTGGGTGAGGTCGCCATGACCGCATTATGGACCTCGGCGAACTGCTGTTCTGTGCCGTTACCCTTGATGCGAACTGTGTAGCTCAAGTTCTCGTAGCCCGGCGGCACGGCAGGATCGATTCCGAGGAAGCCGCGGAGATCGATTTCGCCGTCGGTGTCGATTGCCAGGCTTTCGAGGGTGATTCCGCGCACCGCGCACTGCGCCACGTAACCCACCGTCATGCAGGCGTTGAGCGCTGCAATCAGATGTTCTTGCGGATTGGCGAAACGGTCCGAACCGCCCAGCGCGTGCGGTTCATCGATATCGATCGCGAACCGACGCGGCACCCGTTCTCCACCGATTTCAAAACTCTCGACTTGCGCGCGGCTCCGCGTCTGGCCCTCCCAGGTCGTGGCGACGTGCCAGTGTGTCTTGCCTTTTGCAGGTTCACGCCTGACGCTCTCGATCAGCCCAAACAGGTCGTCGACATTGACGCCATTGACTACGGTGGGTTCGGCAGTCTTCGTTTGTGCAGACATAGTAAGTCTCCTTTGGGGTTGGTGATGGTATGAGTTGCGTCAGTGCAGCGTGGCGAGCGCCGACTGGATGCGCCGGCCCTGGTCTTCGGTGATCAGGCTGGAGAGCACCTTTCCGAAATGCGGGTGCTGGGCGCCTGAGTGGATGTATTGCCAACGGTAAGCCTTGAGGAATGCGGCCTCGATCGCCCGAGCCTCCGCCTCGTGGACCGCGCGGCCGCACGTTGCCGTGAAGTAGCCCCCGTCGGCTTTGGCTTGCGCCTGCAGGATTCCGTCGACCGCCGCGACCAATTCGATGAATTCGTCGACCGCGGAATCCCGTTTCTCCGCCGTTAGCCCGGCGTCGTGGCGCACCCATTCGAGTTCGTCGAGGATCGCGTGCTGGCTTTCCTCTTTCCAATGAAAAAGGAACACGTCCTTGAACAGCTCGGAGAGCTGGGGATCGGCATCGATGCTCTGACGATAGTGGAGCTGGGTGAACAGCTCGATATCCAGCGTCAGTCCCAACACCGCCCAGGTACTCTTGCCAAGAACGGCGTGGGCAACCTCGTTGTGATCGACGTCAAAGCGATAACCACGGGGCAAGACATCGCCGACCATCGCGTCGACAAGACGGAACAGCGCCTGGTGCTTTAGCTCCTCGTCGCTGAACCGTACTAGCGCCTCGAGCGCAACCTGGTCGCCGAACCAGTGATCTTCACTTAGTTCTAGCACCTTGGCATTGATGAAGCGCTCGACCAGACCAAAGATATTGGCGTAGGTGCGGCCCTGTATCTGGCTGACGAATCGCTTTTCATCGGCCGACAGGGTCGTGAACGCATCCGCCAGAGAAAGTCCATCTGGAAGAAACTTGTGGGCGGTATCGAATTTGCGCCCCCGGATCACATCCTTGTCGATGTCCCAACGGACCCGCTTGGACGTTTGAATGCAGCGCGCATACCGATCGCTGCTGTCACGGATATTGCTGATAAGGTTCATTTCAGTCTCCTTCCGCGGTGCGCCGACGGCACGGATGAACCGATCGGCTGATGCAGCAATCTGTAGGCCGGCAGGCTTCGCAGGGTCTATGACCGGCCCGCCGGGAGACATGACCAGAACACCGGCTTCTGATACAAAGCCCGAATGGACGCACTATCCGACGTGTTGAGGGTGGCGCATTTGACCGGCGGCGTATTCTTGCACGCCGAGTTCTTCGCGCCGTGGTGTATGGCCGCCCGTGTCGCGCCAGAACATTGCGCGCCCGCGCTCGGGGAAGCATCGCACCTGATTCTCTATCACTACGTCGTGGAGGGTGAACTCCGTATCCGGATCGACGGCGAGGATGGAGAGGACCTCGTGCTTGGAGCCGGCGACGTCGTTCTGCTGCCGCGCAACGACCTGCACCTGGTAGGCAGCGACCTGACCCTGCCGCCGGTAGCTGGTAGCGATATTATCCAACCGCCCCGGGACGGCGGACTGTTCTCGATCCATCACGGCGGCAGTGGAAGACGCACGCTGATGATCTGCGGGTTCCTCGGCTGCGATGGCGCCGCAGACAATCCGGTGATCTCGACCTTGCCGTCACTGTTAAAACTCGATGCCGAGCAAGGTGGGGCAGCAGAATGGATTCGCTCGACCTTCCAATATGCCGCGGAGGAAGTCGCCGCCGGCCGCCCAGGTTCGGAGACCGTGCTGGCGAAGCTCTCGGAGCTATTGTTCATTGAAGCGGTGCGGCGCTACGCAGAAGTCCTGCCGCAGGGCCAAACCGGTTGGCTCGCCGGTTTGCGCGATCCACACGTTGCGCGGGCGCTGGCACTGCTGCACGGAGACATCACGCGGGCCTGGAGCGTGGACGACCTCAGTCGCGAGGTCGGTCTCTCGCGTTCGGCGTTGGCCGACCGTTTCATTAGTTTGATTGGCATGCCGCCGATGCACTACGTCGCCAGTTGGCGCATGCAGGTCGCCACTCAGAAACTCCGAAATACCAGCGCGTCGCTTGCACAGGTTGCCGACCTGGTCGGTTACAGTTCCGAGGCGGCTTTTTCCCGCGCTTTCAAAAAGACATTCGGGACCGCACCGGCCACTTGGCGACGTAGTGCGAGAGCTACACAGTAAAGTTCAACCCGTGACGCCCGTGACCGCAATTGGCGGCGCGATCTTGGTCTGCGCGATGATCGCTTCGAGCTTAGCGTTATTCTCCAGCAAGCGCTGGCTGGTGAGGATGAGGAAGTAATAGCCGAATTCCGGATTTTGAAAGTAGATCTCCAGCAACTTGTCATACTCGATTGTCAGCACATGACCGGCCTCGATGCATTCGATCGTTGCCGTCCGTCTGTTATTCGGCGTCAGGAAGCCGAGCTCGCCCATCACACTTCCCGGCGGAAGTTCGATGCTGAACTCGCTGACCAGGAATTTGCCGCTCACCGTTAAAAACATTTCGTTGGCTGCATCGCCCTTGCTGAACAATTTGTCGCCCTTTTTATATTTGCGCTCGGTCATGAAGGGCTTGAGCCATTCCATTGACTTGTCGCCCTTGGTGGCGCTTCGCGCCATTTTGACCAGTTTGCGCATTTGATAGAGGCGAACGCCATTGATAGGCAACAACAGCAGATACATAAGAAACGTTCGTATGTCGGCGGCGAGCGCGCCAAAGGCGACAAAGAACACGTTGCTGATGATGTTGGAAATGCGCAGCGGCATCAATAAGGTGGCGACAAAGAAGATCGAGCCCATCAGGGCGCACATGTTGGCGAGCGTGATCTGGCCCAGCATGATCTCAAATAGGCGGTCGAAGATCGCGTCATAGGTGACGTTGTTGGGATCCAGGCCCATCAGCACGATGATCTTCGCGATTCTCAGGTTGTCTGCCGCCGTATCCAGGATACGATCCAGTATCGACGAGACGTCCGCATTGCCTGGTATCATCGTATCCCCCGCAAACAGCAAAACTGGATGGTTGAATACTCCTGTTTTGAAGGCAATCAAAATCGGACGGCTTGATGGCGCGTGGGTTTAAGCTCGCAGCGCTTGCATTTGCGGCCGCGCCGTGAAAACCAGTGATATCCCTACGGCGCCGAGCCCCACGGCGGACGCACCGATGAAGAGCCAGGCATAGCTGTTGAAGGCGTCGAATATCGTTCCTCCGGCCCACGGGCCGAAAGCCATGCCGATGGAGGACACCATTGTCATGGCGCCGAACACGGTTCCCATCACGCGTTGGCCAAAGGATTCGCGCGCCAGCACCGCATAGAGCGGCATTACTCCGCCGTAAGCGGCGCCGAACACCACGGCAAGCGAGTAGAACTCGGCGAGCCGGTCCACCATCAGATAGCTCGCGATCGCAACGGCCTGTACCAGCAGGCCCGCCACCACCCGTTTTGCGCCGAAACGGTCGGCCAGCAAGCCGAGCAGGAGCCGCCCGCCGAGGCCTGATAGGCCCTCGACACTGTAGATCGAGACGGCGGCGAGGGGGGCTATTCCGCAGCCGATCGCATAGCTCACCATGTGGAAGATCGGCCCGGAATGGGCTGCGCAGCACAGGAAGAAGGTCGCCGCCAGCACAATGAACTGCGGCGATCGAAACGCCTCGATCGCCGATGATGAAGTTTGCGGCACGCTGGGCATCGGGCTCGAAGCCGCGGCCGGCTTTGCGGGCGGCCGTCGCACCAGTAACGCGGTCGGGATCAGAAGCGACCATGCGACAAAGCCGATCGTCATCATCGCCGTGCGCCAATCGTAGGTGGAGATCAGCCAGCGCGCCAGCGGCGAGACGGTCATTGGCGCAACTCCCATGCCAGCCGAGACCAGGGAGACCGCGAGGCTGCGATTGTCCTCAAACCAGTCGGTAGCTGCCGCGATCATCGGCGCAAAAAACGCGCCGCTGGCCAGACCCACCATTACCCCGTAGGTGAGCTGGAACTGCAGCAGCGAGGTTGCGCGGCTCGCGAGCAGCAACCCGAGCCCCAGCAGCACAGCGCCGCACAGTACGACGACGCGTGGCCCGAACTTGTCACTCGCCGCGCCCCAGCCAAACCCCGCCGCTCCCATGACAAGAAAATCGAGCGTCATGGCGCTCGATATTCCGGTGCGCGACCAGCCGGTGTCCACCGACATCGGCTGCAGGTAGACGGCCAGCGAGAACATCGCCCCGATCCCGACGCAGGTCATGAGCGCGCCGCAAGCCACGATCACCCATCGATACGACGACTTCATGCGTGTCTCCTTTCTTCACCCAAAGGACGAACGAGGCGCGACCCTTCCGACATCATGCGCTTGTCATAATATTGTTTTTTGGGCGGACGTCCTGGTGGGCCGGGAGCCTTCGTACGTTCGAATTCAGTTACCTACTCTGCTTGGGGTCCGCTTTTGAAACGCCCAAAGCGGACGTTCCTGGTATCGCGGGGAGTGGTAAGATCGGAGGAGAGCCGTCAAAGGAGAGTTGAAATGGCGCGGGTTGTGCTCGTTTGCGCGATGCTGGTGGCAATTTCGCCGAAGTATGCAGGAGCTGCGGATCGGATTTGGCGCATGGGCGTGCTCACACTCGCTGATGAGAACGCTGTCCGCGCCGTCATACTGCCCTACTTAGCGGCGCGCGGCTTTGTCGAAGGCCGCAATCTGCTCGTCGATGTTCGCGTTGGAGCGGAGGGGCAAATGCCGGAGCTGGCACGGGCCCTAGTTAGCGACAAAGCCGATGTGATCATCGCCTCATCCGATTGGGCGCTTCATGCGGCCCGCGCAGCGACGACCACAATCCCAATTGTCGCCTCACCAATCGGTACGGACCCGGTCCACGCCGGTGTGGCCGAGAGCTGGGCACACCCGGGCGGCAACGTCACGGGCGTTTGCCTGATCGCACCGGAACTCGAGGTCAAGCGTCTGTCCCTGCTTCGTGAGGCATTGCCTTCGGTGCGCCGAATTGCAGTGCTCTCCAATCACCGTAAGGTCGTGGAAGCGGGCATATTGCCTTTGCGCAAGGCTGCTGCCGAGGCAGGACTTGAACTGGTCGAAATCTGGATCGAGAGCCCGAACGAGTATGCAGCCGCATTTGATGCCATGCGCGGCGCTGGCGTGGAAGCCCTCGTGATCGTGCCTACTCCGGAGCTGTATCGCGACAGCGAACAGCTCGGCGAGCTTGCGGCAAGGAGCGGATTGCCAACGGTTGGAGGCTTTCGCGAGGGCGCGCACAAGGGCTTGTTGATTGGCTATGGCCCCAACCTCAGAGAACTTAGCCAACAAGTAGCAGGCTATGTCGAGCGCATCTTTAATGGAGCCGAAGCGGGCGAGTTGCCGTTCCAAGGTCCTACGCGCATTGACTTCGCTATCAACATGAGGACCGCTAAAGCGCTTGGCCTCACGATTCCGCCGTCTCTCCTCGTGGGCGCGGACGAGGTGATCGAATAGATTGGTCTCGTCCGCTCATGGGCACTTAGCGGACGCAACTACTGCCCTCTCCGATGTCCGCCGTTGAGGGGGAAGAGCAAGACATAAAATATACGCGGTCCTGAGGTCCGCGTTTGACCGCCGGCATCGGCCTTGATCAAAGATTCTCGGCGGCTGTGGGCCATTTCAACGTCGCCACCAAGTCGCAAACTGGTATGATTTAGCATTGCAGGGCCTTGGTCCCAAAGGGGACGAGTATGCGACGGCGCAAATTCATTTTGGCTGTGGGCGGCGCCGCTTTTGCGGTGCCGCTGGCTGTACGTGCCCAGCAGCGCGATGAGCTCCGCCGTATTGGCGTGATTGTGCAGGTGGCGCAGGACGATCCGGAAGCTCAGGCCAGTGTCGCGGCGTTCAAGGCGGCCATGCAAGAACTAGGATGGAGGAACGACCACAATCTGCAGATCGACCTTCGTGGGGCAGCGGGCGATCCGGAACGGATGCAAGCTCTTGCAAGAGAGCTTATTGCGCTCAAACCCGACGTGATCTTGGCCAGGAGCACCCCGGTAACCGCGGCGCTCCTGAGGCAAACCCGCACGATCCCAGTAGTTTTCACTGTGGTCTCCGACCCCGTCGGGGAGCGCTTCGTCGAAAGCCTGGCACGCCCGGGCGGTAATGCAACCGGATTTACGAACGTTGAGTCCTCGCTGACAGGCAAATGGTTGGAGCTGCTCAAAGAAGTCGCGCCCAGCGTCAAGCGCGTCGCATTCATATTCAATCCGAAATTGGCGCCCGGCGGCGGCTCCTACTATACGCGCCTGATCGAAGCCTCCGCACCATCGTTCGCGATCAAGCCGACAGTTGTACCGGTTTCCGGTGCCGACGACATCGAACATGCTATCGATGAATTCGCCAGCAAGCCAAACGGCGGGCTGGTTGTGCTGCCGGACACCGCGACCCTGGTTAATCGCAACCTGATTGTCGCACTGGCGGACCGTCATCGCGTACCGGCCATTTATGCGTTTCGCATTGTGGTCACAGAGGGCGGCCTGATGTCCTATGGCATTGACGTCCTCGACCAATATCGGCAAGCGGCAGGTTACGTCGATCGCATACTCAAAGGCGCAAAGCCAGCCGAGTTGCCAGTGCAGTTACCTGCGAAATTCGTGATGTCGATCAATCTAAAAACGGCAAAGAGGCTCGGGTTGGAGGTGCCAATGCTGCTTCAGCAACGCGCTGACGAAGTCATTGAGTAAGATTGACTGTCAGGCACAAAGCGGACATGACCGTCACGCGCTTGAATGTCCGTCTTGGGGGGATAGCCGACTTCCAAACGCGCGCGGTTTGCGGTCTGCTGATGACCCGACTTGGACATTAGCGCTCACCCGAAAGAGCAGTATAGGCTATGATCGCTGACCGCAGCTACTGTCTGGCTAGCGCATGAACAACACAACACAAGTTATCCCCGATGGTTTCGAGCGCCACTTCCGGCAGAGCCCGCTCACCGATCCTTAGGAGCCATTATATTCAAAGCGCACCGACAAAGCCGTGATCATCGGGTTGAGGTTGGCCAAGCCCCATACCAATGCCCACGGGCTGATTCACGGCGGGTTGATTGCGACGCTCGCCGACAATGCGATGGGATACAGTTGCGCGCATCAAATGGGCTGGACATCTTTTCTGGCGACGATGGGGCTCGCGGTGGATTTCATCGGCACCGCGCGGATCGGGCAATGGCTTGCCGTCGAGCCAGACGTGATCAAAACCGGCAGCACGATCTGCTTCGCCCAAAGTCTTGTCAGAGCCGATAACGTCGTCATCGCGCGGGCCAATGCGACATTCCGCGTGGTGCGTCAACTTGATCAAACGCCTATCTCGGGCGAGCGGCCCTGACTTAGACGATTTTCGCGCCGGCAATTTGGTGGGGTGCGGGTTCGCTCCAGTAGCTGCCGATGTCCGACTGTGGGCCACAAAGCGGACGCGTCGCAGCTTGTTGTGACGCTAAGAATTGCGACACGTTCATGTGCGCAGTGGGGTGCTCGAAAGTTCGCGCGGTATCCATCATGAAGGCGAAAAACTGAGAGTTCAGCCCCGCGTGCAAATAAGGTGGAAAAATCGGCCTCCGACAGATTGTAATGTCTAAACATCGAGACAAAAACACGGATCATGTGTTCCCAATATTTTTCTTTTCTCAGGTCCATCGCCAGATAGAGTTCTTGCATGGTGCGTAAGCCTTCTGTCAGCCGCCGTTGATATTACTTCCGTTCTTGGGGCACAAAGTGGACGCAACTACTGCCCTCTCCAATGTCCAATGTTGGGGGGAATAGCTGACATAAAACACACGCCGCTTGAGGTCTGCTTCCGACCCCGCACCGGACATTGCATCAACCGTGCCGCAGGCGCAAAAAGTCATGACCAAGCTGTATCAAAGCGTCTGTCGTCGGATAGGATGCGGTGTCCCGAGCCGCTGGGGGAAGCATGAGGAGACGGCAAGTTCTCGCTCTTCGGAGGCGCGGCAGCCGCCACGCCATATGCTGTTCGGGCGCAGCAACCGACCAAGCTGCCGACAGTGGGCTTCTTGGGCGCGGGCTCGCCCTCAGGTTGGAGCCACTGGACCGCCGCGTTTTTGAAACGTCTCCACGAACTCGGGTGGGTCGAAGGTCGAACTATGTCGGTCGAGTATCGCTGGGCGGAAGGACATAGCGACCGCTACGCCGAGATCACGGCTGAATTTGTCCAACTCAAGGTAGACGTGATCGTTTCAACGGGCAGTGCTGCGCTGGCCGCCAAAAAAGTGACTTCAGCTGTTCCAATCGTTTTCACGATTGCGGCAGATCCGCTCGGCGACGGCATGGTTGCAAGTCTGGCTCGACCGGGCGGGAATGTCACAGGACTGTCGACCCAAGCTGTAGACGCTGCTAGCAAGCGCCTTGAATTGTTGCGCGAAATTATCCCAAGCCTCCGGCGATTTGCGCTATTAGCCGAGGCTGGTAATTTCGGGACCGTGCTGGAGCAGCGCAAGGTCCAAGCTGCCTCTAAGACCCTCGGCCTCGAAGCCGTCACACTCGAGATGCGAAACGCGGACGATATCGCGCCTGCGCTTGCGGGGCTGAAGGCTCGCGCTGATGCCCTCTATGTTCTCCCCAATCCGATCGCTAACACAAACCGTGATCTCATCAACGCTCTCGCGCTAGGGGAGCGGATACCGACGATGCACGGCTTTCGAGAGTATGTTGAGGCGGGCGGCTTGGCGTCGTACGGGCCCAGCACGTCGGATATGTTCCGGCGTGCAGGCGATTTCGTCGACAAGATTCTTCGCGGGGCGAAGCCCGCCGATATGCCAGTCGAACAGCCGACCAAGTTCGAACTGGTCATCAATTTGAAAACCGCAAAGGCGCTTGGGATCATTTTGCCACCTACACTGCTGGCTCGCGCCGACGAGGTGATCGAATAGAATGCTCGTGGCCATGTTGTTGGCCCGTTCCGACGAGGTAGCCGAAATGAGACGGCGCGATATCCTCAAAGCAGCTCTCGGGTTCACCTGGATTGCGGTGCCAAACGCAACCGTCGCGCAGACGCGTGGCCCCAAGAGGATAGGTTACCTTTCTGGCTCATCGCAAGGAATGCGCGAGAACACTAGCGATATTCTCGAACAAAGGTTGCGTGACCTCGGCTGGCGTGCCGGCGAGACGATAGAGTTCGAACGGCGTTGGGCGGATGGGGATTTTTCGCGCCTGCCTGGACTTGCGAGCGAACTTGTCAGGCTCAAGCTCGACGTGATCGTTGCAACCGGCTCCAGCGAGACGAGCGCTGTCCATGCTGCGACCAAGGATATTCCTGTCGTATTCATTCAGGTGCTCGATCCCGTCGCCCTTGGCGTCGTCACGAGCATTGCGCGGCCGGGCGGAAATATCACTGGTCTCGCCCAAGGACCGCAAATTCTCTGGGGCAAGCGCCTTGGGCTGCTGACCGAACTTCTGGGTCATGTCCCACGTGACGTTGCATGGCTCGGCAATCCTGGGAATGCCGGCAGTGAGGCCAATTGGGCCGACGCAAAGGATGCGTCCGCTCAAATGGGAGCCAATCTCGTCAGGATCGACGTAAGCCGAGCCGATGAGCTGGAAAAAGCATTTATGACGGCGAAAGGCACTGGGGCTTTATTAGTACAGTTTGATTTTCTGTTCGCGATGATGCGCAAGCAGATTGCAGAGCTTGCTGCGCAAACACGCATTCCAGCCATTTACGAAAACCGGGCACAAGCGTTGGCGGGCGGACTGATGTCGTACGGCGGTGATTTGCGGGAAAACTATCGGGAAGGTGCGGTGTACGTTGATCGCATTTTGAAGGGCGCCCGTCCGGCTGATCTGCCCGTCATTCAGGCAAGCCGGTTTGAACTGGTTCTGAATAAAGGCGCGGCTAAAGCTATCGGGCTGACAATTCCCGATTCGCTTATCGCACGCGCGGACGAGGTGATCGAATAGGTGTTCCCACCGGCGCTCTTGGCACGTCTGAGACATTACTGGTCGCAAAGTGCTAGGCTTTAGGCATTGGACGAGGTGCGTTTCTCAGGAGACAAATGCAACGCCGAGAATTCATCACGCTTGTCGGCGGCGCAGCGGCTTCGTTGCCGCTCGCTGCGCGTGCGCAGCAGGCGGGCAAGATCTATCGCATAGGCTTCCTGAGCTACCGCGGCTGTGGGGCTTCTCTTGACCCGAACGGCCCGTTCCGACGAGGTCTGCGTGAGGTCGGTTATATCGAGGGCAGGAACCTCGTTTTAGAGTGCCGCGATGCACCAGGCCAGGTCGAGCGCTTTCCCGATCTCGCGCTCCAACTGATTCGTCTCAAGATTGACGTTTTGGTTGCCGAGGGCACGCCGGCGAGCTTGGCCGCCAGGCAAGTGACAACGACAACTCCGATCGTGATGGTAGGGGTGGCGGACCCCGTGCTTAGCGGGCTCGTTGCCAGCCTGGCGCGACCGGGAGGGAACGTCACGGGACCCTCTCTGTATCCAACCCTCGAACTCGCAACGAAAGCGCTCCAGTTGACCAAGGAAGTCGTACCCGGCGTCTCTCGTATTGCCCTTCTCCGGGATCCGACTAATCCCTCTCATCTACTCCTCGACGACCGGATCGTAGCGGCGGCCCGCGCGCTGGGACTGAAGCCACAGCTGATTGACGTGCGGGGTGCGGTGGATTTTCAGGACGCGTTTGCCGCGATTCTTGAGCAGCATGCGCAAGCGCTTCTCGTCTATCCGTTACCGCTCGCGCCCGCCCCAATTGGCGAGATTGTGGAATTCGCGCTGAGCAACAAGCTGCCAGGGTCGACCTTCTGGGAGGGATATGTCGAGCAGGGATTCCTCATGTTCTATGGTGCGCGGAACTCGGAGCAGTACCGTCGCGCCGTGGGCTACGTCGATAAGGTCCTCAAGGGCGCCGAGCCTGCTAGCCTGCCCGTGGAACAACCCACGAAGTTCGATCTGGTCATCAACCTCAAGACTGCCAAAATACTTGGCCTTACCATACCGTCTACCATCCTCGCGCAAGTCGACGAGGTCATCGAATGAAGATGCCGTTAGCTGCGGCGCAACGAGTTGCCGACACTGGCGATCAATCTAAAGGCCGCGAAGCTGCTCGGCCTCGCTATACCCCCGACGCCGGTGGCGCGCGCCGATAAGGTGATCGAATGAGGTGATCTCCGCTCTTGGCACTGCCCGTCATGTCGGCAGCATCCGGTGATGATCTAATGCGGACATGACCGCGACACGGCATTGCTTCGGAGAATGGACCAGTAGCGAATGCAGAGGAGACCAGCATGACGATTTACATTTCTCAAGGTCGTTACACGCCCGCGGCCATCAGGGGGATGTCTGCGAAGCCGGAGGACCGTTCCGAAGCGGTCGCGGAGTTGTTCGCGGCGGCCGGTGGTCGACTGATCAGTTGGTATCTCACTTTGGGACCCTACGATTGGCTGATCATAGCGGAAGCACCGGATGAGCCCACGATGATTTCAGCGGTGCTTGCCGCCGC
>Ga0209474_10001434_pt1 | contig 23330 bp, 24 predicted proteins | sample GraSoiAngelo_145_FD_185902 | JGI IMG/M metagenome (GOLD analysis project Ga0209474, IMG submission 185902) | Grasslands soil microbial communities from the Angelo Coastal Reserve, California, USA - 14_1009_05_20cm (SPAdes) (version 2) | ecosystem: Environmental > Terrestrial > Soil > Grasslands...
GAACTTCACCGCTTGCCGTCTTTCCAATCGGCAAAGCTGATGCGGTCCATCAGGAAGAGATCGCTGGTGCGCGCATACCAGCCGCGCCCGTGCATGCGCCCGATCAGCCGCATCTTGTCGGTCTGGACGTAGAACTTCTCGGGATCGACGAGATCGTCGCGGATATGGATGTGGATCACCCGGCCGACTTCGAGCGTCGAACGCGCCCCGAGCGACAAGCCGGTAATGCGCTTGCACTCGAAGCTGACCGGCGCCTCGGCAATGCGCGGCGGCTTGACCTCGACCGAGGCCAGTGGGTGCAGCTCGGCCTTTTCGAGTTCGGCGATGCCCTTCGGGAAATCAACGGCGCAGACATTCATGCGTTCGGCGAGCGCCTCGTCGACCAGATTGACGACGAACTCGCCGGTGTCGCGGATGTTGCGCTCGGTATCCTTCCACCCGTCGCCGGCCGAATCGCCGGGGCTGATCCCGAGCACGACGACCGGCGGCACCGAGCTGACCGCGTTGAAGAAGCTGAACGGCGCGGCATTGATATTCCCGGCGGCGTCAATCGTGGTGGCAAGCGCGATCGGCCGCGGCACGACGGTGCTGACCAGCAGCTTGTAGGCGTCGCTCTGCGCGATCCGCGCCAGATCGAAATGCATGTCCCTCTTTCCTCGCGGTGGCCGATCTACACCGCGTGAAACATAACGCACATTCGTTACCATGCCATCTCACCTGTGATTTAGCCGTGCCCGCCAAATCGCCACGCCGCTATATTTACCGCATGCGTGAATGGTCCATCCGAGACGCCAAAGCCCATTTGAGTGAGCTGATCGAGGCCGCTCAAGAGGGCCCGCAGGCAATCACCAAGCGCGGTCGTCAGGCCGTCGTCGTGCTCTCAAGCAAGCATCACGCATGTCTGCAGCGCAGGGTCGAACTTCTGACCCGTTTCTTTGCCGATGCCGGGTTCAAAGATGTCCCTATCAAACGGGTAAAGGCGGCGACACGAGACGAAAGCGAACTGTGACGGCGGATGGCCGTTCTCACCAATCGCCTAGTTATCGACAACGTTATCAATCCCTTCGCCGGTTGATGACCGCCCCGGATCCGCTCGTCGCGCGGCGTAACCAGATCCCGCGCGGCATCTTTTACATGGTGCTGTCGACCGTGATGTTCGCCGGCGCCAACGCGGTCTTCAAATGGGAGGTGGCGCTCTACCCGGTCGGCGAGGTGGCGTTCTTCCGCTCGGCCTTCGCCTTTTTCGCGGTCTGCGGGTTGATCCTGCCGCGCACCGGGCTGGCGGTGTTGCGCACCAACCGCTACCGCGAGCACCTGCAGCGCGGGCTGTCGCAGTTCGGCTCGATGATGTGCATCTTTATGGCGTTTCGCCTGCTGTCGCTCGGCTCGGCGGTGGCGATCAGCTTTGCCGCGCCGCTGTTTACGACCCTGCTGTCGATCGTGATCCTGAAGGAAAGGGTCGGGGTGCACCGCTGGACCGCGCTGATCGTCGGCTTCATCGGGGTTCTCGTCGTGACCCATCCCGGCGCCGGCACGCTAACGATGGGCGCGTTGTTCGCGCTCGCGAACGCCGTGCTGATCTCCAGCGTCGCGGTCGCGATCCGCCGGATGAGCGCCACCGAATCGACCGAGACGCTGACCATCTATCAGATGACGATCATCAGCATCTGCACGATGTGTCTGCTGCCGTTCGGCTTCACGCCGCCGGCCTGGCTGGATCTGCTCGGGCTGGCGTTCGGCGGCATCAGCAACGGCATAGCGCAGTATTGGTGGACGAAGTCGCTGTCGCTGGCGCCGCCCTCGGCGGTGGTGCCGTTCAATTACCTGTCGCTGATCTGGGCGGCGATGCTCGGTTTTGCGATCTGGGGCGACGTGCCGACGCCCAGCCTACTCCTCGGCTCGGCGATCGTGGCCGCCTCGGGCCTCTACATCCTGTGGCGCGAGACCCTGCGTCGGGGGAGCCAGCCGGTGCCGGCTCAGCCCGCAACGCAGGGAGGGCCAATCAGGCCTGTTTGAAGAACCGGTCCGCGTTGGCCGCCATCAGCTTCTGCCGCTGTTCGGGCTTGATGTCCCATTTCAGGAAATTGTCGACCGTGTCGGGGAACTGACATTCCGAGTGCGGGTAGTCCGAGGCGTACATCAACACGTCGTCGCCGAGGAAGCGGGTCACTGCGTCGTACATGTCCGCCCCTTCATGCCGCTCGACGCTGCAGAAATAACGGCCGCTCGACAGGTATTCGCTGGGCTTCATCTTCAGCTCGGCGGTCGAGCCGACATAGGCATATTGCTCGTCCATGCGGCGGCCCCAGAAGGGCAGCCAGCCAAACCCGCATTCCAGAGTGCCGACGCGCAGGGTCGGGTAGGTATCCATGATGCCGCCGCCGATGACCCCGGCGATGAACCGCATCGCGCCCCAGGGGTGCGAGGCGAGGCGGCCGAGAAAGATGTTGTCCCACAGATCGGCGTAGCCCGGGAAATAGGGCGGCGTCCAGGTGAAGCTGTGATGCACGATCGGCAGGTCGTGATCGAGCGCGGCGCGCCAGATCGGATGCAACGAGGGGTGGTCGACCGGGATATCGTTGGTCACGAGCGGCATGACCGCGACGGCCCAGCGCGATTTGCCCCATTCGCGGATCTCGTGCACCGCGGCATCGACGTCGCGGGCCGAGGCCACAATCATGCTTTTCAGCCGGTCGGGATACCGGCTCGAAAAATCCGACAGGTGCCGGTGGTAGGCGCGGATGACGCCGACTTCGAGGGTCGGATCGTCATGGCCGACCAGGCTGGTCCAGGCGGTCGGGATCAGGAAATGGGTATCGGTGCCCTCATCGTCCATGTCTCGGACCCGGCTCTCGGCCGCATCGTCCTGAACCCCCGGGCGCGGCTGCTTGCTGCCCATCCAGTGGGTATCGCGGCCGCTATGCGTCTCGCGCGGCGCCGCCTCGCCGAGGATCCGCTTATAGGAGATCTGCCCATAGCGGTAGACGTGCCGCCCTGGCGAACTGCCCGGCGACCCGGCCCGAACCGGGAACCGATAGGGCGCGAGCTCGTCAAGGCGCGGGCGGAACCCGGGATCGACGTATTTGTCGATGACCTCGGCGGACGGCTCGACATGCGTGTCGGCGTCATATACGCGCAACCCGTTCTTCATCACGCGCCCTCCCTAAATAGACCGTTGTGTTCTCTATACACCGGGCAGGGCTGCGCGGAAACGTCTCCTGCGAATCCTGCGAAAAATGCTCGACCCCAACCGGCAGATCGCGTAACGCTCGCCTCCAGGATTCAGCCCCCAGGATTTAGCACCCGGTTCAGCGAGGATCAAAAGCACCATGCCGCGAGTGACTTACATTGCCCAGGATGGAAAGGAGACGACGCTCGACATCGCGGTCGGCACCAGCGTCATGCAAGCCGCGGTTTTCAACGGGGTCGACGGCATCGTCGCCGAATGCGGCGGCTCGTGCATGTGCGCCACCTGTCATGTCTATGTCCGGGAGGACCAGCTGCCGCAGACCCCGGCAATGCAGGCCGATGAGGACGCGATGCTCGAAGGCACCGCCAGTCCCAGGAAGCCGAACAGCCGCCTCTCCTGCCAGCTCGTCGTATCGCCGGAAATGGAGGGGCTCGTCGTCTACCTGCCGGAGACCCAGACCTGACCCTTTCGATGCCCACCGGATTGGCCAAAATCGTCATCCCGGCGAAGGCCGAGATCCGCGGTAGCCGACGCAAGAGCAGCGGAGGGGTGGGTCCCGGCTTTCGCCGGGATGCCGGTTTAGGGTTGCTGGGTAATGGCTGAGCAGCGGGTCGTCATCGTTGGGGCCGGGCATGCCGGGTTTCAGCTCGCCGCCTCGCTGCGCCAGGCCGGCTTCGACGGCAGCGTCGTGCTGCTCGGCGATGAGCCGGTGCTGCCGTATCAGCGACCGCCCCTCTCCAAGGATTACCTCGACGGCAAGATCGGCCTCGATCTGCTGCTGATGCGGCCGGAGGCTTTCTACCGCGACCACCGGATCGATTACCTGCCCGATACGCGGGCCGTCGAGATCGACCGCGCCGCAAAGCAGCTGTGCCTCGCCTCGGGCAAAAAGCTCGGCTACGACCACCTCGTGCTGGCGACTGGAGCGCGCAACCGGGTGCCGCCCTTGCCGGGGATCGAACTCGACGGGGTCTGCTATCTGCGCAACCTCGCCGAAACCGATGAATTGCGCGAGCGGCTCGCCGCCGCCGAGCATATCGTCGTGATCGGCGCCGGGTTTATCGGTCTCGAATTCGCCGCGGTCGCGCGCGGCAAAGGCAAACCGGTCCAGATCCTCGAACTGACCGACCGGGTCATGGGCCGTGTCGTGTGCCCGGTGACCTCGGAGTTTTTCGCAGCGGCCCACCGGCAAAACGGTGTCGAGTTCAGCTTTGGCGCCCAGGCGGTCCGGATCGCCGGCGCGGGTGGGCCGGTCGAGCATCTCGAATTGGCGGATGGCGAGCGGGTCGAAGCCGATCTGGTGCTGGTCAGCATCGGCGTCGTGCCGAATGGCGAGCTGGCGGCGGCAGCGGGCCTCCCGGTGCAGAACGGCATCGTCGTCGACGAGCAACTCCAGACCAGCGACCCGGCGATCTCGGCGATCGGCGATTGCTGCGCCTATCCCAGCGTCCATGCGCAGGGAAACATGACCCGGCTCGAAGCGGTGCAGAATGCTGCCGACCACGCGCGTTGCGTCGCCGACCGGATCCTCGGCAAACCGCATCCCTACACCGCCCTGCCGTGGTTCTGGAGCGAGCAGGGGCCATTGCGGCTGCAGATCGCCGGGCTGACCGCCGGCCACGACCACACGGTATTGCGCGGCTCGGTCGAAAGCGGCGAGTTTTCGGTGTTCTGCTACCGCGCCGGCGAACTGCTCGGCATCGAGTCGGTCAATCGTCCGGCCGATCACGCTCATGCCCGCCGCCTGTTGTCGGCCGGCCGGCAGGTCACCCCGGAACAGGCCGCCGATGCCAGCTTCGACCTGCGCGCCGCCGCGAGCGCCCGCTCAGCCTAGCGGCGCAATGTCGCTGCCGCGCAGCCCGGCTGCCGTTGTGTTCGACATGGACGGTCTGCTGTTCGATACCGAGACGCTGTACCAGGAGGCGATCGCGGCCGCCGCCGTCGCGCGGGGCTGTGAGCTTGCTCCGGCCATTTTCGCGCGCACGATCGGCCTGCCGCACCCTCACGTACGCACCCTGCTGCTGGACCATTTTGGTGCGGCGTTCGCGGTGGATGAATTTCTGGCCGCCTGGTCCGAGCATTTCTGGCTGCTAGCAGAGACAAGGCTGACCCTGAAACCCGGCGCGATCGAGCTGCTCGATGCTCTCGACGAGCTCGAATTGCCGCGCGGGATCGCCACCTCGTCGTCGCATCGCACCGTGCAGCATCATCTCGACGCACACGGCCTGACCGGGCGGTTTCAGGTGATCGTCGGGCGTGGCGATTATGCCGAGGGCAAACCCTCCCCGGACCCGTTCCTGAAGGCGGCCGAGCGGCTTGGCGTCGAACCATTGCTGTGCCTGGCGCTGGAGGATTCCCATAATGGCATCCGCTCCGCATCGGCAGCCGGCATGATGACGATCATGGTTCCCGACCTTGTGCCGCCGAGCGAGGAAATCCGTGGTCTTTGTGTGACCGTAGCGCCCGATCTGCACGAAGTCCGAAAACTGCTGTTGAGCGTCGCTGCCAAAGCGGACTTTGAGCCGCTGATTGCCGAGTTTCCCCGCCCAGCGAATTGATAAGAAACGGCGAGCGACGCACCGCCCGCCGACCGATTTTTTAGAAGAGCGCCTCTTGAAAGTTCTTGATTCGTTCACATTTGTGCAATCCGAGTTTGAATTGGAGCGGGACTTGCCGCGAGGGTCGAACACGGTCGCACCGACGGCACCGATTGAGGCTGTTCAACCTGCACGGGAAACTCGCCTGAATTCAGCCTGATATACCAGGTGACGGTGATTTGCCCGCGCTACTGTCGGTTGTGCGTAGCTTCACGGTTGTCGGTCTGCGGTTCGCGAGGGGATATGCAACCATTCCGCGAGCGCTGGCTGCAAATCCGCTGCAAATGCAGCCAAAGGGCTTTGGCCTCGCTCAATCTCACATTGTGAGCGCCATTGTTCGCTGCCGTCAGGCGCCGATCTTTCGCGGCGTGAATTGACAAAGCCGGCGGGCGGCGGGTCAACTGCCGGTCTGAACGACATTCGGGGAAGGGGCCGCAGCAATGGGCATGCTCGAGGGACGGGTCGCGATCTGCACCGGCGCGGCGCGCGGGGTCGGGGCGGAGGTCGCCAAGGAGATGGCTCGCCAGGGCGCCAAGATCGTCGTCGTCGACCCCGGTGTCGGCGGCGCCGGCGAGGGCGGCGACCAGCGCCCGGCTCAGGCAATGGCCGACGAGATCAAGGCGGAGGGCTACGAGGCGGTGGCCAATTATGGCTCGGTCGCGGTGTTCGACGATTGCTTGAAGATGGTGCAGCAGGCGCGCGACACGTTCGGCGGGCTGCACATCGTGTTCAACGCCGCCGGCATCCTGCGGGACAAGGTGTTCCACAACATGTTCCCGGAGGATTGGCAGGCGGTCATCGACGTCCATCTGACCGGGCACTTCAACGTCAATCGGGCGGCGATCAACCTGTTCCGCGAGCAGAATTACGGCCGCATGATCCTGGTGTCCTCGACCTCGGGATTGCTCGGCAATATCGGCCAGACCAATTACGGCTCGGCAAAGATGGGAATCGTCGCGCTGGCCCGCATCATCGCGATGGAGAACCAGTCGCGCGGTATCACGGCCAACGTCATCGCCCCATCGGCCGATACGCGCATGACCCGCTCGGTGCCGACCCCGAAGGACCCCGCCGTGGCGGCCGCGCGCGAGGAGCGGCTGCGGCGCAGCCGGGCCGACGCCATCGCGCCGCTCTGTGCGTTCCTCGCCTCCGAGCAGGCGAGTTATGTGAATGGCCAGGTGTTCCACCAGCGCGCCGGCGAATTGTCGCTCTATGGCCATATGCGGCCGGTGCGGATGGTGCACCGGAACGGCGGCTGGACCGTCGAGACGATCGCCGAGGTGGCGATGCCGTCATTGGCGAGCGGCTTCACCTCGCTCGATTCGCGCAACACCCATGCCGGGATGCCGATTGAGTAAACGGGAACCAGCTGCATGTCGAGCCCCGCACCGGCCTCGCAATCGTCATCTGCGGTTCCAATCGCACTCGCTGTCGCCGGGTGCATCCCCTACGGCTTGCTTATCGTCTTCTTGATCTACGGTCCGCCCGGGGGTGACCCGTCGCAATACGGCGGCGAGAGCCGGATCGCCGAAGCTTTAGCCGAGCTCTTCACGATCCTCGCCGGCGGGCTGGTGTGGATCGCGCTCAGCATCCTGACGGTTATCGGCATCAGGGCCGGGGTGCCGCGGTGGGCGGCCATTACCGCTGGCGTGCTCTTGCCAATTTCCGCCATCGCGGCGTTTGTCGCCGGCGCGGCGTGTTTCGAGCTTCCCGGCGGGTTGTCGATCCTGGTGCCGGCGCTGCTGCCGCCGCTGGTCGCTTTATGGGCGATCTGGGTGTGCACCCCGGGGCTGCGCGCGCGGGTTCCGATCGGCCACGCCAGCATCGCGGCGCTCGGCGCGGTCGCAGCCGTCTGCGCGGCGGTGATCCCGCTCAACATTTTCGATGAACTGCAAATGCCGGCGCGCGTCGCGGCATATGAGAAAAAGAACGAGGCGATCATTGCCGAGCGCGAGGCCGAACGGGCGCAGGGCGAACGCGAGCAGCGGGAGAAATTCGCCGGCCTCACCCCGGGGTCGCCGTTTGCCGATCATCTCGAATATGTCAACACATACTCGCTCCCCGAGGCCGAGCATGAGACATCGATCGCCGGGGCGCGCCAAGCGACGACCCGCCAGCAAGCGGCCGTCAAGCTGCTTCAGGCAGAGAAACCGCAGATGTTCGGATTGCGAGAGTTGTGGCGCCTCGATATCGCCGCCACGCCCGAATTATGCAGCGCCCTGAACGGTGCGCTGATCAAAGAGGCGAACGCGGAGGGCTTCGACACAAATGCCGGCCAGTATCTCGAGTACCAGCTGCCCAACATGAAGTTCTTCGCCACTGCCGGCTGCAATCTCGACCCGGCCCTCGATGCGGCCGCGGCGCGGGTCCAGAAGATCCTCGTCGCGATGGGGAACGCCGATGGCGGGCGCGAGCAATGGAGCTCGTTCATCGCCGCGGCGTCCGCGCTTCGCCAGGCCCACTGAACGGCCTATCCTGACCGCCGCACATCCATGCCAAGCCGGCGATGGAGCAATACCGGGAGTTTTCCTCGGACGGCTCAGCCTTCGCGATCGGCCGGATCGTCCTCGGGCGCGCTCTCCAGCGCCTCGGCGGCGCGGTCGAGCAGGCGAGCGAGGTCCCAGCAGCGCGCGCCGGTGATCGCGTCGTCCACCTTGACCGCCATCTCGCGGTAACGCGACGCCCGCCGCCGCAGGTAGCTAATCGTGATCGACTGTTCTGCTCGTCCGGCGCCGCTGCCGGCTTGCTCCGGGGCAGGCCGGCGGAGCGAACTCCCCGACCGCTCCCCGGCGCCGCGGCCGAAATGCAGCCATAGGAGGCCGGCAAACGCCCCCAGCCCGAGCAGAACCAATAGGGCGATAAGCCAGTCCATTGTGGAGGAATGCCGCGGGATTGCGCCGGGGTCAAAAAAAATAGTGCGGCGTGCAATCAACAATGTGTGCTCGCGCGACGTTGCAACGCGCGCGGTGACCGATCGGCCCGCAGTACAGCCGGCTTCAAAAAGCCCCGAGACCGAGGATGCCGTCGACCGGGTCGAGGCCGGCGATGACCCGTTTGCCGACCAGGTCGCGCAAGGTCTCCGAGGTGCCGCCGCCCAGGGTGCCGTAGCGTGCGCCGCGGTAGAATCGGGATACCGGGAATTCGTCGGTGAACCCATAGCCGCCATGCACCTGGATCGCGTCGCTGGTGACCCGCAGCGCCATCTCGTTGCAGGTCACCTTGGCGACCGCCGCCAACAGCGGGTCGGGGAACGGGTCGGCGGTGGCGCAGGCCCGGTAGAGCACGCTGCGCGCGGTTTCGATCTCGCGGTACATCTCGGCGATCTTCCAGCGCATACCCTGGAAGTCGGCCACCGGCCGGCCGAATACACTGCGCTCCTTGGCGTACTTCACCGCCTCTTCGAGGGCGCCCTCGGCGAGGCCGAGCGAGATGCTCGGGTTCAGACAGCGCTGCGTGTTGAAGGCGCTGAGCAGTTTGCGGAAGCCGTCTTCGAGGACGAGATTCTCGGGCGGCAACTCGCAATCCTCGAAACGGATCTCGTGCAGGTTTTCGCCACCCATCGTGTGATAGGTGCCGGTCACCGAAAATCCGGGGGTGCCCTTTTCGACCAAGACGCAGCCGATGCCCTCGCGCCCGGGCTTCTTGTCGATGCGCGTGAAGACGACAAACATGCCGGCCTCCTCGGCGCGGCTGATCAATGTCTTGACGCCGTTGAGGCGCAGCCGGTTGCCGACCCGATCGACATTGGTCTTGTAATTGGCGACGTCAGTGCCGGCGTCGGGCTCGGTCATGCAGATCGCTAGCAGGCATTCGCCGCTGCACACCGCCGGCAGAATGCGCTGCTTGATGGCCTCCGGCGCGTAGGTCGCGATGATCCGGGTCTGGACGCCGACCTCGCCCAAGACCGCCATAGCGGTCACGTAGCAGGCCTTGGCGATCTCCTCGAGGACCAGCGCCGTGTCGAATACCGGCAGGCCGAGCCCGCCATATTCCTCCGGCACCGCCATGCCGAGGACGCCGAGCTCGGCGAGCAGCTTCATGTTCTCCCACGGGAAGGTGCCATCCATATAGTGCTGGGCGCGCTCGCGAAATTCGCTCTGCGCCAGCTCGCGGACGGTCGAGACAAAACGGCGCTGCTCGTCGGTCAAGGTTGGGAACATGGGGGTTCCTCTCCGGGTCTGACGCTATTCTGGACCAATCCCGGCCGGAGCAGAAACAGCCGGCGACGGCGCGGCCCAGGGCAGCACAGTCACCTCGGGCCAGATCGCCTTGACACGCGCTGCCTTGCGAGTGTGCGAGGCTTCGTTGTCGAGCGCGAAATTGGGGCGGAGCACCATCGCGAAGATATCGTCGAAGCCAAAGGGAGCGACCACATCGAGCCGGCCCTCCGGTTCGAGCCGCACCCCTACCGCGTGCGCGACTGAAGCGTAGCGGGCGATCGCCTCATCTGCCGAGACGAGCGGCGGGTATAGCGTGCCAAAGCGCTCCTCGAACCACAGATGCACACGCGCCTGGTTGCGCAGCTCGACTGGACCGACGCCGCCCTCTGTCGCCGCGGCGACGCGGCGGGTGATGGCGTCTTCGGCGCTCCATGACAGATCGCGATCATCGAAATAGATCACATCGTAATCGTTGATGCCGGTGCCGCGAGGCCGCTCCGTCAACACATTCCAGACGGTCTGATAGAGGCAGCCCGCGACCAGCCGCCATTGCGGCAGCGCCAGCTCGCGCAGCACCGAAAGCAGGCGCATCAACTCGGGATCGGCGCGGATGATCAGCTCGAAACGGCGCTGCTGATCGGCCGCGTTCACCACCTAACGTCCAGCGCCCAGCTGATCCAGGCGCGCAACGCCTCGTGTGGGCGGGTGAGGCCGAAGCGCTCCATCGCATCGTCCCATTCCGTTGCGAGCGTCTGCGCCCGCTCGGCCACGGGTCCATCGCCGAGCCGTCCGACCCAGGAGGGCAAGTCGCGCGAGGCGAGCAATGCCAGCGCCAGCACACCGACAATCGTCATCGCCAGCACTTGGCGGGCCGAGGCGCCGCGGCGGCGCAGCGCCAGCGGGATCGCATCGGCCGTCGTCGGCGCGGCGACCGGCTGCGGTGTTTCTTTCAGTTCCCGTTCGAGAGCAACCATCGCCTAGAACCGGAAATAGATGAACGGGGCGACCCCTTCGGGACCGAGCGCGTTGATCAGCGCAACGACAATCCCGGCCGTCGCTCCGAGGCCCCAGCTCGGCACTCGGGCGAACGCGATGGCGGCGCGGTCGAACAACGCATCCGGCGTGAACTGGCCGGCGAGGCCCAACGCGATCAATGCGACCACCAGAGGTCCGGCCTGCTGCAATCCGCCGCCCCAGCCCGAGGCAAGCCCGCCGATGTAAAGCGATGCCATCGCGAAATCCTCGGCCCGGAAGAAGATCCAGGCGAGGCAGACGAAATGGAACACGACCAGCGTGGCGATGATTTTCGCGGCGGGGGTCAGCGCCCGCCGGCCGATCCACGGTTCGAGCATGCGCTCGACCGCCAGCCCGCCGCCATGCAGCGCGCCCCAGGCGATGAATTTCCAGGCGGCGCCGTGCCATAGGCCGCCGAGCAGCATTGTGAGCAGCAGGTTGCGGTAGGTCTTCAGCCGGCCTTCGCGGTTGCCGCCAAGCGGCTTGTAGAGATAGTCGCGGAGCCAAGTCGACAGCGAGATGTGCCAGCGCTGCCAGAATTCCCGGAGGCGCTGCGCCCGATAGGGCTGGTTGAAATTGGCCGGGAAACGGAAGCCCAGCAATGCCGCCAGCGCGATCGCCATGTCGCTGTAGGCGCTGAAATCGCAGTAGATCTGCACCGCATAGCCGTAGGTGGCGAGCAACAGGTCGGGCCCCCCATAGCTGGTCGGCGCGGAGAACACCGGATCGACGAGGCCGGTCGCCACGTAATTGGCGATCACGACCTTCTTGAACAGGCCGACGAGGATCAGGAGCAGCGCCGGGCCGATCGGGATCGGCTCGGCCGAGGGCCGCGCCAGCTGCGGCAGGAAATAGGCCGCCCGCACGATCGGCCCGGCGACCAGCTGCGGGAAGAAAGACATGTAGAGCAGCATGTCGAGCGGGTTGCGGCAAACCGCGACATCGCCGCGATAGACATCCGTGATGTAGGAGATTCCGTGGAAGGTGAAGAACGAGATCCCGACGGGCAGCAGGATCTCGATGAAGGGCAGCTCGTGCTCGAGCCCCAAGAGGCGAGCGAGCTGGTTCGCCGACGACACAAAAAAATCGAAATATTTGAAGAATCCGAGCAACCCGAGATGCAGCGCGACCGCGATCCCGAGGATGGTTTGCCGCCGCCGTTGGTCAGGCGCCGCATCGATCAGCTGCCCGGCGAGATAGCTGAGCACCGAGCTCGCGGCGAGCAAAAAACAGAAACGCCAATCCCATTGCGCGTAGAAGTAATAACTGGCGATGACCAGCACCGCCTTTTTCGCCGCGAAGCGGGTGTCCAACACCGCCATCGCTGCCGCGACGATCAGGAAAAACAGCAAGAATCCGAGGGTTGGGAACAGCATCAGCGTTCAGACCACCGCATGACCAGAGAGAAGCGCCAATTTTTAGGCAAGTGAATTCTTTACCTTTCCGCTGAAATCTCTCGAATCGCTTCTACCGTTTGGCGCATCGATCGGCAAGCGGTGGATCGGCGCGAATGCTGAAACAGCCGATCGCGGGCACACAGGCGACGCGGGGATTGAATTTGCATCCGAATCAATAACCGCTAAGAATTCGGATACGGAGTCGGGCGCGGGGGCAAGGCACAGTGCGGGGGTTCGGTCGGCTTGGCGACATCGCGTGCATGCTCGTACGCTTCGCCGTTTTTTTGTGGTGGGTCGCCGTCCTGCCGGGCAGCTCACTTGCCCAGGAGGTCGCGAATCGCACCACCATCGTCGTGTTCGGCGACAGTCAAGCAGCTGGGCTGGCGCGCGGATTGCAGCGAATCCTGATAGAGGACCAGCGTTATCGCGTGCTCAACCGGACGCATGCCGGCGCGGCGCTCGTGCATGCGGAAAGCGAGTGGCTGAAGCCGATCCAGAATTTCGTCGCGAACGAGAAGGCCGATTTTGCGGTCGCGATGTTCGGCGCCAATGACCGCCTCGAACTAAAGGACCCGCCGGGCACCAATTTGCGTTTCCGGACTGATGAGTGGCGCGAAGCCTATGCCGCGCGGATCGACCAATTGCTGAAGCCCATGATCGATGCGGGCCTTAAGGTGATCTGGTGCGGCAATCCGATTGCGCGCAGCGGCACCTATTCGGCCGATATGAGCTACATCAATGACATCTATGCCGCCGAGGCGGCCAAGTTCGGCGCGCAATTCGTGCCGTTGTGGACGGCCGTCGCCGATCAGGAGGGCCACTATGCCGCCTTTGGCAAGGATCGCGATGGGATCACGCAACGGATGCGGGCGGATGATGGCATCCATTTCACCGCGCCGGGTTACGAGCTGATCGCGGAGAAGGTTCTTGAACTGGTACCGGCCTCTCCGACCAATATGCCGTGACAGCGCTTGACCCGCGGCTCAACGCTTATCGCAATGATCTCGCCGATGTGCGGTTGCGCGGGCGTGTGAGCGCACGCCGCTACGCGGAGGGTCGACCGGCGCGGGTCATCGCCGGGCGCGCGGCGGTGCGGCGCGCTCCGGATTCCGGCGCCTCGCTCGACACATTCTACCATTACGGCGAGCCGATCCTGGTGTTCGAGGAAGCCGGAAACCGGGCCTGGTGCCAGTCACAGGACGACGGCTATGTCGGCTATGTCGAACGCCAGCAGATCGAGCTTGGAGCCGCGGCCGAGCCGACCGATTTCGTCGCGACGATGGGGACTTACCTGTACGAGGCGCCAGACCTGCGGACAAACGCGACCGATTTCCTGCCGCGCCACAGCGCCGTGGTCATCGCCGAAACCGGCATCCTGACCCGCGGCACCGAATATGCACGGCTCGACACCGGCGGCTTCGCGCCACGCGCCTGCTTTTCGGCGCAGCCGCCGCGCTCGCTAGATATCGTCACCGCGGCCGAGTGCTATCTCGGCTCGCCCTATCTGTGGGGCGGCAAGAGCTTCTTCGGGATCGACTGCTCCGGGCTGGTGCAGAACGCCTTTCGCGATCTCGGGATCAGCGTGCTGCGCGATACCGACATGCAGCGCGACACGATCGGAGAGGCGGTAGCGATCGCCAGCGAAGGCGATCTGCGCCGCGGCGATCTCCTGTACATGCCGGGTCATGTCGTGATCTATGCCGGCGGCGGCATCATCGTTCACGCAGACGGGGCCACCATGATGGTGCGGCGCGACAAGCTCGCGGACTTCCTGCGCGATCGTCGCTTCGATTTCGGAATCTTCACGGTGCGCCGCCACCCGGCAGCCGCGGACAACTAGGCCCGATCAGCTCGGCGGAAACTGCGCCATCCAATGCCGCGCGATGTCCTCGCGGCGGCAGATCCAGACGCGGTCATGGGCGCGGATGTGCTCGATAAAGCGGACCAATGCCTTGGCCCGGCCGGGGTGCCCCGTCAGGCGCATGTGCAGCCCGATCGACATCATTTTCGGGTGTTCCGCGCCTTCCTCGTAGAGCAGGTCGAAGCTGTCACGCAGATAGGCGAAGAAATCCTCACCCGGGCCGAACACACCGCGGCCGAATTTCACATCGTTGGTCGCCAGGGAATAGGGGATCACGAGGTGCGGCTTGTCGCCGACCCGTACCCGGTACGGGAGCTCGTCATTGTAGGCGTCGCTGTCGTACAGAAAACCGCCGTTCTCCACGATGAGTCGCCGCGTGTTTTCCGACGGGGCGTAACGGCAATACCAGCCGAGGGTCGCCTTGCCGGTGGTTTCGCGGATCAGCGCCACCGCGCGAGCGATCTGGTCCCGCTCCTCGGCTTCGCCAAGCTCGTAATGCTTGATCCAGCGGTAGCCGTGGCCGCAGATGTCCCAATCGGTCGCGGCGATCGCCGCGGCGGCCGGCGGGTTCGCCTGCAAGGCTCGGGCGCAGGCGAACAGCGTCACCGGTACCTCGAACCGGGTGAAGATGCGGTGAAGCCGCCACCAGCCGACCCGCGCGCCGTATTCGAACATGCTTTCGGCGGCGAGGTCGCGGCGGTTGCCGGCATCGGTGCTGGCGCTCTCGATCAGGCCAGTTTCCGAGACGCCGTCGCCCTCCGGATGGGACAGCTCCGAGCCTTCCTCGAAATTGATCACGAAATTGACCGCGATACGCGCTTCGCCCGGCCAGCGCGGATGTGGCGGCTCGGCGCCGTAGCCGACAAAATCGCGGGTGGACATATGGCTCTCCTCAGGTCGGCTCGGGGGCTTCCTCGGTCACGGCCGGGGCTCCGGCAGCGCGGCGGGTGATCCGGACGATTGGCGCGCAGGCGAGCAGCAGAAAGACGCCGAGCACGACAAAGCTCTCGGTCGCGCCCCACCAATCGGCGATGGCGCCCATGATCGGCGGGATGATGATGGCGGACAGCCGGTTCATTGTCTGGCGCAGGCCGACGACCGAGCCTTGGCGGTAACGTCCGACCGCTTTGGCCTGCACCGAGAACATCATCGGCTGGACGACGCCCTGCAGCCAGCCGCGCGCCACCTGCGCCAGGAACAGCAGCGCGAAGATGCCGCCGAGAAACGGCGTCGCGCAGATGAACAGGATCGACAACACGGTGCCGCTCAGCATCGTCTTTTGCGGATCGCCGAAGCGCATCGCCCGCCCGGCGAACAGCGAGCCGAAGCCGCTCGCCGTCTCGATCGCGGCAAACAGAATGCCGATCGAGGTGCCGGTCAGCCCGATCCCATCGAGATACACGATGTAGAGCGAGAATTGCACGCCCGAGGTCGCGGTGCGCAGGAACATGATGGCCATCGTGGCCGCCACCGCCGGGATCGCCATCAGCGCGAAACAGCTGATGTAATCCGACAGCCGGGGCAGCGTATCCCGCAGGCGGAAGGCGAGCGATGGCTGCTCCGGCTGCGCCTCGCGCGGTGCCACTTCGGCCTCGGGCGCGCGCAACAGCGCGATCGTCAGCACCATGCCCCAGCCAGCGCCGATCAGATAGGCCGGCCAGGCGCCGCCGAGATCCCAGGCGGCGCCGGTGATGATCGGCGCGACCGCGGTGCCGATGCGCGCGAAGAAGCTGAACCGGCCGATATAGCCGGCATCGCCTTCGGCCAGTTGCGCGATCAATGTTTGCGAACCCGACCAGGCGAAGGACAAGGCGCCCCCGTTGATCACCTGCAATAACAGCAGCGGCCAGAACCACGGCACCAGCGGAAAGACCGGCGCGAGACCGATCCCGATCCAGACAAAAAATAATGTCACGCGGCGGGTGCCGAACCGGTCCATCAGCACGCCGATATGGATCGACAGAAAGACGGCGAGCGCCGAACGTGCACCGACGATAACGCCAATCTCGCCGGCGCTCATGCCGAGCGAAAGGCAATAAAGCGGCATCAGGAAGATGTAGAAATCGACATAGCCCATGCTGAACAGCCCGACCACATAGAGAGGCATCGGGTTCTTCAGGACGGGTCGTGCGTCCGCCGTCATGAACGGGGGGTGGGCGTCGTCATCGGAGGTTCCCTCGGGCGCATCATCGGCGGGCGCCGCGACCATGCTATAGCCACGGCACCGCGCCGCCAACTTCCCGACGGCGCAGGCACCCAAACCGGCTAACATCGACCTACGGCGCCCAGATTTGCGAAAAGGGCTCACGCTAATGCAGAGAATCCTGGCCCTGATGGCGGCACTCATGGCGATGTGTCTGCTGTCTCGGACGGCCGATGCCGATGCCGCCAATGGCGAGCGTCTCGCGCGGCAATGGTGCGCCAATTGCCACGTCATCGATGGCAGCGGGCCGTCCGCGACACTTCCCCAAGGACCACCGAGTTTTCGGGTAGCCGCCGGACATCTCAATCCGGGTGAGCTGCGTGCCTTCCTGTCGCATCCTCATGGCGCCATGCCCGATTTCGGGCTGACCCGCGCCGAGATCGACGATCTGATTGCCTATATTGAAAGGCTGCGCTGAGCATCGAACGCGCAGGTCCGCTACGCTCGCCAACGGTGCGTCACGAGAAGGATTGGTATGTATGCGCGCGGTCTTGCCGGTCATGACGGTCGTTGCCCTGTTTGGCCTCATCGGCTCCGCTTCCGGCGCCGATACGGCCCGCAGCGCCTATGTCGGGCAGCAATCGCGCGAGATCAAAGCCTTGTCCGAGGAGGACATCGCCGCGCTGCGCAGCGGCGACGGCATGGGCCTGGCGAAGGCGGCGGAACTCAACGGCTATCCCGAGCCGCGTCATGTGTTGGCGCTGGCGCGGGAGCTGCGGCTCAGCGAGAGCCAAGCCGCGCGGGCGACCGCTATCCGTGATCGAATGAGCGCGGCGGCGCGGCCGCTCGGGAACGAGTTGATCGATCGCGAGCATGCCCTCGATCGGCTGTTTGCGGAACGCGAGATGACGCCCGAGCGCTTGAGCGACGCGACAGCGGCGATCGGCGCGACCCAGGCACGATTGCGCGCGATGCACCTTGCCGCCCACCTCGAAACACGCGCCATCCTGAGCGCCGAGCAGATCGCCCAGTACGATAAGCTGCGGGGCTACACCGAGGCCGGCACGCCGAACCGCGATCATCCCGCCACGCACCGGCATTGACCTTCGGCGGATGCCGTCGATGAGCGCTGCCGATCCTAAAGCTCACACGGCGCAGCACGCGCACGGCGGGCCGGAAACGGTGCGCGACCCGGTTTGCGGCAAGAGCGTCGATCCGACTACGACGCCGCACCGGGCCGAGCATGCCGGACAGCAATATTTCTTTTGCGGCGCCAGATGCCGCGAGCGCTTTGTGGCGGAGCCGGCGCGCTATCTCTCCGACGACCAGGCGAATCACGGTCTGATTGCGGCACCTACCGCACCCGGAACGCAGTGGACCTGCCCGATGCATCCGGAGATCGTCCGGAACGGCCCCGGCTCCTGTCCGATCTGCGGCATGGCCCTCGAGCCGATGACCCCGGCAGCCGGCGCGGAGGCGGAGAACCCGGAGCTCCGCAATATGAGCCACCGCTTCTGGGCCGCTGCGGCGCTATCGGTGCCGCTGCTAGCGATCGCGATGGGCGGGCATTCCGTCATGATGGTGTCGCCGCGGGCCATGGCCTGGGCCCAGCTGGTGCTTGCCACGCCAGCGGTGCTGTGGGGCGGCTGGCCCTTCTTCGAGCGGGGTTGGGCCTCGCTCAGGAACCGCAGCCTCAACATGTTCACGCTGATCGCGCTCGGCACTGGCGTCGCCTATCTGTACAGCGTCGTCGCGGCGGTCCTGCCGGGGGTATTTCCGGCTTCGTTCCGCGGCTCCGATGGCGGCGTGCCGCTCTATTTCGAGGCGGCGTCGGTCATCGTCGCCCTGGTATTGCTGGGGCAGGTGCTCGAATTGCGCGCCCGCTCCCAGACCAGCAGCGCGATCCGGGAATTGCTCGATCTCGCGCCGAAGCAGGCGCGGCTCGTGCTCGAAGACGGTGCGGAGGAGGACATTCCGCTCGACGCTGTCGTGCCGGGCAATCGGCTGCGGGTGCGGCCCGGGGAGAAGGTGCCGGTCGATGGTGTCGTGATCGAGGGGCACAGCAACATCGACGAGTCGATGATCACCGGCGAACCGGTGCCGGCCGAGAAATCGCCCGGCGACAAGGTCACCGGCGCCACCGTCAACACGACCGGCAGCTTTGTGATGCGGGCCGAGCGAGTCGGCAGCGACACCTTGCTGGCGCAGATCGTCCAGATGGTGGCCGAGGCGCAGCGCTCGCGCGCGCCGATCCAGAAGCTCGCCGACACGGTGTCGGGCTGGTTTGTGCCGGCGGTGGTTTTCGTCGCGGTGCTCGCCTTTGTCGCGTGGTCGCTGTTTGGCCCGTCGCCGGCGATGGGATTTGGCCTCCTCAATGCGGTCGCCGTGCTGATCATCGCCTGCCCTTGCGCGCTCGGCTTGGCGACGCCGATGTCGATCATGGTCGGGACCGGCCGCGGCGCCCGTGCCGGTGTGCTGGTGCGCAATGCCGAGGCGCTCGAATTGATGGAGAAGGCCGATACTCTGGTCGTCGACAAGACCGGCACCTTGACCGAGGGCAAGCCGCGGCTGACTACAGTGGTGACGATCGGCGGCACGGCCGAGAATGAGCTGTTGCGGCTTGTCGCCAGCCTGGAGCGAGCGAGTGAGCATCCGCTGGCGGCGGCGATCGTCGAGGGAGCGGCGGATCGCGGGCTGTCGCTCGCCGCGGTTGCCGGATTCGCTTCCGAGACCGGCCGCGGCGTAGTCGGCACGGTGAACGGCAAGCAGGTCGCGGTCGGCAACCAGGCGCTGTTCGCCTCGCTCGGCATCGATCCGACCGCGTTGTCCCAGCGCGCCGATGCGCTGCGGCGGGAGGGGCAAGGTGTCGTGATGGTCGCGATCAACGGCATAGCCGCCGGGCTCGTCGTGGTCGCCGACCCGGTCAAACAGAACGCCCGGGAAGCGCTCGCGGCATTGCACGATGACGGCATTCGTATAGTCATGCTGACCGGCGACAGCCGGACCACCGCCGACGCCGTCGCGCGGCAGCTCGGCATCGACGATGTTCTCGCCGAGGTCTTGCCGGACCAGAAAGCCGCGGCGGTCAAAAATCTCCAGGATCAGGGCCGCTTCGTCGCGATGGCCGGCGACGGCATCAACGATGCTCCGGCGCTGGCGCAAGCGCATATCGGCATCGCGATGGGCACCGGCACCGATATCGCGATGGAAAGCGCCGCAGTGACGCTGGTCAAAGGGGATCTGCAGGGCATCGTCCGCTCTCGCCGCTTGAGCCGCGCGACGATGCGCAACATCCGCCAGAATCTGTTCTTCGCGTTTGTCTTCAACGCGCTGGCGGTGCCGATCGCAGCCGGCGTGCTCTATCCGTTTACCGGGCTCCTGTTGAACCCGATGATCGCCAGCGCCGCAATGAGCCTGAGCTCGGTGACCGTCATCACGAATGCGTTGCGCCTGCGTTCCGCTTCACTCTGACGCTTCGCGGCAGGCCTAATTCGTATTTTCCAATTTGACCTCACGCCCCGTGCGAAGGCTCTCCCGCGCCCGTTCAATCCGGCGCAGAAACCGCGGATCGTTTTCAAGACGATAGTCAAACCAGTCGTCCTCCGACTCAAAGCCGATCAGCACCCCCGCCGGCTTGCCATGGCGCGTAATCAATATCTCCCGCCTTGCCGCTTCTTTAAGAAACCGGGATAAATCATCCTTGAGTTCAGACAGCGGTACCTGCTTCAAATCTGATCTCCGAATTTTCTGAGCCATTCCTCGGCCTCCGATTTGGACACGATCTCTAGACCAAGAATTCCGTTGTGGCCTTTATTTCTTGTCCGAATCGGAATCAGGAAACCAGTAAACGATCACCTGCCGGTAGACGATCGCGGCTAGAGCCAAGGCAAGGGGTAAATCTACGGCCACGGACAACGCCACCTTAAGCTGCCTATCAGAAACCAAAAACTGCAGGATGAAGTATGTAGGGGGTTGCAGAAACAGAAAACAAACAGCGACGCTCAACCAACCGCACAGCCATCGGAGCTTCTGGTTCTTGCTCCAATCCTCATACATTGGCGCGGCGGGTCAGCTCGATATAGCCGTAGGCGTCGATGCGGGCATCAAAGGCGCGGCTGACGACCGTCGAGGTCTCGTCCTCGACGATGACCGCAGGGCCTGAAATCGCCGCCCCGGGCACCAGCGCGGCGCGCTCGTAGATCGCCACCTCGATAAAATCGGCCGCGTCGGCATCGAAGACTTGGCGCCGGCGGGCCGGTTGCGGGTTATAGCGCGGCGGCTCGGGCGGGGCGGCGCCGTCATCGACCGGCACCGGACCGCTCAGCAGCAACACCCAGCTCAGCACCTCGACCTCGACCCCCGGGATGACCCGGCTGTAAAGCCGGCGATAGGCCGCCTCGAAGGCGGCGAGCAGCTCGGCCGCATCCCCCTCGCGGTAGGCGCGCACCGGCAATGGCACCGCGATCTCGTGCCCTTGGCCGCGATAGCGCATGAAAGCGGAGCGCGTTTCGGTCAGCGGCGCCTTCGGTTCGCCGCGCCGCACGATCGCCTCGGCCTCGGCGCGCATTGCCGCCAACAGCCTATTGGCTGCCGCCGGGTCGAATGCATCGAGCCGCTGTAAATGCGAACGCACGATCTCGTAGGCGATCGGCGCGCGCAAAAACCCGACCGCCGAGCCGACCCCGGCATTCGACGGCACCAGCACCCGGTCGAGGCCGAGCTTGTCGGCCATGCGGACAGCATGCAATGGCGCCGCGCCGCCGAACGCGACCAGGGTGCGGCCGCGCGCATCCTTGCCGCTCTCGATTGCGTGCACGCGGGCGGCGTTGGCCATGTTTTCGTCGACGATCTCGCCGATCCCGAAGGCGGCGAGCGGCTGGCTCAGGTCGAGCGGCGCCGCGATCGTTTGCTGCACCGCCTGTTCGGCAGCGTCACTATCGAGGGCCATGCGGCCGCCGGAAAGCCCGAGTGGGTCGATACGGCCAAGCAGGAGGTCGGCATCGGTCACGGTGGGCGCTTTGCCGCCGCGGCCATAACAGGCCGGGCCGGGATCGGCGCCGGCGCTGTCCGGACCGACGGTGATGCGCTTGAGCTGGTCGACCCGCGCGATCGAGCCGCCGCCGGCGCCGATCTCGACCATCTCGATGACCGGTATACGCAAGGGCAGCCCACTGCCCTTCTTGAAGCGATAGATGCGGGCGACCTCGAAGGCGCGGCTGGTCTGCGGCTGGAAGCCGTCGATCAAGCAAATTTTGGCGGTGGTGCCCCCCATATCGTAGGACAGCACCGACTCCAGCCCGCATTGCCGAGCGATATGGCAAGCGAAGATGGCACCGCCGGCCGGCCCCGACTCGACGAGCCGCACCGGGAACCGGATCGCGGTCTCGACGGTGGTCAGCCCGCCTCCTGATAACATCAGAAACAGCGGGCAGCGCAGCCCTTCCTGCTGCAGCTTCTCTTCCAGATTGACCAGGTAGCGCCCCATCATCGGCTGCACATAGGCGTTAGCGCAGGCGGTCGAAAAGCGCTCGTATTCGCGCATCTCCGGCGATACTTCGGACGACACCGTGTACGTCACCCCGGTGAGGCGGGCGGTGAGGATCTCGCGGGTACGCTGCTCATGCGCCGGGTTGGTGAAACTGTGCAGGAAGCCGATCGCGACGCTGTCGACCTGCTCGGCGATGAAGCGTTCGGCAAGCCTTTCAACCGCGGCCTCGTCGAGCGGCGTGATGACCTTGCCCTGGGCATTGATGCGCTCCGGCACGACAAAGCGCAGCCGGCGCGGCACCAGCGGCGGCGGGAGGTCGATATTGACGTCGTATTGCTCAAAACGGTTCTCGTGGCGAATCTCGATGGTGTCGCGGAACCCCTCGGTCGTGACGAGGGCGGTCTTAGCCCCCTTCCGCTCGATGATCGCGTTGGTCGCGAGGGTCGTGCCGTGGATGATCAGCGACAGATCCCGCGGGGCGAGCGCCGCCTCGAGCAAGACCTCGCGGATCGCCGCGATGACGGCACGCTCCGGCGCTTCCGGCGTGGTCAAAACCTTAACGCTGAACCGCTGCCCGCCGATGGAGTCAGACACTTCGAGCGCGACATCGGTAAAGGTGCCGCCGATATCGACCCCAAGCCGCCCCGCCCTTTTCCGACCCGCCGCCACGCCGCCCCCTCGCCCGCTTAAATGGCCAGGGAGTGTTCGGCGGCGGCCGCTACCCTGTCAATGCGCGGAAATCTCGCGGATGGACCGGGCCGCGAAGCGCTACCACAGCCTAGGCAGGGAATCCCAGAAGCTCGACAGCGTATCCGCCGGGGGCAGCGGGTTGAAATTGAGCGGGCTGTCCGCCTCGATGCGGTCGCGGCCCGGCAGCAGCGAGGCGTCCCAGCCGCCGCCGAGCGCCTGAATCAGCCCGACGCTGGCGAGAAGCCGGCTTTGCCGGATGTTTATCGCGGTCTCGGCATTGGAAAGCGCCGCGGTCTGGGCGACGACGACGTTGGTATAGGCAACGGTGCCGGCCTTGTATTGGTTAAAGATGATGCGCTCGGCTTCCCGCGAGGCGGCCACCGCGGCCTCCTGAGCCGCGGCCTGATCGGCGAGGATACGCAAGGAGGAGAGATCGTCTTCGACCTGCTGAAACCCGGTCAGCACGGTCTGGCGATAGTCGGCGATAGCGGCGTCGAGCAGCGCACGGTTCTGTTCGACAATAGCGTGACGGGCGCCGGCATCGAAAATCGTTTCAGCCAAGGTCGAGCCGAACGCCCAGGTGCGGCTCGCCGCCGACAGCAGCTTGCCGATCTGTTCTGCCGCAGTACCGGCGCTGGCCGACAGTGTGATCGTCGGGAAAAACGCAGCCTCGGCGACGCCGATCTGCGCGTTGGCCGCGGCCATTCGGCGCTCGGCACCGGCAATATCCGGCCGCCGTTCCAGCAATTCCGAAGGCAGCCCCGCCGGTATCTCGGGTAACGGCGGCACG
>Ga0209474_10001437_pt1 | contig 23260 bp, 16 predicted proteins | sample GraSoiAngelo_145_FD_185902 | JGI IMG/M metagenome (GOLD analysis project Ga0209474, IMG submission 185902) | Grasslands soil microbial communities from the Angelo Coastal Reserve, California, USA - 14_1009_05_20cm (SPAdes) (version 2) | ecosystem: Environmental > Terrestrial > Soil > Grasslands...
TTCCTCGCCAGCCGCATCGCGGGAGCGATCGAGCGGGCATTCGCGGCAAGGCGTCCCGCCGCGGCGCGCTGGGTCCATTCGACGGCCTGGCAGCTCACCCGGAACCGCAGTCTGGAAGCATTCGAAGCGAACCGGACGCTGCAGCTGTTCCAGCCACCGCCCGACCTGCAGCTCTCCGACGAGGAAGCGGCCATCGATCCGTCGCTTCACGTCCTGCAGCTCGAGGCCCTGGACGCGGAGACGCGGACGAGCATGCTCGGACCCCTCGGCTTCATCGTGCTCTTCGCGATGCACCCGAACGTCGTGACCGTGCGAAACCGGCTGTTCGGCGCGGACACGCACGGCGCGGCGTCCAGGTTCCTCGAGGCGGAGCTGCGCCGGGCCTGGTCCGATCGCTGCGGCGCGGTGGTCAAGGGCATACCCGATTGCGCGCATGTCGCCGACCTCGATCCGCTCGCGGCGGTGCTGAACACGAACGAGGGCGACGTCTCTCCGGTGCTGAACGCGAACACCACTGCCGAGGCGGTCCGTGTCGGCCGCGCGCTCGCCGAGCGCGCGTGGGAGACCTACGCGCGCGATCCTGCCGTCGTGCGCGCGCATGCGACGCGACGCCCCTCCGACGCGGGATTCCTTTCCAGCCTGGTCGTGGACAGCCGCTACCTCGAGGCGTATCTGCCCGGCGCCCCCCTCCTTTCTCCCAGCGCAGCAGCGTCCAAGGCGAGTCGTCTGTGCCCCATCGCCGAGCTCGGAGCGGCCTCGGGTCATGGCGCGACCGATCACCCCGTCACCCTCGACGCGCTGATGGAACGCGGTTCGGACGTAGACGCGCGGCGTAACGACTGCCACGCGCCCAAGAAACGGCTTCTCGGGCCGTTGCAGGGCCTGCTGGTCGGCACCAGCCCCACGAAATATCCAACGCATGCGCCGTTCGCGCTCCTGCGTGTGGACGATACCTGGCTCTCCTTCGTACCCGGCGAGCCGACGGTCCAGGTGGGTGCCGCGATCAACGCGCGCGTGCTCGCCAACGTTCGTACGGAGGACGGACGACCTGCGCACGCTGCCGTCGTGGGTCTGGCGAACGCTTATTTCCAGTATCTCACGACGCGCCGCGAATACGCGGTCCAGGCCTACGAGGGAGCGTCCACGCTCTACGGCCCCGCGAGCGCGGAGTACTTCGAGGATCGCTTCTCCCTCCTCGCCCGTTCGATGATGGGGGAGAGCATCGACACCGAGCTCGGACGAGAGCCGAGGATCGGAGAAGCCGTCGCGTTCCCATACGAGCTCGGCCCCGAGCGCGTGCGCTTTCCCCGCGCGGAATCGTCGCCGCTGCTGCCGTCGCTCCACGAACCCCGCAGGCAGCGTGGACTTTGCCATCTCCCGCGTCCACGGCGCATGGAGCTTTGCTTCTGGTGGTCGGATGGCGCCCCGGCTCGCGTTCCCATCTCGAACGGGCCCTGGCTGGAACTGGTGCGCGCCGACAATGGCGAGACCGTGCGTCCATGCCACGCCCGACCTCCGCTCGACTCTCCCTGGGCGAAAGCGTGTGACCCCGGAGCGGCCATCGACGATCGGGGGCTCGATTTCGAGACGCGCGTACGGGGCCGCGCCGGCGATGCGTGGCTTTGGTCGACCGTGCTCCGGCTGTCCGCGGAGGAATGGCAATCGGTGCAGGCTGCCGGCGACGTGCGCTTGCGTGCGTCGTCCGTGCAAGGCGTTGCGCCCGTCGATTCGGACGCTTTCCGCTCCTCCGCCCTTCCGCCTGCGTGCTCCGAGAATGGAATCCGCTTCTGCCTGCATGAGGCCGAAGAGGAGCGGCCCTGACCGGGCAAACCTGGCCACCTTGCAAATAACCTCGTGCGCGGGATTGGCCGCTGAACGCCGCTTGGAGCGGCCATGGAACCGTCCGTCGGACGCCAGAGCGTCTCCCGAGGGGGATGCCGCGCTGCGGCAGAGTTGATAAACAGGGGCCATGCCTCAGACCACCCTCTCCGAGGAGACCCTCCGCGAGATCGGCGCGCGCCTGAAGGCGCAGCAGGATGCGTTCGCGCGCCACTATCCTGGCGAGTCGGGGACCCGCCAGCCCGTGCACACCGTCTACGGCGGCGCGCACCTGTTCAAGAGCGACACCACGAAGAAGCTCGGAGACCTCGCGCTCAAGGCCCTCTCGCAATACGCGCCGACCGCCACCACCTTCGCGGAGGCGATCGGGATCGATCCCGGCGTCGCCGAGGTCGTCTACGCGCGGGTCCAGGAGAAGCTGAAACGCGAAGCCGTGGAGGACTTCCGCATCGATTTCGAGGACGGCTACGGGATCCGCGGCGACGCCGAGGAGGATGGCCACGCCGCCCAGGCCGCTCAGGAATGCGCCAAGGGGTTGAAGACCGGCACGCTCAGTCCCTTCATCGGGATCCGGATCAAGTCGCTGAGCGGCGAGCTCGCGGCGAGAGCGCTGCGCACGCTCGACATCTTCCTGACGAATCTGGGCAGCAAGCTCCCGCCCGGCTTCTTCGTCACGCTGCCGAAGATCACCGCGCCGGAGCAAGTGTCGGCGTTGGTTGCCGCCTTCGAGGCGCTGGAGCCGAAGCTCGGGCTTTCCAAGGGCGCGCTCAAGGTCGAGTGCATGGTCGAGACCACACAGTCGATCCTCGATCACGACGGCACCTCCATGCTGCCGAAGCTCCTCGATGCGGCCCAAGGGCGCATGACGGGGGCCCACTTCGGGACCTACGATTACACGGCGTCCTGCGACATCACGGCGGCATATCAGGCCATGCGCCACCCGGCCTGCGACTTCGCCAAGCACATGATGAAGGTCGCCTACGCGGGCACCGGCATGTTTCTTTCGGATGGAGCGACCACGACCATGCCGGTCGCGCCCCACAAGGGTGACTCGTTGAGCGAGGAGCAGAAGCGAGAGAACGCGCGCGCGGTGCACGCCGCCTGGCGGCTACATGCGGACGACGTTCGCCACTCGCTCGCGAACGGCTTCTACCAGGGATGGGACCTGCACCCCGCACAGCTCCCCAGCCGCTACGGCACCGTGTACGCCTTTTTCCTCAAGAGCTTGCCCGCGACCAGCGACCGGCTGAAGAACTTCATCAACAAGGCCGCGCAGGCGACGCTGCATGGCGACACCTTCGACGACGCAGCCACGGGCCAGGGGTTGCTCAACTTCTTCCTCCGGGGCGTCAACTGCGGCGCGCTGACCGAACAGGAGGCGCTCGCCACGGGCCTCAGCCTCGACGAGCTGCGCGGGCGCTCGTTCCTGAAGATCCTCAACAACCGCAAGTCTCAGAAAGCGTAGCCCAGGATCATCTTGAAGATCAGCGACCGGCTGCTCGAGGTCAGCCCTTCGCCCACGGCCGCGTTCACCTCGACGTCTTTCAGCGCGAGCAAGTCGACGGCCTGGAAGAGATAGTGCTCGCGGTCGGCGAGGGAGGCGTAGTACTCGACCCCGAGAGCGATGGGGCCGAGCTTCAGCTTTGCCATCGCGGCCGGATCGAACGAGAGCGGAAACCCGACGTCGGGGTTGGCGGCGAAGAGGAACCGCTCGTCGTCCCAGGCGACGATGGGCCGGATCTCCCCGCCCCAGCCTTCGTTCGGGATCCGCGCGAGCTCGGCGTTCAGCCCCAGCCGCAAATGCGGATGCCAGCCTTCCGGGATCACGAACTTGGTCCGCAGCTTCGCGCCTTCGTAGCGGCCATCGGATGTCTGCAGGTACCCGCCCAGCTCCCAGAAAGGCAGGACGCCGTACGAGGGTTCGAAGGTGACGTTGAGGGTTCCGCCGCGCGGCCGGTTCAAGTGCACTTCGAGGCCCGCCTGTCCCTGCTCGTCCGCCCTTCCGTCGTAGACCTGGATCTCGTAGGCGTCGAACGCGATCGCCGGCGCGGCGGCGAGGAGCGTGAGAAGGGCGAGCCTCAATCGCTCACGCTACCGTCGGCCCGAGGCCGTGGCGAGCCGCAAGCCAGTCGCGCACCGCTTGACCGGTCCCGAGCGGCCAGGGGCGCAGCTTGTCCGGAGGAACCGCTTTGACTCCGGCGATCTCGTCGCCGACCACGATCTCACCGTGCCCGCGCACGTGGTACGCGAGGATGATCTGGTTCATCTCGTGGAATGGATACGCCCCGATGAAGGAGATGATCTCGCCTTTGAGGCCGACCTCCTCCTTCACCTCGCGCAGGACGCCCTGCTCGGGCGACTCGCCCTTCTCCAAGAAGCCGGAGACGAGGCCGTACCATTTCTCCGGCCAGCCCTTGTTGCGCACCAGGAGCACTGTCTCGCTGTGCTCGATCAGCGCTGCGACCACCGGGACGGGGTTGTCGTAGAAGACGTAGTCGCACGTCTCGCTCGAGCAGGCGAGGCGGGTGTGCCCTTCGAGCTCGCGGCCGGACAGCGGGCTCGCGCATGTCGGGCAGAACTTCATCCGCGCAGGCACCTGGCTTCCGTGCCAAACTGGCGTCCGCATGTCAATCGCGGCGACGTAGACCTTCTTTCACCCAATCGCCACAAGGGCACGGGCAGAAGCGGGCCTGAGGCGTTATGGAGGAGCGGTGATCCCCATCCGCGACACCATCCGGTCGCGCACCGCGCCCGTGGTCACCGTCGCGCTGATCATCGTCAACGTCTTGGTATTCTTCCACGAGATCGCTCTGGGGCCTTATCTGGAGCGATTCGTCTACGCCTACGGTCTCATTCCGCGCCGTCTCGTGTACTGGCCGGGCGACCCGCTCGACCCGATGCGCTTCTTGCCGCTCTTCACCAGCATGTTCTGGCACGGCGGCTGGCTGCACTTGATCGGCAACATGCTCTATCTGTGGATCTTCGGCGACAACGTCGAGGATCGCCTCGGCCATCTGCGCTTCTTGCTCTTCTACGTCGCCGCGGGGGCGGCCGCGGGGCTGACGCACGTCGCCCTCAGCCCGGGGTCGGTCATGCCGACCGTCGGCGCCTCCGGAGCGATCGCCGGCGTTCTCGGCGCCTACCTGGTCACGTATCCGCGCTCGCGCGTCCTCACCTTCGTGCCGGTGTTCTTCCTGCCTTGGTTCGTCGAGATTCCCGCGGTCGCCTATCTCATCTTCTGGTTCCTGATGCAGTTGCTCGAAGGCATCGGCTCGCTGGGCATGCCGGTGGAGACCAGCGGCGTCGCGGTGTGGGCGCACGTCGGCGGATTCGTGGCGGGCGTGGTCCTGATCAAGCTGCTGCAACCGTTCCGCCGCCCACCGGCGCCGGCGCGCACGCTGAACTTTCCTTGACGCCGCCGCCCGCCACCGTTTAACAGGGGGCGCCCATGAACGGAGTGGTCCCTGCCCTGAACGCCTGTGAAGGCGAGCATTCGCGCGGTTTCACCTTCCTCGGGGCAAAGGGGCCGGGCGAGGACCTCTTCGTTTCCTTTCACGATCTTCGCCTGGCCGGGCAGCGCCGGGCGGCGCACTACGCGGCGGCGGGCCTCAGGCGCGGCGACCGCGTCGCCCTCGTCGTCCCGGAGGGCGAGCACTTCATCCCCGCTTTCCTCGGAGCGCTCTGGGGCGGGTTGATTCCGGTGCCGCTCTATCCGCCCGTCTCGCTGGGAAAGCTCGACGCGTTCATGGAGGCGTTGGTCGGTATCCTGAACATCGCCGGGCCGCGCGTGCTGGTGACCACCGAGCGCGTGGGCAAGGTGCTCTGGTCGGCCGTCGGCCGGATCGCGAGCATCGAGAAGGTGATCACCACCGAGGAGCTGGCAAAAGATGCCGGCTCGTTTCCGGCCGCCGCCGACATCCGCGACGACGAGATCGCCTTCCTCCAGTTCACCTCCGGCAGCACGGCGCTGCCGAAAGGGGTGATGGTGACGCACGGGAGCCTGGCCGCGAACTGCCGCGCGATCATCCGCGAGGGGCTGGAGGCGGACGGCGCAAAAGACAAAGCCGTCTCCTGGTTGCCCCTCTACCACGACATGGGGCTGATCGGCTTCGTCATCGCGCCGGTCTGCTATCGCATTTCGGTGGTCTTCATCCCGACGATGAGCTTCATCAAGAATGCCACGCTGTGGATGGAGACCATCCACAAGCACCGCGCCACCCTGAGCTTCGCGCCGAACTTCGCCTACGCGCTGGTCACCAAGCGCGCGAAGCCGGAGCAGATCGCGCGCTGGGACCTGTCGCAGATGCGCGTTTTCGGCTGCGGCGCGGAACCGATCAACCCGGGCACCATGCGCGCCTTCCTCCAGGCCATGGCCCCGGCGGGGCTGAAGCCGGAGGGGCTCCTGCCCTGCTACGGGATGGCGGAAGCGACGTTGGCGATCTCCTTCGTCCCACTGGACGAGCCGCTGCAGACCGATCGCATCGACGCCGAGCGCTACCACGCCGACCACGAGGCGGCGCTGGTGTCCAACGGCAGCGCCTTCCTGGAAGTCGTGAACTGCGGTCGCACTTTCGTGGGCCACGAAGTCACCGTGCAGGACGACGATGGCCGGATCCTTCCCGACCGCCACATCGGCGAGATCTGCTTCCGCGGACCGAGCGTGACCGCCGGATATTGGGAGAACCCCGAAGCTACGCAGGCCGCGTTCCGGGGCGGTTGGCTGCACACCGGGGATCTCGGTTACAGGGTCGGCAACCGGATCTTCGTTTCCGGACGTATCAAAGACATCCTGATCGTCAATGGCCGCAACTACCATCCGCAGGGGATCGAATGGCTGGTGAACGAGATCCCCGGCGTTCGCAAAGGCAGCTCGGTGGTGTTCACGCGGCCCGGCGCGGCTTCCGAAGAGATCGTGGTGGCGGCGGAGGCGCGCACCGACGACGCCGCAGCCCTGAAGGCGCAGATCGTCGCCCGCGTGGGCGAAGAGTTCCAGCTTGCGGTGTCCGACGTCGCGTTGGTGCCTCCCGGCACGCTGCCGAAGACCTCCTCGGGCAAGCTGCAAAGAAGGAAGACGCGCGAGCAGTACTTGAACGGAAGCATCGGCCGCACGAGCCGCGCGGGCAGCACCCGCCTGGCGGTGGCGAAGCACCTCGCGCTCTCGCTCGTCGGGCGTGCCCGCCACGAGGTGAGAAAGCTGCTCGGAGGCTGAGGAATGGGCGAGAGCATCGACGTCGTCGAGATGTTCAAGCAGGCGGCCTTCGAGGTGGACAACCGCCGCCTGCCGGACCTGAAGCCGCTGACGGTGATCACCACCCTGGGCATGGATTCCGTCGCCATCATGGAGCTGGTGGCCTGGTTCGAGGAGAAGCTCGGCGTGCGCATCCCCGATGAGCACCTGTCGAAGATCCGGACCGTGAAGGACCTGCGCGATACCATCGCCCGGCTGCTGCCGGACCGGCAGTTCGCGGCCTAGAACCAGCGCCGCGACTGAACCAGGTCCTGGACGCGGCGCCGGATCTCGTCGCGGATCTGCCGCACCTTCTCGATCGGCTTCCCCTTCGGATCCTCGAGCGGCCAGTCTGCGCGCTCCGCTCCGGGCATCACCGGACACTCGTCCCCGCACCCCATGGTCACGAGCAGCGCCGCGCGCTGCGCCGTCAGCCGCTGCGGCAGCGCGCCGGACAGGTCGATCCCGACCTCGCGCATCGCCTCCAAGACTTCCGGATGCACGCGCAGCCCGGGCTGCGTACCCGCCGAGATGGCGCGCGCCTTCGCCGGATCCACGAGCCGGTTGAAGAATGCCGCCGCCATCTGCGACCGCCCGGCATTGTGCACGCAGGCGAAGATCACGGTGTTCACCGTCAAGTCCTGGAGCGCTGGTCCGGATGGGCCTTGGCGAACGCGTCGAGCTTCATGCACTCCTCGTAGATGCGGCGCGCGCGCGGGTACTGCTCGATGTCGACCTTGTACCGGATCGCATTCGCCACCTGGGGCACGAGAAAGACGTCCGCCACCGTCGGCGCCGTGCCGTGGCAGAACGAGCCGCTCTGCGGCAGCGCCGTTTCCAGGCCGCGGAACCCCTCGTGGATCCAGTGCGCGTACCAGCGGTCGCGCGCGGCATCGTCCGCCTTCAGCTCGCGCGCCAGATACCGCAGCACGCGCAGGTTGTTCAGCGGGTGGATGTCGCATGCCACGAGCTGGGCGATGGCGCGGACGCGCGCGCGGGCAGACGGGTCCTTCGGGAGCAGCGGCGGCTCGGGATGGGTCTCGTCCAGGTACTCGACGATCGCCATCGACTCGAACAGCGTCTGGCCCGGCGCCAGCTCCAGCGCCGGAACCGAGCGCATCGGATTGATCCGCTGGTACTCGTCTGTCAGGTGCTCCTTGGCGCGCAGGTCGAAGACCACGCTCTCGTACGCCAGCCCCTTCAGTCCCAGCGCGATGCGGACGCGAAAGGCCGCCGAGGAGAGCACCGCCTCGTAGAACCTCATAGCCAGCCTTCCGCGCGGTACCACTTGACCGCTTCCTGCACTCCCTGCGCCCACCGGACCCGCGGCTCCCAGCCGAGGTCGCGCCGCGCGCCCGCTCCCGAGCACACCCAGTGCGGCTGGGTCAGCTCGTGCACTTTGTCCAGCGTGAGCATCTGGGCGGTGTTCGTCATCTTGCCCCAGAGCTGGGTCGCGGCCGCCGCCACCTTCACCACTCCCATGGGCATCCCGAAGCGGACGAACGCACGCCGGCCGAGCGCGCTCTCGATCTCGGCGAGCGCGTCACGCCACACGTACACCGCGCCATCGTCCACGAAGTAGGTGCGCCCGGAGGGGACACCCTGTGCGGCCAGCGCGCGCACCACCGCCGAGGCGCAGTCCGCCACGTAAACGACACTGAGTGTATTGTTGCCGTCGCCGGTCATCGGCAGCACGCCGTTGCGCACCGAGGTGAAGAACGCGAGCGTCTCGCGATCCCGCGGACCGTAGATCAACGGCGGCCGTACGACGGTGACGTGCAGGCGTTCCTTCATGGCGAGCACGGCGCGCTCGGCCTCGAGCTTGCTGCGCCCGTAGTGCGTCACCGGCTTCGGTTCCGCCTCGTCTGGGACGGGCGTTCCGTCCATGCTCGGTCCGACGGCCGCGAGCGACGACACGTATACGAACCGTCCGACCCGATGCCGCACGGCCGCCTCGAGCAGGTTCCGGGTACCTTGGGTATTCACCTCGAAGAAGTCTGCCGGCCGCCGCGCCTTGACGATCCCCGCGACGTGCACGACGGCGTCCACGCCATCCACCGCCGCGCCCAGCGAAGCGCGATCCTCGATCGCTCCAGGGGCGAACTCGACCCGCGCAACCCGGTCCAGGATCTTCCTCGCGCTGTGCGGCCGCACCAGGGCACGGACCACGTGCCCTTCCGCCGAGAGTTGCTCGGCCACGAAGGACCCCAGAAATCCTGAACCCCCGGTCAGCAGGACTTTCATGTCGCGCTCGTATAACGCAAGTGGCCGCTCGCATGCGGAAAAGGTCGTTGAGAACTGGCGGAACGTCGCTTGACGTGCAGCATCAAAGGGCTTTAAACCTCGCGCGCAGGCTGGTTCGGAGGCGGTTTGGAGATAGCGATCGTCGGGCTGGGGTGCAGATTCCCCGGTGCCCGGGACCCACTCGCGTACTGGGAGCTGATCCGCAGCGGCACGGTCGCCTTCCGGCGGATCCCGACCTCGCGCTGGGACCACTCGACTTTCTATGACCCGACCACGCGGATCCCCGACAAGGCGTACGTCGACAAAGGGGCCTACCTCGAGGACGAAGAGCTGCGCGCGTTCGCGTCGCTCCACTACGGGATCGCCCCGCGCCGGGTCCAGGTAACGGATCCCCAGCACCGCCTCCTGCTCGACTCCGTGCGGGCAGCGCTGCAGGACGCGGGATACGAGAGACGCCCCTTCGAGCGGACCCGCGCGGGCGTGTTCGTCGGCGCCAGCGTCAGCGAGCACAAGGAAGTGCTCCTTTCCCGCGTCCGGGTCATGCAGTTCTTCGACGGCGCGTTCGGTCGCGCCCCATCAGGACCGGAAGCGGATAGGTTGCGCGACGCGCTCGTCGAGCACGTGGTGCCGATGCGGGCCTTCTCCATGCCCGGGAACCTGCTCAACATGGCCGCGGCCGTCGTCGCGCAGACCTGGGACCTGGGAGGCCCCGCGCTTTCCATCGACGCTGCCTGCTCGTCGTCGCTGGTGGCTGCGCAGCAGGCCATCGTGAACCTGCGCGGCGGCCAGATCGATCTCGCGATCGCCGGCGGCGTATACCTGAACCTGCTTCCCGACAACCTGGTCTGCTTCAGCCGCATCGGGGCCATCTCCCGCGCCGGCGAATGCCGTCCCTTCGACGCGGCCGCGGACGGATTCCTCATGGGAGAAGGCGCCGGCGCGGTCATCCTCAAGCGCCTCGACGACGCGCTCAGGGACGGCGACCGCGTCTACGCGATCGTCAGGGGCGCATCGGCGAACAACGACGGCCGCAGCGAAGGCCCGATGACTCCGCGGCAGGGCGGCCAGCTCGAAGCGCTGCGGATGGCATATCGCGATGCGGGCGTCTCGCCCACCAGCATCGGGTACGTCGAGGCGCACGGCACCGCCACCACCGTCGGCGACGTGGTGGAGGTCGGCGCCCTGCGCAAGCTGTTCGAGGAGGCGGGCTGGAGCACGCGGGACGGCGTACGGACGGCGCTCGGCAGCGTCAAGGCGAACATCGGACACACGATGTCCGCCTCGGGCATCGCCGGGCTGATCAAGGCCGCTCTCGCCCTGTATCACCGCAAGCTTCCACCCCAGCCTGGCGTCGCCGAAGAGAATCCCAAGCTGGAGCTGGGCGCGGGTCCGTTCTTCCTCCCGAAGGCGGAGTTGCCCTGGGAGTCCAATGGCCAACCGCGCCGCGCGGGCGTCAGCTCGTTCGGATTCGGCGGTACGAACGCACACCTCGTGCTCGAGGAAGCGAGGGAGCCTGCCGCGCCACGCCGCCGCTTGCCGGCGCCGCGCAAGGCCCGCGCGGAGCTCTTCCTGCTCGCCGGCGCTCGCGCGTCCCTGGTCGCGAAGTTCGCGCGGCTGATCGCCGAAGCTTTGCCGGCGCTGCGGCGCGAAGGGCGCACGCTCGCGGACGTCGCGTATACGCTGTCGCAGCGGGCGCATGGCGATGCGCGGCTGGCCATCGCGGCGGACTCGTTCGAGGTGCTGTCGGAGAGATTGCTGGCCTGCGCCGACGAGCTGGACAAGCGCGGCGATGGCGCCCCGGATCCGATGGCGCCACCCGACGTTTCTCCGCCGGGGCAGATCGTCCCTGGCGCCGTGTTCGCCCAAGGACCGTTCGAGAACAGGAAGGTCGCCCTGCTCTTCCCCGGCCAGGGCGCGCAGAAGGTCGGGCTGCTCCGGGAGATGTACGAGCAGGTCCCCGCCTTCCGCGACCGGCTCGATCATCTCGACGACGCGATCGCCGACCTCCACCCGCGCCTCGGCGGTTCGCTGCGGGGCTTCCTCTATGCGGAACCTTCTGCCGAGGCAGAACGGCGCCTGATGCAGACCGAGGTGTGCCAGCCCGCGATGGCTGCGGTAGGACTCGCGCTGCATGTCCTGCTGGAGAAACTGGGCGTCCGCGCTGACGTCGCCCTCGGGCACAGCCTGGGCGAGTTCGCGGCCGCCGCCTCCGCGGGCGTGTTGAGCGCCGAAGATGCGGTCCGCCTGGTGGCGAGGCGCGGGCTGGCGATGGTGGATCTCCACCTGCCCGACGCAGGGGCGATGGCGAGCGCCGCTGCCGATCCCGAGGAGGTGGCAACGGCGCTGCGCGGGATCGACGGGGTGGTGATCGCGAACTTGAACCATCCGAAACAGACGGTAGTGTCCGGCACCTCCTCCGGAATCAAAGCCGCATCGGAAGGGCTCGCCGCGCGCGGCATCCAGGTCACGCCGCTCGATGTTTCGCACGCTTTCCATTCGCCGCTGATGGCGGGCGTCGCGCAGGCAATGGGCGAGCTGGTGGCGGAGATCGCCGTGGCGCGGGGCGCGTTTCCGGTCGTCAGCGGGATCACCGGCAGGCCGTACGCGGGCGATGAGCGCGAGATCTGGGTGCAGCACGCGACCGCGCCGCTCGATTTCGTTTCCGCGCTCCGTTCGGCATCCGCGCTGGGCGCTCGGATCTTCGTCCAGATGGGCGCGGGTGGGGTGCTCACCAGCTTCACCCGGGCCACGTTGCCGCAGGACCAGAGGACCGTGAACGTCGCGCTCGCGAGCCGCGACGAAGATGGCCTGATGCAGCTCGGCGTTGCTCTCGGCCAGCTGTGGGCGGCCGGCATCGGCCTGGACGCCGCGCCACTCTTCGAGGGCCGTGGCGCGCGCCTGATCACCTTGCCGCCGACACCGCTGGAAACGCAGCCTTACTGGCCGGTGGAGCGCCCCCGGACGCCCGCAGCACCGATGCGGTTGCCGTCCGCAGCGCAGGAGATGACCGAGATGGATCCACTGGTAGCGCTGTTCCGCGAGCAAGTCGCGCTTTTGCAGCAGCAAGCGAGAGTGCTGGAGCAACAGGCAGCGGCCCTGGCCGGCAAGGGGGTCTCGCTGCCGCAGCTTCCGGCAGTGCCCCAGGCCGCAACGGCCGCCGCGCCCGTGCCCGCTCCGGCGCTCCCGCAAACCGCGCCGGCGATGGAGCATCCCGCCGCCGCGGCGGCGAAGCAGACGGCGGCTTCCGACGATCGCGTGGGCAAGACGATCCTCGCCTCGGTCGCACGGATCAGCGCCTTCCCGCAGGAAGCCATCAAGCCCTCCCAGACGCTGGTCGGTGATCTCGGCTTCGACTCGCTGATGACCGTCGAGCTCGACGCCGACGTGAACAAGGCGTTCCCCGGCGCCGGCGGATTGCCGCGCAACCTGCTCGGCCTGCAGACCACCGTCCAGGACATCATCGACCACGTCGCGCGCTCGGTCGCGCAGCCGCACGCTCCGGCCGCTCCGGTCCTCTCGCCCATCCTGGGCGAGATGGCTAACGAAGGTCGCGAGCTCAAGCCGTTCGCTCCGGCGTTCGTGGAGGCCGCACTTGCTGTCACGGCCGGGGATCCGCTGCCGCGGCGAATCCTGATAACGCGCGATTCGCTTGGCGTCGCCGATGCGCTCGCGAAGCTCCTGAACGACGCCGGACACGACGCGGTGGTCGGCGAGCCGGGGGATCCGCTCGCCGGAATCGGCGGCGTCATCCATCTCGCTCCCCTGGGGCGCGCCGACTCCGAGCTGAAAGCAGGCTTCGGCACCGTCCTCGAGGCGCACCGGATCGCGCGCGCGCAGTTCGCGAGCAAGGCCGGCGGAATGTTCGTCGTCGCGACGGCGGGCGTGGACGAGATCGACGCCGCCCTGGCGGGGTACGCGAAGGCGCTGGCGCGGGAGCGCGGCGATGAGCTGGTGAAGTCCGTCGAGCTGCGCACCGGCGACGGCGCCGACGCCTTGGCTCATGCGCTCCTCGCCGAGCTCCGCTCCGGCAATGCGGCGCCCGAAGTGCGCTGGGCAGGCGGCACCCGGTACGAGCCCGATATGGTGCCGGCGGCGGTGGGCGAACCGGTCGAGATCGGCGCCGGCGACGTGGTGCTGATCACCGGCGGGACCCGTGGAATCGGCCTCAAGCTGGCGCAGGCCCTTTCGGCCAAGGGCGCGGCCGTCGCGCTCGCCGGCCGCACCCCGCCTGCGCAGCTGCCCGAGCGCGCCGTGTTCGTGCAGTGGGACGTGACACGGCACCCGGGAGCCGCGCTGGACGAGGCGCGCGCGAAGCTTGGCAAGTTCACCGCCATCGTGCACGCCGCCGGAATCACCGAGGACGGCCCGGTGACGGAGGCGAGCGACGAGTCTGTCGAGCGCGTCCTGGCCACAAAGGTCAGCGGTTTCTGGGCGGCGGTGCTGGCCACGATGCAGGATCCGATCCGGTCCGCGGTGGCGGTCGCGAGCTGGGCGGGGCGCTTCGGCAACGCCGGGCAAGCGTCCTACGCCGCCGCCAACGCGGCGCTCTCCCAGGCGGTCGCCGCGCTCGCCCGCAAGCGTCCCGCCGTGCGCGCTCTTTCGCTCGAGTACCCGCCCTGGGACGGAACCGCGATGGTGGCGAAGATCCCGCCCCTGGCGCGCGCCGCCCTCGCCGAACAGGGCGTTCCATTCATCGACGATGCCGCGGGGCTCGCTGCCTTCTTCGGCGCCCTGCGGGGCGGCTGGTCCGGTCCGGTGCTTCTCGCGCACGAGCGCCCGGGACGGCGCATCGCCCATCGGCTGCGGATCCACGTCTCGCGCGCGGAGCATCCGTACCTCGAGGACCATCAGCTCGCGGGCCAACCGGTGCTGCCGCTGTCGGCGGCGCTCGACCTCGTGGCACATGCGGTGGAGGAAGCGAGCGGTGCCGTGGGGGCGGCGCTGCTGCTGCGCGACTTCCGCTTGCGCCATCCCGTCCGCATCGCGGACGCCGCCCGGCTCACGGTTTCCGTCGCCGGCTCCGGCGAGCTGGCGGTCTCTCTCTCCGCCGCCATCGAGGGCGCGCCGGAGGCATTCGCCCGCGCGCCGGCGTACACCGCGTTCGCCACGCTCGCCGCGGACGTGGGCTCGGCGCTCTCCTCTGCCCTTCCCGCTCAGGCAGCAACCGCGTTGCCCGCGCTCCCGATGACCCTCGACGAATTCTACGGCGGGTTCACCTTCCATGGTCCGCGCATGCGCGCGATCGAGTCCATCGAGCAGATCTCGCCGCAGGGGATCGTCGGCCAGGTCCGGACCAGCAAGCCCTCCGACTGGATCCGCAACCCGCGCCGCGCTTCCTGGACCGTCGATCCATTGGCGGTCGACGGCGCCTTCCAGCTGGCCGCCTACTGGGCATGGTCGAATCTGAACCGGGCCGGTTTCCCGGTCGGCATCGAGGAGTTCGTCCAGGTCGCTCCGCTGGGTGAAGGCCCGGTGCGCGCCTCGCTGACGCTGGAGCAGAGCACGGGCGACGAGGTGCGCGGCACCATCGTCCTGCAGTCGCGGGAGGGACGGGTGGTAGCCGTCGCTCGGGGCGTGCAAGGCGAGTTCAAGCACCGGGACCCGCGCTTCTTGATCGGCCGGACGGCCCCCCTCAAGGCGATGGCGCCCGCCCCCGAGCCAAAGCCCCTGCCGGTGGACGAGGCGACTTACCGCATCGACCAGTTCCCCGAAGTGCAGGAGCTCGAGCAGCGGTTCGGTCTGGCCACCGCGTTCGGGCTGAAGAATCCCTACTTCAACGTGCACGAGCGGGTCACCAACGACACGTCCGTGATCGGTGGCCGGACGGTCATCAACTGGTCCAGCTACAACTATCTGGGCTTGTCGGGCGACGCGAACGTGACCCGCGCGGCGCAGGAGGCGGTGGCGCGGTACGGGACCAGCGTCTCGGCGAGCCGCGTCGCCTCCGGCGAGAAGCCGCTCCACCGCGAGCTGGAGCAGGAGCTGGCGGCGTTCCTCGGCACCGAGGACAGCGTGGTCACTGTCTCGGGACACGGCGTGTTCGTCACCACCATCGCCACCTTGATGAAGGACGGCGATCTGGTGCTCCACGACGCGCTCGCGCACGACTGCATCATGGCCGGCGCGAAGCTCTCGGGCGCCAAGCGCCGTCCGTTCGCGCACAACGACTGGCGCGCGCTGGAAAAGCAGCTCCAGCAGTTGCGGCCTCACTACCGGCGCGTGCTCATCGCCATCGAGGGCGTGTACTCGATGGACGGCGACTTCCCCGAGCTGCCGAAGTTCATCGAGCTGAAGAAGAAGTACGGCTGCCTGCTGCTGGTCGACGAGGCGCATTCCATCGGCGTGATGGGGAAGACCGGCGCGGGCATCGGCGAGCACTTCGGCGTGAACAGGGCCGAGGTGGACTTGTGGATGGGCACGCTGAGCAAGAGCTTCGCATCCTGCGGCGGCTACGTGGGCGGGACGAAGCAGCTCGTCCAGTTCCTCAAGTACACGGCGGGCGGGTTCGTCTACAGCGTCGGCATCTCGCCGGCGAACACCGCGGCGGCGCTGGAGGCCCTGCGCCAGCTCAAGGCGCATCCGGAGAAGGTCGCGCGCCTGCACGAGCGCGCCTCGCTGTTCCTGCGGCTCGCCAAGGAGAAGGGGATCGACACGGGCTTCTCGGAGCAGAGCGCGGTGATCCCCGCCATCCTGGGGAACTCGCTGCACGCCCTCACGGTCAGCGACGCGCTCAGGCACCGCGGCATCAACGTCCAGCCCATCCTCTATCCCGCCGTGGAGGAGACCGCCGCCCGCCTGCGGTTCTTCTGCACCGCCACGCACACCGAGCAGCAGATCCGCGAGACCGTGCAGGTGCTGGCGGAGGAGATCGCGCGGGCACGGGCGGATTCGGGCGAGACGGCAACGGCTGACACCGCCACCGGAAGCTCCTAACGCAGCAGCGGCGAGGGCATTCCCGCCGCCGCGAGCACGAGCTGCGAGGAGGCGCGCGTCGCAGCGACGTAGAGCGACCGCCGCGCCTCCGCGGTATCCGCGTACTGGCCAGCCGCGGCGTCCGGGACCACGACGTGATCGAACTCGAGCCCCTTCACCTCGGGTACGCAGGTGACCTGGGCGCCGGGACCGAACGTGAACGCCCCTTCCAGCGCCAGATTCGCGGGAACGACCATCTGCGCCAGCCGGGCAAGCTGCGCGGCCGCCTGTGGCGTGCGGCAGATCACCGCGGCGGCGGCGGTCGGGTCTTCCGCATCGAGGTCGCGCAAGGCCTCGACCAGCCACGCCGCAAGATGGCATCCGTCATGGAAGCGGGCGAGCGGGAATGCCGCTTTGCCGCCTTCGCTGCGGAGCGCGCGCGCGAACTCGGTCACCTCCGGTGGACAGCGGTAGCTGACCTCCAGCACCGCCTTGCTGTGCTCCGCGGCGCCCAGCTCGCGCATGGTCACGTCCCAGCCCCGGAAGTTGGCCGCCGGATCGACCTGCTGCGCTGCATCTCCGGCGACGATCAGCGTCCCTCCGCGCGACACGCATCGACCGAGCAGCGACAGCTCCAGCGGGGAGAATTCCTGCGCCTCGTCGATCAGCAGGCAGTGGTACTTGCTCGGGGAAGCCGGCGCGACCCGAGCGCGCTGCGCGCGCAGCCGCTCCAGCTCGAACAGGACCGCGTAGTCCTCCACGTCGACGGTCTCCGCGTCGCCCATCGGCGTCCCTTCGTCGATGGCGCGTCCGTCCACCGTCGCCAGGCGCTCCTCGTCGACGTGCGCGTACTCGCGCTCGGTGCCCTGGGTGAACTGCACGCGGGTGTGCTCCAACGACTCCGCCGCCGCGGTCAACGGCAGTGCGCCTCGCAGGGCGACTTCTTCCATCAGGGGGCGATCTCCGAACAGCGCGTGCAGGTCCTCGCGCCCCGCCAGCTTCGCCCGGTGTCGCGTCTCGTCGTCCGGCGGCGGCGGCGGACGGCGAGCGATGGCATCGAGAGCGCCACGGATCGCCTCGTGCCGCTTGAGGCGGGACAGGAGCGGCGGCGTGTCCTCGCTTTCTCGCCGCCGCAGGTCGGGGAAGACGCGCCGCGCTTGCTTGGAGGCGAAATTGTTCCAGGTCCATGTCGCCACGTCGTCGTGGCCGAGCCGGTGCAGCAACGACTCCGTCAGCCGGCGCAGGCCTTCGTTCGGAACGATGCAGGCGGCGCGAAAACGCTCGCTTCCGGCGCGCCGCAGCGCGCGCAGCCGGTGTACCGCGACGGTGGTCTTTCCGCAGCCCGCCTCGCCCAGGATCAGCACCGTCTCGCGGGGAGGCAGCTCCACCACGGCGCGCTGGGCCGCGTCCAGGTCGACGTCGACCGGTGAGGCCGGCCGCGCGCGCTGACCGTGGGGTCGCGGCAACAGCCGTGGAAGCTGCGCAGGCGCTTGCGGGCGCCACTCGCCGCGGATCTTCGCCAGGGTCCCGCCGGGCCACGACAGCTCGATGAGCTCGCCCTGCTCGAATCGGACGAGGTTCCGTTGCAGGACCACGCCCTCGAGCTTGCGGTCACCGAGGTCCACTTCGTACTCCTCGCCTTCCCCCCAGGCGAAGAACACCTCGGCGAGCGGGGCCGTGCGCCAGTCGAGGATGGTGATGCCAGCCCCGCGCCGGAAGACGCCTCCGAGCAGCATGTCGCTCTCCCGCCCGTCGGCGTAGCGAAGCTTCACGTGCGCCGAATACGGCGCGCGGCTGTGCGGGAGGAGCGTGCGGGCGCGAGCGAGGAGATCGAGTTGCTCTTCGAGCCGCGTCACCGCCCGGGAGTCTACTTCACGCCGCGGTAGACGTAGGCGGTCCCGAACGTGAGCGGGTGAGCCTCGGTGGCGCGAAACACGCCTGCCTCGCGCATCAGAGCGAGAAATCTTTCGCCCGACGGAAACGCCGCCGCCGTGCGCGGCAGGTACTCGTAGGCCGCGCGGTTCCCGGTGAGCAAGCCCCCTACCACCGGCATCACGCCGCGGCTGTATGCCCGGAAGAGCGCTCCGAAGGGGCCGCGGGGCTGCCCGAACTCGAGGACGATCACGCATCCCCCGGGCTTCACCATTCGCGCCATCTCCCGCAGGCAGCGCAGCGGATCGTCGACGTTGCGGATCCCGAACGCGATCGATGCGATGTCGAACTGCCCGTCAGGATAAGGCAGCGCAAGGGCATCGGCGAGGACGAACTTCACCTCCAGGCCTTCCCTGGCAGCCTTGGCCGGCGCCGTCTGCAGCATCTCGACGCAGAAGTCGGTGCCGATCACGTCGCCGGTGGTCCCGACGGCGCGCTTGAACTCGAGCGCGAGGTCCCCCGTACCGGTGGCGCAGTCGAGCACCCGCTGCCCGGCGCGCGCGCCGGAGAGCTGGACTGCCGCGCGGCGCCATCCCTTGTGGATGCCGAGCGAGAGCAGCTCATTCGCGGTGTCGTAGCGCCGCGCGATCGAGGCGAACATCTCGCGGACTTCCGCGCTCATCCGGACCTGCGTCGCGGGCGCGACGATCGAGTGCGAATCTGTTGCATCAGAGGTTTCAGAATGTTTTGAAACAAGTGTGGTATAGCGGGCCCCGAAGCGAGGGGCAAGCCCGGAGAGAACATGGCATGGGTCCAGACAGCCAGGCCGCGCACGGCGACCGCGTTCGCCGAAGTGGCCCGCGCACCGTCCTTGCCGGCGGACGGCTCCTGGGCCCATCCGGAAGCCGGCTTGCGCGTCTCGGCCTACGGGGCCCTCGACGTCCGCGAGGGCGCTTCGCTTCTCGCCGTCCTGGAAAACCTGGATATTCCGCTCGGGCTGCCCGCCCGGGTTCCGGGACCTTGGTTTGGCGCCGCCGCCTTCTCTGGCGCGCTCGGGCCCGACTGGGAAGGCTTTTCGCCGCTGCGGTTCACGCTCCCTGGGCTGCTCGCCTGGAGCGAGGGCGGGCGCCACCATCTCGCGGCGTTCGGCGAAGGCGCGCGTCAACGGCTGGACGCCGCGCGCGCAAAGATCGACGGACTTCACGCCGGAACCCTCGCCGCTGCCGCGAGGGTCCGCGTGCGGCATCGGCGCGGCGAGCGCGCGCGGTGGAACGCGCTCGTCTCCAGGGCGCTCGAGGCGATCGAAGCAGGCGCGCTGGACAAGGTGGTGCTCGCGCGAGCGATCGACGTGGAAGCGGACGCGCCGCTCGACGCCGAAGCGCTCCTGCGCGCCCTGGAGGCCCGTTATCCGACTTGTCGCTCATTCCTCGTTCGAGGCAGCAGTGGCGTCTTCCTCGGCGCCACGCCGGAGATCCTCTGCCGGGTCGAGGGAGACCGCGTCGAAGCCGACGCTCTCGCCGGCTCCGCTCCGCCGGAGCAAGCGCAGCTCTTGCCCGGCAGCGGCAAGGATCTGCGCGAGCACCGCTGGGTGGTCGATCACATCGCCGACGCGCTCGCGGGAATCGCCGCTCACGTCCACCACCCGGCCGAGCCGCGCATCCGCGCGCTGGCGAACGTTGTCCATCTGCACACGCCCGTCGTCGGCCGGCTTGCACGGGGCCGCGGCATCGCGGATGTTGCCGCCGCCCTCCACCCCACCCCCGCGGTCGGTGGCGTACCGACCGGCGCCGCGCTGCGTTTTCTCGCCGAGCACGAAGCGCTCGACCGCGGCCTCTACGCGGGCGTCGTCGGCTGGGTCGGCGAAGGGCGCGCCGAGCTTGCCATGGCGCTCCGCTCGGCGCTGATCCGCGGCCGGCGGGCGCGGATCTTCGTCGGCGCCGGCATCGTGGACGGATCGTCCCCGGACGCGGAGTGGGAAGAGACGGAGCTGAAGGCGCGGGCGCTGCTCGAAGCTCTCGGGGCGCCCCCGTGAACTTCAACCTGCTTTGGTCGGCCGCGGTGGCGGACGAGCTGGCGCGCGGTGGCGTCCGCGACGCGGTGATCTGCCCGGGATCGCGCAGCGCTCCGCTCGCGCTCGCCGTCGCCGCGCGGCTGCGGCCGCACACCGTCATCGACGAGCGCAGCGCCGGTTTCTTCGCGCTGGGTGCGGCAAAGGCTTCCGCGCGCCCTGTCGCCGTCCTCTGCACCTCGGGCAGCGCGGGAGCGCACTTCTACCCCGCCCTGCTGGAGGCGGAGGCGACGGGCGTGCCGGTGATCGCCATCACCGCCGACCGCCCTCCGGAGCTGCACGGCTGGGGCGCGCCGCAGCAGCTCGATCAGCAGCGCCTGTTCGGCGCGCACGCCTGGTTCGCCGAGCTGGGGCTACCGGATCCGCTGACGCTTGCGCACCTGCGCGCGACGGTGGCTCGCGCAGTGGAGCAGGACGGACCCGTCCACCTGAACGCGCCGTTCCGCGAGCCGCTCACTCCGGCCCCGGAGCCGTTGCCGGTGGTGCGCGACGAGCCAGCGGTCCGCCACGTGAAGGCACGGCGTGTCGCGGAGGTGCGCGAGGTCGCCGCCGCTCTTTCCCAGCGCCCGCGTGGCGTGATCGTCTGCGGCCCGCGCGATGCGCGCGACGATCTGCCCTCCGCAGTGCGAGAGCTGTCGCAGGCGCTCGGATACGCGGTCCTCGCGGATGCCGCTTCCGGCGTGGACGACGCCGCCGCGCACGCCGACCTGATCCTCCGGCATGAGACGTGGGCGCGCGCTTTGGCGCCCGATGCGGTCATCCGCGTCGGGGGCGCGATCAGCTCGAAGCTCGTGCAGTCCTGGCTCGAAGAGGCCGGGTACACCGCCATCGTGCACGAGCGTGGCGAGCCGGTCGATCCCCAGCACCGCGCCGCAGTGGTGGTCCCCGGCGAGGCGCCGTCCGTGTGCCGCTCGCTGGCGGCGCATGCGCGGGCTCGCGGACCGCTCGCCGCGCTCTTCGAGTTGGCCGAACGTCGCGCTCGTGGGGCGCTGGAAGCGGCGTTCGCCGATGCTCCCTGGGGCGAGCCCCTGATCGCGCGCGAGGCTGCCTTTGCGGCGGACCTGCTCTATGTGTCGAGCAGCATGCCGGTCCGTGACGTGGACGCGTTTGCTCCGCGCCGCGGGCGCGTGCTGGTGAATCGCGGGCTCAACGGCGTCGACGGCATCATCTCCAGCGCGGCCGGAGCCGCGGCAGTGACCGGCGCGCGCGCAGTGGCCCTGGTCGGCGATCTGGCGCTGCTGCACGATCTGAGCGGCCTGATCGCCGCCGCCCGCTTGCATCTTCCGCTCACGGCTCTCTGCGTGAACAACGATGGGGGCGGCATCTTCCACTTCCTTCCCATCGCGCAGCACCCGGAGCGGTTCGAGGAGCTGTTCGCCACCCCGCACGGGCTCGATCTGGAAGGCGCCGCCCGGCTCTGCGGGGCGGAGTTCGTCCGCGTCACCGATGGAAGGACGTTGCGAAGCGCGCTCCAGCGTCCCGCCAGCGGGCTGCGGATGGTAGAGGCGAGAACGGATCGCGCCGCGAACGTCTCGCATCATCGAGTGCTGCAGTCCGCGGTGATCGGCGCGCTCGGAGATCCGCCGTGAAGACGCTGGTGCTGCACGGCTTCGCGGGCAGCCCGGGGGCCTTCGCGCGGTTTTTCTCCGATGCCGGCGCGCCTTGTCTGCCGGGGCATGGCAGCGCGCCGGACGCGAGCTCGTGGGAAGACGCGCTGGCGCGGCTCGAGCCGCAAGAGCCGGTGGCGGTCTTCGGATACTCGATGGGCGCCCGGCTCGCTCTTGCCCTCGCCGTTCGCCGGCCAGAAGCAGTGAGGGAGCTGATCCTGGAAAGCGGGACCGCGGGAATCGAGGACGCCGTGCAGCGGGCGCGGCGCAAGGCGGACGACGACGCCCTGGCCGATTTCATCGAGCGCGAAGGCATGGAGAAGTTCGTCGATCAGTGGGAGCAGCACCCTACCCTCGCATCGCTGCGTCCGTTTGCCGCGCAGCTGCGCCCGGAGCGGCTGGCGCACCGTCCCGGCGGGCTGGCGAGCGCCCTCCGCCATCTCGGCGCCGGCGCGCAACCGAGCTACTGGAGCGAGCTGCGAGATGTGCGCGTTACGGTCCGTCTGATCACTGGGGCCCGCGACGAGAAGTTCTCCGCGCTCGCGGCGCGGATGCTCGAGCTGCTCCCGCGCGCCCAGCTGATCTCCATCCCCGACTGCGGCCACGCGCCCCACCTCGAGCGACCCCAGGCTTTCGTGGAGGCACTGCGATGAAGTGGAACCTGGTGCAGAAGTACGAGGACGTCATCTACGAGAAATCGGGCCACGGGATCGCGAAGGTCACCATCAACCGCCCCGAGGTCCGCAACGCCTTCCGCCCGCAGACGCTCTTCGAGCTGCAGAAGTGCTTCGAGGACGTCCGCGAGGATCCCCAGACCGGCGTCGCCATCCTCACCGGAGCGGGCACCGAGGCGTTCTGCTCCGGCGGCGACCAGCGCATCCGCGGCTCGCAGGGCTACGTCGGGCCCGACGGCGTGCCTCGCCTGAACGTGCTCGATCTGCAGAAGCAGATCCGCTCCCTGCCCAAGCCGGTGATCGCGATGGTGGCCGGGTACGCGATCGGCGGGGGCCACGTGCTGCACGTCGTCTGCGACCTGACCATCGCCGCCGACAACGCCCGTTTCGGGCAGACCGGACCGCGCGTCGGCAGCTTCGACGGCGGATTCGGATCCTCCACGCTGGCGAGCATCGTCGGGCTGAAGAAGGCCAAGGAGATCTGGTTCCTCTGCCGCCAGTACGATGCGCAGCAAGCTCTGCAGATGGGCCTCGTCAACACCGTCGTTCCCCTGGCGAAGCTCGAGGAGGAGACGGTGAAGTGGTGCGAGGAGATCCTCCAGCTCAGCCCGCTGGCACTGCGCATGCTGAAGCGGAGCTTCAACGCGGCGTTGGACGGGCAGGCGGGGATCCAGGAGCTGGCGGGCGACGCGACCATGCTCTTCTACATGACCGAGGAGGCGCAGGAGGGCCGCGACGCGTTCAAGGAGAAGCGAAAGCCCGAGTTCAGGAAGTTTCCGAGGCGACCGTGAGCGAGCTGGCTGTTCCCAAGCCCGGC
>Ga0209474_10001442_pt1 | contig 23172 bp, 27 predicted proteins | sample GraSoiAngelo_145_FD_185902 | JGI IMG/M metagenome (GOLD analysis project Ga0209474, IMG submission 185902) | Grasslands soil microbial communities from the Angelo Coastal Reserve, California, USA - 14_1009_05_20cm (SPAdes) (version 2) | ecosystem: Environmental > Terrestrial > Soil > Grasslands...
CGACGATCGCCGGCAGCCCGACCTCGTGCTCGAGCGGCTGCTGGCCTCGCTCCTGCATGGGCGCGCCACCGCCGCCACGCGGAGCGTGCTGAGCGCCCAGCTGGCGGCGCCCCCGCTCACGCGCGTGGCGCCCGACAACCGCGGGCCGGCCGACACCGACGTCGCCAAGCTGGCGGCGCTGGTCCTCGGCTCCCCGGAATTCCAGCGACGCTAGGAAGGACAGCCGATGCGAGCGAACGCGCTACTGACCCGACGCGCCCTCCTGAAGAGCGGTGCCTGCGCCCTGGCTGCCGTGACGGCGCCGCCGCGGTTCCTGGCCCGCGCCGCCGCCGCGGCCGACGGGCGCGGCAAGGTGCTGGTGGCCATCTTCCAGCGCGGCGCCGTCGACGGACTCAGCATGGTGGTGCCGCACGGCGACCCCGCGTACTACCGCGCGCGCGCCAGCATCGCGATCGGCCGCCCACGCGCGGGCGAGGCGCGAGGGGCTGTCGACCTCGACGGCTTTTTCGCGCTCCATCCGGCGTTGGCCGCGCTGGAGCCGTCGTGGACGGCGCGGGCGCTGGCCCTCGTGCACGCGTGCGGCTCGCCCAGCACGACGCGCTCGCACTTCGACGCCCAGGACTACATGGAGAGCGGAACGCCCGGCGTGAAGAGCACGCCCGACGGCTGGCTCGGCCGCGCCGCCGGCGCGCTGCTGCCCGCGCGGGCGACGCCGTTTCGGGCGGTCGCGGTGGGGCCGCGGTTGCCCCGCAGCCTGCGCGGCGACGCCGGCGCCCTCGCCCTGAGCTCGCTCGAGCGCTTCGACGTGCGCGCCGGCGGCGAGACCTCGCGGGCACGCCGGGGCTTCGAGTCGCTCTACGACGACGGTGTACACGACCTGCTGCACGGCGCCGGCCGCGAGACCTTCGAGGCCGTGAAGCTGCTGAAGAGCGCCGGCGCGGCGCGGCTGGCGCCCGCCAACGGCGCCGACTATCCCCGCGGCCGCTTCGGCGAGGCGCTGCGCCAGGTGGCGCAGCTCATCCGCGCCGACGTCGGACTTCAGATCGGCTTCGTCGACGTCGACGGCTGGGACACGCATGTCGGCCAAGGCGGCGAGCAGGGCCAGCTCGCCAATCGCCTGCGCGAGCTGGGCGGCGGTCTCGCCGCCTTCGCGCGCGACCTCGGCGATCGACTGAGCGACGTGGTGGTGCTGACGATGTCGGAGTTCGGCCGGACCGTCGCCGAGAACGGCAACCGCGGAACCGATCACGGTCACGCGACCGCGATGCTGGTGCTCGGCGGCGGGGTGCGAGGCGGCCGCGTCCATGGCCGGTGGCCGGGCCTCGCCCCCGAGCAGCGCTTCGAGGGCCGCGACCTGGCCGTCACCACCGACTTTCGCGCGCTGTTCCACGAGATCACGACGCGACACCTCGGCCTGCCGGCGACCGTGCCGCTCTTTCCCGGCTGGACGCCGGGCGCCCCGCCGGTCGGCGTGATGGTCTGACGTCGCCTCGTCAGCGGTCGGCCAGCGCCAGCCTGGCGCCGAGCACGACGAACGCGCCGGCGAACGCCCGGCGCATCCAGGTCAACACCCGCGGACGCGAGATCACGCGCGTGCGAATCGAGGCGGCGAAGAGCCCGTAACCGACGAAGACGACGAACGTCAGCAGCATGAAGACCGTGCTCAGCTCGAACATGCGGGCCAGCGGATGGGGCTCGTCGGCGCTCACGAACTGGGGCAGGAAGGCGAAGAAGAAGATCGACAGCTTCGGATTCAGGATGTTGACCAGGATCGCGGACACGATCACCTGAACGGCCGAGCGGGCGCCGACCTGCGCTTCCACCCTCAGCGCCCCCCGCTCCCGCAGCGCGTTCCAGGCCATGAAGAGCAGGTAGGCCACGCCGACGTACTTGAGGGTCTGGAACGCGAGCGCGCTCGTGTGCAAGAGCGCCGCGAGTCCCAGGATCGCCGCCGCCATGTGGGGGACGATGCCGAGCGTGCAGCCGAAGGCCGCGACGACGCTGGCGCGGGACCCGCGCGAGAGGCCGGCCGCCAGCGTGTAGAGGACGCCGGTGCCGGGCGAGGCGACGACGATCAGCGACGTCACCAGGAAGTCGAGGCTCACACCAGCTCCGGCCGGCACACGCGGCGGAAGTTGCACCAGCGGCAGATGCGCAGCTCCTCCGTCCGCTCGAAGTCCTCCTGGCGCGCGACGTTCGCGGCGGGCTCGGCGAGGTAGGCGCGCATCGAGCGGATGGACAGGCGCAGCTGCTCGCGAATGGCCTCCAGCCGCCCGTCGTCCCAGGCCAGCGGCGTCACGGTCGGCTCGCGCAGATTGACCTCCAGCAGCACCACCTGGGCGGCCGGCACCCCGAGGACCTCGCGCGCGTAAAGGGCGTAGCAGCCGAGCTGGAACGCGGTGGCGTCGGCGTCGCTGGCGCCGGTCTTCCAGTCCACCAGCGTGAGCCGGCCGGCGTCGTTCCAGAACCCGAAGTCCGGAGCGCTCCACACCGGCGTCCCCTCGAAGTCGAAGACCTTCGACCAGTGCTCGATCGACCAGTGCTCGGGCGCGGTCTTGCGGACCTCGGCCAGCAGCGGCAGGCGGAAGAAGTTGCGCAGGCACGTGCTCACGTTGCGGCTGAGCGCCTGCCAGGCCTCGGGCTTCAGGTCGACCGCGTACTCGTGCTCGAAGAGCGCCAGCGTCTTGGGGCTGTCGCGATAGCGGCCGGCCCGCGAGCTCCGCCACTCGCCGCGCATGCGCTCGATGACGTCGGCCACGAACGGCTCGACGGGAACGTCCCGGCCCTGCTGGTAGACGTGCAGCGCCATCTCGATCGCGTCATGGACCACGCGGCCGCCCCACATCTGGCGCGACGCGAGCTGCTTGAGGACATAGAGGAGCCGGACGTCGGCGGCGGCGTCGGCGGCCCAGCCCCCCCAGGCGCCGTAGTAGTGCAGGTAGTACTTGCGCCGGCAGTCCTGAAACGTCGCGTCCCGGCTGCGCGACCAGGAGAACTCGTTGCTGAGGTCGGCCATCGACGCCGATTCTAGCCTGCCCTTGACCCTTCTCGATGCGCTTGCTAGCGTGACGCCATGTCGGCCCCGCCCAAGTCGATCGTCGTCGCGTGCCCGTGCTGTCAGGCCAAGCTCACCATCGACCCGGATCTGGCCGCCGTGGTGGCGCACGAAGCCCCGCCCCCGAAGCGCACGGTCGACGACCTCGGTGCCGCCTTCGACGTGCTGCGCAGCAAGTCGGCCGAGCGGGAGCAGCGCTTCCGCGACCAGATGCAGGCCGAGTCGCAGAAGGGCAAGGTGCTCGACCGCAAGTTCCAGGAGGGCCTGAAGAAGGCCAAGGACTCGCCGGACCCGCCCAAGCGTCCGTTTGACTACGAGTGACGAGCTTCTCGGGGACCTGCTCCGGCAGGTCAGCCGAAGCTTCTATCTCTCGCTCGCCATCCTGCCCGCTCCGCTCCGTGAGCCGCTCGGGCTCGGCTACCTGCTGGCCCGGGCCGCCGACACCGTCGCCGACACGCGGCTGATCGCCCGGCCGGAGCGCATCCGCCATCTGGACGCGCTGCGGCGGCGCTACGCCGGCGAGCCGGCTGACGTCGGCGCCGTCGCTCGCGCCTGCGCGCCACATCAGATACATGTCGCCGAGCGGCGCCTGCTCGAGCGTCTCGAGGCGATCCTCGCGCGGCTGGCCCGGCTGCCGGACGCGGACCGCGGGCGCGTGCGCTCCGTGTTGACGACGCTGACCGATGGGATGCTGTTCGACCTTGGCCGCTTTCCCGGCGAGGACGCCGGCGGCCTGGCCGCGCTCGCCACGCTGGAGGAGCTCGACCGCTACACGTACCTGGTGGCCGGCTGCGTCGGCGAGTTCTGGACCGACGCCCACATGGCCCACCGTCCGCGCCTGGCGGGCTGGGAGCCGACGACGATGCGGGCGATGGGCGTGCGCTTCGGCAAGGCCCTGCAGTACACCAACGTGCTGCGTGACGTGCCAGCCGACCTCGCCCACGGACGCTGCTACCTGCCGGCCCGCGAGCTGGCGGTGCTGGGCCTGGGCCCCGCCGACCTGCTCGAGCCGGCCGGCGCCGCGCGGGCGCGGCCCCTGCTCGACCGCTTGCTCGACGTGGCGCTCGGCCATTACGACGCTGCCTGGCGATACACGCTGGCCGTCCCGCGGCGCGAATGGCGGATGCGCCTGGCCTGCGCGTGGCCGCTCCTGATCGGCCAGGCAACGCTGGAGATGCTGGCCGCCCACCCCAATCCGCTGGCCGCGGCGCCGCCAGTGAAGGTGTCGCGCGCCGCGGTCCGCGCCATCCTCGCGCGCACGACGCTCGCCGCGTGGTCGAATCAGGCGCTGGCCGGCGCCGCGGCGCGCCGTCGCGCGCGGATCGTGGCGCGCATCGAAAATCCCTCTTGCGCCGCTCGCGCGCCGCGTGCACCGTAAGGCAGCAGACACGTCGAGCGCCCCCGCGGAGGAGACGATGGAACGACCGATGGAAGGGATGAGCTCGCAGATGCCGTCCGACCCGATGGGCATGGACTCCACGCCGTCGCCGCGCAGCCCAGCGAAGCGTCGCGCCGCGGCCAGGCCCAAGCGGAAGGCGAAGGCCAAGCGCCGTGGCGCGGCTAAGGCCCGCGGCAAGAGCCGCACGAAGAGCGGTGGCAAGAAGCGGCCGAAGGCGCGCGCGGGCGGCAAGCGGAAGGCCGCCCGCCGGCGCTAGCGTTCGAGGGGCGTCGCAGCTCGAGCGGGGCGCCCCGAGACGCCTTCGGGGTTGGAGGCCGCCATCTCGGAGCCTCCACTTCGAACCGGGGGTCGGGTCGCCTACTCGCGCAGATCGAGCTTCAGCAGGGCCGTCGGGTCCACGCGAGCGGTGCCGACGATTGCGCCGAAGTGCAGGTGCGGCCCCGTCGCCCGTCCCGTGGCGCCGACCGTGCCCAGGACCTGAGCGCGCTCGACAACCTCGCCGTCGACGACGGCGACGGAGTCGAGGTGGAAGTAGAGGGTGTAGACGCCGAGGCCGTGGTCCAGGGCGACCAGCCGGCCCGGGAAGAAGAAGTCGCCGACGACGGCCACGCGGCCGCTGTTGACCGCCACCACCGGGGTGCCACGCGGCGCGGCGTAGTCGGCACCGCTGTGGGGTGAGCGTGGCTGGCCATTGATGACCCGCCGGGCGCCAAAGCCCGTGGCGGGCTCGCTGCCGGCCACGGGGCGGACGAACCCGCCGCGCCACAGCCGCTCCGGCGTGATCGTCCGGTACAGGGTCGCCAGCCGCTCGCCTTCGGCCGTCGCCCGCCGCTCCGTCTCCGGATTCAGGTCGACCATTCCACGGGGCAACGTCAGGTGCTGGACGGCGAAGTCACGCTTGTGGACGGTCAGGTGGCCACCGAGGCCACGCGGCTCGAGGCCGGGCTCGAGCACGGCCAGCCGCCAGGGCAGGGCGCCCGGCTTCGTCTCGAGATCGATCCCCACCACGGCGGCCTGGCCCCCTGCGTAGGGAAAGAACGTGAGCGAGCGCGGTCCGAGAGACCCCTCGATCGCGGCGGTCTCGCCGGCGCCGGAGACGTGCACCCAGGCGACGTCGCCCGGGTGCGGACGCTTGGGGTGCCAGCTGACGCGGAGGCGTTCGGTGGCGGGCGCGGCCGGAGCGGCGAGGAGCAGGGCGGCGACGGCCGCCGCGGCGAAACGCGCGGCGCGCGTCACTCCGGACGCTGCTGCCGCAGGAACTGCTCGATCTCCTCGACGAGCTCGGAAGCCGGCGGCAGGTCGCTGGCGGCCGGCTCGGCCTCGGCCGCCTCGGCGGCATCGCGCGACTCGAGCTTGGCGACATAGGCCTTGATCTTGGCGTTCTGCGCAACGATCTCGGCGAGGTTCTGCTCGAATTGCCGGGTGGCGTCCTCGAGGTCGGTGAGGTCGGCCTCGACGTTGAGCAGCGTGAGCACGCGCTGCACGAGGGCGAGCGCGGCCTTGGGATTCTCGATGCCGGAGATGTAGTGGGGGACGTTCGCCCACACGCTGGCCGTCGGCAGGCCCTGCTCGCGGCAGACGGTGTTGAGCACGCCGACGATGCCGGTCGGGCCCTCGTAGCGCGTCGGCCGCACGCCGAGCCGCGCGGCCAGCTCGGGATCGGAGGCACCGCCCGCCACCCGCACGGGGCGCGTGTGCGGCACCTCGGCCAGCAGCGCGCCGAGCATGAGCACGAGCGTCACCTCGCAGCGCTGGGCCAGCTCGAGCACGCTCGCGCAGTAGGTCCGCCACTTGAGGTGCGGCTCGCCGGCCACGGCGATGACGAGGTCACGCGACAGCTCGGGCGCGCGCGCCACCGAGAACTCCGTGGCCGGCCACACGATCTCACGCTCGGTCTCGGACCCCGGCTTGAAGCGCACGTACGGCCGGGTGAGACCGAAGTGATAGAACTCCTCGGGGTCGATCTCGGCGAATTTCTCGGCGTGGAACGTGGTGGCCAGGTAGCGGGCGGCGGTGGTGGCCGCCTCGGCCGCGTCGTTCCAGCCGGTGAAGGCCGTGATCAGCACCGGGCGGCGCAGGCCTCGCGGCTGCGCGTGGATCATGAGCGGGTTCATTGGCGTGGTGCGGTCTCCGCGTGCCCGATTTCATCGGAGTCTACCACGGTTGAAACACCGCACAGCCGCAGGTAGCATGGGGCCTGCCCCGGTTCGGCAGCGATGGATCGGCGGCAGAGACGACCCTCTTCTGGAGGATGACCGCTATGCGCATCGACCACTGGAAATTCCTGCTTGGGGCAAGCGTGCTGCTCGTGCTGGCGGGCTGCGCGACGAGCGACGAATGGGCGACGTGGAAGGAGCACCCCACCCACTTCGCCTCCGGGGAGCATTTCTTTTTCTCGACCCGGAACAAGGAAGGCGGCACCCCCCGCGTGACGCGTCAGGACATTGCTCTGGCCCGTGACCAGGGTTGGTGGGGCAAGCCCATCACCGTCGGCCAGGAGGCCATCCTGGAGCGCTGACATCGCTGTGACAGAGTCGGCGCCCGGTGTGTCATCCGGGCGCCGACCCGGGCCCCCTCTGCTTTCCAAACCGCGAATATCACAGGCAGAGCGCAGCGTGGCACTGGCTGTGCTTAAAGGGGCGGATATGAACATTTCACGACCTGCCCACCGGATTGCCCAGATGTTCCGCCGCGGATTGGCCGCGGTCGTGCTGGCCACGCTCGTCGTGGCGGCGCCGGGCCCGACCCCGGCCGCCCCCTCCGACGACAGCGTCCTGCCGCCCGAGCAGCACACCTCCGAGAAGGGCAAGCGCCTGGCGACCCGGTACGCGCCGGCCCTGCACGACCTGAGTGCCAAGGTGTACCACTGCATGCCGTGGGTCGAGGTGAAGCGCAACGGCATCGGCTTCTACAAGCCGAAGCACCTCGACGGCGACCTCCGCTACCTGTCGATCAACCTCTATATCGACCAGCAGCCCTCGCCGGAGTTCGCCGCCTACACGATCGAGGAGCGTGCGTCGCGGATGTTCTCCCGCTACGTCGGGGCGATGGTTCGCCGCATGAGCGAGGCCCCCGGCCTGATGGCCGACCCGTCGCTCGACGGCTTCACCGTCATCCTGGAGTGGCTCAAGCAGGCCGCGGCCACGCCGTCGGGCCGGCCGGTGCACGAGACCATCGCGGTGTTCATGGACCGGGCCACCGCCGGGGAGTACCTCGCCGGCCGACTTCCCGCCCGCGAGCTCGCGGCCCGCGCGCGCGTGCTCGGCTGGGACGGCGAGACCGCGGTCGGCCCGCTGCGCCTGACGTCGTGGGACGACGATTTCGTGGCGACCTACAAGGTGAGCAACTACCAGCTCGCGCCCGGCGTGTCCTGTCCTTGACCACTCGGAGGGGGGCTGCGAGCCTGAGGGCTCGCGCTCGCGCTGCCCCCCCAGACCATCCATGGCGGCGGCAAAGCCGCCGCTCGAATGTCGCCGTGTCTCAGCGGTGGCGGGACCCGAGGTAATGGCGCAGGAGGCGCCGTAGCCCGGGAAAGGCGATCTCGCGGAAGGGCATCGCCTGGAGATTGAACCAGCGGGTCTCTGAGACGTCGTCGGCGGCGCGCACGTGGCTCGACGTCGGCGTCACGCGAAAAACGATGGCGAGGACGGCGAAGCCGCGAGGGCCGTAGCGGTCCGTGGCGAAGCCGATCAGCGAGGCGCGGCGCACGCCGACGCCGATCTCCTCGCGAAGCTCGCGCCGCAGTCCCTTCTCGGGCGACTCTCCGGCCTCGAGGAAACCTCCAGGCAGGTCCCAGGTGCCTGCGTAGGGCGGTCGCGCGCGGCGCCCCAGAAGGACCCGGCCGCCGACGACGATCACCGCGACCGCGGCGGGAACCGGGTTGGCGTAGAACGTCCAGCCGCAGCGCCGACAGCGGCGGCGCCGGCGGCCGCCCTCGCTCACGGTCGCCAGCGGGGCGCCGCACGCGAGACAGTAGCGCGCGGTCACGAGCGCGAGCCGAGGAGCGCCTGGCCGAGGCGGGCGGCGATCGCCGTGAAGGCGCGCGCGGCCGGCGCCTCCGGGGCGACCGCCACGTACGGCTCGCCGCGGTCGGCCGCCTCGGCCAGCGCGGGGTCGAACGGCACGGGTCCGAGGAACGGCACGCCCGCCTCGCGCGCCAGGGCCTCGCCGCCGGGGCCGGGGAACATTCCCGCCATGTTGTCGATCACGCCCAGCACCGGCGCCTTCAGGCCCTGCGCCACGGTGATCGACTTGCGGACGACGAGGCGGGACACGTCGGAGGGAATCGTCACGACGACGGTACCGGTCACGGCGGGCAGCAAGCCGACGACCGTGGCGAGACGATCGGTCCCGGGCGGCAGGTCGATGAACAGCACGTCGAGCGCCCCCCACGCCGTGTCGGCCAGGAACTCCCGGAGGGCGTTGGCCTCCATGGCGCCGCGCCACGTGTACGCCTCGGCCTGGGTGGGCGCCTGCCACGTCAGCGGCGTGGCATCGTCGGCCAGCAGCAGGTCCATCGACATCACGCGGATGCCGAGCGCGCCGAGCGGCGGCTCGACGCCCGCCGCGCCCACGATCAGCGTGCGCCCACGGACGCCGAGCATCGTGGCCATGCTGGGACCGTTGAGGTCGGCGTCGAGGACGCCCACGCGCGCGCCGGTCCGGGCGAAGGCGCCGGCGAGATTGGCCGTCACCGACGACTTCCCGACCCCGCCCTTGCCGGACACGACCGCGACGATCGCGTGCACGTCGCGCAGGCGCGCGGCCAGGCGCTGCTGTTGCGCCTCGACCTGGCCGACGACGTCCGAGCCGCCGTCGCCCGCGATGTCCCGATAGCGCTTCACCTCATGGCTCCTCGGCCCAGGCGGCCCGCGCGACGAGGGCCAGCGCCGTCAGCGTGACGACGATGAACACGGCCCCGCCGACACGGTAGCTCACGACGCCGCCCCACGGCGCCGCCACCGTCGCGCTACCCGCGCCCAACACGACGCGGGCCACCGCGAGGACGCGCACGGCCAGCAACAGCGCGACGATGCGGGCGAAGTCGCGCCGGCTGAGGACGTAGCGCTCGAACGCGCGCCGGCGGCGGCGCAACAGGTACGGCACCAGGAGGACGAGCACGGCGCCGAGGACGATCCAGCCGACGCTGGCCGGCGAGCCCCGGCCCACGTCGTGCAGCCAGAGCCAGGCGCCGCCGATCCAGTAGACCACGCCGTACACGAGGTAAGCGCGCGCGGCCGCGCGAAACCTGCCATCGTCGGCGCTCACGCCTGCGGACGGAATCGGCCACCCCACGCGGCGCGCACCTGCGCGAGCAGCTCGCGCGTGACGACGCGATCGCCGCGGCCGCGGGCGTACGCCTCGACGGCTTTCACGACCATCCCGCGCGCGAAGGAGGGGATCGCGGCGAGACGCTCGCGCGCCTCCGACTCCCAGGCGAGCTCGTAGTCGACGGGCAGGCCGAACGTGAGCGTGGCCGGCAAGTCGATCACGGCGCCGCCGTGAGCCCCCGGCTGATAGCTGCACGCCGGATCCTCGGCGAGGTAGTCGCCGGAGGTCGCGTAGGCCCGGCAGCGGCATCCGCCGCACACCCGGGAGAACTCGCAGGCGCCGCAGCGGCCGCCCAGCGTCGGCTCGCGCAGGTCTCCGAAGACCGCCGCCGTCCGCCACAATTCGTCGAACGCCGTCGACCTCACGTTCCCGGCGGCGACGGGCATGTAGGGGCACGGCGTCACGTCGCCCTCCGGCGTGATGCGGCAGTAGTACTTGCCGGCCGGGCACGAGCCGTGCGCGTAGTTGCGCAGCAGCGCCGAGGCCGGATCGAGCTCCCACAGGATCCGCCGGAAGTGCGGCGCGCACTTCGCGCGGATCAGCAGGCCGTCGGCGCGCCCCACCGGCGTCGACCACGGATCCTCGAACGCGGTGGCGGCGGCCGCGTCGGCACGGCCGGGTCCCGGGCCCCCGGGGCGGCGGTCGAGGCCGAGCATCCGGCGCACGAAGCCCGGCGGCCCCCCGCCGACGCCCTGGACCTTCGCCAGATAGGTGAGGATCCGCTCGTAGGCGTCGGGATCGATGTCGGTCAGCTGGCGACCGCGGCCCGTCCGCACCAGGAAGAAGAAGTTGAGCACCTTGGCGCCCAGCTCCTTCGCGAGGTCGATCATCGCCGGCACCTCGCCCACGTTCCAGTCCGTCACCGACATGTGCAGCGAGAAGTCGAGGCCGGCGTCGGTCAGCACGCGCGTTGCCCGCACCGCTCCGGCCCACGCCCCCGGCAGCCGCCGGAACGCATCGTGCTTCCCGCGCTCGGTGGAATCGAGGCTGATGGACGCCCCGAGCACCCCGCGCTCGCGCATCAGCCGCGCCTGCGGCTCGCGCAGCAGCACGCCGTTGGTCCCGAGCACGGTCGTGAACCCCTTGTCCGAGGCGTACCCCGCGACGTCGAAGATGTCCCGGCGCAGCAACGGCTCCCCGCCGGTGAGGATCAGGAACACGTTCGGATTGACCCGCGCAATCTCATCGATCACGCGCCGGCACTCGTCGGTCGAGAGCTCACCGCGCGAGTCAGCGCCCGCATGCGCCGACATGTAACAATGCGCACACTCCAGATTGCACCGCTGCGTGAGATTCCACGACACCGAATACGCCGTGTAGGTCGACGTCAATGGGAACGGCGACGACGATGCCGGAGACGTCATGGGCTGGCTTCGAACGAGGATCGGGCGAGCGCGGAGGTTTGCGGGTGCCGGGCGGGGCGGGATCCGCCGACCCGTTTCCCGCCGAGGTGAACGGCGCCTGACAGCACGAGGGAATCACGCAGCCCGACCATCGCCGCCAACCTCGTGGGCGCCGGACCCCGCCCCGCCCGGCGCCCGCAAACCGTCATCGCTCAGCGCGGCTTCTTGTTCGAGACGTATCCCGCGATGACCTCGTTCATCGTCTCGCGGGCGTGCCCGAGACCCTCTTCGCACACGGCGAGATCGATGGTCGTGAGGCTCTTGGACGCCGCGACGCGCTCGATTTCCTCGCGCGTCATGTCCCGCATGAACCCTGCCGGCACCCGGTTGAGCCGGGCGACGGCGTCCTCGGTCCACGTGAATGCGCTCGTCGCCGGCGCCGCGGCCGCCGCCGACGGCGCCTCGGCCGGCTCGAACCGGGTCCGGGCCAGGAGCGTGTCCCAGCCGGCCCCGAGCTTGTCGCGCCCGACCGTCTCCTCGATCATCGGTAGCGCGAGCTGGCAGGTGATGACCGGGATCTTCTTCGAGCGCGCGTACTTCTCGATGCGGGCCTTGGCGCGCCGGCGCAGGTAGCCGTCGGTCACCTCGCGCAGGGCGTCGCGGGCGTCGGCCGACCACCGGGTGACGACGCCGGGCATCGACTCTTCCTCGGCGACGCCGCCTTCCTGGGCGGCGATCGTCTCGACGACCTCCCGGGTGATCGTCTGGAACTTGTCGGGGGGCGCCGAGCACACCGGGCACGTCACCACTGCGCTCGGTCCCTTGACCGTGTAGCCGCACACCGAGCAGATCGCCGTCGCCGGCTGGCCGTCCTTGCGCAGCTGGGCCACCGCGAGGTCCTCGGCCATGATTTGCATTTTCTCCGCCATGCGGGTCGGCATGAAGATCGCCATCGCCTCGTCGATGACCTTGTTGGTGATGACCGTGTGGCCCTGCTCGATCGCGTAGCGCAGCAGGGCGGTGCGGGCCACCCCCTTGACCTGGGGCGGCACCCGCTCCATGCGCGCCTCCGCCTCCTCGGTCCACGAGATGATCTCCTCGGCCTTGACGTCCAGCGGCGGGTAGAACCGCCCACCGGTGAGCAGGACGTTGCAGGGCGCCAGCCGCAGGAGATTGTCGGTGTTGGAGCCGAGATCGGTCTCGTTCTCCTCGGAGTGCACGCCGACCCGGCCCAGCACGAGCAGCCACGGCTGCTCCTTGCGGGCGAAGGTCAGGATCTTCTCGAAGCACTTGCCGTCGAGCAGCGTGATGTCGAGGTTGACGCCGTCCTCGGCGGCCAGCTTGCGAGCGATCTCCAGGTGCGACTGGTAGATCTTGGCCAATCCGGTATCGATGATCTCCTCGTGCAGCTGCTCCTGCTCCTTGAACCGGAAGATCTTCGACGCCTTCTCGTTCAGGACGCCCACGATGCCGTTGAACATGGCGTAGTGGAGGTACGGGTCGTACACGGCGATGGCCCGCACCGGCCGGCCGAGCGCCCGTGACAGCGCCAGGCCGAGCTTGAGCCCGTGGAACGACTGGGGGGAGCCGTCGAGGCCGACGACGATGGCGCCCTGGGCGTCGCGGAGGGCGTCGGCGTTGCGCACGACCAGCGTGTCGCGCGTCACCCGACGGACGAAGCGCTCCGTCACCGAGCCGAGCTGGCTGTCCTTGACGGCGCCCATGCCGAGGGCCCCCATGATGACCAGGTCGTAGTCGGCGCTCGCGCAGTCCTCGATGAGCGCCTTGTAGTGCTTGCCGTCCATCATCTTCGCGGTGAAGGCGAGGCCGGCCGCCTCCGCCCGGGCCTTGAGGACGTCGAGGTAAGACTCCGAGATCAGCTGCAGGCCCATGGCGATCAGCGAGTCGTGGATCTTGCGCTGGCGCTCGAGCTCCGTCTCGTCCTTGTACTCCTCCGGCAGCGTGTACTCCATCTGCTTGAACCGGTAGTCGTGCAGCCGGGCGGCGTACACGTGACAACCCGTGAGCCGCGCGCCGAATGCACGGCCCAGCTCGACGGCCAGGTCGATGGCCCGGTTCGAGTAGTCCGAGTTGTCGACCGGAACATAGATGTGCTTGTACATGCGCCTCTCCTATTTGAGCTCGAAGTCGACCGTCGCCATCGCCTTCGGCGCGATCGTGACGTCGCGGGTGATGGTGCGGGGCTCGTCGTACAGCGCGCGCACGTCCTTGTCGAGGCCGCGGGGCCGGTAGCCCTCGTGCCAGAGCGTGACCTTGTAGCTGCCGGGCGGGATGCCCTCGATGCGGAAGGCGCCGTGGTCGTCGCTGACGGCGAAGTAGGGGCTGTCGTGCACGACGATCCAGCCGAACATGTGTGTGTGGGCGTCGCACACGACGCGCACGACGCCGGGCTTGCTCAGCCGGCGGGTGATGTCGATCATCTGATCGCGGTTCGGCAGCGCCAGGTTGAACACGGTCGTGCGGGCCAGGAAGCCGTGCGTGTTGTGCAGGATGCCGTCGGAGTTCTTCACCCGGGCCCGCTCGCCCGTCGTCGTCGCGCTGACGTGGGAGACGAACAGGCACTTGTGGTTGTCGAGCAGGACCTCCCCGGCCGGCGCCTTGCCGCGGGGGACGCCCTCGACGAGGATGACGCTGCCGCGCACGCCGCGGTCGGGCCCGACGATGAGCGCCTCCGAGGCCTTGTCCTCGCCGCACACGTCGCGGTTCTTGTTCACCGGCAGCGGGTCGAGCTTCGGCGGTGGCCCGGCGAACCGCACCACGCCGGCCAGGGTGCCGCCGTCGGGCACGGTGACGACCTCGTAGGCCGGCGCCGGCGCCGCCAGCGCCAAGGCGAGCACAACCATCGCCACGATTCTCAGCACGCCGACTCCTTGCTCAGGTCGCGGACCCTAGGGGTCCGGGTTCAGCGCGTACTCGAGGCCCAGCCAGAGCGCCCGGCTGTAACGGAAGAACCACAGCGGGAACGCGATCACGAAGGGCACCCACAGCGCGAGCTGCCCGGTCTCGACGCCGGCCAGCGCCCACAGCAGGAAGTAGCCGGTCACCGCGATGGTCACCGTGACGCCGTAGTTCACGTAGATGGCGCCGATCCAGTAGCCGGGGGCCCGCTCGAAGCGCAGCGAGCAGACCGCGCAGACGACGTTCATCGTGAACCAGCCGCGGAAGAGCGGGGCCCGGCCGCAGCGCGGACAGCGCAGCCGCAGCGTCCGCCCCTCGGCGCGTGCCACCCGCGCCAGCGGCCCGTCCTCCGCCATGCCCCACGCGCTCCCCCACCCGCGGGGCCGCGCTCAGTGCTTGGCCGGCTCTTCGGGGGCCGGCTTGACGTCTGCAGTCTTGTGGTGGACGAACGAGGCGTCGGGAAGGATGACGAACACCAGCAGCGTGGCGATCGCCAGCGGGGTGAGCGCGATCAGCCCCAGCGTACGCGTCTCGAACTTCAGGTGCATGAAGTACATGGCGACCAGCGCCGCCTTGACCAGCGCGAAGGCGCACAGGAACACGCCGACGGCGAACTTGCTGATCCCGATGTAGTGCGGCAGGAACACGACGGCGATCTCGCCGACCGTCAGCACCGCCAGCAGGTAGAAGATCGCCATGTAGTTGGGATGCTTGTGCTCGGCTGCCATCGATGCCGCCTCCTACAGGAGGTACATGAAGGTGAACACCATGATCCAGACGAGGTCGACGAAGTGCCAGTACAGCCCGGCGATCTCGATCATGTTGTAGCTGGCCGCCGGGTCCGGCCGGCGCGACACGACGCCGATCATCGCCAGCAGGTAGATCACGCCCGCCGTCACGTGGAGGCCGTGGAAGCCGGTGACGATGAAGAACGAGGTGCCGAACAGCGCGGCGCCCCAGGGGTTGCCGTTGATGTGCAGGCCCCGCTCGATCAGGTGCGTCCACTCATAGGCCTGGCAGCCGACGAAGAGGGCCCCGCCCAGCGCGGTGAAGAACAGGAACATCTTGGCCCTGGCCCGGTCGCCGCGACCCAGCCACTCGAGCGCCTTCACCATCGTGACGCTCGAGCAGATCAGCAGGAACGTCATGGCGGCGGTGAGGTTGATGCCGAGCACGGCGTAGGGGTTCGGCCAGTCGGCGCTGGTCGCCCGCATGCCGCCGTAGGACGCCAGGAGCGTGCCGAAGCCGACGGCGTCGCCGGCCAGGAAGATCCACATCCCGAGCTTGCCCCAGCTCTCCGGCGTGAGCGGGGTCTCGGCGCGCTCCACCGCTGCGTGCGTGGTTGCAGCACTCATGAAACCTCCTCGTTGATCGGCGTCGCCATCGGCGTCGCGCGGCCCCACCGCAGCCGATACCCCGCGCCCCGGGCGAGCACGGCGCCGAGCGCGATGGCGACCAGGAAGGGAGCCGCGATGAGCGCACCGTACGCCCGGTTGAAGGCGTGCGTCATATCAGGTAGACCGTCACGTAGAGCACGGGCCACAGGGCCACGACGAAATGCCAGTAGATCGCGCAGGCGCGCAGCCCGGCGGCGTGCCCGTCGAGGAAGCGCCCGCGGGCGACCAGCGTCAGGGTGATGCCCAGCCAGAGCAGCGCGCCCAGCACGTGGGCGGCGTGCGTGCCGATCAGCGTGTAGAAGGTGCCGCCGTAGGCGCCCGACGAGGTGGTGAGGCCGTATTCGATCAGCCGCGTCCACTCGTAGCCCTGCACGACGAGGAACAGGGCGCCGAGCGCGGCCGTGAGGGCCAGCCGGCGGAGCGCCCGTGAGCGCTCGCCGCGCCCCGCGGCGCGCGTCGCACCGAGCATGGCGACGCTCGAGCCGAGCAGGACCAGCGTGTTGAGCCCGGTCACGAACACGGGCAGCCGCGGCTGCAGCGGCGGCGGCCACAGCGGCGCCGCCAGGCGCAGGACGAAGAAGCCGGAGACGAGGGCGGCGAAGAACATGACCTCGCCCGCGATCAGGAACATCATCGCCAGCCGCACGTTGTCGAGCGGGCGGCCCGACGAGCCGTCGCGGTCGTCGTCGCCGCCGCCGGTGGGCGGCGTCGGCGGCGGGACGCGCCCGTTGGTGCGCCGCCGGACCGGCGGGCGTTCGGGCGGCGACTCGACGGCGAGCGGGCTCACCAGCGAATCCCCACCATGAACGAGGCGACGATGAGCACGGCGACGATCCCGAGGAGGACGCGGCGCACGAGCCGGTTGCGCTGACCGAGATCGCCGGGGTCGATCATGACCTCGCTCATGCCTTGTCGAAGGCCAGCAGCGCCAGCAGCGCCGGCAGGTAGAGCAGCGAGGCCAGCAGTACGCGTCGCGCGCGCGACGCCGACGGCGACAGCGCCTGCTGGGCGCCGAGCACGACGAACGCGGCGCCGAGGACGAGGGCGCCGGCGAAGTAGACGCTGCCGGCCAGGCCGATCAGCGTCGGCAACAGGCTCACGGCCAGCAGCCCCAGGCAGCCGCTGAGGATCTGTCGCTCGGTGGCCCGCCCCTGGGCGTCGATCACCGGCAGGAGCCGCACGCCGGCCCGGGCATAGTCGTCACGGTAGAGCCGCGCGATGGCCAGCGTGTGGGGCAGCTGCCAGAGGAACAGGATCCCGAACAGCACCCAGGCGCCCACGGCGACGTCGTCGCGCGCGGCGGCCCAGCCGGCCACCGGCGGCAGTGCGCCCGGCACCGCGCCGACCAGCGTGCAGAACGGCGTCCGCACCTTCAGCGGCGTGTAGGCAAAGACGTAGAGCACGAACGTGGCCGCCACCACCAGCGCGGCCAGCCAGCCGACACCGAGGGCCAGCACGCCGAGCCCCACCGCCGTGAGCCCTCCGCCGAACAGCAGCGCCTCCAGCGGCGCCAGCCGTCCCTCGGGCAGCGGGCGCGTGCGCGTGCGCTCCATGAGAGCGTCGACGTCGCGCTCCCAGTACTGGTTCAGCGCGAGCGTGCCGCCGGCCGCCAGCATCGTGCCGAGCAGGAGCGACGCCAGGCGCCCGTAGTCGGGCGCGCCGGCCAGACCGACGTAGTAGCCGACCACCGTCGTCACGAGCACCATCAGGACGACGCGCGGCTTCGTCAGCGACAGCAGGTCGCCGGCCACGCGTCCGCGCTCGCGCGCGAGCGCCGCCACGACGATCTCGCCCCGCGGCGTCACCGGACGACCGCCCGCCCGGCGCTTGTCACCGGACCGCCTCGAGCGCGGCGCGCACGTCGAGCGCCGCCGCCGGCCGCGGGGAGGCCAGCACGCGCACGGCCAGCACCACGGCGGCCGCGAGGACGAGGCCGGCGGCCAGGCGATGCGCGACGGGCGCCGCCAGCATGGTGAGCTGCCCGCCGGGGATCCAGATCGCCGAGAAGCGCACCAGGTAGCTGCCGACGCCGAGCAGCAGCTGCAGCCCTAGCAGAATCAGCAGCGCACGGGCGGCCGGCGCGGCCACCGGGTCGCCGCCATGCCGCAGGCGCGCGGTGACGATCGGCACCAGGGCGAAGACGGCCAGGGCGCCGGCCAGGTGAAGGCCGAGGTGACCGGCGTGAGTGAGGAGCGCGCCGAAGACGATTTGCAGATATACCGTCGCCGCGGCGATCAACGTCAGCCGGCGCGTGGTCGCGTCCACCGTGAGCGCCGGCGCGGCCATCCGGGGCGAGGTGAGCAGCGCGATCGAGACGGTCAGCGCGAAGAACGCCTGCGCCAGCGGACCATGGATCATGGCGAGCGTCTCGGTCTGCAGCACCACCCGCAGGCCTCCGACCACGCCCTGGAGGACGACGAGGAGCCCGGCGGCGACGGCGAGCGCGCGCCAGCGGCCGCCGCGCCGCCAGAGCGCCGCCGCCAGCCCCAGCGTCAGTACGCCCACCAGGGCGCCGAGTAGGCGGTGGCTGTGCTCGTAGAACACGCCGCCCACCATCCGCGAGGGAGGGAACAGGAACATGTTGTGGCCGAACGTCGTCGGCCAGTCGGGCACCGCCAGGGCGGCGCCCGTGTTCGTCACGAGACCGCCGAAGACGATGAGCACGCCGGTCGCGGCGGCCGTCAGCACGGCCAGGCGATGCGCCAGCCTCACCCCGGACGTCTCCTCAGTGAGCCCGCGCGCCCACCCGCGCCGGCGGCTGGTTCTGCGGCAGGAAGTCCTCGGCCGCCTCGGGGTCGCTGTACTCGTACGGCCCGCGGTAGACGGTGGGCACGGTCGCGCCCCAGTTGAGGTGCGGCGGCGGCGAGGGGGCCGTCCATTCGAGGGTCGTGGAGTTCCACGGGTTCATCGGCGCCTTGCGGCCGGCGAACAGCGACCAGAAGAAGTTGATCACGAACAGCAGCTGGACGGCGCCCAGGCACAGCGCGCCGTAGGTCATGAACACGTTCCAGTGCTGCTGGTGCTGGAGGAACTCGTACTGCATCGGGTTGTAGATCCGCCGCATCTGGCCGCCGACGCCGATGATGTGCATCGGGAAGAACACCCAGTTGAAGAAGATCAGGGTGCCCCAGAAGTGCAGGTGGCCGAGGAGCGGATTCAGCATCCGCCCGAACATCTTCGGGAACCAGAAGTAGATCGCCGCGAAGGCGCCGAAGATCGAGCCGCCGAACACGACGTAGTGGATGTGGGCCACGATGAAGTAGGTGTCCTGGATGTAGATGTCGACGGGGGTGCTGGCCATGAAGATGCCGCTGAGCCCGCCGATCACGAACATCGACACGAAGCCGAGCGCGAACAGCATCGGCACCTTGAACTGGATGCGGCCGCCCCACAGCGTGCCCAGCCAGTTGAAGGTCTTGATGGCCGAGGGCACCGCGATGATCATCGTGCTCACCGTGAACGCCATGCCGAGCCGGGGGTTCATCCCGCTCACGAACATGTGGTGGCCGTAGACGATCCACGACAGGAACGCGATGCCGATCATCGAGAACGCCATGGCGTGGTAGCCGAAGATCGGCTTGCGGGAGAACACCGGCAGGATCTCCGAGGCGATGCCCATGGCCGGCAGGATGAGGATGTAGACCTCCGGATGCCCGAAGTACCAGAAGAGGTGCTGCCACAGCAGCGGCTCGCCGCCGCCCGACGGCTTGAACCACGAGGTGCCGAGCGTGCGATCGAACAGCAGCATGGCCACGCCGGAGGTCAGCACCGGCAGCGCCAGCAGCAGGAGGATGGCCGTGATGAACAGCGACCACACGACGAGCGGCATGCGGAACAGGCGCATGCCGGGCGCCCGCATGTTGATGATCGTGGTGATGTAGTTGATCGAGCCCATCATGGAGCCGATGCCCATGATGAACAGGCTGATGCACCAGATGTTCTGGCCCCAGTTGACGCCGGTGTACTCGGGCACCGCCGACAGCGGCGCGTAGGACGTCCAGCCAGCGGCGGCGTGGCCGCCGTCCACGAAGAAGCCCGACAGCATGATGACGCCGGCCGTGCCGGTCACCCAGAACGACAGCATGTTCAGGAACGGGAAGGCCATGTCGCGGGCGCCGATCATGAGCGGGATGCAGAAGTTGCCGAAGGCGCCGGCCAGGATGGGCATGATCACGAAGAAGATCATGATCGTGGCGTGCATGGTGAACGCCATGTTGTACTGCGGCGGCTGGATGATCCCGGGCGGCGAGGTCTCGGTGAAGATGTGGGCCATGCCGGGGATCGGCGTCTCCGGCCACGCCAGCTGCCAGCGCACGATCAGCGCCAGCAGGCCCCCCACGATCATCATCAGCAGCCCCAGGAACAGGAACTGGCGGGCGATCATCTTGTGATCGGTCGAGAAGACGTACGTCCGGACGAAGCCCTGCTCGTGATGCTCGTGCGCAACGTGCGCATGAGCCGTCGCGGTGGTGGCGCTCATCGCTTGGCCTTTCCTCCCGTCTTGGCGGCGGAGGCCGCCGGCTTGGTCTCGTCCGCCTGCTTCTGCTCGCTGCCGGCCGCCTGGGCCGTCAGGTTCTCCGCCGCCCACTTCGCGTACTCGTCGGGCGTGTGCACGTAGATCCAGCCGCGCATGCCGGAGTGGCCGAAGCCGCACAGCTCGGCGCACGGCAGCTCGTACTTGCCGGTCTTGGTCGCCTCGAACCACTGCACGATCTCGCGGCCGGGCACCGCGTCCTGCTTCATGCGGAACTGCGGCACGAAGAAGCTGTGGATGACGTCCTGGGACCTGAGGTGCACGTGGACGACCTTGTTGACCGGCACGTGCATCTCGTCGAGCAGCGTCTTGTCGTCGTCGGTCCCGAACTTGCCGTCGGGGCCGGCGTAGGTCACCTGCCAGTTGAACTGCTTGGCGGTGACCTGCACGGCGAAGTCGCTGGGCGGCGGCGCCTGCATCTTGATCTTCGACCACGCCGGCACGCTGAGGAACGTCAGGATGACCAGGATCAGCGCCGGCACGACGGTCCACACGATCTCCAGCGTGGTGTTGCCGTGGGTGTAGCGGGCCCGGCGGCCGGGGCGGTCCCTGTACATCACCAGGAAGATCAGCATGGCGCCGAACACCAGGATCGCCGTGACCCCGGTGATGGCATAGATCAGGTGGAACAACCAGTCGATGTCCCGCCCGTAGGTCGAGACGTTTTCAGGCAGCCACCAGTCAAGCATGCGCGTTCCCCTGTGTCCGGCCGCCGGCCCGGCTCACTTGCCCTTCAACTCGAAGCTGACCTTGGTCACCTGCCCGGCCTTGACCTCGACGTCCTTCTCCTGCTTGCCGAGCGTCTCGTGCCAGACCTCGACCTTGTGCTTGCCGGCCGGCACGTTCTCGATCTTGGCCACGCCGTTGTTGTCGGTGGCGGCCCCCAGGCCGGGCAGCACCGCCACCCAGCCGAGCATCCAGCTGTGCACGTCGCAGGTGACCTTCACGAACTCCGGCTTCTCGAGCTTCTCCGTCATCACCTTCTTGAACTTCGGCTGCGCCTTGTTGATGGACGGGTTGGCCGTCGAATAGGTGTGGATGTTGTGCAGGATCTCGTCGGAGTTCTTCACCTCGAGCTCGCCCGGCTGCATCACGACCACGTGGGGAACGAACTTGCAACCGTGCTGGTCGATCACGCCCTTGGCCTTGGTGGCCCCCTTGGCGTCGGGAACCGAGACCACCGCGTTGGCGAGGCCCTTGTTGGCCCCGACCACCACGTGCTCGATCGTCGTCTCGGTGCCGCACTTCTCGGTGTCCTTGTTGACCTTGAGCTTCTCGACCTTGGGCGCGCCGTTGTACTTCACGTCGGCCTCGATGGTGCCGCCGCCCTGCGCGGCCACCGAGGCCGCCCACCACATCGCCGCGCCGATGACGAGCGCGGCCACGCCGCCTGCCGTCGCTACCTTCCGCATGACCGGTACCCCTCCTGCTGTGCGTGAGTTGAGCATGTGATCGACCATCGGTGACCTCATCGGGCGCGATTCGCCGCGCGCACGACGAGGACCATGGCTGCCAGTGTGAGGATTGCCACGACGGGAGGAATGACGAAACGTCGGCTCGACTGCGGTTCCTCCAGCCGCAGATAGTACCATGACGTCAGCGACATCCTGGTGCCGGTCTCCCCGGCGCCGCCGTCCCAGGCCTGGATCGCCACCGGCGTGAACACGACCGGCCGGAACGTCGGCCGCGCCTCGCCGCTGGCGGTCAGCGGGCGGCGCATCACCAGCCGGTACTGGCCGTGGTCGTACACCGCCTTGCCGCCCGCCTCGCCGCCGGCGATCGGCGCGATCTTCGTCGGCCCGTTGGCGGTCGCCTCGCCGACGCCTTTGCCCTGCTCCCAGCGCAGCAGGTACACGGCTTCGTTGGCGTCGCCCATCAGGAAGTAGGGCCGCTCGGTGGACGCGGTGATCTGCGGCGGGAACTGGAGCGAGATCGCGTCGGGGAACGTCTGCTTGCCGTCGCCCTTCGACTCGCTGGGGTCGTCCCACGTCAGGTGGAACACGACGTCCCGGTCGTTGTAGGCGGCTCGCACGGCAACGAGATCCACCGACGGATTGAAGTTGCGCGGATCCTGGATGACCTGGCCCATCAGCGGGATGGTGCTCGGGGTCAGCTTCTTCCAGAACTCGGCGTTGGGATCGTCGGGGATGTCGCCGCGGGCGGCGGTGACCGTGATCAGGGTGGCGTAGCTCGGGCGCTCGGGGCCCAGCGAGGCGATGTAGTTCGAGAGGTGCCAGATGTCCTCGGGCTTCTCGACGCTGTCGATGAAGGTCGGCATCGGCGTGCCGAGGACGCCGGCGGCCAGCCGGGTGGCGATCTCGGTCCGTCCCGGTCCGCCCCGGAAGGTCCAGCGCTTGGTGAGGTTCGCCGGCGCGATCGGATGGCCCCACTCGTCCTTGAGCTCCGGCCGCGACGGCCCGTCGGCGCGCCCGTCGGTGCCGTGGCACTTGTGGCACTCGATCGCCTCGAACATCTCCTTGCCGCGCTTGATCGACGCCTCCGAGGAGGCGACCTCCTTCGGCAGCTCGAGCTTCTTGGGCGCCTCCTTGAACGCCTCCGGCGCCAGGGTCTTCAGATACCCCACGAGATTCCAGCGCTCCTTGTCCGGGAGAACTGCCCACGACGGCATCGAGGTCCCGGGCATGCCATCCGTGATGATCCTGAACAGGTCCTGGTCCGACGGCGCCTTGCTCGCAACCCCCGCGTGAAATCCCGCGGCGCCGGCACCAGCAACTCCGCCGCCGCCCCCTTCCCGTCCCCCTTCTGACCATGACACCCCGCACACTTCCGCTCGTACACCACCTTCCCCGCATTCGCATCCCCCGCCTGCGCGCCCGCATCGCGCACGTCCGCGGCGAGCGCCAGCGACCCCGCAACACTCGCGCAGAAAATCAGCTGTGCCAGCCCGGGTCGAGGTAGGGCGCCGAGAATGGTCCAGATGCTAGGCGCCGACGAGCGACGACTGAGGCGTGGCCCGGCCACGCCGCAGGGAGGAGCGAGAAGGCAACGACGCAGATGGGCCATCATCGGCGCCCGCCTAGTGGGAGGCATGCTCTCCCGCTTCCCAACGGCGCGGCTGCTGGCCGGTGAAATCGTAGAGGAACATGATCACCTGCCATATCTGCTCCTCGGTCAACCGGTCCTCCCAGGACGGCATCACGGAGTTCCACGGCGTCGACTCCTTCGGCAGCCCC
>Ga0209474_10001444_pt1 | contig 23162 bp, 23 predicted proteins | sample GraSoiAngelo_145_FD_185902 | JGI IMG/M metagenome (GOLD analysis project Ga0209474, IMG submission 185902) | Grasslands soil microbial communities from the Angelo Coastal Reserve, California, USA - 14_1009_05_20cm (SPAdes) (version 2) | ecosystem: Environmental > Terrestrial > Soil > Grasslands...
CGGTAGGTTGTCTATGAAGATATCGGACTGTCCGGCCTTCGGACTCCTGAGCCAGTACCGCCAAATGCGATAGGCACCCGTGTCGTTAACCAGAACGAAAGATTGATCGGGACTCACTGCCACTCCGTTCGCAAAATACAAATCCTTCATCAGCACGCGCGTCTGCTTTGTGGTTGGATCGTACGCCAGGAAACGGCCGTTGGGTTGATGCTCGAGCAGGTCCGCTTTCAACTGTGTCAAAGGGAACTTTGAAGAAGCATCGGTGAAATAGATCGTCCCGTCGGCCGCCACATCGAGATCATTTGTGCATTTGAAAGGCACACCGCCCGCTTCCGTGCTCAAAACAGTAGCCTTCTGGTCGGGCGAGATAGACATCAATCCGATCATGGCATCAGCAACAATCAGATTGCCTTCGTGATCGAAGATAAGACCGAGCGGCCGTCCTTTGGTCTGCGCGAAGACTTCTGGATTCGTACCGTCCGGTTGCAGGCGATAGATGATCCCGTCGTCAGTTCCGCAATAGATTCTGTCCTGATTATCGAAAGCCACGTCTTCCGGAGCGAAGCTGTTCACTGGCAAACGCTGAATCTTTGCGAGTTCAGAATTTTGCGCATACGGGCCGGCGAGGTCCGGCGCAGCAGGTGGTGTCCACGCGCTGGGATTGATCGGAACCGGCCACGCCATAAGATAAGCGACGACGAGAACGATGAAGACGAGAAGTACGCGGAGGATAATTCGTTTCATTGAGACGATACGGTAAGTTGAAAGTTGGACTAATCGGTCATTAGATTAGCAGGCTACGCTCTAACCCGCTTGCTACCGCAAGCGGTTCTGTACCTAGCGCTCACCGCGCGCGAGCTCGACCTGGCTCTCTAACTCAACCACGAGCTTGCGCGTTCCCGGCTGTCCCAGAGGCTCGAGCCAGCGGAGCGCTTCATCCAAAACTCGTCGCTGATGCTGGGGCCAATTTGGTTTTCCGGCCACGCTACCGAGCTGCCCATCGTAGTAACCGGCGCGCGGCGGACGCACGCGCTCGATCACCGCTCGATCAACTGCCACGACGATTGTCGGAATCCCAGCTTGCTCGATCGCGCGCGCGGCCAATCCTACCGACTGATGGCACAGCGAAGATGCGGGAATTAGCAGGGCTGCCTGGACGTCGTAATAATGCAAACGCGCGATCAAGTTAGTCACGCTCTGTTCGACGAAAGACGCGGCGTCGGGAATGAATCCGCAAAAACTCCATAGGACCGGGTTAAGTTGGCCGATGACGCGATTCGCTTCCATCTCGCGGAGACGGTCCAGCGGAAGCTGTACATTCATGTCCTGTTGCACCGCCGCCGGATCGTAACCACGCGCGGCGAATTGCAGATCGCTCGCCTGAATGTCGGTGGGAATTTCGCGAATGCTGAGATCGCCGCCGGCCAGCGTCGTGTCGAATGCTTCTGTTCCATCGAGGTAAGCGCCGGCGGAACTGATTAACCCGAGGTTCAGCATCGGCAGTGCGCGGCGCAGCGACGTGAAAGGCGCCGTCGCGTTTTCTACGAACGGATAGCCTGAAAAATCGTCGGCTTTGCGCTGCTTCGATTTCCAGGAGTCGTACCGGCCTCGCCAACGCTCAAGGTGTTCGATAATTTCCACGATTAAGAATTCCTCTTGTTGGTGAGCTGATCAACCGAGCCCTTTCAGGGATTCACTCGATGCCGTCGCATCCACCACCCCATGCGGGCTGCCCGCCTGGGGACCCCGGCCCGCTCCGGGTTCTGACACTGATGAATTCGTTTTGGTCGCGCGCATTGACGAACTAGTTGTTATGAAGAACGCGATCAGCCCGGCCAGCATCGCCACCATCATCACGGTAGTCGAATAGCGATGCAGTGAATTAAATTCGATTCGGCGCGGATCGGTAAACGGAACCTGATCGATTGTTCCGTTCATCGCGGCGCGTAAGGCGACCATCCGCGCGGTAATGATCCATTGGCTGACGCCCGTCATGATAGCCATTATGGCGAGCGAAAGCACTTCAATCGTCCGCGCAACGAGTCTCTGGTTTCGATTCACAAAGAAAGCGGTAACGAGCGCGAAGAGCGCGATTTCAAAGCCACCTTTATTCAAAAACGACAAGAGTCGCGTCACCACCGAACCCGCCAGCTCGTTCGCATTCACGAGTCCCGCACTACGCAGAACACCGAACAGCGCCGGCGCGACGGCTGCGCCAAAGAAAATCGCCGCGCCCAGCCACATTCCCAGCAGCAGCACCCGTAGTTGTCGAATGAAAGTCGTGAACATTTATTTCGCGAGCGGCTGAAGACAAATCACCGGCGGATCGAACTCTGGCTGCTCGATCTCGCGCGGGTCTGCGACACTCAAAAGCCAGGACAGCGCTCGATCGAGCTGCTGTTGATATTCAACCAAATCGAGCGACATATAGACCGATGTATTCAACCGATCGAATTTCTCCTTGGCCATCAGGTACATGCGGCGCGCCGCGCCGGGGCGGCCAATCTGCAAATGATGAAACGCGACTGCTGATTGAATCATCGCCTGGAGAAAAAGCTTTTCCTCCGGCCCGACGGGCCCCATCCATCTCTCTTCCCACGTATCGTGCGCGGCGTGATACTCGCCGGCGTTGTATAGATCAATGCCGGCAATGTACTCGATCGGATAAGCAAGAAGGTGCTCTTCAGTGTAATGCTGCAACGCAGCCGTTATTGTATCTCACGAATTCGCCACGCACAGCATCCGAAAGCGCGGACAAGAATGTGAAGACTCACGCACATCTCTGAAAACTCGTTTCGCTACTTTCGCTGAATGCGAGCAGGGGAGACGCCTTATGCCGTAAAACGCGCGGCAACGGGCTTGGGGTTATTCGCGACGAAGCCAATCCCGAAAGGAACGAAAATCATCGAGTATTTCGGGCCGCGCATCTCGAACGAAGAAGTAGAGAAGATTAGTGGTAAGTATTTCTTCGGCGTGAACAAGCAGTGGTCGATCGATGGTAGCGGCCGCGAGAATATTGCGCGTTACGCCAATCACTCATGCGAACCTAATGCGGAAGCAATCATCACGCGCGGACACATTTGGATCTGGTCAAAGAGGAACATCAAAGCGGGCGAGGAAATCACCTACCACTATGGCAAAGAGTACTTTGAAGGAATCATCAAGGACATCGGCTGTAAGTGTCCGAAGTGCCAGCCGCGATCTCATAAGAATTTGTCGCAGCGAGCTGCAAAAAAGAAGCGCACCGCCAAACAGGAGTCTCGAGCACAGACTCAAGCTACCGCCTAAAAGATAAATTCGAAATGATCGGCAGTGGAGAAAGTTATTTAGCCTTGGGGTAGTAACCTTCACGCGCGCGTACGCGCAGCTCGGGATGACTGGGAGCAGTAACGTTAATGCGCCGGAATTCTATGCCTGTTTTGTTGTCAGAGTAGTACTGAAGCAGATACTGGCTGCGAATCTCAGAGGCGATTCGTTGAAAGATCTGCGGCAGGTCCGATTCGCTTGCGGGCACGAACGCAGCGCCGCCGGTGGCCGCCGCGAATTTTTCCATGCCGGTTTCACCTCGCGCCACGCGCACATTCAAATGCATCGTGCGCCCACTTGGGTTAATTGAATAGAAAGTCACTTCGCCACGCTGTATCTCTCGCAGCACATCGTTCTGGGCGCGCTCGATGAATCGCACTTGGTTTTCCATTTGCGAAAATCGCGAATCGCCCTTGGTATACAAATTGTTAATTCGGGCGGTATCGTCGCCGTCGGAAAGCACGACGACTACTCGGCGGCGGCCCTGCGATGAATTCGCATCGAGATACTTCTCAGCCGCCAATACAGAGTCGAAGAATGCAGTGAAGCCTTTCGCCGCGGCGAGCGTCATCACCTGTCGCGCGGCCACGTCGGAATTTGCCAAGCCCTGTATTTGTCGCGGCGCCTCGTCGATTGCAAAAACGGTGGCGCGATCGCCCGGCTTCATAACCTGTTTGAGAAAATCTGCCGCGGCCTTTTGTTCAAATCCGAATCTCGCTTCCACGCTGGCAGAGACATCGATCAGCAAAGCGATATCCAGAGGCACCTGCTCAGGATTGCCCATCTGCGCGATCTGTTGCTGCCGGCCATCCTCTTGAATTCGAAAGTCACTCTGCTGTAAGCCCAGTACCGGCTGTCCCTGCACGTCGGTGACTGAAACAGGCACGACGATCAGATTCGAGCTAATGCGAACGACTTCGTATTCGATTGGTTCGGGCGTCGGAGTCGGTTTCGGCTTGAGTCGCGGAACGGGCGGCGGCGGCGGAAGCTGCTTGATCTTTTGCGCGGATCCATTTGGCGTGATGACAAAACCGATCGCGCAGAAAAAGAAAGCCAGCGCTGCAGTAAACAGCGCCGGCCTCGATCGCTTATTGTTCTGCAAATGCATCAACCAACTCCTCATGCCGCCAGTGCCGACGCGTCGGCATTGCTGGCCAAGCCAATTATTTGACGCCGACTGACGGCATGATCGTTGGCGATGTTCTCTGCAACTTTTGAGTTGCATCTGGCAAGCTTACAGCTTGCGTTACTACTGTGGATTCACGGTCATCGTTGGCGTTGGCGAAGTAATTCCCTTGCTGACCAGCACCTTAACTTCGACGCGACGATTCTGTGTACGTCCTTCGCGGGTCTTGTTGTCCGCCACCGGATTCGTTTCGCCGAAACCATACGGCGTCACGATGCGACGCAGCGGAATCTGATGATTCTCTACCAGGTAGCGAATGACTGCATCAGCGCGACGCTGGCTGAGCCTCCGGTTCATTTCCGTACCTCCGGTTGAATCGGCAAAGCCGGTAACCTCGAGCACATAACCTTTCGCGTTCAGCGCCTTAGTCGCGATTTCGTCGAGCTTGGTCTTCGCATCCGGATTCAGCACCGAACTGCCAACGCGGAAATTCACGGAGGCGGTTTCCTGCGGCGTGTAGTCATCCAGCGCGGAAATGCGATCGTTAGTTGCAGTCACGCCAGCCACCGCTGCGTCCGCCGTGGCCTGCGCCGCTTTGGCGCCGCCGCGAGCTGCGTTCGAAACTGCTGCCAATTCATCGAGTTGACCCGAAAGCTTTTGAGCATTCTGCTCAACTTCGGTCAAACGTCCTTCTGAAGCCGAAGCCCGCTCTTCCAGCGGCGTGGCTCGTGATTCAACGGCCCGAGCAGTGCGCAGATCGGTTTCGTTGAAACGAATCCTCTCGGCGTTCAACTCGCCATTCGATCCTCCGCGTCCGTCAACTTCCAAATTCAGGCCGCGCAGAATGTTGGTCTGTCCGTAGTTTGTGCCGCTGCGCAAAAAACCGCCGCTGCTCTTGACCGAGGTCCGGTCACTCAAGCGCACGACGGTATCGACTCCGTTGATGTCGCGCACCGTGAAGGTGTCGGCATCGCGCCGCGTGACCACGCCCTTGACCTTCATCTTCTCGCCGCTCGAGACAGAGCGGGCTCTTGACGCATCAGTCGGCTTGGTCTGCGTCGAGTCTTGTCCGAAAGCTAATGGGGAAAGAGCCAGCGCTAACCCGAACGCAAGCGCGATCGATCTAAGTTTGATACTCATGTTGGTTAGACTCCTTATTTCAAGAATGCAGACGCGCAGCCCGCCGCGTCCGGGTAAATTGGCGAGTTCGACGACGAACTCCTGCTTCACGTTGTCTGCCAGCTTAATGCAGATCATCTGGAACGTCGGGTTAATGAGCTATGAAGGCTGGTGCTCATCAACTTGAACTCACGAATAGTATGAAACTGGGGGAGCCTGTCAAGAAAGAAATTCTCAAAAACGCTGTTTGAGAAAACTTAGTAGGGATTCATTAGTTGTTCGTTAGCGGATCGCAAGAAATCACCGCGTGATGCTTCGACTCGATTGGACGTAAGGATTTGGTCGCGACAAACAAAAAGGGCGCACGAGTGCGCCCTCTAAATGAATTGAGAAGTAGACTCTAAATCGCGAACTTTGCGCTCTCTAAATGTTCCTTGAGGTAAGCGAGAAACTTCTCGGCATCTGCGCCGTCGATGATGCGATGATCGAAACTCAAAGCGAAGTAAGCCAGGTGGCGGATCGCAATGTAGTCTTCGCCATCTGGAGTCGTAAGAACTTTCGCGCGCTTTTCGATCTTGCCGACGCCGAGGATCGCTACCTGCGGTTGATTGATAATCGGCGTGCCGAACAAACCGCCAAACACACCGGGATTCGTGATCGTAAACGTGCCGCCGGCGACTTCGTCAGGCTTGAGTTGTTTGGTGCGCGCTCGATCGGCGAGATCGTTGGCCGCGCGAGCCAGGCCTGAGATCGAAAGGTCATCCGCGCGCTTAATCACCGGGACAATCAATCCCCAATCAAGAGCGACCGCCATCCCGAGATTGATATCGCGCTTGTAGATGATCTGATCGCCGCTGACCTGTGAATTGAAGATCGGGAATTTGCGAATCGCATCGGTGACTGCTTTGAAGATGAACGGCATGAACGTGAGCTTCGTGCCGGTACGCTCCTGAAAAGCCTTGCGATTTTCATCGCGAAGCTTCGCGACCCGCGACATGTCGATCTCGTAAACCGTCGTCACGTGCGCAGACGTGCGGCGTGAAGCAATCATGTGGTCCGCGATCTTCTTGCGCATGACGCTCATCTGCTCGACGCGATCGCCTTCGATTGGTTTCAAGACGGTAGTCTGTTGCGTTCCGGGTGCGCCGATTGATGGTTGAGAAGCAACTTGCGGTGCTGCGCTGGGCTGTGTAGCCATGCGCTGCGGCGCTGGTGCTCCGGATTCGATGAAACTCAGGATGTCGTTCTTGGTAACGCGACCAGACATGCCGGTGCCTTCGAGTTGACCAATGTCGATGCCGTGCTCTTCGGCAATCTTGCGCACTAGCGGACTGGATTTGGTGCGGCGGAGATCTTCTGCGCTGCCACTCGTACCATCTCCACGCGGTTGAGCTGATGGCGCGGGTGCGGCTGCGTCACGGCGATGAAGAGGCTTCACTTCTGTTTTATGAGCAGCAGGTGGAGGTTTAATCTCGACCGGCGCCGGCCTTGGCGGTTCAACTGATTGAGGTTGCGGCTGGGCTTCAGCCTTCGGGGCTTGAGTCGCGGCGGGCGCGGGCGTTTCCTGTTCCTTCGCTTGCGTTGTCTCGACTGGCGCGGCTGGTTCTTCAGCGACCGGCGGCGCAGCGGATGCCGGCTTCGCACCATCACCATCAAGCACCGCCACCACCGTGTTCACTTCGACCGTCTCGCCTTCTTTATATTTGATTTCGGTGAGTGTTCCCGCCGCAGGCGAGGGAATCTCGGCGTCAACTTTGTCGGTTGAAATTTCAAAGAGAGGTTCGTCGCGCTCGACTTTATCGCCGACTTTCTTCAGCCATTTTGTGATTGTGCCTTCCGCGATGGACTCACCCATCTGCGGCATTACTACTTCAGTAGCCATGATGACTCCCAATTTGCGATTTGCAATTTCTAGTTTTCAATTTGCAATTCCGAACACCGCTATTCCGCAGTGGTTGGATCAATCACGGTCTTAACCTCTGAGATTTTATTCGCGGGAAAGCCGCCCTGCTGCGCGTGCGCGCGAATCATGTCTTCGCTCGGCGCGATGTAAACGCAATAGACTTTGTCGTCAGTGACGTAGCTCTGCACCCACTGAATCTGCGGCCCAAGGTTCTGCAGCACTGAGCAAGACTTCTGCGAAATCCCTTGCAGATCTTGTGGCGTCAGGCTCCCTGCGCCAGGAATCTCTCGTTCGATTACGTATTTCGGCATTGAGTCCTCCAACTAAACTTCGTTTAGAGGCCGCACTTGTGCGGCAATGATGCAGGCCGGACAAGTCCGGCTTCTAAACGACACACAAACGATTTCAATAAGCCGCCAACTTGCGCGCGGCGTCCAGAACATCCGCGACCTGCGGCAAATAATAATCTTCGAGCGGCGGTGAATAAGGCACCGGCGTATCGATCGACGCCAGCCGTATAACCGGCGCATCGAGCCATTCGAAAGCTTCCTGCGCGATGATCGCCGCAATCTCTCCGCCGATGCCGCCGGTCAATGACGCTTCGTGAAGGATCAGCGCGCGACTGGTCTTCTTGACACTCGCCAGAATCGCTTCCTTGTCCATCGGCGCGAGCGTGCGCAGATCGATTACTTCGACGTCGAGGCCTTCCTTCTCCAACTCTTCCGCCGCATCGAGTGCAGTCAACACCTGCGCGCCGAACGTAATGATCGAAACGTCACGGCCTTCACGCGCGGTTCGCGCTTTTCCGATCTCGACGATGAAATCGTCTTCCGGAAGCTCTTCGCGCAGACGCGGCAAGCGATAAAGCTTCTTGTGCTCGAAATAGAGCACGGGATCGGGATCGCGAATCGCGGCCTTGATTAATCCCTTCGCGTCGTAAGCAGTTGAAGGTTCGACAATCTTCAGACCCGCTGTGTTGAGAAAGAACGATTCAGCATTCAGTGAATGAAACGGCCCCGAGCGCACGCCTGAACCGCAAGGTCCTCGAAACACCGCTGGAATGTTTCCGCCCCAGCGATAGCGACACTTGGCCGCATAGTTTGTCAGCAAATCGAATCCGCACGAGATGAAATCGATGAACTGAAACTCGGCCACAGCCTTCATGCCCATCAGTCCCGCGCCGCAAGCCGCGCCGACGATCGCAGCTTCGGAAATCGGCGTATCGACCACGCGCTCTTTGCCGAAGTGATCGATCAATCCGTCAGTAACTTTGAACGCACCGCCGTAAGCGCCGACGTCTTCACCAATCACGAACACAGTCGGGTCGCGCTCCATCTCTTCCCAGATGCCCTGGCGGATTGCTTCAACCATCGTGGCCATGCCACCACGCGGTGGGCGTTGGAGCTTATGTTCTTTTTTTAAAGCGGTGGACATGACTTGGTTCTAGATTGTAATGACCTTGGTACCGTTCCACAGATAGAACCACATCTGGCGTGTGTTACCGTTCTTCGGAATGCCACAATGTGCTGCGGCTTCTTTTGCCTCGACCTCCTGAAAAACGTGATATGAACCCTTTGCAGTTCGAAACACGAGGTAATTCTGGCCCTCATCGCCGGTGAAGGTTTTCATTTCAAGTCCGAGCCCTTCGCGCTTTTTTGTGCTCTTCATGTTCCCGTCACTCCTTACACCTAAAAGATCATGCTCAACGAGTCGGCGTAGCCGACGGCAGAATGTAGCCACGGGTGGAGCGAAGCGGAACCCGTGGATCAGAGCCAAGAAGAATCTCTGAGCCCGCTTTAGCGGGCGACAGGTTCTTTCGCCCACTAAAGTGGGCTCGCGAATCAAAAGAGAACCTGACCCAGGGTTCCGCTCGCTGCGCTCGCTTCACCCTGGGCTAGATTCTGCCGCCAGCTCTGCTGGCTCATTGCCCCTCGATCTCTCTCTTCCGCCAATTCAAACTTCCCCAATCAGGGTTTGCATCATGGGTGAAGGCCATCGTGCATACTTGCTCGACGTACTTGCTCCATCGCTCAGCATCTTCGCCTTCAAGAGTCTTCACAATCGTTCGACCGTCATCCTCTCGAACCGTGATCTCTACCTTGAGCGTGGTAACCATCACTTAGTTTTCCAAAACCTTCGGCCTGAACGCCGGCGGCACAATCGAATTGTCGAAGACCCCATATGGCGCGCCGTTCGCTTCGGGCATCGGCGAACTTTCGGCCCACTCGCAGTCTTCATCGATTTCGCGTATTACGGCGGCAGTGATCTCGTCCAGCTTTTCTTTGTTCGTGATCTTTTCGTCGAGCAGGAATCGTTCGAAGCGATCGATCGGATCGTTGTGTTTCTCCCACCACTCGATCTCGCCTTCGGGAACGTAACGCTGATCGTCGTGCTCGGCGTGACCTTTGCGGCGATAAGTCTTCGCTTCGATCAAGACCGCGCCCCGCCCCGAGCGCGCGTAATCGACTGCCTGTTTCGTTACTTCATAACAAGCGATCACGTCGTTGCCGTCGACGATATAACCCGGAATGCCAAATGCGGCCGATTTTTCCGCGAGATTGCGCACGGCGGTTTGCAGGCTCGTCGGCGTCGAGTAAGCGTAGTGATTGAATTCTGCGATCACGATCAGCGGCAACTTCTGCACTGCGGCAAAATTCAAACCTTCGAAGAACGCGCCGGTGCTCGCGCCACCATCACCGATGTACGCGAGGCCGACGATATTTTTCTGCTGCATACGCGCGGCCAGCAAAATTCCCGTCATCACCGGAATCATGTCGCCGAGATGCGAGATCGGCCCAAGGAATCCTTTTTCCATGTCGCCGAAATGGACGTTGAGATCCTTGCCGCCAGACGGTCCCCAAGCCTTCGCCATGTACTGCGCCAAGATTTGCCGCGGGCGAATGCCTTTGACGAATACTGATCCAAGATCGCGAATGATCGGCGTGATAAAATCGTCCGAACGCAAGGCGTAAGCGGAACCGACCGCGGTCGCTTCCTGCCCGAGCGAACGGAAGACGCCGCCCACAACTTTCGTCTGGCGATAGAGATTGACGATGCGCTCTTCAACCAGCCGAGTCAGTTTCAGATAACGATACAGCTCGAGCATCCGTTCGTGCGTCAGCAAGGTATCGCTCGTGCACGAGAGCGGTTGGCTATCCGCGACCTTCTTCGGCGCATACTTGGTGTTGATGCGCATTTGGAAGGGCGCACGGCGATGACGTCCACGTCTTCGATTTCCGTTGTTGGTTTTCTTTTCTTCGGCCATGTTCGACGCCGCGTAGCGGCGATCTGACTTTAGGCCGGCCTTTTAAGGTCGGCGCAACGTCGGTTCAAAACCGAGCCGCCGCGCAGCGACGATTGAATCCTTCCCGCTAACGATGCGTTCATTCGTCGCTACGCGACGACGTTGCCAATTTACTTGCCCAGACCGGCCTTCCCATTCTCAAATATGAATCGCCATGCCTTCGACGTTCTCAGCGGCTTCCATTACGGCTTCGGAAACGGTCGGATGCGCGTGCATCGTGCGGCCGAGTTCTTCCGCGGTTGATTCAAGCTGCATCGCGACACAGGCTTCCGCAATCAGTTCCGTCGCGTGCGGCCCGATGATATGCACGCCGAGAATCTCGTCGTACTTTTTCTCGCTGACGACCTTGACGAAGCCTTCTTCTTCACCGAGGATGCGCGCCTTGCCGGATGCCGAAAACGGAAACTTGCCGACCCTGACGTCGTAACCAGCTTCTTTCGCTTTTGCTTCAGTCAGACCGACCGAAGCAACTTCGGGATCGCAGTAAGTGCAGTTTGGAACCAGGCGCAGGTTAATCGGCCGCGGATGTTTATTAGCGAGATGTTCGACCGCGACGATGCCTTCCTTCGAAGCCAGGTGCGCGAGCAAAGGCGTCGGCACAACGTCACCGATTGCGTAAACGCCTTTTTCGGCAGTCTGCTGATACTCGTCAACCTGGATGAAACCCTTCTCGACTTTGATCTTCGTCTTCTCTAATCCAAGGCCTTCAGTAAAAGGCATGCGGCCGACCGCGACCAGCAGCATCTTGGCTTCCAACTTCACCTCTTCACCTTTGGAAGTTTTGCCTGTGACAACAACGCCCGCGTCCGTCTTCTCAATCTTTCCGAGTTTCGTATCAACCTGCGATTTGATGCCGCGTTTACGAAACGATTTGGCGAGTTCGGTCGAAACTTCTTCGTCTTCCAGCGGAACCAATCTCGGTAACAGCTCAACGATTGTCGTCTCTGCTCCGAAGCGCGAATAGACCGAGGCGAACTCAACGCCGACGGCGCCGGCTCCCATGACAATCAGTGATTTGGGAATCTCCGTTAGTTCGAGAATGTGATCGCTATTGACAACCTGTTTGCCGTCCGTTTCGAAGCCGGGAATCGGACGCACGACTGAGCCGGTGGCGATGATGATGTTCTTCGAATTGATGATCTGTTTCGATCCATCTTCGCCGGTGACTTCGATCTTTCCGGGCAGCATAAGCCGGGCCGTGCCCTTGAACACCGTGCACTTGTTTTTCTTCATCAAGTACTCGATGCCCTTCGAATTCTTCATGACGACTTTGTCTTTGCGCTTCTGCACGTCGGCGAAGGCGAGTTGAATCTCGGAAGCCTGCACGCCGAAATCCGCCGCGTGTTGCATCTGTTCGTAAACATGAGCCGACATCAAAAGTTGTTTCGTGGGAATGCAGCCGCGCAAAGTGCACGTGCCGCCGAGCCGCTTGTCCTTTTCGACAATCGCGACTTTCAAACCCAATTGTCCGGCGCGAATCGCGGCGACATAGCCGCCCGGCCCGCTGCCGATTACCGTCACATCGAATTGTTCGTTAGCCAATTTGAACCTCTAAAAAGTGATGAGTGATGGGTGATTAGCGATGAGTTGATGCTCAGCCCAGCACGTTCGAACTTTAATGACTTGGAAAGCAGGCATTATAATCGCTGGCGCTTGATTGAGCCAATTCGGCTTTAGCTCCGTAGGAGCCAGATATTTATAGACCACCGTCTTCCAAAGCATCCGAAGCTCCGCTAGGAGCGACATGTCGCCCCTACGGGGCTTGAGAATTTGCGGTCGCGCGTTACTATAAATATTTCGTCCCTACGGGACGATGAAACTTCGTTCAGTCGAAGGGTTATCCACTAATGAAACACTCTGAAGGTTTTCTAAAAATAGTTAATGATTCAAAGAGCCGGATCAAGGAAGTCACGGTCGATGAAACGCGTGACCGTCTCAAAGGCAATCCTGATGCGCGCCTGATCGACGTCCGTGAAGACAATGAATGGGACGCAGCGCACGCCGCGGGCGCGATTCACCTCGGCAAAGGCATCATCGAACGCGACATTGAAACGACAGTGCCCGACAAGTCGACTGAATTGATTCTGTATTGCGGCGGAGGTTATCGCTCGGCGCTGGCAGCGGACGTATTGCAGACGATGGGATATACGAATGTCTTCTCGATGGCCGGAGGCTGGAAGGCCTGGAAAGATTCAGGCGCGCCGATTGAGTGATGTTTTAATGAGCAGTCACGCCTACTTCACGCCGGAACTATTCAAGTTCCTGCGGCAACTCGACAAGCACAATAATCGCGAATGGTTTCAAGAGAACAAGTCGCGCTATGAACAGGTTGTGCGCGATCCGTTCCTCAAGTTCATCGAAGATTTTCGTCCGCAGCTAAATGCGATCAGCCCTCACTTCATCGCTGATCCAAAGCCTGTGGGCGGATCGCTGTTGCGCATATATCGCGACATGCGATTTCGCAAAGCTCAAGCGCCGTACAAAACGATGATGGCTGCTCGATTTCCGCATCGAGCTTACAAAGAACGCATGGCTCCCGGTTTGTATCTGCACCTCGATCCGCAGCACAGTTTTTTTGCCTGCGGTCTCTGGCATCCCGATGGAGATACACGTGCGTTAGTGCGCGACGCAATCATCCGCGAGTCGCAAAAATGGAAGCGAGCCGCGAAAAGCAAATCCTTCGCATCGATCTGGAAGTTGTCGCACGAATCATTCAAACGTCTGCCGCCCGGCTGTGATTCCGATCATCAGTTTGCAGATGACTTTATGAGAAAGGATTTCGCTGCCGGTATGCGCTTTTCAGAGAAAGACGTCTGCGGCACAGACTTTCTCGATCGAGTCACGAAAGCCACGAAGGCAGCCGCACCATTCCTGGAGTTTCTGACCCGGGCGGTGGGCTTGCCTTGGGCCCCGGGCGATCGCGCCGCTCGGCGTGAGATTCTTTTGATCGAATAGCGTTAAGCTCGCGTAACCAGATTGGTAAGCGGCGCGTCATAATCATCGAATCAGCCAGTTTTCCTTCGAAAACCGAGGTTCATCCGACAAACAGTTCACTTGCCGGAAGTTTTCCGGTCCGAACGATTCCGAATTGCTGCAACACAGGAGAAAGTCATGAAGAAACTCTACCCAGTGGCCCTCACTCTATTTATTAGTCTGTTTATTTTCGCGTTCACATCCGTCGTTTTTGCTCGTGAAGCAAAGCTGGTTCGCTATCCCAGCTACTCGAACGGCCGGGTTGCGTTCACTTATCTCGGCGACATTTGGGTCGCTGATGAAAATGGACAGAACATCCAACGACTGACCGTCAACAAAGCGCGCGATGCCTATCCGCGTTTCTCGCCGGACGGAAAATGGATTGCCTTCTCGAGCGATCGCAACGGCAATCTCGACGTATACATCATTCCGTCGAGTGGCGGCACGCCGAAGCAGTTGACGCATCATTCGGCCGACGACACTGTGCTCGGTTGGACACCGGATGGCAGCGGAGTTCTCTTCAGCAGTCAGCGCGGCGAAGACTTCATGGGCCTGCTGTACGTCGTGAACGTGAATGGCGGTATGCCTTGGCGTGCGGGTCCGGACATGGGGAACGCGGCGAGCTATTCTCCTGACGGCAATCGCATCGCTTACAATCCCAAGGGTCAGGTCTATTGGCGCAAGTATTATCGCGGCGCTTACGCGACTGACGTTTGGATTGAAGACATTTCGACCAAGAAGTTTTCGCAATTGACCGATTTCGACGGCCTGGATTCATGGCCGATGTGGAGCCGCGACGGCAACATCTATTTCGTCAGCGATCGCGACGGCGGCGGCCTAACCAACATCTGGCGCGAGTCCGAGAGCGGCGGCAAAGCCGAGAAGATCACCTCGTTCAAGAGCGGCGACGTGCGTTTCCCCTCGGTCAGCGCCGACGGCAAGACGATCGTTTTCGAACATGACTTCGGAATTTGGAAGCTCGACACAGGCAGCAAGAAGATCACCCCCATCAAACTCGACATCGATGCCGAGACGGAAGAGAACGATTCCGAGATGCGCGCGTTCGCGTCCGAAGCTGATGATTACGATCTTGCACCAAACGCGCGGCGCGTCGTCGTATCAGTTCACGGCGAAATCTTCACCGTCCCGGTTGAAGAAGGAGACATCAAACAGATCACCGACAGTCCGGCGCGCGATCGCGACGTTAACTACTCGCCGGATGGTAAGTGGCTGGCGTTTGTTTCAGATCGCAGTGGCCGAGAAGAACTTTATGTCAGCGCGGTTGACGGAACGGGCGAGCCTCAAAAGCTAACTGACATTGACGCATTAAAGAACGGCTACAACTGGTCGCCTGACTCGAAAGAAATCGCGTTTACCTCATCCGACAGCAAGCTGCGCAAGGTCAACGTTAACAGCAAGCAGATCGTCGAAATCGATTCATCGCGCTTTGGAAACATCTCGGCGCCTGAATGGTCGCCGGATGGAAAGTGGTTGGCTTTCTCGAAATCCGATGCGAGTCGCACGACGGATATTTATTTGATCTCGTCTTCGGGTACTGACAAAGAAGCACACAAAGTCACTTTCGATTCTTATGATGAGCGCAGCCCGCGCTTCTCGCCTGACGGGCGCAAGCTCTTCTTTGTTCGAAGTGATTCGATTGGCGGAGGCGGTGGCGGATTTGGCAATGCTTCCGTCCAAATCTATTCAGTTGGATTGGAGAAACTCGAACGCGATCCTGACGATCCGGAAGAGCGGCCGGAAACGCCGGCATTTCAAGGTCCGGTTGCAGGTGAAGGCGATGAAGGCGCAGGTCCGCAGCGTCGTCCGACAGGACCGCGTCCGCCGCACGACACGAAGATGGATTGGGCGGGAATGAAACGGCGCACACGCCAGGTTACCCGGATGCCGTTTCCGGTTTTTACCTACACGATTGCGCCCGACAGTCGCACGATCGTCTTCGTAACGACCGAACCCGGCGCGACGTTCGCGACGCCGGTGATTTATTCGATTCAGGAAGATGGCAAGCGTGTGACGCGAATCGTCGCAGGTGGTCCACCGACCGGTGAAGGCGAAGGTGGCGGAGGAGGATTCGGCGGTGGCATCGGCGGGCTGGGAATCTCACGCGACGGACGCACGCTGTTCTTCAGCGAGCGCAACGCGATCTATTCGGTGGCGCTTGGTGGTGGCGCAGCATCTGCAACGGCTGCGGGAGGCCGTCCAACTGGCGGAGGCGAAGGTGGCGGCATCGCTCGGCGGCGCATCAACTTCAACGTGCGCGTGAAGATCAATCGGCCGGCGGAATGGGCCGAGATGTTCGGCGACGCGTGGCGCACGATGAAATATCGCTTCTACGATCCGAACATGCACGGCATGGATTGGGACGCCGCGAAAGCGAAGTACGAACCGCTGGTCAAAGACGTCGGCGATCGTCAGGAGCTGCTCAACATCATCAACGAGATGATCGGCGAACTGAATGCTTCGCATACCGGCGCCGCACCACCTCCGGGTGGTCGCGCACAGGGTGGAGTTTCGACCGGCTATCTCGGCGTCGAACTCGAACCCGACAAAATAGCGGGTCGTTACAAAGTTTCCTACATCTATGAAGATGGCCCGGCTGACAAGGATTGGGTGAAGGTCAACGTTGGCGATTACCTGATTGCGATTGGCGGCAAGGAAGTCAAAGCCGGCGATGAGTTCTGGGAGCTACTGAACGATCGTCTTAATCGCAAAGTCGAAGTCACCTTCAACAACAAACCGACGACCGACGGCGCCTGGAAGACGCGCATCGAAACAATTAACGGCCAGGCTTACTCGACGCTTCGATACGATCGTTGGGTGAAAGAGCGCCGGCAGAAAGTTGATGAGATTTCGAACGGCCGCGTCGGTTATGTGCACATCCGCGCGATGGATCAGCCTTCACTGCGGAAATTCGAAAAAGAGATTCGCGAGTTCCGCAACAAGGAAGCGCTGATCATCGATCAGCGTTGGAATGGCGGCGGCAACATCGAGCAGGAGCTGCTGGCGATTCTCGTGCAGCGCGAATATCAAGTCTGGCAACCGCGCGGCGTCGAAGCCAGCGGCCGGCCGTTCGCTGGCTACTTCGGTCCGAAGGTGGTGCTGCAAAACTGGCGCTCAGCTTCGAACGCTGAAATGTTCCCAGCCGGATTCAAAGCGCTGGGACTCGGTAAGACTATCGGCACGCCGACGATGGGCGCGGTGATCGGCACCGGGAGCTATTCGTTGATTGATGGCGCAACGGTGCGCACACCCGGCGTCGGTGTTTACCTGGCCGATGCGAAACGCACGAACATGGAAAACTATGGCGTGCAGCCCGACATCCGCATCGACAACTTGCCGGAAGACAATCTTGCCGGTCGCGATCGTCAACTCGAAACTGCAGTCGACGAGTTGATGAAGCAGATCGGTGGAACGAAGCGGAACATCGCGAGCAAAGAGAACCAGTAAGTTTGAAGCTGGTAGAAACTCAGGCGGCGCTGACCGGTGTGTCGGTGCCGCCTTTTTTGTTCGAAGTTAACTATGCAGCTTTGGTTCGCGTTGCTAAATCAACGATATAGCGATTCAGGTCCGCGTACCTAACGTATTTTAGACTCTTAATAAGAGAAGGAACCTGGGCAGTTTCGAGGCCGATCACTATGGGAGTGACACGCCGCCGCGTCGAAGCGGCTGCTCCTAAAGCAACCATCAGGTTGGGGTCGTCCATTGACTCACTCGATAGTATGACAAAAATTTCATCGGCTTCGCGCAAAGCCTTGTTTGTGACCGCGATGGGTTTATCCGGACTAATAAGTCCATTGAAGTAATCGACATCGATGCCCGCTATCTCCAACCTGTTCGCAAGATCCTGCACAATATCAATATCCTTCGATGATGAGTGAATAAAAACCTTATATGCCATGATTGAACCTCATGCCTTCTTTCGCCGCATTTCAGAAATTCGCCGCTTCAATTGTGCCAGAAAGTCATCGAAACTGTTAAGGTCGATGGCTTTGATGTCTTTCAAAGGGGCCATTTGCTGCGGCTTTACATTATTCAAAATGGGCGTGACCCGTTTGTGTTGGGCTCGGGCACCGCCAATCTCGAAAGGAACCCACTGAGACTTTACGCTATTCGGTGAAATCAGAACTATCGCTTCATAGCACGCGTTGATTCCACGAATAATTTCTGCGGCGATAACATCACCGCCAGTCAAGTCCTTTTCATCGAGCCAACATTCTGCTCCGAGCGCTTCAATCTTTTCAACCATCGCTTTAGCGACCCACGCATCAAGAGATGAATGGCTAATGAACACAAGATATCGCAGACGTTTCTGCCTTTTCGAGCTTTTGGCCATTTGGTAAGAATCGGGATTGCCGTTGGATTTCATCGCGCATGTTATGCCGTCAGATGGAATTCAAGCAAGTCTTAGCGAGCTTGAAGTTCGCGTCCTGCACCACGCGCAAGGTCGTTCGATCAACCGAACCATTTCAATCAACAGATTTGTTTTTCGTTCCGGATTGGGCGGATTATATTAATGAAATGGGCAACTTAGCTTTAGGACTGCCCGAAAATGTTCCCGGCGATTTCTTCGTAGGCTCGACCTGTATCGATTGTGATGCTTGTCGGCAGATTGCCCCTGCGATATTCGGCGATGATGGCGATTACTCAATAGTCCATCATCAACCGGAGACGGATGACGAAGTTCGTCGCGCGATGATGGCGCTCGTTGCTTGCCCGACCGCGTCCATCGGATCAGTTGAGCATCACGACGCGCACCTCGGCATTGACGCCTTTCCCGAACCGATCGCGGACAACGTCTATTACTGCGGCTTCAACGCTGAATCGAGTTTTGGCGCGTGGAGTTACCTGGTTGTGCGACCTGAGAGCGAAGGCGGGAATGTGCTAGTCGACTCGCCGCGATTTGCCACCCAGCTCGTGAAGAGGATCGAAGCGATGGTGGCGTGCGCACGATGTTTCTGACGCACAAAGACGATGTCGCTGATCATCAACGCTTTGCCGATCGATTCAAGTGCGCGTAATGCATGCTGACGATGGCGCCCGGAGACTTGGAGTCGAACAAATCATTACGGGCGAAGACGCCGTCAAATCGATTCGGATCTTATCGCTATTCCAGTGCCTGGCCATACGCGCGGCCACGTGGTGGTGCTCTATCGAAACCAGTTTCTCTTCACCGGCGATCATCTGGCGTGGTCGCCAAATCCCAACTCACTCATCGCCTTTCGTAGTGCGTGCTGGTATTCATGGACAGAGCAGACGCGTTCGATGGCGAAACTCCTGGACTATGATTTCGAGTGGGTGCTGCCCGCTGCTTGACCGCGTCGGACACTGGACGAACCTTGCTCGCCACCTCGTCAAGAAAAGAGTGGCTGACGCGTGGCTGATTGATTTAAGCTGATCTGGGTACGCACGCGTCAGGCGTGTTTGCATCCCTGGGTACGCACGCCTCAGGCGTGCTCGCACCCCGGTTCTGAATTCAAGACTGCACGCCGGAGGCCTGCGTACCAGAAAACCTATGAGATTCTCTGTCATCATTCCCGCCTACAACGAAGAGAGCTATCTGCCGCGGCTCCTCAAATCGATCGCTATCGCGAGGGCGAATTATTCAGGCGGCCAGGAACAGATTGAAGTAGTCGTCGCCGATAATTGCTCGACGGACGCCACGGCCGAAGTCGCTGCCACGCACGGCGCGCGCGTCGTAAACGTTGTGAAGCGCCGCATCGCTGCGGCCCGCAACGGCGGCGCACGTGCAGCGACCGGAGAGATTCTCTGCTTCATCGACGCCGACTCTGCCATCCATCCAAACACGTTCGATGAAATTGATCGCGCGATGAAGACCGGCCGCTACGTTTGGGGTGTTACGGGTGGAAGAATGGAAAGAACGTCTCTCCCGCTGTTCATCACCTACTGGGCGTTCATGCCGATGGTCTACATGACGGGACTCGACATTGGCCTATCGTTCTGTCGTCGCGAAGACTTTGAAGCTGTAGGCGGATACGACGAAACGCGTCTGTATGCTGAAGACGTGAAGTTCCCTTGGGCATTGAAGCGATTAGGTCGGACACGAGGACAGCGCACCGTGCGTCTGCCAAAGATCAAGGCCCTTGCCAGCACGCGCAAGTTCGATCAGTTCGGCGACTGGCATTACTTCTGGATGATGGGCCACGCGATCAAGAGCTTGATAACCTGGAACTGGCATGACGAAAAACTGGCGGAGCGCTATTGGTATGACTCGGGGCGATAGGTCAGAAGCCCAAGAGAAAATGGAATTGGCCGCAGATGAACGCGGATAAAAGCCTTTTAGGACTTCCTATCGACGAATATCCGCGTTCATCCGCGGCTACTTCCTGGTCGCTCGGCCTGAGACCACCCTTCCGCTTTTGAAAGAGGCGCGGTAAAATCCCGCTCACATTCCAGTGCGATGAGCGAGCCGCCTAAAATTCACGAAAATCCCAACGCTGATCTTCGCGCGCGGCTTTGGCGGGCGCGCCGCTTCATCGACGAGTGTTACGATCAGCCGCTCGACCTCACTGAGATTTCCAGACAGGCCTGTCTATCTCGCTATTATTTTCTGCGACTGTTTCGCGAGACGTTTGATACGACACCGCGCCAATACTTAATCAAGCGGCGCATCGACAAAGCGAAAGAGCTGCTGCGCGTGCACAGCCTGAGCGTGACTGATGTTTGTTTCGAGGTCGGCTTTCAAAGCGTTGGGTCTTTCAGCGCGCTGTTTCATAAAACCGTCGGTGACTCGCCCATCAACTATCGCCGCCGGCAGCGCGAATCGATCGGTAAGATTCATGGCTGCTTCGTCATGATGTACGGTCTGCAAGCGCCCGCCCAATCCCGTATTTAGCAATTTTCGAGAAGCATTCCCCGGCCAAAAAGCCTATCCTCCTGCGCAACTAATGAGCTACAGGAGGATCAATCGAGATGATTACGCGAATGTCTCATGTGCTGGTTTGGGTGAAGAACCAGCAGGAAGCGCTGGAGTTTTACCGTGACAAGCTCGGCTTCGAAGTCGATACCGACGCGAAGATTGGCGACGACTTTCGCTGGCTAACGATGCGCATTCCAACACAGGCCGGGTTCGAAATCATTCTGATGGAGCCAAAGGCCGGCATGATGCTGGACGAAGAATCGGCCGCGCAGTTGCGATCGCTGGTCGACAAAGGCGTGCTGGGCGGCGGCGTTTTTGAAGCTGACGACATTTACAAAACCTATGACGAGTTGAAAGCCCGCGGTGTCGGTTTTCAAGGACCGCCGAGTGTTCAATCGTGGGGCACGGCAACCGTGATGAAAGACAACTCGGGCAACTGGTTCAGCTTGGGCCAGGACGAGAAAACCGAGGGAGCCACTTCATAAAGCGGGTTAACCACAAAGACACCAAGCACACAAAGGGCTGAATAGAGATTTCAACGGAGCTTGCCGGTTAACTGCTGTGTGCCCTTTGTGACTTGGTGGTTAATGTCGTCGTAGTGAAAGGTTGATGAATGGCCAAGAACGCAACTCAACGTAAATCGATCTACGGCGTGCATCCGGGCGTGTTGATGACGCAGAAGTGGATCGCCGAGTTGAAACAGAAGACGGGTCGCACGCTTGATGAATGGATCAAGTTCATCAAGAAGGAAGGCCCGCCGACGGAAGCCGCGCGTCGTGATTGGCTGAAGGAACAACATAAGCTGGGCACGAATTCGGCGTGGTGGCTGGCTGAAAGATCTGTGGGGAAGGGCGAAGAGGTCGGCGATCCGGATGCTTACTTGGAAGCTGCCGAGAAGTACGTCGAGGAAATGTTTGCGGGTAAGAAGGAACCCCTGCGACCGCTTTACAAGGCGCTGTTGAAGCTTGGGCTCTCGCTGGGCCAGGATATCAGGGCATGTCCGTGCCAGACGATTGTGCCGCTGTATCGCAACCATGTGGTCGCGCAGATCAAACCGACGACGCAAACACGCATCGATTTTGGTTTGGCTCTGGGCGATACAAAGAAGACGCCGAAGCGATTGATCGACACGGGCGGCTTCGCAAAAAAGGATCGAATCACACATCGTTTCGAGATTACTTCACTGAAGCATATCGATGATGAAGTGAAGAAGTGGCTGAAGATCGCTTACGATCGCGACGAATAAGTTAGCCCCGTTTAGGGGCCAGATGTTTATAGCTACGAAACCCATCTCAGGATTAACGCTCCTTTAGGAGCGCAAGTTGATGTCGACGCGCCAAACATTTGGCTCCTAAAGGAGCTAATTCCGCATTAGGGACGGGACTATAAACATGTCGCTCCAGCCGGAGCGATCTCGGAGACGAGCATGCCCAAAGAATCATTCAGACCTCGCATGATCGACGAAGCCGTCGAAGCGAAGACGGGCAAGGCTTGCTCGCGCTGGTTAAAGCATCTCGACGCGGCCGGACGCGCCCTCGATCTCTTGAAAGCATTGATTGAATAGCAGCGATGACGCATTATTAGCGCCATGCGACTTCGCTTACTTTCTTTCGCGGCTGGCTTAATTGCTACCTCACTCTCATTCACAATTCTTCCGTTTACATCTTCAGCGCAAGATTCACAGACTCCGCTCGATCTCCTCATCCTTCACGGCAAACTCATAGACGGCTCGGGCAAAGGCGCACGCCAGGCTGACGTCGGCATTCGCGGCGATCGCATCATGTTCGTCGGCGACGCGAGAGAATTTCATGTCGAAGCCGCGCGCACAATCGATGCGACGGGATTGATCGTCGCGCCGGGTTTCATCGATCCGCACACGCATACGCTGGGTGACCTCTCGAACAATCAAACGAAAAGCAACCAAGCATATCTGATGCAGGGCGTGACCACGGTCATTACCGGCAACGATGGTGGCAGCGTTATCAACATCGGCGACACCTTGCGCAAGTGGGACGAGCAAGGCATCGGCACGAACGCGATTTTGCTGGCGGGCTTCGGCACGATTCGCGGCCGAGTCTTGGGCCAGAGCGATGCGCAGCCGACCGTGGAACAACTCGAGCAGGAAAAAACGCTGGTCGCTCGGGCGATGGATGAAGGCGCGTTCGGAATGTCCACGGGTTTGTATTATGCGCCGCAGAGTTACTCGAAGACCGAAGAGGTGATCGAACTGGCGAAAGTCGCGGCGGCAAAGGGCGGCGTTTACGACACGCACATGCGCTCGGAAGGAACCGCGGGCATCGGTCTGCTCGGTTCGATCAAAGAGACGATTCAAATTGGCCGTGAAGCAAAGATTCCGGTGCACATCTCGCACATCAAAGCGCTCGGACCGGATTCATGGAACCAGAGCAAGCAGGCGATCGACTTAATCAAGAAAGCGCGCAAGGAAGGAATCTCTGCAACGGCCTGTCAGTATCCTTACACAGCTTCGGGAACAAGTTTGCAGGCTTCGCTGATTCCTCGTTGGGCGGAAGTCGGC
>Ga0209474_10001445_pt1 | contig 23156 bp, 18 predicted proteins | sample GraSoiAngelo_145_FD_185902 | JGI IMG/M metagenome (GOLD analysis project Ga0209474, IMG submission 185902) | Grasslands soil microbial communities from the Angelo Coastal Reserve, California, USA - 14_1009_05_20cm (SPAdes) (version 2) | ecosystem: Environmental > Terrestrial > Soil > Grasslands...
CAGCCGTAGTTCTGGCCGTGGGAGCGGAGCTCGCAACAGAAATGGTTTTATCCGACGCACACGAATTCCCAGAGCAGTTCGCCAGGTTTCGGCTGTCGCGGCGGCGGCGGAGGTTATGTAGAGGACAGCGCGCCGTCGCGTGACCGACTCCAATGGTCAGCGACTGGTCGCGTACAGCCAGCGGCCGCTGCCCTCGGACGTCCAACCCGTTAGGGAAGCTGGAACCTCGCTCCCGTCTGCGGCGGAGACGGACGTGCACCTGTACCGATCGACGCCGTCGGGCTCGGCCGGCCGACAGCGCCGCCGCCGTGCGACGGCGCATGTTTCACTCGCAGCGACAAGCGATGGCATGAACGGCGCGGCAACCGTCGCCGCCATCAGTGCGAGGAATCCGCGTCGGTTCATGCCGCCTAATGTACGACGGCGTGTCCCGTTCCGGTTCCCGCGGCGCCGCCATTCGGCACCGTCGCCGTCACGATCACCGCGTAGCCGGTCGCGCCGCTTGCCAACGTGTAGGTATGCGACTGCACGACACCAGTTCCTCCGGTGTTTCCGTCGCCCCAAGTCCAGCTCGTAATTGTGATCGATGCGGAATTGATCGGTGTCGTTCCGAGGACCGCTGACACGTTGCAAGCGACGTCGACCGCCGGTCCGGGCGTTGCCGATGTTCCAGAAGAACAGTCCACCGTGATCGTGGGCGTCGGTGCCGCGGTCACAGTGATCGTCGTGGTCGCCGCGGCGGTCGTCTGCGTACCGTTGGTCGCGGTCGCCGTGGCGATTTTGCTGCCCGGCGTCGAATAGCCGGCACACGTCCGCGTCTTCGAGGCGCTCGTCACCGGCAACGTGCCATCCCCGCAGTCGATCGTGTAGGAGCTCGCTGCGGCCGCGCCGTTGGTAGCGGTCGCGGTAGCCGTCAGCGTCGTCGACGTGAACGCCGGCACCGAGGCGGGCGAGGCCGCGAGCGTCACGCTGAGCGTCGCGGGCGGCGGCGGCGGCGCGGCGGTGACCTGCGCATCGGCTGAGGCCGATCCAGAATGCCCAGCGCCATCAGTCACAACAATCGTCGCGTGAAAGGTGCCGGTCGACCCATACACGTGCGTGATGGTCGCTTGAGGGCCTTGGGACGTCCCCGCGAAGGTTCCACCGTCACCGAAATCCCACGAGGCGTGCAACGGCGATGTGGCGCCGCCCACATTCGCGAGTAAGAACGTCGCGGTTCCGACCTGCACCGTATTTGCGCTCAGGCTGACCGAAAACGGTCCCGGCGCCGGCGGGCCGGGCGGCGGCAGTGGGGGTGTACTGATGGGCGGTACCGGCGTCACAGTCCGCGGCTGGACTGAAACCGTCGTCTGCGTTTGCACGCTGGCGACCTTGGCCGTAATCGTCACCGTCCCGGGATCAGCGGTCAGGATCGTCGACGCGATGCCCTTGTCGGAGGTCGTCGCAGTCGCCTCGCTGAACGTGCCGCTGGAAGCGGAGAAGTCGACAGGCATGCCGGCGACGACAGCGCCAAACGCATCGAGCACGCGCACCGTCACGGAGGCCGTACCACCGTTCGCGCCTGTGGCCACGACAGCATTCAACTCGAGCCGTGACGGCGCGCCGGCCGTCGGCAGCTTCGAGGGACTCGTGGACGGCGACGTATCCGCAGCGCAGCCGGCGCACACGAGCGCGGCCAGGGCGGTCACACAGAGCAGACGCTTCATTGGGTTCCTTCGGTGGACTAGGTCGTTCGATCTCGCCGGTCGCACGTCGTGTAGAGTGAGGGACAGCCTCGGGCCGTCTCGCCTCGAACGAGCGGTGCGTGGTGAGAGCCGCGTCAGTGTTTCCGCACCGGCGCGGCTCGCTTATTGTGACACAACGATCATCGGCTTCAATCCCAACAACCGACACCGACACCGCGTGCGCGCGCAATCCTGTGCAAGGCCGGCTGAGTCGGAAACCCGTGTCAGCGAAACGTGTCAGGGTAGCTAACTGATCGCAGGGCGGCAGCTTCTGGCGCGCCTGGAGCTCTCATAACCCAAACGTCGCCGCGCGCCGGCCCGTTCGAGGCGAGCACGGCCGGAATTCCTCCCGTCCGCGGTACCTCGATTCCGTGTCGGCGTTAAGTTGATGGTTCAGAAGGGGGGATTTGGACCCCTAACTGGGTGCCCCAACTAGCTCCTGAGAGAACGAAGCCGCCCATATCATCGCAAAACACCGCGGTTTTATGGGGCAATCCCGCAACGGTCACAATCCAAGACATACCGTCACAGAATCTTAGCGGGCGGTGGGCGCATTGGGGGTCGCGCGGCCGGCAGCGACGCGCGCGATCGGCGACGCCGACGCGGCGTGCGCGCTACGCGCGCGGCCGTTCGCTGGCGTCGGCCATCGCCGCGTCGATCATGGCACGCAGCGAGAGAGGCTCCCGCACGAAATCCGGCAGATTCGAGGGGTCGCAGCAGTCGGCGTTGGCGCGCAGCGCGCGAACGTTGTCGGCGTCGAGTGGCAACGTGACGCCGAAGCGTTGTGCAAGCCGCAGGGGCCATAGGAGCGCGCCGGCCGGAACACTCACCAGCATCGTGCGCCGTCCCGAGCGTGCGCGGATCTCGGCGACGACATCGCGGAGCAGCACCGGCTGCGGATCGTAGAGATTGAGCGTCGCGACGACGCGACGCTCGACGATCTGCGCGAGCGCGTCAGACAGGTCGGCGATGCCGACGATCGGAATCCGCGTCCGGCCGCCGTCTATCAACGGGACCACCCGATGCCGCGCGACGGTATCGGCGATGCGGCGGAAAATTCCGCCCGGCCCGATGACGAGCCCGAGCCTCGCTGCGGCATGTCCGCCTTGCCGCATCCTTCGCTCGACGTGAAGCTTCGATCGTCCGTACTCGGTCACCGCCTGCGGGTGCGCTGAATACGTGCTGATGAACAACTGGTACTGTACGCCCGCGTCCGCGGCTTCTTCGGCCAACCGCTGCGTGCCGGACACATTGGCGTCTGTGGCGCCGTGCACCGCCCACGCGCAGTGGACGACCGCATCGACCGCGCCGACGGCGGCGACCCTGGCGAATGACTCGCCGAGCGGGAGCACGACGAGCGTGGAGACGCCGGTGTTGTTCATGGGAAGCCGCCGCTCCGCGCTCGTCGATCCGATCACGCGATGGCCGCGGCGCCACAACGCGGCGGCGAGATGCGACCCGACGAACCCGGTCGCGCCCGTCACGAGCACCGTGCTCATTCGAGCGACCGCCAGACGCAATCGGCGACCCGCATCGCGTTGGCCATCATCGTGAACGTGTGGTTCTTGGACGGCAGCGGGCTGAGCGTCGACCCGTCGGCGATATAGATCGCGCGCGTACCAGACAGCCGCCCGTCCGTGTGGGTCTGATACCGCGTCGTCGGCGCCGCCGTCATCGGCAGCGTTCCAGCATATCGAAAACTGTTTCCTGGCGGCAGCCGGCGGCACAACCTGATGGCGCCGAAATATCCCAGCTTGCGAAACAACGGGACGATGCTCGCCTCCAGGTGAACCTGGTCGCCATCGCGGCGGCGGATCTCGAGCCGACCATCCGCAGCGAGCCGGACGGCGCTCGATCCCGTCGCATCCGGGTAGGAGAGCTGCGCCAGGAGAATCGCGGGCGTGAGGTACTTCGCGGCCGCGATGGTTCCGCGCGCCGACAACGGAAAATCGAACAGGAAGTCGGAGCGCAACGAGCCCACGACCGAATAGAGCGCCAGCTGCATGGGCACGCGATCCGGTCCGCCGTTCCAGATCGCGATGAGCATCACTGCCGAGTACACCGATTTGTCGAGTGCGCCGCCGATCTTCAGCGGATCGACGAACGGCAGATACGAGAGCACCGGGTCGAGGAGGGGAAGCGACGTGGCGTAGTCGGCGTTCGACTGCAACACGTAAACGTCAGCGGCTCGCCGGTCGCGCTGTCGCGCGCCGAGACCGTCACAGCGGTCGGCGTCTCGCGGTAGCTCTCGACCAGGACGCCGCTGCGGTAACGGACGTCGCCGCGGCTCACGAGCTCATCGAGCGTGTAGGCCGGATTGTAGACCGCCGGATCGTTCGGCCTGAAGAATTCCAGCGCCTCGTACCGGTACGCGGGTCGGCCGTCGTGCGCGCGGGTCAGCACCGCAAGGCGTGGGCGGCCGATGTACAGGCCCTGCCGGTTCATCGACCGACGTCGGCGCCGGTAGCGGCCGAGCAGCGCACGCCCGAGGCTCGGAACCGTGACCGATGGCAGCAGCGCTCGTGACGGACCGAAGAATGGCGCGAGGTCGTCGTCTTCCCCGCTGATCCCGACCTTCGCGGTGATCGCGTCGTAGTACGGCTCGATATCAGACAGCGCGATCGGGTACCCGGCGAACTCCGCGGCCGTGAACCGGTAGAGTCCTGCGCCCCACGCGTTCGCCATTCCGCCCGCCGCAAAGCTCACGGCGAATCGATCGTCGGACGTGACCGGGCTCAGATCGTCCGCGCCCGCGGTCACGAACCGCATTCGCGGCGCCTTCAGCTTCGGACTGAGGTACGGGTGGAAGATGTTGTGGAGGCTTTCGAATTCGTCGCCAATGAGCTCGCTGAACAGATCGACATCGCGCCGTTCGGGCGATTTGCGGACGTCGTACAGGTTTCCATTCAGGCGGCTGGGGCTCGCGCGGTGACCGACGTCGAGCATCAGCACGTTGCGCTCGCGGAGCTGGTACGCCGCGAAGGTGCCCGGCGGCGCCTGCGCCGACGACGATGACGTCAGCGGATGTCATGCCAGCGCAGCAGACAGCGTCCTTTCACGTGCTTGCACGCTGAACGAAGGAGGTGGCCCGCGAGGATCAGCGATCCGGTCGTGAAGCGGCGCCGCTCGTTCACGAAACGATCGTAGTTGTCCGGGCGGACCTCGGCGAGGTAGCAGACGACGTGAAACCGCTGAGTGAGCGGATTGCGCGGGTTGCGGCGGCGCAGTGCGATCTCGATGGCCTCGAGGTCCACGTCGCGATCGATCAAGCGGCCGATGTCGATGCCGACGCGATCGCCCAGACCGGCTATCCGCAGCGCGCTCGCGTACTGATGCTGCAGGTCGACCGGTGCGTCGCAGCCGAGCAGCGCACAGTGGATGGCGTTCGCTTCGCGCAGCACGGCGGCGTCGAACGGTTCGATGATGTCAGCCGGCATTCACGCTCGCGTGCACGCGCGCCACGCAGCTACCTCGACTGAAGATTGATGGTGCGGAAGGGGGGATTTGAACCCCCACTGGGTTGCCCCAACTAGCTCCTGAGGCTAGCGCGTCTGCCGTTCCGCCACTTCCGCAGTGGTGAGAAATTGGCCGCGAGACGGAATTATCAGTATACCCGAATCGAACGATCGCCAACCCGCTACGGCGCTGGCGCGGGCGACGTCGCCTTCCATCGCAGCACGACCGACGCGGTCGTCGTGCTGTCGGTTTTCTTGAACCCGGGTACCGGGTCGTTCGAGTAGCGCAGCAGGTACCCGATCTTCAGCGCGAGCCGCGAGTTCATCGCCGCCTGCGCCGTCACCTCCGCTTCCGAGCGGTAGGCCGACGTCATCTTGAAATCGGGATAGAACGTGAAGCGCTGCGTGGTGTCGCCGGCCGCGCCGAACGGGATGCGGCTGAGGAGCTGGAAGTTCCCGATCGGATCGTCGACGGTGGTTCCGACAGTCCGGCTTTCGTGCAGCCAGGCGATGCCGGTAACGCCGTCCAGTGTCCACTGCGGCCGCTTGACGAGCGCCCAGCTGAGGCTGCCGTCGATGATCGAGCGGAAGTCGAGTCCCGCGAATTGGTCGCGTTCGAGCTTGACGCCCGTCGACACGCCGACGATCGGCGTCAGCTTCCGCTGGACGCGCAGCATGCCGAGGTAGCGCTCCGCGGTCGTCACGTCGAGGCTGCTGGTGCGGACGGCGGTGGCGGAGGACTCCGTCTGCCACACGAGGCCGCGCCGATGCGCGGCGAAGTCGGCGCCGGTCGACGCCGTGTCGGAGTTGCCGCTGGTCCCGACAAACGACGCGCCGATCTGCGCGTCCCAGAGCGGCGGAGGCGGTGGCGGAGCGGGGGCGGTCGGGGCCGGCGGCTGCGCGAAGAGCTGAGCGGAAGCCAGAAAAAACATCACCGTCGCGGTCGTACGCGTGAGCTTCATGCTCGGCCGCGCGTGCAACTCGTGTGCCTCGACGCGGAGGGCGATGCGGGCGGTGTTCGCGCGCTATTCGGTGCGGAGCGCCTCAGCCGGATCGATCGAGGCGGCGCGGCGCGCCGGCCGCACGCACGCGGCTGCCGCGACGGCCAGGAGGACGACCGGCGCGGCGGCGAACGATGCGGCGTCGAGCGGCGTGACGCCGAACAGCGCCGCCTGCATGAAGCGCGTGAGCGCCGCTGCGCCGGCGAGGCCGGCCGCGAGGCCGATTGCCGAGACGGCGATCCCCTCGCGCACCACGATCGAGACGAGCGCCCGCGGCGACGCGCCGAGCGCCGCCCGCACGCCGAGCTCGCGCCGCCGCTGCGAGACGCCGTACGACAGCACGCCGTAGAGGCCGACCGACGCGAGCGCGAGCGCCAGGACGGCGAACGAGACGAGCACGGTCATCGCGAATCGCGGCTGATCCACCGACTCGGCAACACGCTGCGACAGCGGAACGGTTTCGAACGCCGCCGTCGGCAGCGCCTCGTGAACCAGCGAGCGCACCGCCTGCGCGATCGACGACGGCGCCGCCGTCGTGCGGATCGCGATCTCGAACCGGCTGCCGAAGGCGGCCCGATCCCGCGACACCTGATAGACCTCCGGCTGCGGCCTGCGGTCGTTGCCGTCCTTCAACACGTTTGCGACGACGCCCACGATTTCGATTGGCGTCGTGCCGGTGTCGGCCGTCTGCTCGAAGCGGTACCCGACCGGCTGCGGCGGCAGATAGAGGCGCGCGAACTCCTCGTTCACGACCCACGCGCGCGTGCCGCTCGATCGATCGGCTTCGGTGAAGAGCCGGCCCTGGCGCACGCGCAGGCCGAGCGCGTCCTGATAGCCGGGCGTGACGATGTACGACAAGGCGCGCGCGCTGCCCGGCGCGTCGCCGGGACGCGTCCACGGCGACGGGAAGCCGGCGATCATCGTCGCGCTGTCGAGGGGCATCATATTGCCGGCGCCGGCCGCGACGACGCCGGGCGTCGCGCGTACGCGTTCGACGAGCGGCCACACGAGCGACTGCGTCCGCGCGGCCTGCCCGTCGTCGTTGCCGCCGGGGACGAACACCTCGACGGCCAGCACGCCGTTCGGCGTATAGCCCGCGTCGACGTGCGTGAGCTTGACGAAGCTGCGCGCGAGCAGCACGGCGCCGACGAGGAGCAGGACGGCGAATGCCGACTCGATCGCCAGCAGCGCGTTGCGCAGCGTGTGCGCGCGCGCCCCTCTGAATCCGCCGGCGCTCGCGCCCTCGCCGCCGTGCAGCGACTCGTTCAGGTTCACGCGCGCGCCGCGCAGCGCCGGCGCGAGGCCCGACAGGATCGCGGCCGCGACCGCCGCCGCGACGATGAACGCGATCGCGCGCGCGTCGATGTGGACGGCGTCGAGCCTCGGGAAGTCGCGCGAGGCGAAGGTGCGGGCTGCGCGCACGAGCATCCACGCGAGACCACATCCGAGCGCGCCGGCCAGCGACGAGAGCACGAGGCTCTCGGTGAGCAGTTGGCGGAGCAGACGCGCGCGGCTGGCGCCAATTGCCGCGCGCACGGTGAGCTCGCGCTGGCGCGCGACGGCGCGGGAGAGAAACAGGTTCGCCACGTTCGCGCACGCGATCAGCAGCACGCACGCGACCCCGGCGGCGAGCACGAGGAGCGCCGGCCTGACCGACGCGGTCATCTCGTCGACGAGGCCGCGCACGTGCACGACGGGCGGGCCGCCGACGCCGAAGAGCAGGTTCGCGGCCATCGGGCGCACGGTCGATCGCGCGGCGGCGGTTCCTTCCGCCTCAGCCTGCGCGGGCGTCACGCCGGGCGTCAAGCGCGCGAGCGCAAACAGCACCGACACCCGGCCGCGGCGGCCGGCGACCGCGTCGGCCGACGGCGGCGGGATCGCGAGCGGCATCCACAGCAGCGCGTCGCGATCCGGAAACGCGAGCCCCGGCTTCGCGACGCCGACGATCGTCGCCGGCTTTCCGTCGACGAGCAGGCCGCGGCCGACGACCGCCGGGTTGGCCTCGAACCGCTCGCGCCATCCGCGATCGCTCAGCACGACGACGACCGCGCTGCCCGTCGCCGCATCGTCGTCGCGGAAGAACCGTCCGAGCGCCGGCGTCTCGCCGAGCATCGCGAAGAGCGACGGTGTGACGTCGGCGCCCTCGACGCGCGCCGAGTCGCCGCCGCGCGTCACCGTGTAGGCGGACGATCGATACGCGGCGAACCGCTCGATCGCGCGCGGCGCGGCGCTCCAGGCGTAGTAGGTGAGGTTGCTCAGCATCGGCGCGCGCAGCGGCGAGACGGCGCCGGGATGTTCTTCCGAGAGCCGCACGAGCCGCGACGGATCGGGATACGGCAGCGGCCGCAGCAGCACGCCGTAGACGACGGAGAAGACGGCCGTCGTCGCGCCGATGCCGAGCGCGAGCGTGAGCAGCCCGGCCGTTGTGAACCCCGCGTTGCGCCGCATCGTCACCAGCGCGTAGCGGACGTCCTGCAGCAGCGCGTCCATCGCGGGGGACTATACTCGAAAGCTGACGAGAGGTTGTGTTATGGCCCGGCGTGGATTTGCGATTCTCTTCACCGTCCTCGGCGTCGCGTGCTTCGTCTCGATCGTCGGCTTCGCCGGCCTGTACTTGCTCGTCGGCCGCGAGCCGTCGGTGCCGTCGAACGCCACGCTCGTGCTGCGCGTCGGCGGATCGCTGACCGAGCTCGCGCCGAACGACGTCGTCGGCTACCTGCGCGGAACGAAGATGCCGACCGTGCGCGGCATCGTCGACAACCTGCGCAAGGCGAAGGTCGACGCGCGCGTCCGCGCCGTGCTGCTGAAGCCCACGGGCTTCGACTCGCCGTTCTGGGGCAAGGTGCAGGAGGTTCGCGACGCGGTCGTCGACTTCAGGAAGTCGGGCAAGCCGGTGTACGCGTATCTCGAGTACGGCGGCGATCGGGAGTACTACTTCGCGACGGCGGCCGACAAGGTCTTCCTGATGCCGTCGACGGCGCTCGACCTCACCGGCGTCGCCACCTACGAGCTGTTCCTGCGCGGCACGCTCGACAAGATCGGCGTCATCCCCGATCTGCACCGCATCGGCGACTACAAGACCGCGGTGAACACCTTCAGAGAGAAGGCCTACACCGCGGCGCACCGCGAGATGGATCAGTCGATGAACCGCGATCTCTACGAGCAGATCGTGCGCGGCATCGCCGACGGCCGGAAGAAGAACGAGTCCGACATCCGCGCGCTCATCGACGACGGCCCGTTCCTGCCGGAGGACGCGCTGCACGCGGGCCTCGTCGACGACGTGGCGTACGAGGACCAGGTGGACGACAAGCTGCGCTCGGGCGAAAAGCGCGCGCACCTGGATACCGACGACTACGCGCGCGTGAACCCGTCGTCGCTCGGGCTGAACAAGGGGCCGCGCGTCGCCGTGATCTACGCGAGCGGCACGATCGCGAGCGGGAAGAGCGGCTACGACCCGATGAACGGCGCGATCGCCGGCTCCGACACGCTGATCGACTACATCAAGCAGGCGCGGCGCGACAGCGCGGTCCGCGCGATCGTGCTGCGCGTCGACAGCCCCGGCGGATCGGCGACGGCGTCGGACGCGATCTGGCGCGAGCTGATGATCACGAAGAACGAGCGCAGCGATCGCCCGCTGGTCGTCTCGATGTCGGATCTGGCGGCGTCGGGCGGCTACTACATCGCGATGCCGGCGCAGGTGATCGTCGCGCAGCCGTCGACGCTCACCGGATCGATCGGGATTTTCGGCGGCAAGTTCGTGACCGGCGGCCTGTACGAAAAGCTCGGCGCGCACATCGAGTCGACGAGCATCGGCAGGAACGCGGAGATCAACGGGCCGGCGCGCCCCTACAACCCGCAGGAGCTGAAGAAGCTCGAGGAACAGCTGCAGTCGTTCTACGATCAGTTCGTCGAGAAGGTGGCGGCGGCGCGCCACAGCACGCCGGAGAAGATCGACGCGATCGCGCAGGGGCGCGTGTGGACGGGGCGGCAGGGAAAGCAGAACGGGCTGGTGGACGAGCTCGGCGGCCTCGATCGGGCGGTGGCGATCGCGAAGCAGCGCGCGAAGATCGCCGCGGACGCGGACGTGGAGCTGATCGTCTATCCGCCGCGCAAGAGCCTGTACGAGCTGGTGTCGGAGCAGTTCAGCGGCTCGAGCGACTCGCTTGCCGTGCGCGCGTGGCTCGCGGGGAATCTGTCGTCGGGGGAGCTGGAAGCGCTGCGAATCGTGCGCGGCCCGTTCGCGATGTTCCGCCGCGGCGAGCCCTTGGCGTTGATGCCGTTCACGTTCTTACGCTGAGTGAACGGCACCGTCATGGCTGATGGCTGATGGCTGATGGCTGATGGCTGATGGCTGATGGCTGATGGCTGATGGCTGATGGCTGATGGCTGATGGCTGATGGCTGATGGCTAATGGCATATCGTCCATGGACCCTTTGCCATCAGCCATCAGCCATCAGCCATGACGGCGACAGGGTCAACCGTCAGCTCACGGCTCTTTGCAGAGATTCCCGGTTGACCTCAATTTTCATCTTCTGCTTCGCCTTCAGCATGTAGGCGGAGAAGAAGCGATTGCGGCGGTCGGTCAGCAGCTCCTCGCGGAACTTGTCCTTCGACGAGGTCCACTCCTCGGGCGTGACTTCCTTCTTCTCGAGCGCCTTCACGACCGCGGTGCCGTTGTCGGTGGCGATCGGATCGCTCACGCCGCCCTGCGGCAGCCTGAACGCCGCGTCGAGCACCGCCGGCGCGTTGCCGAGATCGGGGATCGGTGAATCCTGCGTGATGAGGTCGGTCGTCTTCGCCTCGACGCCGGCCGCCTTCGCCGCCTTCTCGAAGTCGGACGCCGACTTCAGCTTCGCGGCGATGTCGGCCGCCTTCTGCCGGCTCGCGTCGCGCGCCTTCTGCTTCACGACCTCGTCGCGCACGCGCTCCTTCACTTCCTCGATCTTCGGCACGTAGGGATCCTGCTTCGCGGTCATCGTCTCGAAGACGAACCCGCGCGACGCGCGGAGCGGGCCGGCCACTTCGTTCGGCTTCATGTCGAATGCTTTGCTCGCCGCTTCCGGCGCTGGGCCGAGGCCGAGAATCGGTTCGTCGCGCGCGAAGAAGCCCGACTCCTGCACGGCGAGGCCCTGCGCCTTCGCCACTTTGTCGAGATCCGACGGCGACTTGATCTGCTTCTCGAGGCTCTGCGCGAGGTCGGCGGCCTGCGCCTGCGCGCGCTGATAGGCGAGCTGATCGGAGAGCTGCTGGCGCACTTCGGTCAGCGGGCGCGTGGTCGCGGGCTTCTTGTCCACCAGCTTGATGATGTGGTAGCCGTACTGGGTCTTCACCAGATCGCTAATCTGCCCCGGCTGCATCGCGAAGACGGCCGCGTCGAACTCCGGCACCATGCGGCCCTTGCCGAAGTAATCGAGATCGCCGCCGTTTTTCGCGCTCGCCTCGTCCTCCGAGTTCTTCTTCGCGAGCTCCGTGAAGTCGGCGCCGCTGCGCGCCTGCTTCAACAGCTCCTCGGCCTTCGCCTTCACCGCCGCGTCGTCCTTCCCCTCGGTCTTGAGGAGGATGTGGCTCGCGCGGACCTGCTCGGGCGTCGAGTACTGCTCGACGTTGTTGTTGTATTCGCGCTCGATGTCGGCCGGCGGCACCGTCACGCGCGCGCGCATCGCGTCGATGTCGATGAGCAGGTAGCGGATCTTCCGCTTCTCGGGAATCTTGAAGTCGTTCTTGTGCGCGTCGAAGTGCGACGCGATCTCCGCGTCGGTCGCGCTCACCTGCGGCCGGAAGCTGTCGGCCGTGATGCTGACGACGGCGAGCTTCACCTTGTCGTTGCGGCGGCGGTATTCGCGTTCGAGGTCGTTGTCGGGCACCGAGAGCCAGTCGGTGACCGAGGCGCGCAGCTTCTCGACCGCGAGCCCGCGGCGCACGTTGTCCTCGAACTCCGACGGCGTCATCGGCGGCCGCTGCATCCGCAGCAGCTGCTGGTAGCGCACGTCGCCGATGAAGGCGCCGTTGTCCTGGAACGCCGGCATCGTGAAGATCCGCTGGCGCACTTCCTCGTCGCTGACCGAGATGCCGAGGCGATCGGCTTCCGCGAGCGCCGCGCGCTCGTCCACCATCTGCTGCAGGATCTGCTGATCGATCCCGAGCTGCTTCAGCAGCTGCTCGCTCATGTTGTTGCCGTACGCGGAGCGATAGGCCTGCAGCTGAGCCTGGTAGGTGCGGCGGAACTCGCCGCTCGTGATCTCGCGCCCTTCGACTTTGGCGACCGTGTCGCTCGACGCCGCGTCGGCGCCGCTGCCGCGCAGGAAATCGGGGATGTAGAACAGGACGAACGCCACGCAGACCAGGCCCAGGCTCCATTTCAGCCAGTCCCGGTGCCGACGCATCCGATCGAGCATTGTCATTCGGACACCTTGGAAACCTCCATCTTAAGCCATGAACTTCCGGCGTGGCAACCAGTTAGAGGCGCGCGTGTGCTATATTTGCAGAGTCTAGAACGACTTAGGATGGCAGCCGCCAGTCGAGCGACGAGGGTGCCGGTCGCGCTGTATCACACCGTGGGGTCGGCCGGAAAAAGTGGATCCAAAGCGCGCCGCGCGGGCGACATCTCGCTGACGACGCCCGGGCTCGATCTGGCGACGCGTCTCCGGACGTTTCAACGCGCGCTGCGCGGCCGGGTCGAGCGGCGCGACGCGCTCATCGACATCGTTCGCGCCGTCAACGCGACGTTGGAGCCGCCGCAGATCGCGGAGTTGATCGTCGAGCGCGCGCAGACGTGGCTGCCGGCGCCCGTGTCGGCCGTTGTCGCGTCCACATCCCCCGGACAACTGGAGATTCTCGCCGGCCACGGGGTCACGCCCACCATGGGGCCCGCCGTGCTCGCGATCGCGCGCTGGGTGATGGACCGCGGCCAGGACTTCGCCACCGCGGATCTCGGCCGCGACGGGCGCGTCCCGAGCCCGTCGGCTGGCGCGGCGATCGCGCTGGTCCTCAGCTGCCGCGGGCGGCGGGTCGGCGCCCTGATCGCGCTCGATCGGCAGCCGTCTACGCGCGAGCCGCGGCTCTCGACGCCGCTCCTGCAGGCGATTCGCGTGCTGCTCGAGCCGGCGGCCGTCGCGCTCGACAACGCGCGGCTGCTCAAGAGCGCCGAGGCGCTCTCGGTGACCGACGACCTCACGCACCTGTACAACTCGCGCTACCTCAATCAGGTCCTGCGGCGCGAGACCAAGCGTGCGTCGCGCAGCGGCCGGCCGCTGTCGCTGCTGTTCATCGACCTCGACGGTTTCAAGGCGGTCAACGACACGCACGGCCACCTGTTCGGCAGCCGGGCGCTCGTCGAGGCGGCGGCCGTCATCCGCACGAGCGCGCGCGAGACCGACGTCGTCTCGCGGTTCGGCGGCGACGAGTTCGCGCTCGTGCTGCCGGACACGGGCGGCGAGGGCGCGTTCGCGGTCGGGGAGCGCATCCGCGACCGTATCGCCGAGCACCGCTTCCTGGAGGCGGACGGCCTCGACATCCATCTCACCGCCTCGGTCGGCGTGGCGACGCTGCCCGACGTGGCCGCGTCGGCGGAAGAGCTCGTCCAGGCGGCCGACAAAGCGATGTATCAGGTCAAAGAAACCGGGAAGAACGGTATTGTGGCCGCCATCGCTCCTGCCGAAAACATATAGAACGCCCTTGACGTCGATCGCCGCGGCCTCCGGCAGCCATTCGGTCACGGCTGTGCTGGGCTGCACGCTTTGGCAGCATGATTGATCAGCGATTGGATTGCCGACGACCGTTCGACTTCGCTCACGGGCGCCCCGAGCGCAGTCGAGGGGCGACTGACGCGGGTGCCGCGACTGGAGTGTGGGTTTGAGTCTTCGTTCGATGCTGTCGTTGTTCTCGAGCGACCTGGCGATCGATCTTGGCACCGCGAACACGTGCGTCTACGCGCGGGGCAAGGGGATCGTCGTCAACGAGCCCTCGATCGTCGCGATCAACAAGGTGAACGGGCGCGTGGAGGCGGTCGGCAAGGACGCGAAGGACATGCTCGGCAGAACGCCGGGCAACATCGTCGCGATCAAGCCGATGAAGGACGGCGTCATCGCCGACTTCGAAGTCACCGAGAAGATGCTCACCTACTTCATCAAGAAGGCGCACAACCGGAACGTCTGGGTGCGCCCGCGGATCGTCATCGGCGTGCCCTCGGAGATCACGCAGGTGGAGAAGCGCGCGGTGAAGGACAGCGCGTACCGCGCGAAGGCGAGCGAGGTCCATCTGGTCGAAGAGGCGATGGCGGCCGCGATCGGCGCCGGCATGCCGATCACCGAGCCGTCGGGCAACATGATCGTCGACATCGGCGGCGGCACCACCGACATCGCGGTCATCTCGCTCGCGGGCATCGTCTACAGCAAGGCGGTGCGCGTCGCGGGCAACGAGATGGACGAAGCGATCATCCAGTACATCAAGAAGCAGTACAACCTGCTCATCGGCGAGCGCACGGCGGAGCAGATCAAGATCGAAGTCGGCTCGGCCTTCCCGCTCGAAGAGCGGATGACGATGGAGATCAAGGGTCGGCATTTGATCGAGGGCGTGCCGAAGACGATCACGATCACGGACGAGGAGATTCGCGAGGCGCTCGCCGAGACGGTCAACGTGATCGTCGACGCCGTGCGCGTGGCGCTCGAGCGGACGCCGCCGGAGCTCTCGGCCGACATCGTCGATCGCGGGATCGTCCTGACCGGGGGCGGCTCGATGCTGAAGAACCTGGACAAGCGGCTGCGCGAGGAGACCGGGCTGCCGCTCGCGATGGCCGAGGATCCGCTGTCGTCGGTCGTGCTCGGCGCCGGGAAGATGCTGTCGGATTTCAATTTGCTGCGGAAGATTTCGATTGACTGAGGCGACCCTGAAAGGGTCGCCCTACAGGTGCAGGCGACAGGTGCAGGCGACAGGTGTAGGTGACAGGTGCAGGCGACAGGTGTAGGTGACAGGTGTAGGTGACAGGTGTAGGCGACAGGTGTAGGTGACAGGTGTAGCTGACAGGTGTAGGTGACAGGTGTAGGGCGACCCTTTCAGGGTCGCCGCAATTATGGCGCTCGTAGATATCCGTCAACGTTCCGGCTACCTGTTCCTCGGGGTCGTCCTCGGGCACGTGCTGCTGATCTCCGCGCAGGTGAACTCGCGCAGCGGCGTGCCGCTCCTCGAAGCGGTGACCTTCGGGATCTTCTCCGAGGTGCAGCGGACCCTGTCGGGCGGCATCACCGGCGTGCGCCGCGTCTGGGGCAGCTACGTCGGGCTGCGCCACGTGAAGGCGGAGAACGAGGAGCTGAAGCGCCAGCTCGCCGACGTGCAGATCGCGATGCAGCAGCAGAGCGCGCTCGCCGATCGCGCGCGCGGGCTCGAGAAGCTCCTCGAGCTGCGCGATCACCTGAACCTCACGACGACGGGCGCGCAGATCATCGGCGCGGCGGCGTCGCCCGATTTCCGCACGCTGACGATCGACAAGGGGACGCGCGACGGCCTGCGGCCCGACATGGCCGTGGTCGCGCCCGAGGGCGTCGTCGGGCGGATCGTCGTGCCGAGCACGCGCTCGGCGAAAGTGCAGCTGCTCATCGATCGGAATGCGGCGGCCGGCGTGATCGTCGAGCGCACCCGCGCGCAGGGCGTCGTCGTCGGCGGCGGCGAGGATCGGCTGCAGATGCAGTACGTCTCGGAGGCGTCCGACGTCGCGGTCGGCGATCTCGTCGTCACCTCCGGCATCGACACGATCTATCCGAAGGGGCTCGTGGTCGGGCGCGTCGAATCGGTCGAGAAGAACGGCCCGGCGTTCAAGCGGATCGTCGTGAAGCCGGCGGTGAACTTCTCGCAGCTCGAGGAAGTGCTCGTGGTGTTGACGCCGACGCCGGCGAAAGAAGCCTCCGCCGGAGTGTCCGAGTGAGAGCAGCCGGGGTCATCCTGGCCGTGGTGGCGGCGCTCGCACTGCAGACTACGCTCGCGCGGTTCGTCGTGCGCGGCACAGTCGCGATCGATCTCGTGCTGGTCGTCGTCGTCTACGTCGCGTTGACGTCGGGGCCGGCCACGGGGCTGTTGTCGGGGGCGATTGCCGGCCTCGCGCAGGACGCGCTGTCGACGGGCCCGATCCTCGGCATCGCGGGGCTCGCGAAGACGATCGTCGGCTTCCTCGCGGGCGTGATCGGCACGCAGTTCATCGTGTCGCAGCCGCTGCCGCGCTTCGTCGTGTTCTTCGGCGCGACGATCGTGCACGCGGTGGTCTTCATGGGGCTGTATACGGTCCTCGACCGTATCCATTTCGGGAGTCCCACTGCAGGCGTCGTCGCCCAGGCGACGGCGAACGCGCTGGTGGGCGTGGTGGCGTTTCAAGTCGTCGAGCTTCTACCCGGGGCGGTGGAGCGACGGCGGGCTGCGAAAACCCGGCTTCGGCGGTAGATTGGTTGTGTATGGCTGTTCCGGTTGAAGATCGCCGCAGGCTGACGACGCGGCTGTCGGTTCTGCAGTACGTCATTACGGTCGTCTTCTCGATTCTCGCCGTGGGCTTCTGGGTCATGCAGGTGGTCCAGCACACGAAGTTCGAGGAGATGGCGGAGAACAATCATCAGCGGACGCTCGCGCTGCGCGCGCCGCGCGGTCTGGTGGTCGATCGCAACGGCAAGATCCTCGTCGAGAACCGCCACTCCTACAGCATCTCGATCGTTCGCGAGCACACGAAGGATCTGAACCGCACGATCCGGATGCTCGCGGCCGTGGTCGGCCTCGACGAGCCGGCGGTGCGGACGATCGTCGATCGCCATCGCCGCGAGCCGACCTACCGGCCGATCGTCGTCGTGCAGGACGCGACGCTCGCGCAGGTGGCGGCGGTGAAGGCGCGGCGCCTCGACTTCGAGCTGCCGGACATCTACGTCGAGGAGGTGCCGACGCGGCAGTATCCCGAGACGATGGGGGCGCATCTGTTCGGGTACGTCGGCGAGGTCAGCGACGCGCAGGTGTCCGATCAGGAGGGCCTCAAGAGCGGCGACATCGTCGGGCAGTCGGGCATCGAGAAGGTCTACAACGCGATGCTGATGGGCGAGGACGGCGCCAAGCGCGTCGTCGTCAACAGCGTCGGCCGCGAGATCCGCACGCTCGAGGAAGACGAGCCGATTGAAGGCAAGCGGCTGCAGTTGACGATCGACTACGACGTGCAGAAGGCGATCGAGGACGGCTTCGATCAGCTCGGGTTCAACGGCGCGGCAGTCGTGCTCGACCCGGGCAACGGCGACGTGCTCGGGTTCACGAGCCGGCCGGCCTACGATCCGAACGCCTTCGCGGCCGGGATCGATCGCGAGACCTGGGCGGCGCTGACGACCGGCGATGAGCGGCCGCTGAACAACCGCGCGATCCAGGGGCGCTACTCGCCCGGGTCGACCTTCAAGATGGCCGTGGCGCTCGCGGGCCTCGAGGAAGGGATCATCACGCCCGACTTCCACGCGCACTGCGCCGGCCACGCGAACTTCTACGGCCGGGATTTCAAGTGCTGGAAGAAGGGGGGCCACGGTTCGATCGACCTGCGCCACGCCATCGAGCAGTCCTGCGACGTGTACTTCTACACCGTCGCCAACATGGTCGGCGTCGACAAAATCAACAAGTGGGCGACCGCGCTCGGCCTCGGCGTCAAGAGCGGCATCGATCTGCCCAACGAGGTGCAGGGGCTCGTGCCGTCCACCGAGTGGAAGCGCGAGAAGATGCACGAGAAGTGGTACGCCGGCGAAACGATCTCGGTCGGCATCGGGCAGGGCCAGGTGTCGGTCACGCCGGTGTCGATGGCCGTCTACATGTCGACGCTCGCCAACGGCGGGACGCGCGTGACGCCGCACCTGCTCAAGGCGGTCGACGATGGCAGCGGCTGGAAGGACGTGCCGGCGCCGGCACCGCAGTCGAAGGCCGACATCGATCAGGACAAGCTTCAGGCGATTCGCGACGGCCTGTGGATGGTCGTGAACCAGGCGGGCACCGGCCACAACGCGCAGCTCAAGGGCCCCGACGGCAAGCCGATCCACGACGTCTCGGGCAAGACGGGAACCTCGCAGGTCATCTCGAACCAGGGCAAGGAGCGGGCCGGGAAGACCGACAAGGATCTGCGCGACAACGGCTGGTTCGTCTTCTTCGCGCCGCGCGACCACCCGCAGATCGCCGGCGTCGTCTTCCTCGAGCACGGCGTCCACGGCGCCAACGCCGCGCTCGTCGCGCACCATGTCCTCGACACATTCTTCGCGAGGCAGGACGGCCGGCCGCTGCCGCCGAAGCCGGAGTTCAAGGCGAACCTCGTTCCGTAAAAGTTAGAAGTCATGTTCGAACGCAGGCTTTACTATCACATCGACTGGGCGCTCCTGATCGCCGTGCTCGCGTTGTGCGCGCTGGGCGTGATCATGATCAACAGCACGACCGCCGATCCGACGCGCGGCACGTCGCGCATGTACCTCACGCAGCTGTACGCGATCGTCATCGGGCTCGGCGTGATGGTGGTCATGCTGACGCTCGACTACCGGACCTTCACCGACAAGTCGCACCTGATCTACTTCGGGCTGATCGCGCTGCTGCTGTACGTGATGTTCTTCGGCCAGGTGCAGATGGGCGCGCGCCGCTGGATTCCGCTGAAGGCGTTCAACCTGCAGCCGTCGGAGTTCGCCAAGGTCGGCGTCGCGCTCGTCCTCGCCAAGTTCTTCGGCGAGAACCGCGGGTCGCCGTCGTGGACCGATCTCGCGATCGGCGGCGTCCTCACCGCCATCCCGCTCGGCCTGATCGCGAAGGAGCCGGATCTGGGCACGGCGGTGACGCTGATGCCGATCTTTCTCGCCGTCGCCTATCTCGCGGGCATGCGCATGCGCATTCTCGGCATGCTGCTCGTCTGCACGGTGCTCGCCGCGCCGATCGCGTGGAAATTCGCGCTCAAGGACTACCAGAAATCCCGCATCTCGACCTTCCTCGATCCGTCGCAGGATGCCAGGGGCGCCGGCTACCAGCAGATTCAGGCGCGCATCACGGTCGGATCCGGCGGGCTCACCGGCAAGGGCTTCAAGCAGGGGACGCAGGGGCAGCTTCGCTTCCTGCCGGTCGCGCACAACGATTTCATTTTCTCGGTGCTGGCCGAAGAGCAGGGGTTTGCCGGCGTCCTGGTGGCGCTCGGCCTGTATTTATTCGTGATTCTGCGCGCGCTCGAGGCCGCGCGCCTGGCGAAGGATCGCCTGGGCGCCTACCTCGTGCTCGGCGTGCTCGCCAGCTTCACCTTCCAGGTGGTCTATAACGTCACCATGTCGGCAGGGCTGGCGCCCGTCAAAGGGCTGACGCTTCCGCTCATGAGCTACGGCGGGTCGTCGATGATCGCGACGCTTGCCGGCTTCGGGCTCGTGCTGAACGTACGCATGCGCAGATTCACGAACTGAAGCGGGCAGACCTTCAGGTCTGCTCCAAGGAGTTCGTGAATGACCAAGGAGATGATCGTCTCGTCGAACGGCCACGAGACGATGGTGGCCATCCTCGAGGAAGATCTCGTCGCCGAGCTCTTCGTCGAGCGCGAGCGCCAGCGCGGCACGGTCGGCAACGTCTACAAGGGGCGGGTCTCGAAAGTCCTCCCCGGCATGCAATCCTCCTTCATCGACATCGGCCTCGAGCGCGACGGCTTCCTCTACGTCGCCGACGTCGTCGACACGATCGACGAGTTCGACAAGCTGTCGAGCGACGACGAGGAGGAGGGGGGCGGCAACGGCGGCGGCGCGCCGCGGGGCCGGCCCGAGCGCGATCGCCAGGATCGTCCGCAGCAGAAAATCGAGGAGCTGCTCAAGGAAGGCCAGGAGATCGTCGTCCAGGTGGTCAAGGAGCCGCTCGGCACGAAGGGCGCGCGCCTCACCTCCCACGTGACGATGCCGGGACGCTTCCTGGTCTTCATGCCGACGGTCGATCACGTCGGCGTGTCGCGCAAGATCGAATCGCGTGATGAGCGCAGCCGGCTCCGCGGCATCGTCCGCGAGTTCCGGGACGCGCACGGCTTCACGGGCGGCGTCATCATCCGCACCGCCGCCTCAGGCCGGCCGAAAGAGGACATCCTCGGCGACCTCGAAGCGTTCCACAAGATCTGGACCGAGATGCGGCAGCGCAACGAATCGTCGCGCGCGCCCGCCGTGCTCTACCGCGAGCAGAGCATCGTCAGCCGTCTGCTGCGCGACCTGCTGACCGAGGACTATCAGGCGATCCGGATCGACAACGCGACGGAGTACCAGCGCGTCGTCGAGCTCGTCGAGCGGATCATGCCGAACCTCGCGCCGAAGGTGAAGCTCTACTCGAAGCCGTACCCGATCTTCGACGAGTACGGCGTGCAGGCGGAGATCGACAAGGCGCTCAAGAGCAAGGTGTGGCTGAAGTCGGGCGGATCGATCGTCATCAACCAGACCGAGGCGCTCGTCGCAATCGACGTCAACACCGGCCGGTTCGTCGGCAAGAAGACGATCGGGCGCCTCGAGGACACGATCGTGAAGACGAACCTCGAGGCGGTGAAGGAGATCGTGCGGCAGATCCGGCTCCGCGATCTCGGCGGCATCATCGTCCTCGATCTGATCGACATGGAGGACAAGAAGAACCGCCAGAAGGTCTATCAGGCGGTGGAGCAGGAGCTGAAGAAGGATCGGTCGCCGTCCAAGCCGCTCCAGGTCTCCGACTTCGGGCTCGTGATCATCACGCGCAAGCGCGTGAAGCAGAGCCTCGAGCGGGTGCTCACCGAGCCGTGCCCGTACTGCTCGGGCACCGGCGTGATCAAGTCGAGCTCGACGATCTGCTACGAGATCCTGATGGAAGTGAAGAGGGTGAGCCCGGAGCTGAACGGCCACCGGCTGCTGCTGCGCGTGAATCCGGACATCGCGCGCGCGCTGAAGGAAGAAGAGAGCGCCGTGCTCAAGGATCTGCGGCAGTCAATCGGCAAGGACGTCACGATCAAGCCCGACACGCAGCTGCACCACGAACAGTTCGACGTGATGGCCGTTTAGGCCGGGCGGGCCTGGCAGGCCGGGCGGGCCGCGTAGGCCCGAATCCCGGCTCTACGCCATCGGCAGGTGCATCAGGTAGTGATTGCCGCCCTTGTTGATCCACACGCGCACGTAGTCGCCGCCCTTCAGCGTTTCGACCTTCGATGAGTTCGGCCGCGGCGGCGTGTCCTTCTGCACCTTCGAGATGTCGGACTGCGGGACGATCGTGACGACTTCGCGGCCGGCCACCTTGCCGCCTTTCATGAACTCGGCCCAGCGCTCGAGCGACTTGGTTTGCCCTTTGGCTTCCTGCGACGCGGTCTCCGTCGTGAGCCGCACCTGATAGGTGCCCGCCGGCAGCGGCTTGCCGTCGGCTTTCACGCCTTTTGGAATCCGCACGACTCCGAGCGCGAGCTGTCCGTCGGGCGCCGACGGCGACGCTTCGGTGGGCGGCTGGGTCTTCGGTTCGGTGTGGCCGGCGGCCTGAGTGGTGGCCGACCCCTTGCGCGCCGGTTTCGCCGCGCCCTGTGATCCGCTGGCTTGTGCGTAAGCGCCCGCGCCGAGCGCGGCGACGATGGCGCCCACGAGTAGGAATCGCGTCATGCTAGCCTCCAGTAAACGCCTGTACGGCCCGCCTTCGACCAATTATACAGACGTCAGCCGCGCGGTGGCGCGACGGCTGAGGTTAGCGCCGCGCGATCACGATGTCGCCGCTGAAGGTGCGCAGCGTGAGCGTCGCGCTGCCGTCGCCGAACGTGCCGCGCATCGATCGGCTGCTCACGCCGCGGCGGCGGCCGTCGCGATCGCTGCTGCTGCTGGCGCTGGCGCTGCCGCCAATGGTGAGCGGGATGTCCGAGCGGATGCTGCCGCTGAAGGTGTTCGCCGTCAGCTCGAAGCCGGCCGGGTTCGCGAGCACGAAGCGAACGGTGCCGGAGTGCACGTTGACGTCGTAGACGCCGCCGCGCGCGAGGCTGCCCGTGTACTCGAAGCCGCCGCTCACCGACTTCGCGCTCAGGCGCTCGCAGCTGACGTCGGTGAGCATGACGTCGCCGCTCACCGATCCGAGATCGAGGCCGCGCGCCTTGACGTTGCGCGCGTGCACCGTACCGCTGACGCTGCCAATCGACAGGTTGCCGTCGGTCGTGATGCCTTCGAGCGTGACGTCGCCGGAGATCGTCTTCGCCGCTTCGACGTTCGGCGTGCCGGTCGTGACGACGTCGCCGCTGACGCTCTCGGCGCGCACCGCGCCGCGAATGCCGGTCGCCTTCACGTTGCCCGAGATCGATTTCAGCTCGACCGCCGCGCCCGCCGGGACGACGACGGTATAGTCGACCGACACGTTGTTGTCGCGGTTGCCGCGGTACTGCTCGTACTCCGTGCGGACGTCCACGCGCCCGGGCCGCTCGTCGACGACGATGCGGACGTCGGCGAGGCGGCTCTGATCGCCGCGCGCGCGCTTGGTCGCCTCGATTGACACCTCGTCGCCCGATCCCCCCGTCACGACGATATCACCCGAGATGTTCTGGATGCTGACGCGGCCGTCGCGTCCGAGCTTCACCTTCCGCGTGAAGCGATCGGTCTGCTCCGGACGGCGGTCGCGTCCCTGATACGCGCCCGCGTGCGCCGGCCGCACCATCTCGCGGATCGCGAACCGGTGCGGCGCGTCCTGCGCCATTGCCTCGACGGCGCCGGCCGCGAGCCCGGCCGTCACCAACGCCACTGTGAGTCGCATGTCAATCGCCCTTTTGCTTGAGTCCCGAGACGATCTGCGCCGCGCCTGCCTCGTTCCCTTTGCGCATCTCGTTGATGAGGGCCACCGTGTCCTGCAGCAGCCCGATCTTCGTCTTGAAGTTCTGGATGAGGCTCTGCTGCGCCGGCTCGCTCGCCGGCTGCGCGCGCACCGCCGCGCGGCTCTCGCCGATCGCCTGATCGATCACCGCGAGATTTTTCTGCAGCGTCGCCGCCGTCCGCGGATCGAGCGAGCTCTGC
>Ga0209474_10001446_pt1 | contig 23143 bp, 24 predicted proteins | sample GraSoiAngelo_145_FD_185902 | JGI IMG/M metagenome (GOLD analysis project Ga0209474, IMG submission 185902) | Grasslands soil microbial communities from the Angelo Coastal Reserve, California, USA - 14_1009_05_20cm (SPAdes) (version 2) | ecosystem: Environmental > Terrestrial > Soil > Grasslands...
TGATTCTAGCCGCTTAGCCCGCGATGTGCACCCGGTTTTCGACTCCGGGATACGCCGTTTACGACAGTGACTCTTTGTCTTGAGCGTCGGGATGACTGCTCCAGCCTCACGATCCGCACGTCTGTTGCCGCGGGGCTTGACAGCAAGCCGAGAGAGGGACCTCCTATGCATGGAGGCAGCCCAACGACAAGCGACGTTGCGACGGCGAGAACCGGAGGCTTCCATGCGTCGACTGCTGGCGGTAGTCCTGGCCGCAACCCTGCTCGCGAGCGGTGCGGCGCCGCTCGCCGCCGGCGCACCCGCGTGGCTGCGCTGGCAGCAGGCCGAAGCTCGTGTGATCGGGCGTGTGGTGGACGCGCGCACGAATGCGCCGCTCTCTTCGGTGCGGGTGTACGTCGTGGGGACGGAGATCGGCGTACTGACGAACGCCGACGGCCGCTACGAGCTGCTGGGGGTCGCGGCCGGGACGCACGATGTCCAGGCGCAGCGCATCGGCTACCGCCGCTCGACGCAGACCGTGGACGTGCCCTCGAGCGGGGTGGCGACCGTGGACTTTGGGCTGGGCGAGCAGGCGCTCGCGCTCGAGCAGGTCGTGGTGACGGGGACGAGCAGTCAGGCGCGTCGGCGTGAGGTCGGCAACTCGATCGCGCAGATCAACCTCGCCTCCGTGGCGGAACCCACGAAGAGCGTCGAGACGCTGCTGCAGGCGCGCGTGCCGGGCATGACCGTGGACTTCGGCGGGGCCACGATCGGGCAGGGCGCGACGATCCGCGTGCGCGGCAACGTCTCGCTGAGCCAGAGCAATCAGCCACTGGTCTACGTGGATGGCGTGCGCCAGACTGCGAACAACTATCCGCGCAACGTGTCGCAGGGAGGCAGCACGTTCAACGCCGCGCAGGTCGAGGCCAGTCCGCTCGCGGACATCGACCTGGGCGACATCGATCGGGTCGAGGTGATCAGGGGCGCAGCGGCGGCGACGCTCTACGGTACCGAGGCCGCCGCCGGCGTGATCGAGATCTTCACGAAGCACGGCACGGCTGGGAAGACCGCCTTCACGTTCCAGACGAACCAGGGGATCAGCTGGATGCGCCCGTATGGCTCGGATGTGCGGCCGCTGCTGAACATGGAGCCATGGCTGAAGCAGGCGTACGGGCACAGCGAGGCGCTGTCGGTCTCGGGGGGCAGCGGTCAGGCCCAGTACTACCTCTCGGCCGGCTTCGATGACAAGGATGGCGTGCTGCCGCAGGACCATCAGCGACGCTACAGCATGCGCGGCAACCTGACGCTCCAGCCTTTGACGAACCTCACGCTCCACTGGAACAGCTTGGTGAGCAAGAACGACCTGGCGATGTCGCCGGACGGCAATAGTGGCGAGTCGATCTTCTTCAATGTCTACCGTTCACCGGTGACGGCGCTTGGTGCGGCGACGCCGGAGAACATCGCCAAGCTGCTCGCGCGCCAGACGACGCAGACGGACGACCGGCTGATCGTGGGCGCGAGCGCCACCTGGGTTCCCTTCGGCTGGATGTCGCACACGTTCACGTTCGGCTACGACCGCGCCGCCATGTCGGGCGAGGTATTCCACCCGTACGGCTTCGTGTTCCAGCCGACCGGCGACGTCTCGGACCTGGACTGGCGGAGCGAGACGGTCACGCTCGACTACGCCGGCAGCGCCGAAGCGCAGCCGACGAACGACTTCAAGGCGACGTTCTCGGTTGGCGGACAGCTCGTCCACACTGCCGACGCGCGGGTGGACGGCTACGGCCGCGGGTTGCCCGGACCCGGCAAGCAGACGCTCAGCCGGGCGGCCGAGCGCTTCGTCTTCTCGGGGGGCCAGGAGGTGAAGACGGGCGGCTTCTTCCTGCAGAGCCTGCTCGCATTGAAGGACCGCTACTTCCTCACCGGCGGCCTGCGGGTGGACGGGAGCAGCGCGTTCGGCAGCAGCTTCGGGCTGCAGGCGTACCCGAAGCTGTCCGCCTCCTATGTGATCTCCGATGAACCGTTCTGGCCCGGGACGCTCGCCACCGCCAAGCTGCGCGCTGCGTATGGCTTCGCCGGGCGGGCGCCGGGCGTCTTCGATGCAGTCCGGACGTGGAACGCCGGCGCGTTCGCCGGGCAGACAGCGTTTCTGCCCGACAACCTCGGGAATCGGGCTCTCGGCCCGGAGAAGAGCGGCGAGTTGGAGGTCGGCTTCGACGCTGCCGCGCGCGACGACCGGCTGTCGCTTACGTTCACCTACTATCACCGCCACACCGTGGACGCCCTGTTCGCGGTGCCGCAGCCGGCTTCGACCGGGTTCGGCGCTGCGCAGCTCGAAAACGTGGGCGAGCTCTCCGCGGACGGCATCGAGGCGTCGCTCGAAGCCACCGTGCTCCGCGGGAGCTGGCTCACCTTGGACCTCGGCTCGACGATCTCGACCAACCACACGAAGGTGCTGAGCACCGGCGGCGTGATCTTCTACAACATCGTGGCCGGCCAGCCGGCTCCGGTCTGGCGCGGGGCCAAGGTGACGAACCGGGACGCGTTCGCGGACCCGGTGTACGAGCTGGACGCGTTCATCGGGTCCACGGTCCCGACCGTGATCATCGATCCTTTCATTACCCTCAAGCTGCCGCGCGGCCTGCTGCTGACCGCGCGCGGCGAGTACCAGGGCGGCGCTTGGGGCCAGGATTTCCCGTCGCGCCTGGTGGCGCAGCGTGGGCCGCGCGGTCCGGTCGGCTGCGACGACGTCTACAAGATCGTGCCGTGGGCGTCGTACACGGGACCCGGCGACCCCAACGCGCCGGCGGCGATCTCGCAGGTGCGCGCGCTCGACCGCGCCCGCTGCTACAAGAACGCGCGCAGCGACGTCTGGTTCATGCCGCTCGACTTCTTCAAGCTGCGCGAGGTGACGGTGCAGGCGCCGATCCCGACCCGATTCATCCCGCGGGCCACGAGCGCCTTCGCCAGCCTGTCATTCCACAATCTCTGGCGCTGGACGAACAGCGAGTTCGCGTCGTTCGACCCGGAGCTGATCGGCTCGCGCGACAACGTGAACCAGCTCTTCTCGTCCATCACGGATCAGCTGCCGCCGCCGGCGACGGCGACCTTCTCGCTCAAGCTCACCTTTTGAGGGAGGGAGGACGACCATGCGGATGCAGATCCTACAGCCCCTTCCCCGACTCGGGCTTGCGGTCCGGGCAGGTGCGCTCGTGCTGCTCGTCACGCTCGCCGCCTGTAATCTGTCGGTAGACAACCCCGACCGCGTACAGGACCCGCTCCTCAACGACCCCGGGGCGCATGCCGCGGTCGTCGCCGGCGCCAGCCTCGCCCTGTCCGAGGCGATCAACTGGGTCGCCTTCTTCGGCGGCGAAGCGTCGAAGGAGTTCACGCAGGGCGGGCGTATCCACCCGGTGAAGCTGCCGCTCGATCCCGGTCAGCTCAGCGTGGAAGAGATTCCCGACAACGCGTGGAACTCCGCGCAGCAGGCGCGCTGGGTGGCCGAGGACGCGGTCCGGCGCTTCCGGGACGTCAAGGGCGCCCAATTCGACAGCTACGACCTCGGCGCGAAGGCGCTGCTCTACGCCGGCTACGCCAACCGGCTGCTCGGCGAGAACATGTGCGAGGCGGTCATCGACGGGGGCGCGCCTTCCGACTACAAGGATTACTTCCGCCGTGCGGAGGGTGCGCTCACGGAGGCGATCGCCGTCGCCGGCGCGGCGGGCGACGCGCGGGTAAGCACCGCCGCGACCGCGGCGCGCGCATCGGTGCGGCTGATGCTCGGCGACGATGCCGGCGCCGCGTCCGACGCCGCGGCCGTCCCCACGGATTTCGTCTTTCAGGCGGTCTACAGCATCGAGAATGAGGACTACTACAACTTCCTCTACTGGGTCAACGCCAACCAGCCGTACCGCGAGATCAGCGTTTCCGGCACGTCCAACGAGCAGTACTTCAAGGATACCGGCGACCCGCGGGTGGCGTGGAGCACGAATCCCGCTGTCCCTACCGCGGAGTTCCGGTACGTGCCCTGGCTCTTTCCCACGAAATACACGGGACGGAACTCGCCGATCAACCTCTCGACCGGCCGCGAGATGCGGCTGGTCGAGGCCGAGATCGCGCTGCGGGCCGGGGACTGGCCGACGGCCATGAGCAAAATCAACGGTGTTCGCACCGCCGTGATCAGCGACACGACCGGCCAGCCGCTCGCGCCCTGGCCAGCGACGAACCTTACCGAGGCGTGGATGGCGCTGAAGCGCGAGCGCGGCATCGAGCTCTGGCTCGAGGCACGCCGCCTCGGTGATGAACGGCGTTGGGTGGAGTCCAACACCCCGGGTGACATGGAGGACATGAGCGACCGGGTCCGTCTCTGTTTCCCGATCGGCCTGGGCGAACGCCGCGCCAATCCGAATGTCGGCCCTGACCACGTAGACCCGAAGAATCCGCTCTATCAGGGAACGCTCCATTAAGTCAATTACCCCGCGACTTGCCAGAACTGTTGAGGGCGACCGCTTGGCGAACGAGCGCCTTGAAGGCGGACTCGTCAACTTCTTCTCCTTCGTGGATGTCGATCGCGCGGCGTACGTTTCCGTCGAGACTCGAGTTGAAGAGACGGGCCGGATCCTTCAGAAACGCGCCCTTAGCGAAGGTAAGCTTCACGACATTCTTGTAGGACTCGCCAGTGCAGATGATGCCGTCGTGCGACCAAATCGGAGTGCCCATCCACTTCCACTCCTCGACGACGTCCGGGTCTGCTTCCTTGATGAGCTTGCGCATTCTGCTGAGGGTTTCCCCGCGCCAGTCCCCGAGTTCGGCGATTCTTTTCGAGATGAGCTCCGATGCCGCCTGGCCTTGACTCGCGCCCGACTTTTTCATGTTCGCCTCCTAGAAGTTGCGGTCAGGCGCTCGCCGGCGTGGCCTGCACGACAACTATTCCTTTGGAGCGGGGCATGCTCAGGTCCGTGGGCGAGAGGGCCAACCGGGGGTCTCAACGCCGAACTGCTTTGCATACTCGGCGTTCAGTCGCTGCCAGCCGCCGAACTTCATGGCCTCGGTGCCGACGATGCGTCCGATCGGCTCACCCGCGAGGAGCCGCTCAAGGACGTCGAAACAAATGTGCCACCCGGCAGCACCCATTGAGATGAAGCGGCGATCGATGTTGGTCCACAGCGTCAGGCGCGTGCCGCCACCAAAGACTTCGAGTTCCCACCGGATATCGAAGCCACCCCAGTTGTACTGAAGCGCCTTGGGAGCGTCGGCTCGCGTCACTGTTGTTTCGGAAACATGCGGCGTGGGCGCTCCCACCGTGGTGAGCTTCACCGTGCTTCCAACCGTACCCAGGCTCCTATCGGCGTCGAAGGGCGCCCACTCGCGTAGCTGCGCCGGGTCGGTTAGCGCCTGCCAGACTTTTTCCGGCGAGTGGCGCAGTTCTCTGACGAGAATGAGCGTCCACTTCTCTCCGTCCTTTCGTACCTGCGCCCCGCTGGCCGGACCCGGTGCGTACTGCTCGCGATCGGTCATCTTCTTCACTTTGTCTTCCCGCGTGCCAGCTGGGTGAGCTGAATGAGGTTGCCGCAGGTGTCCTTCAGCATCGCAATGGTCGAGCCGGTCACGTCGGTGGGCGGCATCGTGAGCTCGGCGCCGCGGGCCTTGATCCACTCGTAGTCGCCCTTGACGTCGTCGGTGTAGAACATGGCCGCGGGCTGGCCCTGTTGAAACATCGCCTGCTGATACGCTTTGGCCGCGGGGTTGTCGTTCAGCGCCAGCTGCAGCTCAGTGCCGTCCGGCTCGTCGGGCGAGGCCACGGTCAGCCAGCGAAATGGGCCCTGACTGAAATCGGCCTTCTTGGCAAAGCCCAGTACCTGCGTATAGAAGCGCAGGGCCTTGTCCTGGTCGTCCACGTATACGCTGGTCAGTTTGATTTTCATTTCGTTTCTCCTTTGTCACGTTCGCGGTTTGGGCCGCGTCGTCTTCTCCTGGTCTTCCCTTTCGTTGGTGTTGGTTGATCCATGCGGTCGAGGTGGTGTTCGAGAGCATCCACGTGAGCGGACCAGAACCGACGGAACGGAGCCAGCCAGGCAGCGACCTCCTGAAGTGGTTCCGGATTCAGTCGGTAGAGGCGGCGCTGTGCGTCCACCGTGGATTCCACGAAACCGGCCTCGCGCAGCACGCGCAGGTGCTTTGACACGGTCGGCTGCGGCATACGAAGCTGACGCTCGATCTCGCCCACCGACTGTTGGGACGAGACCAGGAGGCTCAATATCGCGCGGCGGTTCGGCTCCGCAATGATTGCGAACGCAGATTCCACGGTCTTAATATACTCCCAAGAGCATATGCGTGTCAAGGCATATAAAGGAAGGGCACTTGACAAATACTCCTCGCGAGGAGTAATTATCAGCCATGCAAGTGCCCACGCCTGCCGCCGCAATGGCGATTCGCGACTCGCTGGAAGAAGAGGTGCTGATCGCGCTGGTCCGGGCCGCATGGCTGGCGGCCGAGCGATCCAATGCGGTGACCGCCGCCGCGGGGCTCTCGCCGTCGCAATACAACGTCCTGCGCATCCTCCGCGCGGCGGGGCGGGGTGGACTATCCTGCACCGAGATCGGAGCGCGGATGGTGACGCGCGATTCCGATCTCACTCGCCTGATGTCGGGTCTCGCTAGCGCGGGATTCGTGGTGCGTCGTACCGATTCCAACGATCGCCGTCGCAGCACTAATCGGATCACCGCGGCGGGGAAGGCACTGCTGCGTCGTCTCGATCGGGACGTGGCCCAAGCCGCGAAGCAAACCCTTGGTCATCTCGGGCGTACTCGACTCACCGCACTCCGCGACCTGCTGGTCGCCTTCGCGCCACCCCAACCCTCGGAGCTCACGTGACCCATCGCTCTCGCTTCTCCGCATTGCTGTTGCCGTTCGCGCTCCTGGCGTCCACGCCTCACGTGGAGCACTCTCTGGAGGTTGTCATGTCTCCCGCTGAGCAAGAGCTACGCACGTTGTTGGCCACCTATGAAACGTCTCTGAACGCTGGGGACGGGGCCCGAATCGAACAGCTCTACGCCGAGGACGGCGTCTTCATGCCCGCGGGCTTCCCGACGGTGTCTGGCAGGGCGGCGGTCCGAGGCGCGTACGACGCGGTGTTTTCGCACATCCGTATCGCGATCCACTTCACGGTCGACGAGCTGACGGTGAAGGGCGATGTCGCGTACGCGCGGACCCACTCGGCGGGCACGGCCACCGTTGTGGCCACCGGAGCGAGCGGGCCCGAGGCGAACCGGGAGCTCTTCATTTTCACTCGCGGCGCGAATGGCTGGGGGATCGCTCGCTACATGTTCAACAAGGCATCATGACCAAGAGAATTCGCGTCGGCATCATCGGTGCCAATCCGGAGCGCGGCTGGGCGGCGGAGGCGCACATCCCGGCCTTGCAATCGCTCCCGAATGACTTCGAGATCACGGCGCTGTCCACCAGCCGACGCGAATCCGCCGAGGCCGCCAGCAGGCGCTTCGGGGTGCCGCACGCGTTCGATAACACCCAAGACCTCGTGAACCGCGCTGACGTGGACGTCGTGGCCATCACCGTGAAGGTGCCGCATCACTTCGAGCTGGCGACTGCGGCGCTCGGGGCCGGGAAGGCCGTGTACTGCGAATGGCCACTCGGCAACGGCCTTCAGGAGGCGGAGCAGCTGGCCGCTCTGGCGAAGCAGCAAGGCGTCCTCGCTGTAGCAGGGTTGCAGGCACGCGCTGCACCGTCGGTGCTCTACGTGCGCGACCTGGTCCGGCAAGGGTACGTCGGTGAGGTGCTCTCCACCACGCTGATCGGCTCGGGAATGGGTTGGGGACCGACGGTGGAGCCGTACAACGTTTACCTCAACGACCGGAAGAACGGCGCGACGCTGCTCTCGATCGCGCTCGGGCACGCGGCGGACGCACTGTGCTATTGCCTCGGCGAGGTCCGAGAGCTCTCGGCCACGATGACCATCCGGCGACGATCATTCACGATCGCCGGGACGGGGGAGAGCAAGCCGATGCACGCGGACGATCAGGTGTGCGTCGCCGGACTGCTCGAGGGCGGCGCCGCGCTCTCGATTCACTATCGCGGCGGGCGTTCGCGCGGCACGAACCTGCTCTGGGAGATCAACGGCACCGAGGGCGACCTGCAGGTTACGGCTGACGGCGGCCAGGCCCAGATCTTCGAGCTGACCGTACGTGGCGGCAACGGCGCGCAGTCTTCGCTCGAGGCCCTGCCCGTGCCGCAGCAGTACCGGTTCTCGTCGCTGCACGGCCCTGCCACCAACGTCGCCCAGGCGTACGCGCGGTTCGCCCGCGACTACCGCGAGGGAACACATCTCTGCCCCACGTTCGACGACGCGGTCACGCGCCATCGGATGTTGGACGCGATCGAGAAGGCCGCGGCAAGCGCTCAGCATCAAACGCCCGATACTGCCTGACTATTGCAGGTAAAATGCGTACAGCGCCCCCTCAGCGGTCACGAGCACATATTGGCGGCCGCCCACCGTGTAGGTCTCCGCGGCGTTCTCGACCGAGCCGATATGGGCGTGCCAGAGAGGCACCGGGGGCTGCGTCCCCCGCAGGCCAAAGGCGACGAAATCCCCAGACCCGCCGTTGGCGAACAGCAGACCGCCCGCCGTCGTGAGCAAGCCGCTACCACCTCCACCTGCTCCCTCGAAGCGATACTTCCATGCGAGCTTTCCCGTCTGATAGTCGATCGCGGCGATCGAGGTCCCAAGCGATCCCACGACATCCTGCTCGCTGCCTCCGAGCCCGACGAGCATGCGCGGATCCTTGTTCGTCAGGTAATACATCGCGTAGACCTCGCGCAGCACGACATAGAAGAGACCCGTCTGGGGGTCGTAGCTGGACGGGTACCAGTTCGTCGCGCCGCCGTTGTCCGGCGATACCAGCGAGCCGGCGACCGTATTGTCCTTCTCCGGGTTCCGCACAAGCTGTCCCTTGGCGTTGATGCCTTGGGCCCAGTTGGCTGCGTCGGAGTACTTCATCGTCAGCAGGTGCTCGCCACTGGTCCGGTCCAGCACGTAGAAGTAGCCGTTGCGCGAGGTCTGCATCGCCATCTTCCGCGGCTTCCCCCCGAACATGCCGTCGACCAGCACGGACGGCTGGGTCGAATCCCAATCGTGCGTGTCGTTAGGCGACGTCTGGAAGTACCACGCCATCTTTCCGGTCTCTACGTTCACCGCGACGACCGAGCAGGTGTACAGGTTCGTGTGTACGTCGCGCGGTCCGCGCAGCAGTGCCGTGTAGGCCGGCGTCGGATTACCCGTCCCGAAGATGTACAGGTGCGTCTCGGGATCGTACGACCCCGGCATCCAGACCTGCGCGCCTCCATGCCGAGCCGCGTCCAGGCTCGCCCATGTTTCCAGCCCCGGATCCCCCTGCTTCATCGGTACCGTGTAGAACTTCCATTGCAGATCCCCGGTGGTCGGATCGAATGACTGCAGAAACCCCGGCGCGTCCAGATCGTCGCCCGTGCCCACCAGCACATGATCGCCGACCACCACTGGCGCCGTCGTCGAGAAATATTGCTGGCTGAAGTCAGCGATCTCTCTGTGCCAGCGCTCCTGGCCCGTCTTCGCGTCGAGCGACACCAGAAAGTCGTCCGGCGTCTCCAGATACAGCCAGTCGCCGTACATCGCCATGCCCCGATTGCCGATGTGCGTGCCCCCGCGCGACTTCCACCAGAAGTGCCACAGAATGTGCCCGTCCAGCGCATCCATCGCCCAGGCATTGTCGGGCGATGAGATGTACAGAATGCCGTCCACCTGCAGAATCGATCCTGACAGACGCGGCGATCCGCTGGTCGATCCGGGAATGTTCACCGGATTCTCCGCTACGCCCCCGGTAATCGCCGCAGTCGCGGGTGGCCCGAAGAATCCCCCTTCGCCACCGCCCGCTCCCGCCGTCAGACGGCTCACCCACGCCAGGGAGAGATGCCTGACGTTGGTCGTGTCGATCTGCGTGAGGGTGCTGTAGCGACGCTGGGAGTAGTCGCCCGCGTAGGTCGGCCACGCGTCGGTCGCGGGCTTAGTCAGCAACGCGGGATCCAAAGCCTGGCCTGCCAGCGACCCGCGTGGCAAACAAAACGGAATCAAGAGAAGCAGCTTGGCTGTTCTCGTCATTTCAAGGTGACGAGGTACGCCGTGAGGCTATGGATATCGGAATCCCGCCACTGCGGGAGCATGTCGATATGCCGTTGCAATGGATTGGTGACGACGACCTTCGGGATCGAATCGTGTCTGGCGAAGCTGCGGTACGTACCGTCCGGCTCTCTGAGAGCAACGACGAAGGCGGAGATGTGATCGAGATCTCCCGTGCTGGTCTGCCCCGAGGGGAGCGTGACCGTTACAGTCGTAGGCGGCACCTTCGGCGCTGCAGAGCCGGCCGGCCGGCGACCAAAGCTCCTGCCGCGTCCGCCGGACACGATCAGGTTCTGAATCGTCTTCGGTTCATACCTGGCACCGATCCCGGCGAGGTCTCCGGTAACCGAGTGGCATTGCGTGCAGTGTCCCGCTCCGTTGAAATAGGCTTCCCCTTCCTTGGCGTTGCCCACCAGGATATCGAGTGTGCTGGGCGCGCCACGATCGGAAAGCGGCTGGCTGTGCAACCAGGCAGCGATGGCGGCGATGTCCGCCGCACTCAACGTGAGCTTTGGCATACCCTGGCCCGGAATGCCGTTCTGGACGATCGGAGTAATGAGTTCGCCGTGTTGATCGGCGAGAACCAGTTGCGCACGAACCAGGTTCGGTCCCGTTTCTCCGCCCCTGGCGTCCGAGCCATGGCAGAAGCTGCAATTGCTCTTGAAGACCTGCTCGCCATGCGCCACCTGTTCGGGAGGAGCAGGAGGACGCACCGGATAGTCCGGAGCACGATTGCCGTCGCGGCCAGCCTGCGTCGCTTGGGCCGGGCGCGGGGGAGCCTGCGCCGGAGGCTGCGGAGCACACATGGTCGCGGGCATTGCGATGATCACAATGCCGAGGAACCGAAACCGTCTCCGTGAATGCATCAGTTGAATCCTCAAACGTGCGATTTTGCTTGACCTTACACACCCGAACCGCGCTGTGCAACCGCAACGGGGTTCAGGGCTTTTTCTTCGAAACTTCCCATCCGCTCGTCGCGTATCTCCCGCTGACCTGTGACCGCGCGCGTTCGGCGACGGAGGGCACATGAGCTCGGCCCGCAATCCAGGAAGAGTGGTTGGATACTGGTATCTGCTCCTTGTGCTGCTCGGCCCGCTGCGCCTCATCTACATCCCCAACAAACTCTTCGTGCAGGGCGACGCCGCGGCGACGGCCAGCAACATCGCTGTGCACGAGTGGCTCTTCCGATTCGGCATGCTGAGCGATCTGCTCGGTGCCGTGGTCCTGATCTTCCTCGTACTCGCGTTTTACCGGTTGTTCAAAGGGGTGGACCAGCAACTCGCAGTGCTGCTTGTGATCGTGGGCGGCGTGATGCCTGCCCTCATCAACTTCGTGAATGTGGTGAGCGATGCCGGCGCCCTCATGGTCGCGCGGGGCGGGGGCGGGGGCGCCGGCGGCGCCGGGGGCGCCGACTTCTTGTCCGTCTTCGACAGGCCGCAGCGTGATGCACTGGTCATGCTGTTCCTCCGGTTGCATCACCATCAGATCGTTGCTGCCGAGATCCTGTGGGGGCTATGGCTTTTCCCGATGGGGGCCCTGACGTACAAATCGCGTTTCCTGCCGCGGTTCATTGGCGTGTGGCTGATCATCAACGGCGTCGCCTACGTGGTGCTGAGCTTCACGGGGTTATTCTTTCCGGATTATCAGGACAAGGTGTTTATCTTTTCTCAGCCTGCCCTGTTCGGGGAGCTGGCGATCATGTTGTGGCTCGTGATCAAAGGCGCCAACCCACCGGCGGTGGAACAATCGACAGCTGCTCAGCCTGCATGAGTTGATCGAGCCTGCCTAGCGAGAGTCTAGGGCCGGGCCGTATGCTTCTCCCCCATGACTCCATCCAGACCGCTCGTCATGCTGCTCGCCGCCCTCGGGATCCCGACCGTCGCGCCGGCCCAGGCGGACTCCGCCCCAGCCGCGGCACAGGATCCCATCGCTCGGCTGGTCGCGCGCCTCGACCTCGAGCAGTACAAGGCGACGATCAAGGGCCTCACCCAATTCGGCGACCGGCGCCAGGGCACCGACCGCAACCGCGCCGCGGTGAACTGGATCGAGGCCCAACTCCGGAGCTACGGCTGCGCCGACGTCGCGCGCCTGACGTACGACTATCAGCCGCCTCCACCGCGTCCCCGGACAGAAGGGGCCGGACCGGCCCGCGACACGAGCCGCGCCTCGGGCGGGGGCCGCTACCGCGGCGTGCGCGCCCGCACCGGCGTCAACAACGATTCCCTCCGGCAGCCCGACGCCCGGCTGCGCGCGCTCGACGCGCAAGCCAGCACGCCGGGCGCGCGCGAAGAGGTGTACTGCACCAAGGTCGGCAGCGTCCATCCCGGCGAGATGTACATCGTGGGCGCTCACATGGACGGGATCGGGTGGGGTGAGGCGGCGAACGACGATGGCTCAGGCACCGCGCTCGTCATGCAGCTCGCCCGCATCTTCTCTGGACCCGACGTCCGGACCGATCGGTCCATCCGGTTCATACTCTGGAACAATGAAGAGACCGGTCTCAACGGCTCCCGCGCATACGTCGAGCAGCGCCAGGCGCTGCAAGGTAAGGAGGATCCGCCGGGATCGGGCCGGTACCCCGAGCCCACCTGGCTCGGCATGATCCAACACGACATGATGCTGTTCGACCACGGCATGCCGCGCAGCGACGGCACATTGAGCCCGGAGCAGCGCCCGGAAGCGGATGTGAATATCGAGTTCCAGGCGAGTGCCAAATTCGCGGCGCAGGCCCAGCAGCTGGCGTGGACATTTCAGGCGGCCAACGAGCAGTACGCGACCGATTATCCGGCGTCCGTCGGCTCACACATGACCAACACGGACTCGGCGCCGTTCCAGGACCTCGTGGCGGCGATCAGTCTACGCGAGAACGAGCGCGGGACCCAGATCGGGGCGGGGTGGGATCCGAACTGGCACCAGCCGACCGACGTGTACTCCACGTACAGCGACAAGGACTTCCGGCTCGGCCTCAACGCGGCGCAAACCACCCTGGCGGCCCTCGCCGGCCTCGTGGAGGCGACGCTCAAGTAGCCGCTACGTGGGTCCCTCCGGGACGCGGTCCCCGCGCGGTTCGAGGTCGACTATGTCCGCGTCTACCGTTCCACTGCGCCTCGAGGACCCTCGTCACGATGAGCTAGGGCCAGCACCCTTACTTCCCGAACCGCTCGAAGCGGTACGCGAGCTCCGGACCTTCGTCACCCTCGTACGCGAGTTGGGCGACGAGCAGCGCGAACGGCTCGGTGTAACGAGCGATCCGTAAAGGCCCCGCGTCCACGGGATCGAACCCGACGTCGCGGATCAGCTCAGCGGCAATCTTCTTGCTCCTCGCGTCGTCCCCGCAGTACATGAGGCTGGGTCTACTGGCTTTGCGCCGAGCCTCGAAGACACCAAACAGCACCTCGCTCGGCACCGTGTTGAAAGCGGAGACGACCCGAGCCTTCGGAAACCGCTTCGCCAGCGCCTCCGCGCCCGAGGATGTGTGGGCGATCACGAGGTCGGTGTCGTCGGCATTCATCGGGAGCGAGCAACTGACGATGACCTTGCCCGACACGTCGCCTGCTTGTTTCAACACGTCGTCGATTCGGGACCAGTGCACGGCAAGCAAGAGCGCAGCTGCTTCGCGCGCGGCTTCACCCGGCGTGCCGGCCCGCGCGTTCCCCCGCGCGTCGCGGGCGAGCTTCTTCAGCTTCTGCTCGCTGCGCGCGTAGCTGAATACGACTTCATGCCCGGCGCGCGCCCAAATCGTCCCGAGCTTGGCGCCCATCAACCCTGAACCCAGAATCCCGATGCGCATGTCAGAGACCGGTCCGTTTCTCGAGCTGCTCGGGGTATCGCGCCCCCTGGATCGTGATGTGTGAAGCCGCGCTCTCGATCTCGCGGCGATCGTCGGCGGTTAGTCGCAGTGCAACCGCCCCGATGTTCTCGTCCAGGCGCTCCAGCTTCGTGGTGCCCGGAATTGGCACGATCCACGCATGCTGGGCGAGCAGCCAGGCGAGCGCGATCTGCGCCGGCGTCGCCTTCTTTCTTGCCGCGATCGTGCGCAGGAGATCCACCAGCGCCTGGTTCGCTTTCCGAGCCTCCGCGGTAAAGCGAGGAACGATGTTGCGGAAGTCGGAGCTGACGAACGTCGTCTTCTCGTCAATCGTGCCCGTCAGGAAGCCCTTTCCGAGTGGACTGAATGGAACGAACCCGATCCCGAGTTCCTCGAGCGTCGGCAGCAACTCCTCTTCCGGGCGTCTCCACCACAGCGAGAATTCGCTCTGCACGGCCGTCACTGGCTGGACGGCGTGCGCGCGACGGATGGTTTGCACTCCTGCTTCAGACATGCCGAAGTGCTTCACCTTGCCTTGCCGAATCAGTTCCTGGACCGTTCCGGCCACATCCTCGATCGGCACGTTTGGGTCAACCCGGTGCTGATAGTAGAGATCGATCACATCGGTCCTGAGCCGTTTCAGCGAGCCCTCGATGCTCTGCTTGATGCGCTCGGGCCGGCTGTCTTGCACCTGCTGCCCGCCAGCATCAACTCTGATCCCGAACTTGGTGGCGATCACCACCTGAGCGCGCACTGGCGCCAACGCCTCGCCAACGAGCTCTTCGTTCGTGTACGGACCGTAAATTTCGGCGGTATCGAAGAATGTGATGCCGCGTTCGACGGCTGTGCGGATTAGCGAGATCATCGCCTGCTTGTCCGGTGGGAGACCGTAGCTCTGGCTCATCCCCATGCAGCCGAGCCCGAGCGCCGATACCTCCAGGTTGCTGCCGAGTTTGCGCAGCTGCATTGTTTCCTCCTGACAGTCCTCAGGGCTTGACCATGACCTTGATCGCCTCGCGCGCGTTCATCGCCCGGTAGCCGTCGGGAACCTGATCGAGACTGATCACCCGGTCGAAGACGCGGCCGGGTTCGATCTTGCCCTCGAGGACGTCCGGGAGCAGCTCCTCGATGTACGCGCGGACCGGGGCAGGTCCGCCGCTGATGGTGACGTTGTTGTAGAACGCCGGTTCCGAGCCGGGGATCGCCTCGTAGTGGGGGACACCCACGCGCCCCACGGTGCCACCCGGACGGGCGATGCCGATCGCGGTGCGCATGGCCTGGTCGGTGCCGACGCACTCGATGACGGAGTGGACGCCGAAGCCGCCGGTCAGCGCGCGCACGCGCGCGACGGCCTCCTCGCCACGCTCGCTCACGACATCCGTTGCGCCGAACTGCTTCGCCAGGGCAATCCGGTCGGGATGGCGGCCCATCATGATAATCTGCTCGGCGCCGAGGCGGCGCGCGGCGATGACGGCGCAGAGGCCGACGGCACCGTCACCGAGGACGGCCACGGTCTTGCCACGGCCGACCTTGGCGGCGCGGGCCGCATGATGACCCGTTCCCATCACATCTGAGAGCGTGAGCAGCGACGCCATCAGCGCATCGTCTGCACGGACCGGTAGGACGACGAGCGTTCCGTCTGCCTGCGGGATACGCACCGCTTCGGCCTGTGCTCCGGGAAGCTCGACCGTGCCGAAGAACCCCCCGTGGACGCACGACGTGTGCAGCCCCTCGTGGCAGAACGCGCAAGTACCGTCGGAGTAGGCGAACGGCATCACGACGACGTCGCCGACCTTCAGGGTGCTGACGCCCGAGCCGACCGCCTCGACGTTGCCGATCGCCTCGTGGCCCATGCAGCGGGGGGGCTCGCCCGGCTTCATCAGCTTGTACGGCCAGAGATCACTGCCGCAGATGCACGCGCGGCTAACGGTGACAAGCGCGTCGGTCGGTTCGATCAGGCGGGCGTCCGGGACGTTCTCGACGCGGACGTCTCCTGCGCCGTGCAGAACGGTCGCGCGCATCGCGATCTACCTCGTGCTTCCGGCGAGCGCGGGGTCGTCGAGAGCGAGCGACGTGGACAGCTCGCGGTAGGCGGCGATCTGCGCCTGGAGATCGGCGACGTGCTGCTCGGCGAGGGCGATGGCATCGGCGCCGGCGATGAAGCGGCGCGGCGGCGGATCCTCCCCGGCGATCGCTACGAGCGCCCGCGCGAGCTTCGCCGGGTCGCCGCCTTGCCGGCCGCTCTGTGCCTGCCACCACTTCAGCTGCTCCGCCGTGCGGTCGGCGTAGTCCTCGATGGACGGCTCACCGTAGGTCACGGACGCCGGCTCCAGGAGCTCGGTGCGGAAGAACCCCGGGTTGACGATGGTGGTGGTGATGCCAAACGGCGCGACCTCTTGCTGCAACGACTCCATCCAGCCCTCGAGGCCGAACTTCGCCGCAGCGTATGCCGAGCAGAACGCAAACCCGACGATGCCCGCCGTTGACGAGATCGAGATAAGGTGCCCAGAGCGCTGCGTGCGCATGACCGGCAGGACGGCGCGGGTGACGTTCATCGCGCCGATGAGGAGCGTCCCGAGCTGCCGTTCGATCTGCTCCGGCGTCAGCTCCTCGAAGTAGCCGGCGAAGAAGTTGCCGGCATTGTTGACCAGCACGTCGATGCGGCCGAACTGGTCGACGGCGGCCTGCACCGCCGCCGCAGCGTCGGCGCGGTTGGTGACGTCCAGCTTGAGGACCAGCAGGTTGTCCGACCTTCCCACGGCCTTGGCCACGGCGTCGCTGTCTCGGCCGGTGGCCACGACCGTGTGGCCTGCGGCCAGGGCGGCTTTGGCGAAATCGACGCCCATGCCACGGGCGGCTCCAGTAATGAACCAGGTCTTCTTGTTAACCATGGTAGCTCATTCCTTCCTAGATGTCATTCACATCGTGTAACCCGGCTTCTTGTACAGCTTCGCCGAGGTCTCGACGATGTCGGGTCTGTAGACCTTCTCAGCCCACTCCCTTGCGGAGACTTCTTCGATAGCGACTGAGACGGACTCGTCTCCGTAGTTCAAGACATTCATGACGTCTTTGACGATGGCTTCCGTGAGTCGCCGCTTCTGCTGTTCGGATTTTCCGGGCCAGAGCTTCACGATGACGTGAGGCATTATTCGCTCCTGTATTGCTCGTCGCTGACCTTTTCCATCCATTCCACGGCCTTGCCATTGAGCTGTTCCTGAATGGCGATGTGCGTCATGGCGGTGGTTGCCGCGGCGCCGTGCCAATGCTTCTCACCCGGCGGAATCCAGATCACGTCACCGGGCCGAATCTCCTCGATCGGGCCTCCCCAACGCTGCGCGCGGCCACAGCCCGCCGTCACGATCAGCGTCTGGCCGAGTGGGTGCGTGTGCCATGCCGTCCGGGCACCGGGCTCGAACGTGACGCTGGCGCCCGCCACGCGCGCCGGATCAGGGGCCTGGAACAACGGGTCGACACGTACAGTGCCGGTGAACCACTCAGCAGGTCCTCTGCCGGAGGGCTGTGAGCCACCTCGCTTGATATCCATGCGGCCAATCGTAGCGGGACCGCGCACGCCTGTGTAGCCGGGAAAATCGAGAAGGGTTTGTGAGTATTATTCACAAATGGTGCGCGACCAGTTGAGCGTTCTCTCCGCGTTTCTGACCGTCGCCGAGGAACGGAGCTTTACGCGCGCGGCGACGCGTCTTGGGGTGTCTACCTCCGCATTAAGCCACGCCATTCGGGGGTTGGAGGAACGATTTGGCGTGCGCCTGCTGGCGCGAACGACGCGCAGCGTCGCCCCGACACATGCCGGAGAGCAGCTCCTCGCGCGTCTGCGCCCGGCGCTCGGCGACATTCGGGGAGCGCTGGACCTGATTTCCGGCCTGCGGGACCGGCCGTCGGGACGCGTGCGTTTAGTAGTGTCGCCCATTGCCGCGACGACGGTCCTCGCACCGAAGCTGGGACAATTTGCTCGCGACTACCCGGACGTCGTGCTCGATGTGACGACCGACGAGAGTCGCATCGACCTCGTCGCCGCGGGCTTCGACGCTGGCATTCATTTCGGGGAATTCATCGAACGGGACATGATCACGTTCCGCGTATCCAAGGACCACCGGCCAGCCATCGTGGGTTCGCCCCGCTATTTCGAGTCGCACGAGAAGCCGGTACGCCCGCGTGACCTGCTAAGCCACCGCTGCATCAACTTTCGACACGGCTCCGCCGGCGTGTATCGGTGGGAGTTCGACAAGGGCGAGCAGTCCCTCACCGTCGCGGTGAACGGACCCCTGATCGTCGATGACGTGGAGATCATGGTCCGTGCGGCGCTCGATGGCGTGGGTCTGGCGTTCATGTCGGAGGACCGCGCCGCGCCGCACCTCGCGAGCGGGGAGCTCGTGCGCGTGCTGGAAGATTGGTGCCCGCCGTTCCCCGGCTTCTTCCTTTACTATCCTCGTCAGCGGCAGCTACCAGCGGCACTCGCGGCGCTCATCGAAGAGTTGCGTATGTAGCTGTACCGATCACCCTCGGCTACGGTACCCTTGCCTTCGGTGGTTCCGCGGGTAGGTTCAGCCGCAGCCGTTTGCCCTTCGAGGTATCATCGTGGGGTAGCACGCTCTGAGAGAACCGCGTCCCCCCCGCCGGCTGCATATCGCGTCCGGTCTCACATTGCCCAGCGCCGCTCCCCCCCATCTCACGACGTTCCGCGTCGCGACCAACCTTGCGTCCAGAGGAAGGGAACCATGAGTACCCGCCACCCTCTTCTCCCTCTGCTGCTCACGGCCGGTTGCTTGAGCTGCGGTCAGGACGGACCGACGCCTCTCGAGAATCGCGCACCCCTCTTCTCAGCGGTCCACCCGTCGGGCGCCCCCTTGATCGTGGACGACGACGGGGCGCAGTGCTCAGACGCGCAGTTCACGAGCATCCAGGCAGCCGTGGATGCGGCCGCGCCTGGCGATCGCATCCTCGTGTGCACGGGCACGTATCTTGAGCAGGTGACCGTATCGACGAACGACGTCCGCATCCACGCTCAGAACAAGGCGGGCCCCTATGGTCGTGGACGCCGCGCCTCCGTGGTGGTGGACGCCCACGGTCACGACTTCGGCTTCCGGGTTCTCAATGCTTCTGGCGTGATGATCGAGGGGTTCGACGTCGAGCACGCGCACGAGGCCGACATCTTCCTGAGCGGCGCCAGTGCCACGACTATCCGGAGCAACGTCACGACTGGCGCCGGGCATGACGGCATCGAGCTAGTCGGTTCGCATGACAATGTGATCGAGCACAACGTCTCGATCGACAACCCCGCCGTCAACGCGTGCGGCATTAACGTCGCGGGCGGCTCGCTGCGCAACGTCGTGCGCCACAACCGTCTCGTGAACAATGAGTGGGGGATTCAGATCTCGGGCGGGACCACGGCCGACAACGTGATCGCCCGCAACGTGTCCCTCGGGAATCGCGGGAACGGCATCCGCAACGTCGGTGGGGCGTCGGGGACCCTCATCGAACAGAACCGCGCCTCCAGTAACGGCTCCACGCCCAGCGCCTCGACGACGGGCACGACCAACGCCGGAATCCACGTCGCCAGCGGCACCAACATCGTCGTGAGGGACAACCAGGCGCTCGACAACCTCGCGGTGGACCTGCGCAGCGAGGCGGGCAGTGGGGCGACCTTCGCCGGCAACCACTGTCGCACGTCGTCGCCGTCGGGGCTGTGCGAGCGTAGCAGGCCGTCGACCTCGCCGTAGCCGCGGCGGGTTGGCCTACCCGAGGGCGGGGATCCGGCGCTGGACGCGATTCAGAGCCTGGTTGCGAGATCAAGCAAGCCGATGGCCACACAGCGATCGATGTTCAAGTCCGCGCGAGGCCGTGGAGTCGTTCGACGTGCCCATCACAGGAGGACACTTGTACAAATCACTGCTGCTTTCCATCAACGCACTCTGCGCCTCGATCGCGTGGACGCAGTCACCACCTTCGGCACAAAGCAAGCTCTCGGTGCACTGGGAAGAACTGACCGCGGCCGACTTCCGCGACGCCATCGCGCGTGCGCAAGGCACGTGCCTGCTCCCATTCGGCATCCTGGAGAAGCACGGGCCGCATCTGCCGTTGGGAAACGATCTGCTCAACGTGCGATACGTGGCGCTCAATGCCGCTCAGCAGGAATACGCCATCGTCTTTCCCGAGTACTATTTCGGGCAAATTTTTGAAGCGAAACATCAACCAGGCACGGTGGCGTACAGCGCGCGACTGCAGCACGAGCTGCTGCAGGAGACGACCGACGAGATGGCCCGCAATGGCTGTAAGAGGGTCATCATCGTGAACGGTCACGGCGGCAACAACAGCCTGCTGCCGTACTTCGCGCAGTCGCAGCTCGAGACGCCCCACGACTACGTCGTGTACGTGCTGGGCATCATGCGCAGCGCGCAGGGCGAGCCGAAGCACAAGACGAATCCCGCGACCGATATGCACGCGGGCGAGAGCGAAACGTCCGTGAGTCTAATCGCCCGGCCCGACCTCGCGCACCTGGATCGTGCGCCGCAGGAATCGGGTGCCGATCAGGCGCGCCTAGCGGCGCTGCCGGAAGGCTTGTACACCGGCATCTGGTGGTACGCGCGCTTCCCGAATCACTATGCCGGCGACGGCGCCGCCGCAACGCGCGAGCTCGGCGAGTTCGAGGCGAGGACGTGGATCAACGGGATCGTGCAGGCGATCCGCGCGGTCAAAGCCGACCGGGAGAGCCTGCGATTGCAAAATGAGTTCTACGAGCGGAGCAAGCATCCGCTGGAAACGCCGCAGTAATCAGCGGCCTTTCTTCCCATGGCCTTTCAAGATCCGCACGATCGCAACTATGGTGTTCCAATTCCGTGTCGTCGCCGGCACGCCGAACAGTTTGTCGATCTGGCCAAGATAGCCGATCGTTTTCATGTGACGACGGTACACTCCGAAGACGAATCGGTTTTTCGACCCGATGACTCGCACCAACCACCTCCCACTTGGGGGAAGGGTGATTGGAATGGAAGCCTGGCCGCGCCGGGCGTTCGAAAGAATGCTCACGAATCGCACAACATCAGGGCGTGACGGCTCCGTTCCAAACGGATGCTCCGGCTCCAGACGGATAAGCTCGCGGCCGTCGCAGAGCACGACTACCGCTGCGAACGGTAGCTTCCGGAGCAATGCGGCACGGAACGTCGCTCGAGATCCCGGTTTGCGAACGACAAACGTGCCTGCGGCACCCACATTCACGACATCATAGTCGCGCAGTTGTCTTGCGAGGATGCTGGGGCGAAACGTCCTGTGCCCGCCAACATTGACACCCCGGAGGAAAACCACGAGAGCCATACCGGGATAAAGAAAAGGCGGGCGCGCTACGCCACCAGGTGCTCGGTCGACCGCGGATCGACGAAACACGAAATTCTGGGTCGCAATGGGGTTCAAGGGGTCGCGGGCGTCCCGTTGAGGCCGGAGCGACACCCCGCGGTGACGGCGTATAACCGGCGGGGGTACGCCCGCAGCTTCGTGGACCAGGCCGGCACAGTGGCGCGCGCGGACCGCCGCTGGACCTACTCGGCGTCCTTCATCCGCGAACTCGCCGGGCCGGTGTGGGAGGTGGGCCTGGCGTACGCGTTCGAGGATAACCGGTCGAACGACGCGTACGCGGTCTATCGGGCGCGCCGGGTCGAGGCCACGGTGCGGCGACGGTGGTGACCCGTCGCGCCAGTTAGCCGGTGCGAAGATGACGGCGGTCGGCGGTGTCCCGCCCGTATCGCCGTGCAGCCGGTCCAACCCCCCCGTTCTCGCGTGCAATGAAGCCTCCACGGCCGTCACTTCCTTCCACGCTGACGCGCATAGTGGAGGCCCACCACACCGCTCGGATACGGTGTCGCGGACCGCAAGGCGAACGTCGCATGCACCCCGCTGGGCAGCACTCGCTTGCCGGCCGTGAACTTGGGCATCGGATGAGCCTTCGTGTTCAGGGTGACGGTCTACTCTGCTCTGACGACGGACGGGCAGGCAGGATATCGACAACAACCCTCTAGGCTTCGGTGGGGGGTGTCTCCATTCCTGGAATCCCTAGGGGTCGCCCGCGTGGACCGCTCGGAGCAGGTCCTTGGCTTGGTGCTGCAGCTGGTCCAGGTCAGGGAGGCGATTCCGCGGTTCATCCTGCCCGCGATAAGCTGAAGCGCGACCACGACACCATTCAACGGGAGGCTTTGCATGCGTACGGCCGTTGTCCTCGCCCTGCGTAGTCGTCAGTTCGGCGGCCGAGCGGTCCATATTCACTCAAGCCGACACCTTTCCCTTCCGTCGACGTTGGCGGGCGACTTGCTCTGCTAGAAACACCTTCATCAACGATTGGTACGGGACGTCGCGTTCGTTGGCCAGGGCCTTGAGCTCCTCGAGCAGCGGGACCGGCAGACGAATCGAAATAGCCGCCGTGGACGGTCGAAGGTCTGGCAAGCTGGGTCGAACCGCCCTGCTCCAGTCGAAGTAGTCGGCGGTGTCGTGCTTTGCCCAGAACCGGCGCTCCTCATCCTCGTTTGCGAAGCGCGGCAGCGACTGCCTAGCCGCTCTCTTAGCCTTGGTCATAGATCCTCCGTTCTCGTCGACTCATATCCCGCGCTGAGATGACTCGGATCAGAGTCTCACGGATCGTGAAGACGACTGCGAGCCGGCGCGCCGCGTTGGTTTGTCCCAAGGCCGCGTAACGTGGCTCGCGCTGCGAGTGTTCGATGTCTGGCGCCACCAGGAGTGGGCGGTTGAAGAACACCTGCTCGCACTCTCCCTGGGAGACCTGGTGCAAGTCCCGGTTCTTGTCGGCGTTGCCGGCGTCCCACTGAAAACCGGTGCATTGAGCCAGGTCGTCGGGAAAGCCGGGCACCTCCATGTATATGCTGAATATATACGCGTGTCAAGCGCCGGCCGCTGCGCACGCAGCGGCCACAATCCCGGCACCTGGACTTCTTCGCTCTACGGCCACCACCCCTGCGTATTCCTACTGGCCCCATCGCCGTCGCCAGCGCTCCAGTGCCGCATCGCCGTTCACGAGCCCTACCGCGTGCAGTCTCCGTTTACCAGCGTCCTGGGAAGCGTTACCCCAGGACGCAACAACGCACTTCAGCACGATTCTCAACTCGGCGGCGCACTCCCCGCCGCCGGATCTGGTCCCAGGGACATTGCGAGCTTCATTGCGTAGAACA
>Ga0209474_10001447_pt1 | contig 23140 bp, 19 predicted proteins | sample GraSoiAngelo_145_FD_185902 | JGI IMG/M metagenome (GOLD analysis project Ga0209474, IMG submission 185902) | Grasslands soil microbial communities from the Angelo Coastal Reserve, California, USA - 14_1009_05_20cm (SPAdes) (version 2) | ecosystem: Environmental > Terrestrial > Soil > Grasslands...
GAAACGCGCATCCTTGGCTCCAGACCCGAACCCGGACCGCCCAGAATCACTGGCTGCGGATGCTGTGTCCGCCACCAGCGAATCGAGAAATACACCAGCGGCACATCCAAAAACGCAAAAATGCCGAAGAGCGCGCTGAACAGCGCCCGCTTGTCCGGCTCCTCGATCATCGAGCGCAGCAGTAGGTAAGAAAAGTAAAGCAGTCCCAGCACAAACGTCAGCGTCAGCCGCGCGTCCCACGTCCACCAGATTCCCCACACCGGATGCGCCCAAATCGGCCCGCTGACGAGCACCACGCTAATGAACGCCAGCCCCACTTCCGCCGCCGACACGCTCAGCCAGTCCGCCTTCGGCTCCCGCGTGAAAACGTAACGCAGATTGGCGTAAAAACACGTTCCGAACGCTACGAACGCGCTGAACGCGCAAGAAATATGCAGGTAGAAAATCTTTTGGATCACCCCCATGGACTTCTCAATGGGCGCGTAATTAAAAGCAAGGTACGCCGTGGCCGCAATTAGCGCAAACAAGACCGCGGCGCGCGCAATACTCTTCGTCATTGCGAAGGACCTCCGCTGCGGATTGTCTTCCAATCAAACCGCATTCTTAATGATGCTCAACCAAAATAAGCCGTCGGTTGTAAAGCTGTTCCACGAGTCACCAGTCACTCTTCCAAAAGATATTCGCCGAAAAGCCACAGCGCCGTCAAAAAAACGATATCGAACCCGGCCAGGAATCCCAGCCAGTCGATGCGCAGCCCCGGATTCTCCGCCAGGAGTCCGCTGGTGGCTTCCGTGCTGGCAATCAAAACCGGCGTAAGCAGAGGCAAGAGCAGCAGCGGCAACATTAATTCGCGCATCCGCGCCTGTGCCGAAATCGCGGAAAACGCCGTTCCCGGAATCGCCACACCCAGGCTGCCAAGAAACAAAACCAATACCAGCTGCGGAAAAACTGCCAGGATGTGCACGTTATAAAGGATCGCGAAAATCGGCAGCATCAGCACTTCCGTCAGCAACAGGAACACCGTGTTCGCGCTGAGCTTCGCGAGAAAAATCGAAAATGGATCCTGCACGGCCAGCCGCAGTGCGCTCAGCGTATCGTTGTTCTGCTCCCGCAAAAAACACGGCTGCAGCATCAGCGACGCTGCGAACAAGAACGATAGCCACAAAAGACCGGGGCCGAACTTTCGTGACTCGCCCACGCTGGGGTCAAACGTGAAGCTGAAAAGCACAATCACCACCAGAATGAACACTACCGTCGTCGTCAGAAGTTCCCGCGAACGAAACTCCGTTCGCAGTTCCTTGCCCAGAAGTACCGTGGTGTTCGCAAACAGTGCCATTCATGCGCCCGCAAAAGTAAGAATCGCGCGCATATCTGACCGCGCGCGTGTGTCAGCCGCAACAGAACCTGCATCCAGCCGAATTGCGCGCGTTGCCAAAGCGGAAATCTCCGACTCGCCGTGCAGGCTCATCAGGATCGTTCTCCCCGCATCCCGCATCCGGCGCAACGTGCTCGCCAGCCACGTGATTCCTTCCGGATCGAGCCCCGTAGCCGGTTCGTCGAGCAGCAGTACCGAAGGACCGCTCAGCAGCGCCCGCGCAATCGCCACGCGCTGCCGCATTCCGCGCGAAAACGTTCGCACCAGGGAACCGCGCCGTTCGGAAAGCCCAACCTCTTCCAGCAAAGCGGCGGCTCGCGCTCCCGGCTCTGCAATTCCCTGCAGTTTCGCGAACAGCAAAAGGTTCTCTTCCGCTGTCAATTCGTCATAAACCATCGTGGCATGGGCCACAAAACCAAGCGGTGCGCCCATCGCGTCCGGTCTTTGTAGCGGCGGCTTTACGCCGCCATCTTCGCCTCGAAGTTCGTCCCCATTCGCGCCGGGAAAACTCACCGAACCGCCCGACGGCCGCACGAGTTGTGCACCAATTCGCAATAGGGTGGTCTTGCCAGAGCCGTTTCTCCCGGCAAATGCCACGCACTCACCGGGAGCAACCTCCAGCGACACCCGTCGCAATGCATAAAGTCCGCCATACCGTTTTTCAATATTTTCGAAGCGGATTCCTGTGGGGGCGAATGCCTGCACCGTCACCGGGCAACCTCAGAGATAGCCACGCGGTAGATCATGTCAAACTTTGTCCAAGCCCTCTCTTAGTGATTTGCCGGGGCGGCAGCTTCGACAATCCGCATTTCTTTCTCAATGACTTACGAATTGCCTCCGCGCTTTTGCCGTTTTTGCCCTTCGACAACTCGTCTATTTTCAACAAGTTCCAAACTGCCTAATTTGTAAGCCCTTTGCTTTGATAACCGTACGAAATGCCGGGGGGTGGGGGGTACCCCATCACCCTAGGCGCAAAACTTGCCGAAGCTAGGCCGCAGCTAACCTCGCACCAGGTCGCGCAAGACCTTCTCGGCCTTAGCCCGCTCCCGGGCGTACTCTTCCTCGGTGATCGTGCCTGCCTGATGCCGCAACTCGAGCCGAAACAGGCTCTCCTTCAGCGCATCCAGGCTTGTCCCGATCGCTGCGTCCACGTCTGACAGGCTTGCCGCCCCATTGGACGGAGTTTGCCCCGCCGTCGGGGTGGCCTGGGACACGGTCGTGGTGGCAGGCTGCGTTTTGGGCTTTTTGCCTTTCCCTGGGATGGCCGCCGCCGCAACTTGCGTTGCCGCTTCTCCTCCGCTAACCGCTACCACCGTCTTGCGCGAGAGCAGGTAGCCGAACAATCCGAATACCAGGACAAACCCGCCAAGCAGGGGCCACTTCATCGCGTCGAGCCGCCCCGGAACCGCCTGGATCGTCGCTCCGCCCGATTCTGCTGCCGCGTCCTGAGCTTCCCGGCCCTGTGGCCCGCTTTCCGCTCCTGCGCTCGCATTCGCAGACGCCGTGCCCGACACATTCACCGTCACCACGGCGCCTGCGGGAACATCCTGCCGCAGGTACAGGTTCATTCCCTGCTCCTGCCCCGCGGCCGCCAGTCCGTCGCCGCTCACTTGCAAGCCTGGGGGAACCACGAACAGGACACGTCCGCCTAGATAAACCGTCGGAAGTTTCAACGTCGCTGCGTTGTCTAAATACGGCAGTTCGTAGGAATATCGCACGGAATTGTCGCCCGGACGAAACGCAAACGCGATCGAATAACGATTGTTTTTCTTGTCGATGGGAATCTGTGTCAGCGGCATTCCTGCCGGGCCAGTAGCCTGCACTCCCTGCAGTTCGCCTTTTTCCGGCAGAGCAAAGTCAAAGGTTCCATCGGTGCGGAAATAGGCGTATGGCGGCTGCGATTTGTTCTCTACTTGATATTCCTCAGCGACCTTCAAGGTGTCGCCGTTGGGCTGAAAAACCACGAAGTGGGAAGAAACATCAATCGTCTTGGGATCCTTGGATGGCTCGAAAATATCCAGCTGTACCGTGGCGTTGCTGTTGCCCGGCGGCGCCGCAGCGTTGAAACGCACGCCACGGTAGTTTGCCTGCACCAGGAGCGGCTGCGTGCCGGCATTCGGGTTGTCGAAACTGAATTCGCCTTTAGGGCCGCTCTTTACATGCGCTAATTCCTTCATTCCGCCCATTGGCTGAACCAGCGTGAGCTCCACGCCTGCGGCCGCTTGGCCCGTCGTGCCGTTTTTCACCGTGCCGTGCACCGTGCCTGCGCGCGCGGCCGAAAAGGGTATCAGCAGAAAAGCAGCGCCGTACAGCTGGATATTGAGGAGCAGTGCCCGCCGCTTTACGTGCTCGCCACGCGCCTCTCGCCCCTCGTCCCTACCCCTCACTGCGCGCTCCGGTCCGCTGGACGCGCCCCTCGCGGCCGCCGCACTTGCGCTTCCGTCACTTGATCGATCTCCGCAAGCACCATCGCTGCTTCGTTTTCCAAAGCTGTTTTCATCGCCTCAAAATCTCCATCCGAATATTTTCCGGAGCGGTACTCAAACCGCAAGTCCCGCAAATTGTCATAAATCGTGTCGCGCCGCTCCAGCAACTGATCGAGCTTCGTGCGATGCGGCGCCAGATCCGAGGCATCGGGCTGAATGTAAAAAATGAACAGTCCAATGGCCAGTGCCAGCATCAGGCATGCTCCCAGCACGGCCCAATCGCCGGAATCGCCCATCAGGACTGCAGGCAGAGGAAGCAGCGCCGCCATCACTCCTCGGTCTCCTGTTCGGCCAGCTTTCTGGCCCGTGCGAGAAGTTCCGGCGAAACGGCTTTCGCCGAAGCGCTGCTCGCATGGCCTTCCGAAGAACTTTTCTTCAGCCACCGGGATATCACGAAAATCACAACCAGTGTGCCGAGCACAAGATAGGCCGTCGGCATGACCCATGCCACCAGGCTGAATCCCGACTTCGGCGGCTCCGCATACACTGTGGACCCGAATTGCTTCACGAAGGCTTGCACAATCTGCTCGTCGGTTTCGCCCCTGGAGCCGCGCTGATCGATTTCCTGCAACATTCCCTTCGCCGTGGGGCACGGACCGGAAAACTCGCCGCCGGGATGCGAGCAGTTGGCCGCTGTCATGTTGCATGAGCCGCACATGCAATTGAGTTGAGAACCGATTTTCTTGGCACGCGCGGAAAACTGCTGTGCCCCTACGGGAACAATCAAAGGCAACGCGGCCATTCCCAACAGAGCGAACGTTGCAATAAGAGTGCGGGCCCTAGTCATGGCTTTCTCGTAAGACAACCGGCGAAGTGACCGGGTGCGGCAACGGTTGCGCAGCGGAAGGTTGTTGCGCGCGGGCCAGCACCAGCACGGAGCGGCGGTTCGGCAGCAGCGCTACAATCGTTCCAAACACCACCACCACGCCGCCAAACCAAATCCATTTCACAAGTGGATTCAGGAATGCGTGAATCACCGGCGCTCGCGTATCAGGATCGATTCCCGCAAACACCACGTAGAGATCTTCTTTCCATGTCGAATAGATTGCCACCATCGTGCCGTTTTCCTGGTTGTTGCCCGCGAAACGCCGCTTCTCCGGGAATAGCATCATGACCGGCTGGTTATCGCGTAGAGCTTCTACCAGCATGCGCTGCGCCGTGTAATTTGGTTCCGCCTTGGTGTCCGCCCCCTGTAGCATCAGCGTATAAGGCCCGATCTGCATGGTTTGGCCTACTTGCATGCTCTTTTGCACATCGCGATTGAACGCCGCGCCCCCCAGCCCGATGAACACGAACACCATGCCCATGTGAATGATGTATCCGCCGTAACGGCGGGTGTTGCGCATCGTCAAATCAATGGCGCAGGCCGGATACGAAGCGCCCGAGCGCGCGCGAATCACTTTCGCGCCCCGGTAGAATTCCAGCAAAATCGTGGCCGCCACGAAGGCGCACAAAATAAAGCAAGTCACCGAAAAAAAGTCCCGGTATCCAAGCGCGAAAAACACCGCGCCGGCCGCAACGCCGATCAGCAGCGGCCAGCCAAAATTCCGCTTCAGGCTCTCCGTGGACGTTTTTCTCCATGCCAGTAATGGGCCGACTCCGGTCAGGAACAGAATCAGCAACCCAATGGGGATATTCACGCGATTGAAGTACGGCGCGCCCACGCTAATCCGGTTGCCGGTGAACCACTCCGAAAAAACCGGAAAGAGCGTGCCCGAAAGCACCGCAATGCACGCCACCAGGAAAAGCAAATTGTTAAACAGGAAGCTCGACTCGCGCGAAATCATCGAATCCAGGTGGTTCTCGCTCGCCAGATAATCGCGGTTCTTCAGATAAGCGCCAAGGCAAACCGCCAGGGTGATTCCCATGAAGGCCACGAACCACGGCCCGATGTTCGATTGCGCGAACGCGTGCACCGAGCTGACCACGCCGCTGCGCGTGAGGAAGGTTCCCATGATGGACAGCAGAAACGTCGTAAACACCAACCAGACGTTCCATACCTTCATCATGCCGCGCTTTTCCTGCATCATCACCGAGTGCAGAAACGCTGTTCCCGTCAGCCACGGCAACAGAGACGCGTTCTCCACGGGATCCCAGCCCCAATAACCGCCCCAACCGAGCACCGCATAAGCCCAGTGCGCGCCCAGCAAAATTCCGGCCGACTGGAACATCCACGCGATCATGGTCCACTTGCGCGTCAGGTGAATCCACTTCTCTCCCGGATATCGCGCCAGCAGCGCCCCCAGAGCAAACGCAAACGGAATCGTGAACCCCGTGTAGCCTGAATACAGGTTCGGCGGGTGAATCACCATCTCGGGATATTGCAGCAGCGCATTCAAGCCGTTGCCGTCGGCTCGCGTAAAATAGCTCAACACTCCATTCGGCCCAGCCGCCGCTAGCGCCTTGAACGGACTCTCCACGAAATTGCTCAGCGTCAGAAAAAACAGTTGCACGCCGGCCATCACCACGCCGACGTAGGGCATCAGCTCCCCATTCTTGTTGCGGTAGGCAATCAAAACGGAAAGGACGTAAATGGCCAGCAGGAAACTCCAAAACAGCAGCGAGCCTTCCATCCCCGACCACAACGCCGCTACCTTGTAAAACGTGGAAAGATCCCGGTTGCTGTGCGAGACCACGTACGCGATGGAAAAATTATCGGTGAAAAACAGGTATTCGAGGCTGAACGTGGCAAGAAAAATCAGGCCGCAGGTGGCCATCCCAGCCTGGCGCGCGCTCTTCACTAAAAGGGGATGCCGCGTCACGATTGCCGCAATGCCACCTACAAAGGCATACGCGGCGCACACCAAAGCTAACAGGAGTGCAAAGGAACCAAAGACATCCACAGCGACCCCGCCTCTCCCCCGGCCGCCCGGGTCTTACATACTGCTGCTTTGCTGCGTGGAGCTAGCCGCGGCGCCCTTCGTGTCTCCCCCGGGAGCCGCTTCATACTTGGACGCGCATTTTGCCTGCACGTGCTCGGCCTCGAACCGGCCATCGGAGCCGAGGTGGCCTTCGACCAGCGCCTGCGATTTGTCCACAAAAGTGTCGGGCAGCGGGTCGCTTCCCGCGTAGCTTACGGGAAGAGCTTTGCCCTCGCCTTCCAACACAAAGTCAACGCGCCCCGCCAGCCGCCGGATGCTGCCTACCGCCACCGTTCCTCCCACGCGCATCCGCTGCGCCCGCGCCGAGCTGTTTAAGGTCTGCAATTCAGCGATGGTGTGATAGTACGTCTTGCTTTCGCCATACCCGAGCCAGGCGAGGAACCCGAGCGCCACCACGATAATGCCGATCCCGATGCCGAATTTGGCTTGTTTCTTCATTTTGGTTTCCCGCCAAGTCCTGACCAAGACCCTGCCAGGACAAAGATTGGCTCTTTGAAACTTGATTCTACCACACCAGGAAACAGCTCTATCTCGTTGCCTTGCTATCCAGTACGGCTCGAAACCGCGCGATTTCACTTTCTTTGACCGATGGAGCCAGTCCAAAAGGCTTGCCATCGTTCAGTATCACTTCGCAACCTAAATCGAGCGCAAGGATATCCTGCACGACCTCTTGAGGCATTTCTGTGACCAACATCACACGCTTTGGTTTAAGCGAACGCCGGATCCGTGAAGCCACCGCAGGGAGGTGTTCGCGCAGGGGGTTTACCGCATTGCTCGTACTCTTCAGACCGCTTTCGAGTGGACACTCGAGAACGTGCGACAGAAAGAATCCCCCGCTCTGAAACTCGGCATGAACCGTCTCTGCGGACTTTCCCGCGAAAAGAATTCCCACAGCGCGAAGCAGACTCTCCGCTTCTCCGCCGAAGTCCCCACCTGGCGCGTACAGAAACTCCGCGTCCTGCGGCGGCGCCACGCCTCCCAGCAGCAACGTCTGGATGTGCACGGGCCGGTACCGCGTCGCCCATTCCAACCGGCGCAGCCTTCGCGCTATATGCTCGGGTGAGCCCATCTGCCCGCAACCGTCACAACGCAAAATGGCCGCCGTTGTCATCAGGAAAAGAGCCTAAATGAGAGCCAGCGAAACAGCAATTCGGAAAAAGAGAGCGGAACAGTGCCGTGTGCGGGCCTAATCAAGTCCGCGAACTTGTACTGGGTGCAAATTGCACGGAGTGCGAATCGGATCGCCAGTTCTCTGTGGCTCAACGCAAACATCGTGGCTGGCGTTTCCCGTTTCACCAAACTCATTGCCACCCCAGCACCAGACGTGACTATCCGCCGTCAACGCGCAGCTATGACGCGGACCTACGGCAACCTGAGTGGCGTTTTCCACGCCTTTCACTTCGACAATGCCCTCGACGAATTTTGTCGCGCCATCGCCCAACTGCCCGACGGAATTGAGTCCGCCCCAGCAATACACCTTGCCTTCTTTGATCGCGCAGGAATGATCTAGGTTTGTAGCGACGAAACTCACCCCGGTTTCAAGGCCCGGAATCGCAGCAGGAGGAAGATTCCGCACCGCATTCCCCGGCCTTTTCCCGAGAACGCCGGCAAAATTGTTTCCCCAGCACTTCAACCCTTCGGAGTCCACGCCGCACGCGAAGTGTTGCGCTTCCTCACCGGTAGCGGAGAGCGAACGAATTTCCCCCTTCAACTCAACGACATCCTGCACCACCAATTTCGAGCGTTTCTCCTCCAGTTGATATTCCATCGCCCAGCACTTAAGGCCTCCGCCGGACATGATCGCGCACTGCGGATCGCCCGATGACAACCCGGTCACGCCCGCAGGAATGATTTCCGTGATGCTTTCGGGAGACAAAGACGACCCGTTCCAACACCTCAGAGCGCCACTGACCACGGCGCAAACATGAGTTTGACTTGCGCCGACCGTGGTCACGCCCCGCTCGAAGCCGGGAATAACCGTCGGCTCTCTTAGTGGAAGCTGCGGGTCATACGGCTGCCAGCAGCGCAGCGAGCTTGACTGCACAATGCACAAGCGGTGATATCCCGACGCAAACGCGGTAACTGTTTCATCGATGAGAAGATTGGGCAGCGCCCGGTAGGCAGTCATCTCAGGACCACCTATAGCAATCCCTGGCATGAGCGGCACGGTTCCCCAGCAAAGCGCTCCCACAGAGCGCATAGCGCACGCATGATCGAATCCTGCCACGACGGACGTAACCGGAGGCTTGGAATCCCAGATTTTCTGGAGAAGCTGATGTTGCGCCGGCTGAATTTCAGTCAGGACCACGGTGAGCTTTTTCTTGCGTTCCCCCCCTTCCCAAGTGCCAATCGGCGCGCCCGGGCCGCCACTCAATTCGCTCAAAAGGAAATGGCCCGTGGCGGCTCCCAGTGGATCCGTTTCTTCTAACTCGTATTCGTAAGGCTTGATGATGGCGCCTTTGAGTGTGATGGGTTGCCGGTGATTTGCGTAAACGTAACTTCCCTCAAGCTGCTTCCCTTTTTTGATGAGGGTCAGTTCAACTTCGAGAGTTCGGCAAATAGTTCCGTACAGGTAAAACGTGCCATCTTTGGCTTCGGACAGCGATTGTTGCGCCGCCGCAGGGAAGCAAGCGGCGGCAAGGAGCGCGCCAAGAATCAACAACCGGATTCGCATGAGGAAACCGCTTACTTGGAGACAGCCTCTTCTGAAGGAAGTTTGGAGCGCAGGCACCACTTGAGTTCCTGGCTCAGCTCGAGGACTTCCATGCCGGGCATGACGATGAATTTGCAGCTCAGCATTTCGCGCGGCTCATCGTCGTCGGGAAGTTGGCAGGTGACGCGGCAATACTGGCAATCCTGATTCCAGCAGAATCGGCCATACGGAATCGTTTCCGGGCTGATGAACTGGAAACAGCGCAGAAGCGAGTTGCGCTCCGGCACCTGGAACTTCTTGCCGAAGATGGTGATGTCAACCAGCTTTTCGTAAGGACGGAAGGGCTCCGACATTGACGGTTCCTGTTCTCCGTGGGACCTACCAGGTCGTCAAGAAGGACCGGCTGGGGTCCTCAAGAATAGACCGGGGGCCACAAGCTCTTTCTAACTGCGATTGGCCGGGGTGAGTGCCCCCACAGAGTAGAACGCAGGATGGGAACGTACAACGCAACTCGTCGCGGGCGTTTCCAATGTGCTACGGGGTCAAAAAAGCGAAGTCACCGTCGTTGGGACGGCCTGCCGAGGCGGTATGCGATCGCTGGCAGGCGCTAACTTCCGGCAAGGTCGAAGAATTGACCCATCTTGCGGAACTTTTCGTAGCGCGCACTCAGCAAATCACGGACGGGCTGATTCACTAAAGTCACAAGCTGCCGCTCTAGAACGTCGTCGAGAAGGCGCGCAGCGGCTTCATGATCGGTGTGCGCGCCGCCGTCCGGCTCGGGAATGATTTCGTCCACGATTCCCAGCTCGCGCAGGTCTTTCGGCGTAATTTTCATGGCGGCGGCTGCAGTCTCCGCCTTTGCCGCGTCACGCCAGATAATCGAAGCGCACCCCTCCGGAGAAATCACCGAGTAAAAGCTGTTTTCGAGGATGTTCACCTTGTCGCCCACGGCAATTGCGAGCGCGCCGCCGGAGCCGCCCTCGCCGGTTACGGTAACGATGATCGGCACGGGCAGCCTGGCCATTTCGCGCAGGTTCCTGGCGATGGCTTCGCCCTGCCCGCGCTCTTCCGCGTCCATGCCGGGGTACGCGCCCTGGGTGTCCACAAAGCTGAGCACCGGCCGGCTGAACTTTGCCGCGAGCTGCATCACGCGCAAAGCTTTCCGGTAGCCTTCCGGCTTCGGTTGCCCGAAATTGCGCGCGAGCCGCTGCTTGGTGTCGCGTCCTTTTTGGTGCCCGACCACCGCGACGGGCCGCCCGTGGTATTTGGCAAGGCCGGCGACAATGGCCTTGTCGTCGGCGTACCCGCGGTCGCCATGCAACTCCATGAAATCCGTGAACAGGAGATTCACGTAGTCCAGTGTGTAGGGCCGCTGCTGGTGCCGCGCAATTTGAGCGCGTTGCCACGCTCCCAAATGCGAATAGAATTCTTTTCGCAGCTCCGCGACTTCCTGGCGGATGCGCTCCAGCTCCATGTCCGCCACGGCATCGCCGTTCCCGGAAAGGCGCCGCAATTCCTCGACGTCTTTCTCAAGATGTTCGATGACTTTCTGGCGCTCGATTTGTTGCTTATCGAGCTTGTCGAGTTTGTCTTTTTCCTTCGTTCTCATGCGCCCACCGAGGCTACCGCATGACACCGCGGACTTGCCGAATCGCCTCGACTAATTCCGGAGACGCGTTTACACGCTGCTGCGCGCGCATTACAGCTACGGAACCGTCTGGACGACACAACTCGAACACCACCGGGCAGTTTCCCGGTGATCCTTCCATCAGTTCGGTCAAGCGTTCCATCGCCTGATCGTCCATTCTTCGCAAATCCAGGCGCACGGGAAACTCGCTGCTCACTGGGCGGTCGGCAATATCCTGGAGGAGCCGCGCCTCCTGCAAAGAAAGCCGCGTTCCGGCTTCTTCCACCTGGACGCGGACTTTCATTAGCAGCGGCTGGCCGGGTTTCAGAATTTGCTCCAAGCGCGCAAAGCTTTCGGGAAACGCCAGCAGCTCTTGAATTCCGGTCATGTCCTGAATCGTAAAAATGGCCCAGCGAGCTCCCTTCTTCGAGCGCATGGGCCTGCTGCTGACAATCAGCGCCGTAATGGCAATCTCCTTCCCATTGCGCTGGCCCTCGATCTGATCGAGAGATACTACTTTGAGATCGGCCATCCGCGATGCGTATTTTGCCAGCGGATGCCCCGAAACATAAAACCCCAGCATGGCATACTCGCTCGCCAGGCGCTCTTCTTCGCTCCAGGGCTCCGCTTCGTGGAGTTCAAAGGGGATGGGCGCGGGAGCTGCAGCGGTGGCCATGAACAGTCCGTGCTGCCCCGATTCGCGCATCCGCGAAGCTCGCTGCAATGTGGCGAGGGCGTCGTCCACGGAAGCGAGCAGCGGCTCGCGCGGCCCGAGGGAATCGAGCGCTCCGGACTTGATGAGGCTCTCGAAAACGCGTTTGTTCAGAAAGCGCGATTCGATGCGCTCGCAGAAATCATAAAGCGACTTGAACTCGCCCTGCGCCATCCGCGATTCGCGAATGGCCTTGGCGGTGTTTTCACCAACGTTCTTGATAGCGGCAAGGCCAAAACGAATGGCTTCGCCCACAGGCGTGAAATATAGATCGCTTTCGTTCACGTCGGGCGGAAGAATGGAGATGCTCATTCCCCGCGCTTCGTTGATGTACTTCACCACTTTGTCGGTGTTGCCTGCTTCGGAAGTGAGCAGCGCGGCCATGAATTCCACGGGATAATGCGTTTTCAAATAGGCAGTCTGGTAGGCGAGAAGAGCATACGCGCAGGAGTGCGATTTGTTGAAGCCGTAGCCGGCAAACTCCTCCATCAGATTGAAAATCTTTTCTGCTCTCTTTTCGGGGATCTTGTTTGCCGCGCAGCCGGCCATGAATTTCGCGCGCTGCGCCGCCATTTCTTCTTTCTTTTTCTTGCCCATGGCGCGGCGCAAAATGTCCGCTTCACCGAGAGAAAAACTAGCGAGGCGGTTGGCGATTTGCATCACCTGCTCCTGGTAAAGGATGACGCCGTAAGTCTCTTCGAGAATATCCTTCAACTGGGGCAGCTCGAAGGCGACTTTCGTCTTGCCGTGTTTGCGGTTGATGAAATCGTCGATCATGCCGCCCTGGATGGGCCCGGGGCGGTAGAGCGCGTTGAGCGCGGTGAGGTCTTCGATGCGCGTTGGCTGATAGCGGCGGAGAATGTCGCGCATCCCGTGCGATTCAAACTGGAAAATGGCCGTGGTGTCGCCGCGAGAAAAAAGCTTGTACGTTTCCTCGTCTTCCAGCGACAGGTTATCAATGTCGATTTTCGCGCCGCGGTTTTGCTCGATCATGCCCACGGTGTCGTGCAGAACCGTGAGCGTCGTCAAGCCCAGAAAATCCATCTTCAGAAGGCCGACGCGCTCCAGCGCGTTCATGTCATATTGCGTGGTGATTTCATCTTTGTTCGATTTGTAGAGCGGCACGACTTCCGTGAGCGGGCGCGGCGAAATGACCACTCCCGCGGCGTGGGTGGACGCGTGGCGCGATAATCCTTCGAGCCGCAGCGCAACGGCCATGAGCTCCTTCAAATTCTCATCGGAGTTGACAGCGGCTTTGAGTTGCGGGGCTTCTTCCAGCGCGTCTTCCAGCTCGATCCCCAGCGTGTTGGGAATCAGCTTGGCGAGGCGATCCACTTCTCCGTAGGGAATGTCCATCGCGCGGCCGACGTCTTTTACCGCCGCTTTTGCCGCCATGGTTCCAAAGGTAATGATTTGCGCCACGTTTTCGCGGCCGTATTTCCGCGTCACGTAGTCAATCAGCTCGCCGCGCCGCCGCATGCAGAAGTCAATGTCAATATCCGGCATGGACACGCGTTCAGGATTCAGGAACCGCTCGAAGAGCAGGTTATATTGCAACGGGTCCACGTCCGTGATGCGCAGCGCGTAGCTGACCAGGCTGCCGGCGGCCGATCCGCGCCCCGGACCGACAGGAACTCCTTGCGCGCGGGCGTAATGAATGAAGTCCCAGACGATCAGGAAGTAGCCTTCGTAGCGCATCTTCTTGATCATCTCGATTTCGGAGGTCAGACGGCGTTCGTACTCCGCAAGCGAATTGCGCAGAAAACCTTGTTTTGCCAGCCGATCGAGATGTGGGACGCGCGTCGCAAAGCCCTCGCGTACGACTTTCTCAAAATAGCTCGCGGAGTCGTGCCCGCCTGGAACTTTGAATTCGGGGAACGGATTCAGGATACGCTCGATCTTCACGTTGCAGCGCTCCGCGATGTCCACGGTGCGGCTCAGCGCTTCCGGAATTTCGCCAAAAATCTTGGCCATCTCCGCGGCGCTTTTGAAATAAAACTGGTCAGTCGCGAATTTCATGCGGTTCGCGTCGCCCATCGTTTTTCCGGTCTGGATGCAGAGCAAAACTTCCTGTGCGTGGGCGTCTTCGTGATGCAGGTAGTGGCAATCGTTCGTCGCGACCAGGGGAATGCCGGTCTCTTTCGAGAGGCGAACCAGATCCGGGTTCACGCGCTGCTCGATGTCCAGCCCTTGGTCCTGAATCTCGAGGAAGAAGCTGCCCTTCCCAAAAATGTCGCGCAGCCGGTACGCGTTCTCGCGCGCCTGCTCGTATTTCTGTTCCATCACGGCTTCGGTGACCACGCCGCGCAGGCAAGCCGAAAGCGCGATCAATCCTTTGCTGTGTTTTGCGAGCAGGTCATAGTCAATGCGAGGTTTGTAGTAAAAGCCTTCCAGGAAACCGGCGGAGACCAGTTTGATTAAGTTGTGGTAACCCTCCGGCGATTCGCAGAGCAGCACCAAATGATTAGTGCCGCGCATCCCGGGTTCCGCTTCGGTCTTCTCGGGCCCGCCGTGGCCATTGGTTTTTTCGCCGCGGTCGTGACGGCTGCCTTTGGCGACATAGACTTCGCATCCGATGATGGGCTTCACGTCCCGCTTACTGGCTTCGTAAAAGAAATTCGCGGCAGCGAAAAGGTTGCCGTGGTCGGTGATGGCCACGGCGGGCATCTTCTGGCGGGAGGCTTCGTCCAGCAACTCAGAGGTCTCGCAAGCCCCGTCGAGCAGGCTGTAATCCGTGTGCACGTGCAGATGTACGAACTGCGGTTGCCCCATAGACTCGATTCTAAAGCTCTCTCAAGAGATTTGCATTACGCAATCTGAGTTTCCCACAGGCTCGCCTCAGGAGTGCGAGAGCTGTTTCTAGCGGTGATGCTTCTTTTTCGCACCGCCGGCGTGACTGGCATGAGCCTTTGGCGCCGCTGCCCGGCTCGCGGCTCTTGCCGGCGCTACTTTTGCTTTTGCGGCATGGTGCGCATCTGCTTTCGCAGCTGCGTGCTTCTGGTGCGCTGCCGCGGTGACTGCCGCGGCAGCGTGAGCGTGCGCTTTGGCGGCGCTCTTCGACGGCTTCTTTTCTTTTTCCTTCTTTTTCGGTTGTTCCTTGATTCCGCTCAGCTTCCGCAGGATTTTCTCGCGTTCCTCGGGAGTCTTGGCGCGCCCGGTGAGCTGCAACGCAAAAACCTGCTCGACAATCTGGTCGAACTTCACGCCGCGAGCCATTCCGAGGGCTTCCAACTCATTTGCCACCTGGGGCAGTCCATTGCGAATCGGCCGCCACTTATGCAAGTACGCGCGAATCTTGGAAAGCGCGCCGCTGTTGTTCGATTCCGCCAGCAAGTAGGCCATCTGTTCGAGCGGAAGCCTTTCCAGAAAGCGGTAAGCATCCACGGGGGCCTGCATCTTTTTTCCGGCCAATTCCTTTTGCGCCGCGAGCGCTTTTTCTTCGAACGTTAGCGCCACCTCCATTTCGGCGGCGCGAAATCCGGCTCTCGAGAGGGCATGTGACAACTCGCGATCCTTCAAGCGGCCCAGAATGGCCAATAGCATCGGGGTCGCGAGCCGCGGGCGGAATCCTGCCGTGAACAAGTCTTCGCGCACCTTCATCAGGCGGTTGATTGCGTCATAGTCAGGGTGCTTCTTGGCCAGAAGCGGGTTGATCACTTCCAGCAACTTGGCTTCTTCCCACGCCTTGAAGACTACGCTGGGCCGCTCCTCTCGCGCCACGGCCTGAAGCTCGGTGCCGGCGCCCTCGGGCTCGATGGAGTGCTGTAGATTGCGCTCGATGGCCAGATCGAACCACTCCTGCGTGCGCTGCTCGACTTTGAAGCCCATGCGCGCGGCAAATCGCAGCAAGCGCAAAAGGCGTACGGGTTGATTCGTGAAACTGTGGATGCTGAGCGCCCGCACTTCCCCGTGCTCGATATCAGAGAGGCCGTTGGTGGGATCCAGGAGCAACCCGCGTGAAGCGGGATTCAAGGAAATGGCGATGGCATTCAACGAAAAGTCGCGCCGTCGCAAATCCTCCATGATGGTGGACCAGCGAATTTCCGGGCGCGTTCCCGGCCGCACATAGTAATCGTCACGCGCGGCGGAAATGCTGCCCTCGCAATCACCGGCAAAAAGCACTTCGACGTGGCGGTATTTTTCGTCTTCGACGAGGACTTTTGCGCCGCCTTTTTCGAGTTCACGCGCAATGCGCGACGGATTGCCCTCCACGCTGAAATCCAGATCGCGCAGCGACGCCCCGGTGATGAGGTCGCGCACCGTTCCGCCCGTCAAATACACGTTGAATCCCAACGCGGCGGAGAGCTCCTGCACGCGCATCATGGCGGCCCGCTGTTCGGGTGAAAGCCGGCTTTCCAGCAAAAACATGTAATCTGGCATTGCGCTCCTTTTGCTTCAGGGTGTCCGCGCTTGACTCCACGGAGTCACCCGCAATGAGCCCCTCGACTTCGCCGCGTTATGCACGCGGGTGATGCGCTTTGTAAATCTGCTTCAACCGCTCCTCCACGACGTGGGTATAGATTTGCGTCGTGGAAATGTCCGCATGGCCCAGCATCAATTGCACGGACCGCAAGTCCGCGCCGCGCTCCAGCAAATGCGTGGCAAAGCTGTGCCGCAACATGTGGGGTGTGAGCGCCACGCGCAGCCCGGCGCGCCGCCCGTACGCCGATAAAATTTTCCATACGCCAACCCGGCTAAGCGGCCTGCCCCGGCGATTCACAAAGAGCGTTGGGCTCCCCGCAAACTTGCCGAGCATTTTCGGCCTGGCGTCGCGCAAATACCGTTCCACCATGCCCAGTGCTTTCTTTCCAATGGGGACGATTCGCTCCTTGTCTCCTTTGCCGATGCAGCGCACGCAACCGACCTTGGTGTCTAAATCGGACACGCGCAGCCCGACAAGTTCGGAAACGCGCAAGCCTGTCGAGTACAGCACTTCCAGCATGGCGCGGTCGCGTAAACCAAACGGCGTTTTCGCATCCGGCTGCGCCAGCAGCTTTTCGACCTCTTCCAGCCGCAAATAACCGGGAAGCGACCGTCGAATCTTCGGCGATTCGAGGTTAATCGTCGGATCCGCGGAAATGAGTTCCTGAATTTGAGCAAAGCGGAAGAAATTGCGCAAGGAAACCAGGTGGCGCGCCACGCTCTTGCTCTCCAGATGTTGCCGGTAGAGGCCCGCCAGAAAATCCACAAGATCGTCCCGGCTGGCGGCTTCCAGCGTGCGCTTGCGCCTCTGCGCAAACTCGCAGAATTTCATCAAATCCCGCCGGTATGCGGAGACTGTGTTTGGAGACAGTCCTTTCTCCACCTTTGCGTGAGTCAGAAACGACGAGATGGCAGCGGCAATTTCCATCAGAGCTCCGCGTATCCGCCTTCGCCGACACCCGCACGCCGGCGGACCGCAATTCCATACACTTCCTGAATCTCGTGGCAGCGGAAAACCCACGCCAGCGCGAGATAAAGCAGTGTGGCGCCGGTCATCAGGCCGGCGAACACCAGCAGTTGAATGAGGAATCGCGAATGCATTGTAAATGCCGTGTAGTGATTCCCAATCCAGCAGGCCACCCCCATGATGCCGGCGCACAGGGAGATCTTGGCAAAAGACCGCGCGACTTCCATCATGCCCATCGAGCCGTACCGCAGCCGGAAGATGATCAGCAGGGCGAAGAAGTCAAAGAATGTTGCCAGCGCCGTCGCCAGGGCCGGCCCGCCGTTCTGGACCTTGTTGAAAAAAACTTCCAGAAAAAGGATGTTCAGAGCGATGTTGATGACCAGAGAGATGGAAGCGACAATGACCGGCGTCTTGGTATCCTTTGTGGAATAAAACGCCGGAACCACCAGTTTGACAGTTGCCAGTGCCGGAAGCCCAATGGCGTAATAGAGCAGAGCGCGTGCCGTCAAGCGCGTGGACGCCGCGTTGAAGACGCCATGCTGAAAGAGCACGCGAATAATGGGTTCGCGCAGCACCATCAGTCCGAGCGCTGCAGGAATGGTAATGAACGCCACCAGGCGAATGGAAAAGGACAGCGTCTTCTTCAGCGACTCGTAATCCTTTGCTGCCGCCTGGTGAGACATCATGGGAAGAATCGCCGTGGCTACTGCAATGGCGTAACCGCCCAGCACCAATTCCATCACGCGGTCCGCGACATAAAGAGCTGCAAGGCTGCCCGCAGGCATCAGCGCAGCCGTGGCAAACTTCGTGTCGATCAGAAGATTGATCTGCCCGATGCCGATTCCAAACAGGCGTGGCAGCATTAGGCGCGCTACTTCCTGAATCGCCGGATGTTTGAAAGAAATCCCAAAACTGAACTTCATACCCTTCTGCACCAGAGTGGGGACTTGAATCAGGAACTGCAGGACACCCCCCACCAGCACGCCAACAGCGATGGACGTGGCGGCATCCTTGAAGTGGTGCCAGACAATCCCAAATGTGAAAAGAATCATAGCCACATTGAGCATAACGGGCGTAGCCGCGGGCAATCCAAAGATGTGGAAGCAGTTCAGAATTCCCATGGCCAGCGCTGCCAGCGCAATGAAAAACAGGTAAGGAAAAATAATGCGATTCAGGTCTACCGCCTGGGCGCGGGCGACGTTCGCTCCCGAAAAGAAACTGACCACTGCGGGTGAAAACACCATGCCAAGGATGCTGATGACCGCCGCCACCAAGGCAAGCGTCCAGAACAGCCGGTTGGCAAAGTCCCAAACTTTTTCTTTGCTGGCTTCTTGCATGTAGCTCGAAAAGACCGGAATGAAGGAGGCGGTCATCGAGCCTTCGGCGACCAATCTACGAAACAGGTTGGGAATGCGGTAGGCTAGAACGTAAGCGTCCGCGGAAAGCGTAGTTCCCAGAAGCGTAGTGATGCGCTGGTCACGCACGTAGCCGAGGACGCGGCTAACGATAGTGACCAAAGAGATGATCGAGGCCGATTTTAAAATATGCTTCTTATCGGTCAAACGGCGGCGCTCCGCGACCCCTAACCCTAATGAAAACAACAACTTGACAGGAAAAGCGTGCTTAACATAACATACATTCTGCCGATTGGCAAATTTGTGATTTCCCAACCGGGGATTTGCCGATTTTGAAGACCAAAGCCCCAGCCTCGACGCACAAGAAGGTTGTTCTTGTGCTTGCCGACAGGAAATCCCTGCGTGGCTATCTGAATCCTGCACGCCTCGGCCAACTGGATCCTGTCGACGTGCTGACCCCCGACGGGGAGCATGTCCAATTCCCCGTTGCCAAGCTCCGCGCCATCTATTTCGTGCGTGAGTTCTCGGATGAGTTCGAGCCACAACGCAAAGCATTCTTAAGCCGGCCGAAGCTCGATGGTTTGTGGGTGAAGCTGCGTTTCCACGATGGAGACACGCTGGAAGGCGTGATTCCCAACGACCTGCTGTCGTTGCTCGATAACGGTTTGCAAATCACTCCTCCTGACTTGAATTCTTCCACCGATCGTATTTTCGTGCCTCGGGCTGCGCTTACCGAAGTTACGGTTCTTGGGGTGGTCGGCATCGCCCGGCGCAAACCAGCCGCGGCTGCTGCTGCGGCGGCTCAGCCTCGCCTTTTCCACGAGTAACCTCCCAGCGAAGCACCCCTTACGAGCCTTTGCGGACTCTGTGCCTCTGCGTTATCTTGGTTCTTTCCTTTTACCCTAAGTCCTTGAACTTAAACTCTTAAACTGTTTTTTGTTGTTTGAGGAGCGTCCATGAAACTCTCCGAACTTGCTCAAAAACTGAGCTGCCGTCTCGAGGGCTCGCCCGATGTCGAGATTTCCGGCGTTGCCGGTATTGAGCACGCTGGTCCTGGCCAGGTAACTTTTCTGGCCAACCGAAAATATTTCACGCTGCTCAAGACCACGCGCGCTTCCGCGGTGCTCATCGAGGAGAACGTGGTCGTCGAACGCGACGCCTCGCAGCCTGCTCTCGCTGCTCTTCGCTCGGCCAATCCCTATCTGGCTTTTGCGCAAGCTCTTGAGCTTTTCTACCGACCACCAAAGTACGCTGCGGGCATTCATCCAACGGCGATCATCGCGAAAACGGCAAAAATCGGTGAAGGGGCGCATATCGGCCCGTACTGCTACGTGGACGAAGAAGCGGAAATCGGGCGTAACGCCGTCCTGCACAGCTTCGTCACCATCTATCGCGGGGCAAAAATCGGTGATGATTTTGTCGCCCATGCCCACTCGGTAGTTCGCGAGCACTGCCGCATCGGAAACCGCGTCATCCTGCAAAACGGCGCAGTCATCGGCGGTGACGGCTTCGGTTTTGCCAAGCGGCAGGATGGCACCTGGTACAAGATGGTCCAGTCCGGCCCTGCCGTACTCGAGGACGACGTGGAAGTACAATCCAACGCCTGCGTAGACCGGGCTACCGTGGGCGAAACGCGCATCCGGCGCGGTGCCAAGCTCGATGACCTGGTGCTCGTCGGCCACGCTTCGCAAGTCGGCGCCGATACGCTGCTCTGCGGCCAAGTCGGCCTTGCGGGTTCAACCAAGATCGGCAACGCCTGCATCCTGGCTGGCCAAGTGGGGACCGCCGGCCACCTCACCGTCGGCGATGGCACCGTCATTACCGCGCAGAGCGGCGTGCCCAATGACGTTCCCCCACATGCGTTCTATTCGGGCTATCCCGCCGTAGAGAACCGCCAATGGCTCAAGATGATGGCGGCCCTGCAGCAGCTTCCGGAATTGCAAAAGCGCGTCCGCGAACTGGAATCCCAACTTGAAGGCAGGAAAACTTAGTACCGCCAGAAAGGGTCCTTGGCCGGTACAAATTCGACGGGTACTTCGCTCACAAAAGACTTCAGCCAGCGCGTGCACTCCTCCATGCCTGCCTGTTCGGAAGGAATGTGACCCAGGATGATGAGCGCCTTGTGCTTGCCTTGCGTCACTGCGTCCGCGACATACTCCACGGTTTCCCATTCGCGGGGCTCGCCGGTCACTAGAACATCCACATCGTCTCTTTCCAATGCCAGCGTTTCCTTCTGGAATCCCGAAGCGCCCGGCACCAGCCCAACTTTCTTTACCTTCAGATGCGGATTGCCAATCACTCGCAGCACGTGGATATCGAGTTTCTTCTTCAGGTCAGCTGCCAAGGACTCCAGGGTGGTTTCTGGAACGGTGAACAAGTATTGGTTCTCGGCGTCCTGTTGTTTTTCCCATCCAAGTGCGTGCGCCATTCCCGCTTCGATGCCGTCTGGAGTGCGGCGGTGCCAATGATCGTGGAATCGCCAGACGACCAGATGGTGCTCCGCGATAAACGCCAGCTTGGCGGCGAGCACCGGATCCTTTTCTTTTTCCGGAAGCACGTCGAGCTTATCCAGGTGATTGTAGAAGGTTGGCTCGTGCGTAATGATCAGGTTCTTGCCGGAAGCAGCCGCGTGTCCGAGCACATCCATCGTGGCCATCATGGTTAGCGCAACGCCTGTTACCGGCTCATCTGGATTGCCTGCCTTGAATGTATCCACCGTTTCTACCTGCCAAGGCACGCCTACATGCGCCTGTATTCGGCCAATGACTTCGCGCGCGGTTAGATGCTTCTCTTGACCTGCAGTTCGTATGCCGCAGAACAGCAAGGCGACGCTCGCGGCAAAACAGCCCTTGAAAAACATGCGTTCCATGCTCATTTTGTTCTCCTACGAGACATTTCTGGCCCCGGTCTCTGCGGCCGCCCCGCTAAATTCTGTGGGTTTCTGATCCTCGGGCAGCGCCTCTGCCATCGCGTCATGCGCCACTTTGTTCAAGGCATCCCGCTCCTCGAACGAATACTTCGATGCGTCAATCGGTTCCAAAAACTCGACCACGATCTCCCCAGGGTGAATCACCAGCGACCTCTTCTCCATGATGCGATGCGCGCCGGAGCACACCATCGGCACAATCGGCACGCCCGCCTTGATGGCCATAACCACAGCGCCTTTCTTGAATTCCTGCAGTCGTCCGTCCGGGCTGCGCGTCCCCTCCGGATAAACCAGAAACGACTGCCCCGCCCTCATTGCTTCGGTGGCTTTCTCCACGCTGGCAATGGCCGAGTCGCGCGCTGCGCGATTGACGGGAACAAAATGGGCTGACCGGAACGCCGCTCCCACAATGGGCCAATTCATAAGCGACTCTTTCAAAAGGATCGCCACCCTGCGCGGAATTGCTCCCACAATCGCGGGCGCGTCCACAGAGCTGGTGTGATTCGCCACAAAGAGGCAGACGCCTGGAGGAATGCGTTCAGTGCCCTTCACGCGTACCCTCACCCCAACGGCGCGCACGAAAAACATCACGCCCTTGACCCCTCTCCAGTAAATCGGGTCCGGGTCCTTGGTAATCAGGGTGTAGAGAAGCAGCGGTGGCCCGACAATCAGGATGTACAGAGAGAGAAACACCGCAACAAAAAGCGTTCGCAGCATAAACAAGCAAGACTTTCTCGAATCCCGCGCGGCAGGTCAAGCGCAACGTGCGGCAATGCGCTTAAAGGCTACAGCATAGGGCGTCACAAAACATTGCGATACGAAGGGTTATCAAACTCGCCGCATCAGCCACGATCCCTCACCTGCTTCGCAGGTTCGGGATGACATAGTCTGCGCGCAGCGGCGCGGCAACGAAACTAACGATGTGCTGCCGCCGTTTCGCCGCGCAGCAGGCCTTCGCGGATGCGCCGCGCCTTGTCGGCGGCGTGCGAGTCTTCCAGGACTTCATAAGCCGCTTCTTTGATCTCGCCGAGCCGGAACTCCACGGAAAGTTCTTTATCCTCTCGCCGAACCCGCAGCGTCAACAAGTCACCAGGATTCTGCTCCGCCACCCAGCGCGAGGGCCGTCGCGGCACTTCCCCACCGTTCCAGGTAAGGACGGCGTCGCCAACCCGCAATCCTGCCGTGGCTGCAGGGCCGTCGGCGTCGACAGCTCTCACGATAAATACGCCGCTCGCCTCCCGCTCGCCCGCAAAACCAAGTGCAGCGCGGCGCTGTTCGGTGGTGCGCAATTCCAGCCCAGCGAGGCCCAGGACTTGCTGATACGGAAAGGGCTCTATCCCGGCGACATACTTCTGGAAAAAGTCCTCGAAGGAGCCGCCGGCAATTTTCTCCGCCGTAAGACGCACGTCCAAGCTGTCGCGATAAAGCTTGCCTTGCTTGGCAAGATCCTTGTTCATAGCGCGAAGCACGTCGTCGAGGCTCTTCGCGTTGTTGGTGCGGTCGCGAATCAAAATGTCCAGCAAATCGCCCAGCACTTGTCCCTTTGTGTAATACGAAACGCTGTAATCCGGCTGATTGTAGAGCTGATATTTTTCAAGCCATGCATCCAGGCTCGATTGCTCCGCGCTTTGCCAGCGATTCGCGGGACGGCTTTCGAGTTCGGTGATCTGTTGGCCCAGGTCCTCATAAAACCGGTCTTTGTTCCAAATACCGCTGCGCACCAGCGTGTACGATC
>Ga0209474_10001448_pt1 | contig 23134 bp, 17 predicted proteins | sample GraSoiAngelo_145_FD_185902 | JGI IMG/M metagenome (GOLD analysis project Ga0209474, IMG submission 185902) | Grasslands soil microbial communities from the Angelo Coastal Reserve, California, USA - 14_1009_05_20cm (SPAdes) (version 2) | ecosystem: Environmental > Terrestrial > Soil > Grasslands...
ACTGCGCGTAGCGCGGATCGCCCGGGTGCACGGCCACGCCGGTGTCGCCCAGCTTCGTCTCCGGGCGTACCGTGCCGAGCGTCAGCGGTCCGTACTTGATGTAGACGAACTCGGCGTCGCGCTCCTCGCGCTCGACCTCGAGGTCGGACAGCACCGTCTGGCAGCGCGGGCACCAGTTGACGATGTAGTCGTCGCGGTAGATCAGTCCCTCGTCGTACAGGCGGACGAACACCTCGCGCACGGCGCGCGACAGCCCCTCGTCCATGGTGAAGCGCAGGCGCGACCAGTCGCAGGAGGCGCCGAGCTTCTTGAGCTGGCGGATGATGGTGCCGCCCGCCTCCTCCTTCCAGGCCCACACGCGCTGCAGGAACGCCGCGCGGCCGACGTCCTCCTTCGTCTTGCCCTCGGCGGCCAGCTGGCGCTCGACGACGACCTGGGTGGCGATCCCGGCGTGATCGGTGCCCGGCTGCCAGAGCGTGTTGAAGCCGTCCATGCGCTTGCTGCGGATGAGGATGTCCTGCAGCGTGTTGTCCAGCGCGTGGCCGACGTGCAGCGAGCCGGTCACGTTGGGCGGCGGGATGACGATGCAGTAGGGCGGCCGGGGGGACTCGGGATCCGCGCGGAAGTATCCGCGCTTCTCCCACTCCGGATACCAGCGCGCCTCGACGGCGGCCGGCTCGTAACGATCAGGGATCGTGGCGGAAGACTGATTCGCCGGCGTCATGCTCTGGAGAACGTCATTGTAGCACCGGCGTCGCGGCGGTCAGGCGCCAGCCGGCCGTCAGCCGGCGGAACGTCAGCGCCCACGGACGCCGGTCGGCGGCGACGGCGCCGACCGACACCGCCTCCCCGCTCTCGCGCGCGTCGCAGACAGGCTCGGCATGGAGCGCCGCCGGCAGCCGCGCCCGCAGCCCGCGATCGGGCACCAGCGCGGCGATGGTGGATTCGTCGCCGGCGGCCAGCGCGCTCGTCAGCCGCTCCACCGCGGCGTGCAGTTCGCGATGCCATCCGTCGACCTGCCGCCGGGCGAGGCGGGTCACGACGTTCGGCGTCACGCGATAGACGTCCTCCTGCTCGGTCTGGCCCTCGCAGCCGGGCGCCCAGCCCGGATACCGGAGCTCGTAGCGGATGCGAACCTCGGCGCCGCGCACCGCCCAGCTGCGCGCCAGCAAGCCGTCGGCGAACACGTCGGTCGTGGACCACGCCACCCGCATGCGATCGCCGTCGCGTCGCAACAGCTCGACGTGCAGCGGACGCGTGCCCCAGCGTGACGCCATGCCCTCCCAGGCGACCAGCACGGCGGCGCCGTCGGCCGCCGCCGGCAACAGGTGCACGCTCGGACGGCCCTGGCCGTACACCGCGCTCAGCAGCGCCGGGTCCGCGCTGAGCTGGCCGTACACGCGCACGCTGTTGGCGGCCGACCGCTCGTCCAGCGTGAAGGCGCCGACGAACAGCGGGCCGGCGCGCGACAGCCGCAGCGTGGCGCCGCCCCACGCCTCCGCGAAGGTGTCGAGCCGGTCCTGGAGGAAGGCCAGGGACGCGAACGGTCCGCCCGACGCCAGACTCTCGACGATCTCGTCGTCCAGCAGCGCGTAGATGTCGCGATAGGCCTCGATCGGCGCGTCGCCGTCGCCGAGCTGGGCGAGGCCGAGACGGCTGGCGGCCAGCTCGCGGAAGCGGTCGAGACGATCGCTGCGATCGGCGCCGGCGGCGCCGCCGGCCGCCAGCAGCGCGAGGCCGGCGACGAGAAGCGCCCGGTGGACGGTGCGCAACATCGGGCTATGGTACAACAGACCGATGACGAGGTGGCCGGCGCTGCCGGTACTCGACCGCTACATCGCGCGTGAGCTCGTCTCGCCGTTCCTGTTCGGCAGCGCGCTGTTCACGTTCTTCCTCGTCATCGATCGCATTTATCAGCTGACCGAGCTGGTCATCACCAAGGGCGTGCCGTTCCACCTGGTGGTCCAGCTCCTGGTCTTCATGCTGCCGTCGTTCCTGGCGCACACGCTGCCGATGGCGCTGCTGGTGGCGGTGCTGCTGGCCGGCGGCCGCCTGGCCGGCGACCTCGAGATCATCGCGTGCAAGGCGGCCGGCGTCAGCCTGCTGCGCCTGTTCCGTCCCGTCCTGGCCGCCGCCCTGCTGGTCGTGCTGGTGACCGCCGCCCTCACGCTGGTGATCAATCCGATCGCCAACGAGGAGTTCCAGCGCCAGCTCTTCAAGATCGTCCAGGCCCGCGCGGCCAGCGGACTGGCCGAGCGCGTGTTCAACCCGACGTTCGGCGACGTCATCATCTACGTCGAGGACGTCAGCGCCTCCCAGGTGGCGCTGCGCGGTCTGCTCGTCTCCGACGAGCGCGATCCGAAGGTCTCCCGCATCATCACCGCCCGCGAGGGCCGCCTGCTCGCCGACGAGGCCAACCGCCGCATCACGCTGCGGCTCATCAACGGGGCCGTCAGCGAGGCCGACGTCCTGCCGGCGGCGCCGGTGGTACCGCCGATCAACGATCCCAAGGGCGCGCCCCCGCCGCCACTCGGCGGCGCCGCCAGCGCCGAGCGGTACCGGCTGACCAACTTCAGCATCTACGACATGAGCCTCTCCATCGACTCGCCGCTGAAGTCGGCGCCGCGCATCGAGAAGCCGGAGAAGGACCTGCCGCTCGCCACGCTGGCCGTGCGCATCGAGGAGCTGCGCGGCGACGCCTACGGCCGCGCGCCGTTCCTGGTCGAGTGGCACAAGCGGTTCGCGTTCCCGGTCGCGGCGATCGTCTTCGCGCTGATCGGCTTCCCGCTGGCCGTGCGGTCCCACCGCGGCGGCCGGTCGATCGCGCTGGTCGGCAGCCTGGTGATCCTCGTGGCCTACTACGTCGTGCTCACCTCGCTGGAGGGCCCCGCGCTGCGCTTGGGGCTGCCGGCCTGGGCCGCCATCTGGGCCCCCAACGTCCTGTTCGCGACCATCGGCGCCCTGCTGCTCGTGGGCACGGCGCGCGAGTGGCAGATCCCCCACCTGCCGCTGCTGTGGCGCGCCCTCGCCGCCGCCGCGCGGGCGGTGCCGCAACGGCGGCGCGGCCCCGCCCGTGCCACCAGCGGGGGCCGCGAGTCGACGCACATCCTCGACCGTTATCTCGTGCGGGAGCTGGTGGCGTTCATGGCGATCGGCCTGGCCGTGGCCACCGCGCTGTTCGTGGTGATCGACCTCATGAAGACGCTCGACCGCTTCATCCGCATCAAGCCCCCGCTCATCTATGTCCTCGAGCACTTCGTGTACCGGGTGCCGGCCGAGCTGCACAACGGGCTCCCGGTCGTGATGCTGGTGGCGACGATCTTCCTGTTTCTGGCGCTGACGCGGTATCACGAGCTGACGGCGATGAAGTCGGCCGGCATGAGCCTCTACCGCGTGGCGGCGCCGGTGCTGCTGCTGGGCGTCGCGGTGGCCGTCGCCTCGGGGCTCTTCCAGGAGCTGGTGCTGCCGCGCCTCAACGAGCTCGGCGACGAGGTGGACCGCGTGAAGATCCGCGGCCAGCTCCCCCGCCACCTGCAGACGCGCGAGCGTCTGTGGCTGCGCACCGCCGATAGTCGCTTCTTCCGCGTCGAGCTGCTCAACCCGGCGGTCAGCGACATGTACGGCGTGACCGTGCTGGAGGTCGACCAGAAGTTCCGGCTCCTCGCCCGCCTCGACGCCCGGCGCGCGCACTGGTCGCCGGAGGGCTGGGAGCTGAGCGACGGCGCCTTCCGCGTGTTCGGCCCGCGCGGCGAGGTGCAGACGCTGCCCTTCGTGCTGACGGCGCTCGATCTGCAGGAGGAGATCGACAGCTTCACGCGCGTGCAGAAACAGCCGGAGGCGATGAGCTACCGCGAGCTGCGCGAGTACATCGTCCGGCTGGAGGCCACCGGATTCCAGGTCAAGAAGTACGTCGTCGATCTCTACTCCAAGCTGTCGTTCCCGCTGGTCAACCTGGTGATGGTGCTGGTGGCGATTCCGTTCTCGCTGCAGTCGCCGCGCGGCGGGCGCTTGTTCGGCGTCGGGCTGGCCATCGCCATCATGGCCGCCTATCTCGTCGTCCACTACGTGGCGCTGGCCTTCGCGCGCGCCGACCTGCTGCCGCCGCTGCTCGCGGCCTGGACCGCCAACATCGTCTTTCTCGGCCTGGGCACGTCGCTCTTCCTCCGCGCCAGGACCTAGTGACATGGGGGCCCCGACATGGCCCCCAAACCCCCAAACGTTCGGAGCGCCGCGGCGCAGCCGTGGCGCTCCTCGGGATCACGCGTGGCCGGAGGCCTCGACGCGTCCCGTGGCCCCAGACGTTCGGAGCGCCGCGGCGCAGCCGTGGCGCTCCTCGGGATCACGCGTGGCCGGAGGCCTCGACGCGTCCCGTGGCCCCAAACGTTCGGAGCGCCCCGGCGCAGCCGCGGCGCGCCTCGGGATCACGCGTGGCCGGAGGCCTCGACGCGCCCGTGGCCCCAGACGTTCGGAGCGTCCCGGCGCAGCCGTGGCGCTCCTCGGGATCACGCGTGGCCGGAGGCCTCGACGCGCCCGTGGCCCCAAACGTTCGGAGCGTCCCGGCGCAGCCGTGGCGCTCCTCGGGATCACGCGTGGCCGGAGGCCTCGACGCGTCCCGTGGCCCCAAACGTTCGGAGCGCCGCAGCGCAGCCGTGGCGCTCCTCGGGATCGCGCGAGGTCGGAGCATGGCGCATTCAGTTGCCGCGGTCGCGCCAGCGTCGTAACGCCACGATCGTCCACACGGCCTCGACGAGGCCGAACGGCCAGGCGCCCTGCAGGAAGCCGTAAGCGGAGGCGAGTGCGCAGGCGGCCGCGAACGCCAGCACGAAGACACGGCCGCGCTCCTCGAGGGCATAGCAGACGAGCATCGCGGTGACGGCGAGGAGGCCGAAGAGGGTCAGCCCGTCCACGCGCGGCCGGCCGCGCTCAGCGGCGCAAGTCGCTGAGCGCGCGCAGGGCCTCTTCCAGACGCTTCTGCTCGGCGCCGTACGTCGCCCAGTCGCCGCGGCGCAGGGCCTCCTGCGATCGCTGCCATGCTTCCCACGCCCGCTGGGCGGTCGCGCGCTCGCCGGGCGGCGGCGTCGCGCCGGGTGGTCCGGCGGTGGCGGTCGCAGTTGGCGGCGGGGCGAGCCGTCCGCCGAAGATGCGGGCCAGCGAGGCCTCGAGGGTCGGCTCCATCGCGATCTGGTTGCCGTGGGCGACGATCACCCGGCGCAGCTCCGGCAGGGCCCCCTGCTCCGAGGCCGCCAGGTACAGCGGTTGCACGTAGATCAGCGACTTCTCGAGCGGGATGGCCAGCAGCGAGCCGCGGATGACCGTGGAGCCGCGCTGGTTCCACAGCGACAGTTGCTGGGAGATGACCGGGTCCTGGTCGATGCGGGCGTCGATCTGGCGCGGCCCGTACACGAGCTTCTGCTTGGGGAAGTTGTAGACGATCAGGCGCCCGTAGAGGCCGGGATCCGAGCGGGCGGCCAGCCAGGCGATCATGTTGTCTCGCCGGCTCGGGTTGAACAGCGTCAGCAGGATGAACTCCTCGTTCGTCTCCTCCGGCAGCCGCATGATCGTGTAGTACGGCTCCATCTCCCGGTCGCGCCCCTCGACCGTGCGCCGCGGCACCGCCCAGAGATCTTCGCGGTTGTAGAACACCTGGGGATCGAGCATGTGGTAGGTCGCGTACTTCCGCGCCTGGATCGCGAAGAAGTCCTCGGGATAGCGGACGTGGCGCTGCAGGTCGGCCGGCATGCTGGCCAGCGGCTGGAGCAGGCCGGGGAACGCCCGGGCGTACGTCCGCACGAGCGGGTCGCTCGGATCGGCCAGATAGAAGGTGACGGTCCCGTGGTAGGCGTCGACGGTCACCTTCACCGAGTTGCGGATGTAGTTGCCCATGCCGCGCACGGGATCGGAGTACGGATAGCGATCGGTGGTCGTGTAGCCATCCAGCATCCACATCAGCCGGCCGTCGTCGGTGACGACCACGTAGGGATCGCGATCGAACGAGAAGAACGGGGCGATGCGCTGGATGCGGGGCACCACCGTGCGGTACATGAGGATGCGGCTCTCGGGGGTGAGGTCGTCGGACAGGATGATCTTCGGCTCGCCGAAGCGGGCGGCGAAGGCCAGCCGCCGCAGCCAGGACGTGATCGGGATGCCGCCGCGGCCCTGGTAGCGCGTGTAGACGTTCTGATCCCCGCGCGGGTAATCGAGCTCCTGCGAGCGCGTGCGCACCAGCACGTACTCGTTGGCGATCTCGCCGTAGTACATCTCCGGCCGGCTGATGTCCGAGAAGCCGTCGCTCGAGCGGGGCGGGATGTCCTTGACGAAGAACTCGGGCAGCCCCTCGGCCGTGATGCGGTTGACCGGGCCCACCACCACGCCGTACCCGTGCGTGTAGGTCAGGTGCTCGTTGATCCAGTTCCGGCCACCCTGCAGGTGCTGGTAGGACAGCTCGCGCGGCGACAGCATGAGCTGCCGGTACTCACCCTTGATGTGGTAACGGTCGTTGTCGACGTCGACGAACTTGTAGTACGTGCGGATCTCCTGCAGCTGGCCGAAGGTGCGCAGGAGCGGCCGGTAGTCCCACAGCCGGATGTTCTTGATCGTGGCCTCGTTGCGGGCAAGCGCCCGCGCGTCGAGGTTCTCGTCGGCCGGGAACTCCTTCTCCTGGATGCGGTCGAGGCCGTACGCCTGCCGGGTCATCCGGATGTTGTGCTCGATGAATGGCCGCTCGGCGGCCAGCTCGTTGGGCGCGACCCGGAAGCGCTGCAGCAGCGCGGGGTACACGCCGAGCCCGAGCACCCACACCACCGCCAGCAGGCCCAGCCCGCCGCCGACCAGGCGCAGCCCCGGCCGCGCGATCTGCAGCACGCAGGAGCCGGCGGCCAGCGCCGCCAGCAGCGTCAGCGCCCCCAGCACCGGCAGCGTCGCGTTGACGTCGGTGTAGGACGCGCCGAACACCACGCCGCGCGGCGAGAACACGATCTCGAACCGGTCGAGCCAGAAGCCGACTGCCTTGAGCGCGAGCAGCAGCGTGCCGAGCAGCAGCAGGTGCGTGCGAGCGCCGGCGGCCAGGCGGGGGCCGCGCGTGGTGAGCACGAGGCTGCGCTGCAGGATGTAGAGGAGGAGCGTCAGGAGCATGGTGGCGGCCACCAGGCCCAGCGCCCAGCCGTGGGCGAGCCGCCACAGCGGCAGCGTGAACACGAAGAAGCCGAGCTCGCGGCCGAAGACCGGATCACCGCTCGCGAACGGCTGGGCGTTGAGGAACGTCAGCACGGTCTCCCAGTGGACGCTGGCCCGCAGCCCCGAGGCGACCGCGATGACCAGCAGCACGATCGGCAGGAACCGGCGGATGAGCGGCTCGATCACGACCCGTCCCGGCAGGCCGAGCTGGTCTTCCAGCTCCCACAGCACGTCGGGCGCCGCCGTGCGGGCGGCGAAGGTGAGGTTGGCCCACAGGAAGACGAGGACGCCGAGCGTGACGGCAGTGAAGAGCGCGCCTTGCAGCGACAGCGTGGTCCAGAAGACGCCGGTGTAGCCGACCTCCTCGAACCACAGGAGGTCGGTGTAGAACGGCACGACCTGGACGACGGCGGCCAGCGCCAGGAAGAGGACGATCAGCAGGACGATCGGCTGCGGACGTCTCATCCGCTCAACGAGAGCCGCGGCGGCTTTGCCGACGCGGCGCGCGAGTGTGGGGGCTTGGGGGCCATGTCGGGGCCCCCATCTTAGATCAAGTCCCGTGGCGCCAGGAGGACAGGTACGAGGACTGCTCGGCCGTCAGCTCGTCGATGGCGACGCCCATCGACACGAGCTTCAGCCGGGCGATCTCCAGGTCGATCTCGCGCGGCACGACGTACACCTTGCGGTCGAGCGTGCGGCCCCTCTTCACCATGAACTCGGCCGACAGCGCCTGGTTGGCGAAGCTCATGTCCATCACGGCGGCCGGATGGCCCTCGGCCGCCGCCAGGTTGATCAGGCGGCCTTCGCCGAGCACGTAGATGCGCCGGCCCGAGGCGAGCGCGAACTCCTCGACGAACGGACGCACGGCCCGGCGGCTGCGCGCCTGCTGGGCCAGCGCGGCCAGGTCGATCTCCACGTTGAAGTGGCCGGAGTTCGCCAGCAGCGCGCCGTCCTTCATGCGGCCGAAGTGCTCGCGCCCGATGACCGACGTGTTACCGGTGACGGTGACGAACACGTCGCCGACCGCGGCGGCGTCCGTCATCTTCATCACCTGGAAGCCGTCCATGACGGCCTCCAGCGCGCGCATCGGCTCGATCTCGGTGACCACGACGTGGGCGCCCATGCCCTTGGCCCGCGTGGCCACGCCCCGCCCGCACATGCCGTAGCCGGCCACCACCACCGTCTTGCCGGCGAGCAGGATGTTGGTCGCGCGCAGGATACCGTCCACCGTCGACTGACCGGTGCCGTAGCGGTTGTCGAACAGGTGCTTGGTGTCGGCGTCGTTGACCGCGATCACGGGAAAGGCCAGCACGCCTTCCTTCTCCATCGCGCGCAGGCGGATGACCCCGGTCGTGGTCTCCTCGGTGCCGCCGATGACGTCGCCAACGAGGTCGCGACCGTGTCCCTCGCCGTGGAGCTGCGAGATCAGGTCGGCCCCGTCGTCCATCGTCACCTGCGGCCGGGTGCCGAGCACCGTGTGCAGGTGGCGGTAGTACGTGGCGTTGTCCTCGCCCTTGTGGGCGAAGACCGGGATCTCGTACTCGCGGACGAGCGCGGCGGCCGCGTCGTCCTGCGTCGACAGCGGGTTCGAGGCGCACAGCGCCACCTGGGCGCCGCCGGCCTTGAGGGTCAGCATGAGCACCGCGGTCTCGGTGGTGACGTGCAGGCAGGCGCCCAGGCGCAGCCCCTTGAGCGGCTGCTCGCGCGCGAACCGCTCCCTCACCTGCCGCAGCACCGGCATCGACTGCTCCGCCCACTCGATCCGCAGCCTCCCCTCGGCCGCCAGCCCAACATTCTTCACATCGTGCTCAATCATCGCCCCATTGATCCTTTCCGCCCCGTGGCCCGCCAACCATTCGTCACCCACATTTCCTCATGATCCACATTTTCCGAATTGACATTCCGCGCGCCGGCTTCGCCGGCGCAATCCCTGTCCTAGGGGGAGGCAGGGAGAAGCGCGCCACAGGCGCGCGCCGACCGCCGGAAAGGGGACGAAGTCCTCCTCCGGGTCTAGAGTTTGGCGTCGTCGCGCAGATCCTTCACGCGGTCCGTCCGCTCCCACGTGAAATCGGGATCGGGACGACCGAAGTGGCCGTAGGCCGCCGTCTTCTTGTAGATCGGCCGGCGCAGGTCGAGGTATTTGATGATGCCGGCCGGCGTGAAGTCGAAGTGACGGCGCACGAGCCGCTCGAGCTGGGCGTTGGGCACCTTGCCGGTCCCGAACGTCTCCACCATGATCGACACCGGCTCGGCCACGCCGATCGCGTACGCGACCTGCAGCTGGGCCCGCTCGGCGAGGCCGGCCGCCACGATGTTCTTGGCGACATGGCGGGCCATGTAACAGGCCGAGCGATCGACCTTCGTCGGGTCCTTGCCGGAGAAGGCGCCGCCGCCGTGCGGGCAGGAGCCGCCGTAGGTGTCCACGATGATCTTCCGGCCGGTGAGGCCGGTGTCGCCCATGGGGCCGCCGGTCACGAAGCGCCCGGTGGGATTCACGTGGATGACGCACTTGTCGAGATCGATGAGCTCGGCCGGAATCGTCGGCTTGATCACCTGCTCGATGATGTCCTCGCGGATGCGCGAGGCGCCCGCCTCGGGACCGTGCTGCGTGGAGACGACCACCGTCTCCACCGCGCGCGGCTTGCCGTCGACGTACTTCACGGTGACCTGGGACTTGCCGTCCGGCCGGAGATAGTCGATCGCGCCGGCCTTGCGGCGCTCGCTGAGGCGCTGGGCGAGCTTGTGGGCCAGGATGATCGGCAGCGGCATCAGCTCGGCGGTCTCGGTGCACGCGTAGCCGAACATCAGGCCCTGGTCGCCGGCGCCGAGCTTGTCCACCCCCATCGCGATGTCGGAGGACTGCTCGTCGATGGCGGCGATGACACCGCACGTCTCGAAGTCGAAGCCGAACTTCGCGCGCGTGTAGCCGACCTGCTTGATCGTCTCGCGGGCGACCCGCGGGATGTCGACGTAACAGGACGTCGTGATCTCGCCGGCGACGACGACGAGGCCGGTGGTCAGGAGCGTCTCGCAGGCGACGCGGCCCATGGGGTCCTGCGCGAGGATCGCGTCGAGAACGGCGTCGGAGATCTGGTCGGCGATCTTGTCGGGGTGGCCCTCGGTCACCGACTCCGACGTGAACAGGTGCTCGTCCCGCGCCATCAATGAGCCTCCACCGGCGATCGAAATCGCGTCACTCTAGCACGACGCCGCGCGCGCCCTCAAGGCGACCGGCGCGCGCCGTCGGTCCGGCCGGCGGTCAGGCGGCGCTTCAGCTCGTCGAGCATCGGCACCGGCCACGGGTCGATCCCCCGCAGCATCGCCACGTAGTAGCTCGTCCATTGCCCGGCGTAGACGAGCGAGAGCAGCCGGGCCAACCGCCCCCGGCCGCGCGCCCACGTCTCGTCGACGCCGACCGCGGCGGCCTGCAGCATCTCGCGCAGCAGGGCGAAGCGGTCGGCGATCTCGGGGGCCTCGCCCTCCTCGCGCAGGAGGACGACGTGGCGGTCGCGCGCCCCGTCGCCGCGCCACGCCTCGATCTCGTTGTGGTTCATCTCGGGCACCGCGCCGGCGACGGCCAGCGTCTTGGCGTTCTCCTCGAGATCGGTCTTCCAGCGGTAGGCGACGGGGCCGGTCAGCGGGCCGCCGTAGACGGCTGGCAGGCGCGGGCCGATCGCCAGGGCGAGACGCTTGGCCTCGTTCTGGGGGCTGGGCCGATCGAGCCCGAGGTCCTTCGCCTGCGCGGCGAGCACGTCGAGCGCCTCGTCGACGTCGGCGGACGTCACCACCGGCGCCCCGCAGGCAGCGAGGATCGACAGCGCCGGAAAGACGAGATAGCCCAGCGCCATGCGCGGCATGAGCCCGGCCGGCACGGCGACCCGCGGCAGGCCCCGCCGGTCGGCCAGCGCGCCCAGCGCGCCGCCGGCGGTGATCGCCACGACCGGCACCCCGCGGGCCAGCGCGGCCTCGGTCGCCGACAGCACCTCGACCGTATCGCCCGAGTACGAGACCGCGAGGACGAGCGAGTCGGGGCGGGCGGCGGCCGGCAGGCCGTAGCCGCGGTGCACGAGGATGAGCACGTCGAGGGTCTCGGCCGCGCAGGCGGCCAGCATGTCGCCGCCCGACGCCGAGCCGCCCATGCCGGCCACGATGACGAGGCCCGGGCGCGTGGCCGGTGGCGGTGGGGTGCTGGCGAGCTCGAGCGCCCGGCGACACTGGCTGGGGAACTCGGCGAGCACACGGCGCGTGTCGTGGCGGTCCAGCGCCTCGAGCGCGCGACGATCGTCGAGCTTCACCGCTCCGTCACCGTGAGCGTCACCGCCAGCTCCGCAGCGGGGCCGGCCAGCGGCCAGGTGAGCAAGAGCGCCAGCCCCTGGTACAGGCGCTCGAATCCCGCCTCCGAGACCGACACGGTCTCCACCGGCGCCCAGGCGAGCTCGGCAGCCGGCTGCCACGCCAGCCGCGCCTCGAGCCCCAGCCACTCGTCGACGAGCGTGACCGCGGTCGCCGTCGCCAGGCGGCCGGCGCTGCCGAGGGAGGGATGGCCGGGGACGGTCAGGTATCGTCCCGGCGCGTCGCCGGCGCTGAGCGCGAGATTCCACTGCACCGCCCACCGTCCGGCCAGCGCGCCCGACGGTGCGGCGAGCCGGTAGCGCGCGCTGACCGACGCGTCTCGGATGACGAGACGCTTGGCCAGATCGAGACCCGGATCGCCGTCGGCGCGGTGGCGCAGCGCGATCTCGACACCGCCGTCACGTTCCTCGACGCCGGCCTCCAGGACTGCCTCGCCGAGCGCCAGGAGGCTGGCCGGCCACGGCTCGGCCGCGTCCAGCTCGCCGCCGGCCTCGAAGAGGCCGTCCAGCAGCGAGGCGCGACGGAAGCGATCGTAGGTGAGCAGCCGCGCGAGGCCTGGCTCCTTCTCGGGCGGGGCGTCGTGGATCGAGCGCGTGCCACCGACGTCTCCCTGGCCGCCGCCGATGCGCGCGTGGTACGCCTCCGGGCGCCGGCCGAGAACGTCGGCCAGGTCGTGGCGCCGGCCCAGGGCGCCGATCTCCGTCAGCGTGCCGCCGCGCTCCGGGTTGACGGTCACCGACAGGGCGCGCGTCCGCACGACGATTTCCCGGCGCCCGTCGCCGTTGGCGTCGCCGTCGGTCACCGCGAGCGACTCGCCGACGACGGCCGCCAGCGTGACCTCGGCCTCCAGCAGGGCGCTCTTCACCGCGCGCCGCAGGTGCGGCAGATAGCAGCCGCCGAACACGCCGTGCCAGTACGCGTCGTTGGCCTGGCCGCGCCAGAGGGCCTCGCGCGCCTCGATCAGCCGGCGGTCGTCGGGACGCTGGCGGCGGGCGCGCTCGATCGCGCGCGAGAGCCGCTGCATCTTCCAGTAGAACTCGGCGACCTCGGGATACTTCACCAGGAAGTTCCGCCAGAACCCGCCGCGCAGGAGGCCGGCGAGCCGGGCACCGCCCTCGAGGGGGCCGAGGTCGCGCTTCGCCTCCTCCAGCGCCCGCCCGGCGTCCTCCGGCAGCGCCCACTCTCCCATCTCCTGGTAGGACGCCGTCGGCAGGTAGATGCGGCCGGCCGGCCGGGCGGCATCGACCACATCGGCGAACGTCGACGGCCGCAGCCACGACGTGGCCAGCACACGGTCGAAGAACCGGTCGAGCCAGCCCTCTTCGTACACCAGCCGGTGCGTGCCCGGCCAGCCGCCGAACTTCTCGCCGTCGTCGACCACCGTCACCGCCGGCAACCGGCCGCGCCGCTCGCCGAGGTACTCGATCGACTTGTCGACGTCGGCGAACGGGATGAGGTGACGCAGGCGCTGGTTGATCGGGAACACGCCGAGCGTCTCGCCCTGCTCCTCGGTGAGGTAGTACCCGCCGAGGTCCTCGGGCTCGAGGCCGGCCAGCGCGAAATGGCGATCGTCGACGAGGACGTACTCGACGCCCGCCTCGTGGAGCGCGCGCGGCAGGTGCGGCTCCCACACGCGCTCGGCCAGCCACATGCCGCGCGGCCGCACACCGAACTCGGCCTTGAGGAACTCGCTCAGGCGCTCGATCTGCCCGCGCTTGTCGGCGTCGGACAGGATCGCCAGGATGGGCTCGTAGAAGCCACCGGTGAGGAGCTCGATCCGGCCGCTGGCGACGATCTCCCCGAGCAGGTCGAAGGTCGGGCGGGCCTCGGCCCGCAGCCAGTCCAGGAGGCTGCCCGTGCAGTGCACCGTCATCCGGATCTCCGGCCGGGCCTTCAGGCGCGCGAAGAACGGATGGTAGGCCCGCTCGGTCGTCTCGCGGAGGACGCCGTCGAAGTTTCCGATCGGCTGATGGTTGTGGACGCCGAAGCAAAAGGCCAGGGATGCGTCACTCACGTCTATTCGCGGTCCATGTCCCGATGCACCACGGTGGCGTCGAGGCCCAGCCGGTCCATGAAGGTCTTCAGCTCCTCGACCAGCGCCACCGAGCGGTGCCGCCCGCCCGTGCAGCCGATGGCCACCGTCAGGTAGGCCTTGCCCTCACGCTGGTAGGCCGGCAGCACGAAGCCCAGGAAGTCCTGGAGCCGGCGCAGCAGCTCGCGGCTCTCCTCGTGCTGGAGGATGAACTCGCGCACGCGGGTGTCGCGCCCGTCGAGCGGCCGCAGCCCCTCGACGAAGTGCGGGTTGGGCAGGAAGCGGACGTCGAAGACGAGGTCGGCGTCGAAGGGCACGCCGTGCTTGAAGCCGAAGGACACCAGGGACACCGACAGCCCGGGCCGGTGGCGGGGAGTGACGTAGGTTTCGAGCAGGAGATCCTTGAACTGATGGACGGTCAGCGCCGAGGTGTCGACGATGCGATCGGCCACCTCGCGCATCGTGGAGAGCGCCTTGCGCTCGGCCCGAATCCCCTCCACCACGTTGCCGTCGGGAGCCAGCGGATGCCGGCGGCGCGACTCGCGATAGCGTCGCACCAGCGCCTCTTCGCTGGCCTCTAGGAACAGCACCTGCACGCCGTGGCCGCGCTTGCGCAGCTCGGCCAGCGTGTCGAGCAGGTGCGTGAGGTACTGCCCTTCGCGGACGTCCACGCCGAGGGCGACGCGGTCGATCGTCTGGGCCGAGCGCGCGACCAGGTCGGCGAAGGTCGGGATCAGGGTGGTCGGCAGGTTGTCGACGCAGAAGAAGCCCATGTCCTCGAAGCACTTGATCGCGTAGCTCTTGCCGGCACCGCTGAGGCCGGTGATGACGACGAAGGTGATCGGCTCGGCCATGGCGTCAGGCGGACGGGGCGACGGTTACCGACGCTTCGGCGCCAGCCGTCGCTGGTGCGACGGCAGGATCCCCAGCTCCTCGCGATACTTGGCGACCGTCCGCCGGGCGATGGTCAGGCCGCGGCCCTTGAGGATCTGGGCCACTTCCTGGTCGCTGAGCGGCTTGGCGGGATCCTCGTTGGCCAGCAGGTCCTGGATCATCTTCTTGACGGATACCGACGACACCATCTCGCCGTCGCCGGAGGCAATGCCGCTGTGGAAGAAGAACTTGAGCTCGAAGAGGCCCTGGGGGGTCTCGACGTACTTGTTGGTCGTGACCCGGCTGATGGTGGACTCGTGCATGCCGATGTCCTCGCCGACGTCGCGCAGCGACAGCGGACGCAGATACGGCAGGCCCTTGTCGAGGAAGTCGCGCTGGAACTTCACGATCGACTGGGTGACCTTGCGCAGCGTGCGCTGGCGCTGGTCCACCGACTTGATGAGCCACACCGCCGAGCGCAGCTTCTGCTCGACGTAGGCGCGGGCGTCGTCGCCGGAGTTGCGCAGCAGCGAGCGGTAGAGCGAGTTCACGCGCAGGCGCGGAATGCCGTCCTCGTTGAGGACGACCACGTACTCGTTGCCCATCTTGTGCACGACCACGTCCGGCACGATGTAGCGCGAGTCCCCGCCCCCGAAGCGCCGGCCGGGCTTGGGCTCGAGGCCCATGATCTCCTCGACCGACTCCATCACGCGATCGAGCGGCAGCTTCAGCGCGCGGGCGATCTCCGGATAGCGGCGGCGGCTCAGCTCGTCGAAGTGGTCCTGCACGATCTCCACCGAGACCGGGTCCGGGTTGGGATCGCTCTTGAGCTGGATCAGCAGGCACTCCTGGATCGAGCGAGCGGCCACGCCGGGCGGGTCGAACGCCTGCACCAGCGCGAGGACCTTCTCGACCTCTTCCACCGTCGTCTCGCAGCGCTGGGCGATCTCGGCCACCTCCGCCCGCAGGTAGCCGTCCTCGTCGAGATTGCCGATGATCTCGTTGCCGATGCGGCGCACCAGCCGATCCTCGCTGGCGAAGCGCAGCTGCTCGTCGAGGTGATCGGTGAGCGAGTTGATGGAGCGCACGATGTTCTCGAACGGCAGCTCCTCGCGATCCTCCTGGGCGACCAGGGAGCGCTCCTCGTTGTCGTCGAACATGACCGCGGTCAGGTCGAACGGCAGGTCGTCGGTCTGGCGCTCGGTCGTGGAGGAGGCGGCGTCGACCGGCGGCGGCTCGGCCGGGGGCGGCGCGGTCGGCGCCTCCGGGGTGGCGGCCGCTTCCGGCGCGTTGTCGGTCTCGGGGGCGACTTCCTCCAGCAGCGGATTCTCCAGCAGCTCCTTCTGCACGACTTCCTGCAGCTCGAGCGTGGAGAGCTGCAGCAGCTGGATGGCCTGCTGCAGCAGCGGCGTCATGACGACCCGCTGGCTCTGCCGTAGTGAGAGGCGCGCTTCCATGGCCATGGCTACGTCTCGTTCCCCGTACGCCCTAGAGGGCGAACTTCTCCCCGAGATAGATCTCCCGGGCGATCGGATTGTTGGCGATCTCGTTGGCTGTCCCCGAGACGAGGATCTTGCCGTCGTAGAGGATGTAGGCGCGATCGGTGATGGCGAGCGTCTCGCGGACGTTGTGGTCGGTGATCAGGATGCCGATGCCGCGGTCGCGCAATCGCGCGATGATCTCCTGGATGTCGGCGATCGCGATCGGATCGATGCCGGTGAACGGCTCGTCCAGCAGCAGGTACTGGGGCCCGGTGACCAGCGCCCGCGTGATCTCCAGCCGCCGCCGCTCGCCGCCCGACAGCGTGTAGGCGGGGTACGGCGCCAGCGCGGTCAGGTCGAGCTCGGCGAGCAGCTCGCCGGCCCGCTGCCGGCGCTCGGCAGCGCCGAGGTCGAGCGTCTCGAGGATCGCCAGGAGATTTTCCTCCACCGTCAATTTCCGGAACACCGACGATTCCTGCGGCAGATAGCCCACGCCCATCCGACAGCGCTGATACATGGGGCGCGACGTGATCTCTTGTCCTTCCAAAAAGATACGTCCGCCCTCCGTCGGCAGCAAGCCGACCATCATGTAGAACGACGTCGTCTTGCCGGCGCCGTTCGGCCCCAGCAGGCCCACGACCTCGCCGCGCTGGATGTCCAGCGAGACGTTGTCGACGACCTTGCGGTGCTTGAACCACTTCTGCAGTCCCTGGGCGACCAGGCCTTCCATGCCGTCAGTTCACGCAGGCGGTGGCGGGCGCGGCCTTGGCAGTCGCACCGGCCGCGCCCGCGTTGTCGTCGCGCGGATAGATGACGGTCTTCACGCGCTCGCCCTTGCTGCTCTGGGCGATGGCGCGGTCCTGCGAGATGTAGATGGTGATCGTGTCGCCGCTGACCACGTTGTCCTCCTGCCACACGCGGGCGTTGCCGATCAGCACCACGCGCTGCTCGAGGTCGTAGTACTCGGCGCGCCGGGCGGTGCCCGTCCGGCAATCGCTGGTGACGATGCGCACGTTGCCGGTCGACACCGTGCGCAGGACCCGGTCGCCCTTCTCGTCGAGGTAGACCTCCATGCGGTCGGCGTACTGGACGTTGTTGTTCTGGCGGGCGACGACGTTGCCGGTGAAGATGACCAGGCTCTCCTTGCCGAACCGCTCCATCTTGTCGGAGTCGACCGTGACCGGCTGGCTCTTGCCGCCGTTCGGGCCCTTGGCGCCCGGGGCGGGGGCGGCCGGCGCGGCCGGGGCCGGCTGGTCGGCCTTTGGCGGCGGCGCCGCCGCACGCGGCTGGGCCGCTGCTGCCGCCGCCACCGCCATCCCCGCGAGGGTCAAGGCCGCCACGCTGCGCCTCACCGCGCCCGGCTCGTGACGAACGTCGCGCGGACGCGGCCGCCCACCGTGGTTGCCTCGTCGGCCATCAGCACGTCCAGCGCCGTCCCGCGCACCACCGAGCCGTTCTTGGAGAGGACGACCGGAGCGTCGGTCCAGAGCCGCTTGCGCTCGGCCTCCCAGTGCAGCACCGTGGTCTCCAGCCGCAAGCCGTCGTCGGAGGTGACGACGACGTTCCGCCGGAGCTCGACGTTGTTGGTCTTGCGGTCCAGCTCACCCTCGTCGCCCACGATCGTCCACGTGCGATCGCGCTGGTAGACGTTGGCGTTGACCCTCTGGAGCTTGGTGACACCGGCCTCGTCGTACATCAGCGCCTGGTCGGCCTTCAGCCGCCAGCGCACGCCATGGGCCTCTTCCTCGAGGTCCACCTGCTTGATCTGCAGGTCGGCGCTCGCCGGGGACGGCCCGAGCGACTCGACGCGGGCCGAGCGGCTCTTGATCACGAGCGTCGCGGTGACCAGGATCACGAACACCGCAACGATCGCCAGGATGACGCGAGCTAGGGTATGCATTCGAAGCCGTGCAAATTTGATACCAGCCTAACACGAGGGCCCAACGAGGCGAAGCGAAAACCGCCGCCGCGGTGGCCGCTAGACGATCTTGGCCCGCAGGATGTCGTGCATGTGGATGACGCCGCGCGGACGCTCGCCCTCGTCGACGACGACCAGGCTCGTGATCGTTCCCTCCATCATTTCCAGCGCCTTCGCCGCGAGATCGTCGGGTCCGATCGTCCTCGGGGTGCGGGTGGCGACGTCACCGGCCCGCAACTGGTCGAACGGCCCGGGGCGCAGGTGCAGGCGGCGGAGGTCCCCGTCGGTGATCACGCCCACCAGTCGGCCGTCGGCATCGATCACGGTCGTCATGCCGAGCCGGCTGCGCGTCATCTCCTGCACGGCCTCGCCGAGCGGCGCCTGCTCGCCGACGGACGGCATGGCGGCGCCGGTGTGCATCAGGTCACCGACGCGGAACAGCGCGCGCCAGCCGAGCGTCCCCCGCGGGTGAAGCGCCGCATAGTCCTCGGGCCGCAGACCGCGCAGGTCCAGCAGGACCATCGCGAGCGCGTCGCCCATGGCCAGCGCGGCCGTCGTCGAGGAGGTCGGCGCCAGGTTCATCGGGCACGCCTCCTCGGTGACGCTGACGTCGAGGACGACCTCGGCCTGCCGCGCCAGCGTCGACTTCGGGTGGCCTGTCAGGAGGACGATCGGCACCCCGAGGCGCTTGAGCGGGGGCAGGATCGCGAGCATCTCGTCCGTCTCTCCGGAGTTCGACAAGGCCAGCACGACGTCGCCGCGGGCCACCATGCCGATGTCGCCGTGGACGCCCTCGGCCGGGTGCAGAAAGAACGCCGGGGTCCCGGTCGAGGCCAGGGTGGCGGCGATCTTGCGCCCGACGAGGCCGGACTTGCCCATGCCGGTGACGATGACGCGGCCCGCGCAGGCGTGGAGAATCTCCACCGCGCGCTCGAACCGCTGGTCGAGCTTGGGAATCACCCCGAGAATCGCCTCGGCCTCGATGCGGAGCACGCGCTCGGCCAGGCGGCGCCAGTTCTGGCTCACGTGTCGCCCAGCCCCGCCCGGATCGCCAGCAGCTGATCGAGCAGCCGCGGCAGGTCGTCGATGCGCAGCATGTTAGGGCCGTCGGAGAGGGGCCGGCCGTCGGCCATCGTGCGATCGGGGTCCTCGTGCATCTCCATGAACAGCGCGTCCACCCCGAATGCCACCGCCGCCCGCGCCAGGCCCTGGACGTAGCGCCGCTCGCCGCCCGAGCGGTCGCCGGCGCCGCCCGGCAGCTGGACCGAGTGGGTGGCATCGAACACGACCGGATAACCGAGCTCGCGCATGATCGCGAGGCCGCGCAGGTCGACCACGAGGTTGTTGTAGCCGAACGAGGCGCCACGCTCGGTGAGCAGCAGCGTGTGATTGCCGGTGGAGGCGACCTTGTCGACGACGTTCTTCATGTCGGCCGGCGCCATGAACTGGCCCTTCTTGACGTTCACGGGCTTGCCGCTCGCGGCGGCCGCGAGCACCAGATCGGTCTGGCGGCAGAGAAAGGCCGGGATCTGCAGGACGTCGAGCACCTCGGCCGCCGGCGCCACCTCGCTCACCTGATGGATGTCGGACAGGACCGGCACACCCACCTGCTCGCGGACCTTCTTCAAGATCCGCAGCCCCTCGACGAGGCCGGGCCCGCGGTAGCTGCGCACCGAGGAGCGGTTGGCCTTGTCGTAGGACGACTTGTAGACGAACGGCACCCGCCGCTCGGCGGCGATCCCGGCCAGCCGCTCGGCGGTCATGAGGGCGTGCTTCTCGTTCTCGATCGCGCAGGGGCCGCCGATGAGGGTCAGCGGCCGCCGACCGCCGATCGTGACGGTGCGCGAGATCGCGACCTCGCGCGTCATGTGGCGGCGGCGTGCTCGAGGGCGGCGCTGATGAAGCCGGCGAACAGCGGATGAGGATCCCACGGCCGCGAGCGGAACTCGGGATGGAACTGGCTGGCCACGAAGTAGGGATGCTCGGCCAGCTCGATGATCTCGACCAGCTGCTTCTCGGCCCACAGCCCGGACACCCGCAGGCCGTTCTTCTCGAGCTTGGGCAGGTAGTCGTTGTTGACCTCGTAGCGGTGCCGGTGCCGCTCTTCGATGATCCCCTGCCCGTACAGGCGCGAGGCCCGGGTGCCCTCCGAGAGGAGGATCGGATAGAGCCCGAGCCGCATGGTGCCGCCCTTGTCGGCGAGCCGGCGTTGCTCGGGCAGCAGGTCGACCACCATGTGCGGCGCGGCGGGCACGAACTCCGAGGAGTTCGCCCCGGCGAGGCCGCAGACATTGCGGGCATACTCGATCACCGCGCACTGCATGCCGAGGCAGATCCCGAAGTACGGGATGCCGTGCTCGCGCGCGTGGCGCACCGCTTCGATCTTGCCCTCGATGCCGCGGTCCCCGAACCCGCCCGGCACCAGGATGCCGTGCACGTCGCCGAAGTGCGCGCCGGCGCCGTCGCGCTCGATGTGCTCGGCGTCCACCCAGGCCACGTCCACGTGCGCGTCGTTGGCGATGCCGCCGTGGGTCAGCGCCTCGATGAGGCTCTTGTACGAGTCCTTCAGCTCGACGTACTTGCCGACCACCGCGACGCGCGCCGTCGTGCGCGGCGACTTCACCCGCCGCACGACGTCCTCCCACCGCGAGAGGTCGATCGGCCGCGCCTCCAGGCTCAGCAGCTTGAGCACGATCTCGTCGAGGCCCTCGCGGTGGAACACCAGCGGCACCTCGTACACGGTCTCGACGTCCTTGGCGGTGATGACCGCCTCCTCCTCGACGTCGCAGAACAGCGCGATCTTGGACTTGATCCCCGGCGGCAGGTAGCGGTCGGTGCGGCACAGCAGGATGTCGGGCTGGATGCCGATCGCCCGCAGCTCCTTGACCGAGTGCTGGGTGGCCTTGGTCTTGAGCTCGGCGGCCGCCTGCATGAAGGGCACCAGGGTGAGGTGGACGTACAGCACGTTGTCTTTGCCGAGGTCCTTCTTGAGCTGGCGGATCGCCTCCAGGAACGGCAGGCCCTCGATGTCGCCGACGGTGCCGCCGACCTCGACGATGACGATGTCGGTGTCGCGCGCCACCTTGCGGATCGAGGCCTTGATCTCGTCGGTGATGTGGGGGATGACCTGCACGGTCCGGCCCAGGTAATCTCCCCGGCGCTCCTTCTGGATGACCGAGAAATACACCTTGCCGGTGGTGATGTTGTGGTCGCGCGTCACCCGGGCCGAGGTGAATCGTTCGTAGTGCCCGAGGTCGAGGTCCGTCTCACCGCCGTCGTCGGTGACGAAGACCTCACCGTGCTGGTAAGGACTCATCGTTCCCGCGTCGACGTTGATGTACGGGTCCATCTTCTGCAGGGACACGCGGTAGCCGCGCGCCTCGAGCAGCGCGCCGAGCGAGGCCGCCGCCAGGCCCTTGCCCAGCGAGGAGACGACGCCGCCGGTCACGAAGATGAATTTCGGGCCCAAGTCATCCCTCCTTTTCCCCGTGCTGGAGCCATCCTCTAACGTAGTCGATTTCACCCTGACGATCCCGGATTTTGCCGTCCAGGCGCGCGTCGCGCAGGGCGCCCAGCACGCGGGCGACGTCCGGTCCCTTCGCGACGCCCAGCGCGATGAGGGTGTCCCCGGCGAGCTCGGGCCGGGCCCGGCCGACCTGCGTCAGCAGGCGCTCGACCGCCGGACGCGTCGAGGCGCCGTTGGTCAGGTCCAGCCAGGCGAGCGCCGTCGGGCCGGCCTCGCGCACGGCGCGGGCGGCCGCGCTCGTCGGCCCCGGCGCCCGCACGCGCTCGCGGAGCGCCGGGGCGCGCGCGAGCGCGTCGCGCACGCGGTCGAGCGGCGCGCCGGTCAGGCCCAGCCGGCGGACCATCGCGCCGGCGATCTCCCGTGGCGCCTCCGCGGTCAAGGTCGTCGCGATCAGCTCGACGCCCTCCACGGCGAGGCCCTGGGTCCGGGCCCACGCGAGCGTCGCCGGCATCGCCGCGAGGCGGGCGATGCCGGCGCGTGTCGCCCGATAGCGCGGATCCAGCAGCCGGAAGGCACCGGCCCGGGCCAGCGCGGCGAGCGCGCGGCCGGGCTCGGCGTCGGCCAGGATCAGCTCGAGCTCGGCGACGAGGCGCGCCGGTGACAGCTCGCCGTACGGCGCCAGCTCCAGCGCCAGCGCCCGGCAGCGGGCGCTCCACGCGTCGAGCGCGAAGTCCAGCCGGGCGGCGTAGCGGGCCGCCCGGAAGATCCGCGTGGGATCCTCGACGAAGGAGAGCGGGTGCAAGACCCGCAGCCGCCGCCGGTCGACGTCGTCGCGCCCACCCAGGGGGTCGAGCAGGCCGAAGCTGCCCGAGGCCAGCTCCACGGCCATGGCGTTGACCGCGAAATCGCGGCGGCGCAGATCCTCGCCCATGCCCGCCGGCATCACGCGCGGCAGGGAGCCGGCGCCCCCGTAGCGCTCGGAGCGCGCGGTGACCACGTCGATGCTGCGGCCGTCGCGCAGCGCCACCGAGGCGGTGAGGAAACGCGCGTGCTCGATCAGCGTGCCGCGCACGGCCTCGGCCAGCGCGCGCGCGACGATCAGCGCGTCGCCCTCGACGACGACGTCGAGGTCACGAGGCACGCGCGCCCGCGGCAGCCACGCGTCGCGGACGACGCCGCCGACGGCGTAGGCACGGGCGCCGTGTGCCTCGGCCAGGCGGCCGACGGTGGCGAGCAGCGCGAGGCTGTCGGCGTCGAGCCAGCGCTCCAGGCGGGGGCGCATCGAGACGACGGCCGGTGCGATCGAGCGTCGCACGACCCCGAGCGGCGCGCGCCCCTGCATCACCACGACCCCCGGCGCGCCGGCCGCGAGCCGACGCCGCACGGCGACCTCGCGCTCGCGGGCGGGCACGACGGGCAGCGGACGGATGAGCCGCCGCACGGCGAGGTCGCCCAGGCCGAGCGCCTCGGCCCGGGCGGCGTCCTCGCGCAGCGCGTACGCGCCACGGCCGACCGCCACGACGTCGGCGTTCCGCCGCCGCGCCAGCCGCGCCGCGTCGCGCGCGGCCAGCGCCGGCGGCACGCCCACGACGCTGCCGTCGACGAGATCGGCGGCGGTCGCCGCCACCTGTGGGTAGACGTGCGCGCGCCTGGCCATCACGCGCGGGGGTGGAACTTGCGGTACGTCCGCGTGAGCGCGGACGTCGGCAGGTGGGTGTAGATCTGCGTGGTCGAGATGTCGGCGTGGCCCAGCATCGCCTGGACCGAGCGGAGGTCGGCGCCGCCCTCGAGCAGGTGGCTGGCGAACGAGTGGCGCAGCATGTGCGGCGACACGCGGC